>FSTP01000102.1_pt1 | contig 7021 bp, 5 predicted proteins | sample 1637061 | NCBI WGS metagenome assembly FSTP01 (sample SAMEA3914819, study PRJEB12502) | metagenome | biome: forest; material: soil | place: Canada | collected 2010-06-26 | depth 0.3 m | reverse complement strand
CTGGAACAGGTGGTGGTCAATATCCTCGAGAACGCCATCGCTTACAGCCCGCCCGGAGCTCAGATCGAAATGGCCGCCTACGAAGACCGGGGCAACATTGTCATCAGCATCGAGGACGAGGGCCGAGGCATCCCACCCGCCGAACTGGAACGGGTGTTCGAGAAGTTCCGACGCATGGAGGAGCCGACCGATCGCACCGGTGGCGTCGGCCTTGGCCTGTCGATCGCCAAGGGCTTCATCGACGCTATGAACGGTCGCATCGCCGCGGCCAGTCCCATCCACGACGGGAAGGGCACGCGCATCCTGATCAGCCTTCCCAAGGCGGTCCAGACCCCTAAGGATCTTCTGTGAGCGCCATGCGCCAACGCATCCTCGTCATCGACGACGAGCCTCAGATTCATCGCTTCCTCGGGCCGGCTCTCATGGCGGCGGGATACGATCCGCTGCGCGCCGATGACGGCAATGCCGGCCTGCGGGCCATCGCCGTCCTGTCGCCCGACGCCGTGGTTCTGGATCTCGGTCTGCCCGACATGGACGGCAAGGAAGTCCTGCTGCGCGCCCGCGCCTTCTATGAGGGACCGATCCTGATCCTGTCGGCGCGAGACCGGGAGATCGAGAAGATCGCCGCCCTCGACGGCGGGGCCAACGACTATGTCGAAAAGCCCTTTGGGATCGGCGAATTCCTGGCTCGCCTGCGCGTCGCCTTGCGTCAGCGCGGCGCGGCTACGCCCAGCGGCGTCTATCGCGCCAGCGAGGTCGAGATCGACCTGGACAAGCGTCTGGTCAAGAGGGCCGGCGAGATCGTCAAGCTCTCGCCGCGAGAATACGACGTGCTCGCGCGCCTGGCCCAAGGTCAGGGCAAGGTGCTGACCCACAAGGAACTGCTCGTTTCGGTTTGGGGCCCGGCCCACATGCACGACACCCAGTACCTGCGGGTGTTCGTGGGTCAGGTTCGTCAGAAGCTCGAAATCGATCCGGCCCATCCCAAGATCATCCTGACCGAGGCGGGGGTCGGATACAGGTTCATGGGCGAATAGCGCCCGCAGGCCAAACGGTGTGAAGTCCGCAACGGATAAAATCCGTATCGATCCTTTATGCGGCTCGGACCTAAAATCGGCGGGTTCAATCCTGTGTCCCGGAGCTTTCCCATGGCGACCAGCATCCTCAACACCACCGACCAGCCTGGCCGGCGCGACCTCATGGGCGCCCTGAGCGGGCCAACGTCGGCCCTCCTGGGCTACGGCGTCGCGATCCTGGGCGTGGCGGGCGCGGCGCTGGCGGCGTTCCTGGCCGAGCATCTGGTCAGCACGCCCAACCTGGCGCTGATTTTCGTCATGCCGGTGCTGGGCGCGGCCTTCCTCTATGGTTGGGGCGCTTCGGCCCTGGCCGCCGTGGCGGCCGTGCTCACTTACGATTTCCTGTTCGTCCAGCCGCTGTTTTCGCTGCGCGTGGGCTCGCCGTCCGACATGTGGGCGATGACACTGCTGGTCATCGTCGCGGCGATCGCCAGCGGCGTGGCCGCTTATTCGCGTCGCCAGGCCGTCCGCGCGGCGCAAGAGGTCGATCGCGCGGAAGCTCTGCGGAGCCTGGCCCATACAATCACCGAGGGCGCACCGAACGCGGCGGTGATCGTGGCGGCCAGCCAAGCCTTGGGCCAGATTTTCCAGGCGCCCGCCGTGGTGCTGATCGACCACGACGGCGACCTGGTGACCAAGGCCAAGGTCGAGGGGGCGGCGCTGTCGGATCATGACAAGGAGGCCGCGCGCTGGGCTCTGGCCCAGGGGCTGGCCACTCGGGCGGGAACCTTTCCGTTCGACGCGGCGACTTATGAGTTCTGGCCAGTGCGCGTTCCGGGCGGTCATGGGGCCGTCCTGGGGGTTGGGCCGTCGCCCCGGCGCGAGGGCCGGCTGGCGGACGCCGAGCGCTATTTCGAGCTGGTCGCCGGATACCTGGTGGTCGGGCTCTCAAAGCGTCGCGACTGAGACTTCAGCCGTGCGTCTTGAGGGTGTCTATACCGAACTCGTCACGCCGTTCGCTGATGGACGGATCGACGAGACCGCCGTCGCTGTCCTGATCGAGCGACAGTTGGCCGCCGGCGTCTCGGGTCTCGTGGTGGCGTCCGGCGCGGCCGGCGAGGGCATGTCCTTGCGCGAGGATGAGCTTTTGGCCCTGCTGGACCTTGTGGTCAGCGCCGTGGAGGGCCGAGCCAGCGTGCTCTCCGGGGCGTCCGCCAACGGAACCGACAAGGCCGTCGCGTTGGCGCGACAAGCCGAGGCCCTCGGCGTGGATGGCTTGATCGTCACCGCGCCCTGGTACAATCGACCCGGTCAGGCCGGCGTCCTGCGGCATTTCGAGCAGGTCGCGGCGGCGGTGTCCTGTCCGATCCTCGTCGGCGACGCGCCCGCGCGGACGGGCCTCAACCTTCACATCGAGACACTGGTTGCTATCGCCGGACTGAAGACCGTCGTTGGGATCGTCGACGCCTCGGGCGATATGGCGAGGGCCAGCGCCATACGACGGGCGTGTCCGAACTGGACGCTGTTGTCGGGCCACGATGGTTCGGCGCTGGGATGCCTCGCCCATGGCGCGGCAGGCCTGGTATCCCTCACGGCCAACCTGGCGCCTCGCGAGATCGCCGCTCTGTGTCGCGCGGCCCTCGCCGGGCAGCGCGCGCGGGCCGATCGCCTGCAGGGCAGGCTCTTTGATCTTCAGGCCACGCTGGCCCAGGACCCTTCGCCGGCGGCCGTCAAGTCGGCGCTTGCGCGCTTGGGCTACTGCGGCCGCGTTGCGCGGTTGCCGATAGCGCCCTGGCCGCCGGAAGATCAGGTGCTGAGCGGAATGTTGAGCGCCCTGAGCGCCGCCGACGTTATCGAGACGACGGCCGCATAGATCCTTGGATGCTGACCTGCACGCCCAGTTCGACCACGCGGTTGCCTCTGCCAGCCTCGCGCTGAACGTCTTGTTACTGGAGCGGTCTCAGAGTCCGCAATTGGCGCGGCAACGCCAAACGCGCCGCTTCCGATCCGCGCTATCGCCGCGGCTCGAACCATGGCGGTCTGACCACGAAGCCCAGTTCTAGCGGGTCGGGCGCGCCGGGATAGTAGTCGGTGCTGATGATCTGCGCGCCCGAGCGTAACGCGGCCTGTAGGCGACCAAGATCGTGTTGGCGGGCTTCGCGGGTGTCGGCGTCGCTGCGGGTGCGGACGAGGAAGCCTTGGGCGACCAGATCCTTGATCCGGGCTTCCTCGGTCTTGGGGTCCTGGATGTTGAATACCGCGGCTTCGGGTTCGGCGGCGTCGTAGAGGCCGAACATCATACGCCCCGTGAGGGACGGGTGGCCCTGGCGGTAGGCTTGAGCGATGCGGGGATTGGAATCCAACACCAGCAGCACCTTGCCGCGCGACGCCGCTTGGCTGGGCCAGCGGCCGCTGGTCGCCGCCTGGCGCAGGGTGGGGGCGTCACTCCGCAGGTCGTCTGGCGCGACGATGTGGGCGCGGCCAAACACCTGGACCGCGTCGGCGTCGATCCCGGCCAGGTCCGCTTCGGTATAGAGCGGCGGATTCGGAATGAGCGGACTGTTGAACGGCTCTTCCTTGGTGTTGACGAAGATCACGATCAGGTCGTGGCCGGGGTGGGCGCGGGACCAGGCGGCGACCTCGCCGAAGCAGTCGGCCAGGGTCAGGCAGTGGGTGCGGGCGTCGACGACGGGCGCGTGCAGGACCTTGGCGCCGGGGCGTCGCATGGTCGCCAGCTTGGCCGGATCGCTCGCATAGGGCGCGGCGTAGAGCCCCCCGGCGCTGTCGGCATAGGGGTCAAATTCGAGCTGGCGCAGGCCCAGGTTCAGTTGGGAGGTGATCGAGGGGTGGCCGTATTCGACGCCGGTGGATTGCTCGCCCATCACCTGGCGTTGGTGCGCCAGGGCGGCGGGGTCGAGTTCGGGGCGATAGCTGTTGTGCGAGCCCAGCACGTGCATGGCGTTGAGCCGGGGCGCGTCGGCCGCGTGCGCGCCCAGAGGCGCCAGCAGGGCGATCGAACAGAGCAGGGCGGACAGGCGCATGGCGGATCTCGTGGCGGAAAGGGAAAGGCGGATCGGCGCGCGCGGACGCGCGCCGATCCGTGAGGTGAGGGCGGCCGATGCGGCGGCCGCCCTTGGGGGGAGGGTTAGAACTTGCCGCGCAGGGTCAGCGAGACCGTGCGGCCCCAGTGATAGATCTCCATCGGCTGGTCCTTGGTCTTGCCGTAGACGTAGCGGATCTCGTCCGTGAGGTTCGAGCCTTCCAGCGTGAGGGCGTAGTTCTTGGTCAGGTCATAAGAGATCGAGCCGTCCAGCGAGCCGTAGGCGTCGATATAGGACTCCGCGGTGGTGGTGCTGCCGGTGCCCGACAGGTAGCGCGAGCGCCAGAACCAGCCCAGGCGCGCGGCCAGCGGCCCCTTCTCGTAATAGCCGACCAGATTGTAGCTGGTCTTGGACAGGCCGATGAGGTCGTCCTTGATCTGGCGATTGCCGGCGAAGTAGCTGGCCTTGCTGTCCACGAGCGTCACCGAGGCCTGGACGCCCAGCCCGTCGAACGGACCCGGCAGGAAGGCCAGGCTCTGGTTGTAGGCCACCTCGACACCGGTCAGCTTGGCGTCGCCGCCATTGACGCTCGTCGACAGCAGGACGTCGCCGCGACCCGGCACCTGGATCGTGGTGTTCTGCTGGGTGATGTAGTCGTCCATCTTCTTGTAGAACACCGCCCCGGTCAGCGCCGTGGTCGGGGCCGGATACCATTCCAGCGAGGCGTCCAGCTGGTCGGCCAGGAACGGCTTGAGGTCCGGATTGCCGCCCGAGGCGCTGGGCGTGTCGCGCGCCACGCTGATGCGCGGGGCGCTGTCAGTGACGTTGGGCCGGTTGACCACCCGCGAGGCCGCGAAGCGGGCGATCAGGTCGTCACGCAGCTCGACTTTCACATTCAGGCTGGGCAGCCAGTTGCCGTAGTCCTGCTTGTAGGACACCGGCGTCAGCACGGGGTTGTTGCTGGTGTCGGTGCTGGTCAGCGTGCCGCTGGCCACCTGTTCGGTGCGGGCGTAGCGAACGCCGACATTGCCGCTGATCGGCAGGGCGGTGGCGAACGCGAAGTCGCCGCGCAGGTAGGCGCTGGTGATGTGCTGCTGGACGACGAACGAGTTGCGAGCGTCGGCCGCCGAGATCGGTTGGGCCGCCACGGCCGAGGTGAACAGCGCGTTGTAGAAGGCGTCTCGGGTCGGCGTGACCCAAGTGCGCGGGGTGGCGCCGTCGAAGTCCTTCAGGAAGCCCGAATAGGGCAGGGCCTCGTAATAGGCCGAACCGAGCGTGCTGGTCGGCACGTTCAGATCGTTGTTGAGCACCCAGTCGCGGCGGCGATAGTCGCGTTTCAGGTTATGACGCTCGGCCCCGAAGGCGATCTTGCTGAACCAGCCGTCGAACACCCGCCCGCCGTCGGCGCGGATGGTCTCGTCGGTGTCGCGCGAGTCCTTCCAGGTGTAGTCGAAGGCCTGGCCGACGAAGTTGGCCGGGTTGGTGTAGTCCACCGTGGTGGTCAGCTGCGGGATCGACTTGTAGCCGCGCGAGAAGTCGTAGGTCAGCGGACCGAAGAACGCCAAGCGGTTGCGCTTGGTGGCCTGGCCGTCGGGGTGATAGCTGCGCGCCCGCGAATAGGCGTACTCGCCGTTGAAGCTCCAGGCGCCCGGCGTCCAGGCCTGCTTGAGGCCCACGGCGGTCAGGTCGTGGCGGTTGAGGCTGGTTTCGCGCGAGGCCATCCAACGCACGTTGTTGATCGTGCCGCCGACCACGGTGTCGCCGACCACCTTCTGGCTGCCGGCCACGAAGACCGGGGTCTGGAAGGTGGTGTCGTCCGGATAGATGTCGAGGCCGAACTCATCGTAGTCGACGTCCAGGCGGGTCACCAGAACGTCCAGGTCGGTCTGGAAGTCGCTATTGGGCTTCCACTGGCCGGTTACCGCGCCCGAATAGAGCTTGCGGTGCTCGGTTTCGATGGTGGGGCGGGTGCGCGAGGGGGTGTAGAAGCCGTTGCCCAGCACCGCCTTGAACTTATCCAGGTTCCAGCCCACCTGATACAGCCGGTCGTTGCGGACGTGGCGCTCGTCGTAGAGGCCCGAGGCCAGCAGGCCCAGGGTGTTGTCGGCGTTGGTCCAGCTGAGCAGGCCCGAAGCCGACGGATCGGCCTTTTTGCGCACGTCGCCATAGGTCTCGCGGATCGAGAAGGCGGCCTTGTGGCCGACGTCCAGCGGCTTGAAGGTCTTGATGTTGATATTGCCGCCCAGAGCGCCCTCGTCCATGTCGGCGGTCGGGGTCTTGACCACCTCGATCTGCGAGATCAGTTCGGCAGGCAGGACCTCGAAGCGGAACTGGCGGCCCTTGGCGCCGCCGTTCTCGATCAGCTCGTTGACCGCGATCGAGCGGCCGTTCAGCTCGACATACTGGAACTGCGGGCCCAGGCCCCGGACGCTGACATAGAGGCCCGCGCCGCGCTGGCGGTCGATGGTCACGCCGGTGACCAGTTGCAGGGCCTCGGCGGCGTTGCGGGTCGGGAATTTGCCGATGTCCTCGGCGTTGATCGCGTCCAGGCCATAGGCGGCCGAGCGCTTCAGGGCGGCGGCGGCCTGCAGGCTCTTGCCGTAGGAGGTGACCACGACCGTGTCGACGGTGTCCGCCGTTTCGACGGGCTCGGCGGTCGGCGCGGCGATGGGTTCGGCGGCTTGGGCGGCCTGGCTGGAGGCCAGGGCGGCGAAGGCGAGAATGGCGACGGCGCCGGCGCAACGCGCCGACGAGTTCTTGAAGCGGATCATCTGGTCCCCCGATCGGTTGGGACCCGCGGGGAGGCGCGGGTCGAGGGGGAAGAACGAAAGCTCGGAGGCTCGCCCTCAGTCCGTCATAGGTGAATTATTTGCGACGACCTGTTGAAAACCTTGAGTTTTCATCAGTGCAAGGATGAGTCCCTGGCCGGGGTGATGACCAGGTTTCCGTCGGACGTCGTGCGAG
>FSTP01000421.1_pt1 | contig 7032 bp, 7 predicted proteins | sample 1637061 | NCBI WGS metagenome assembly FSTP01 (sample SAMEA3914819, study PRJEB12502) | metagenome | biome: forest; material: soil | place: Canada | collected 2010-06-26 | depth 0.3 m | reverse complement strand
GTACATGGCGTTGACATTGAGGTCGTTGGAGAACGCCCACGCCTGCTCGTCGCAGTCGAGGATCGTGCCCGAATGGACGAAGCCGGCGCAGTTGAACAACACGTCGATCGGACCCAGTTCGGCGGCAAGGTCGAGGATGGCCTGGGGATCCAGGACGTCCAGGCGGCGGGTCTCGCAGCCCTCGACCTGGGTCAGCAGCGCCTCGTTCACGTCGGTGGCGATCACCCGCGCGCCCTCGCGGGCGAACAGCTCGGCGCTGGCCTTGCCGATGCCCTGGGCCGCGGCCGTCACCAGGGCGGTCTTGCCCGATAGTCTTCCCATGTCGTGTCTCTCTAGCTGGTCCGCCGCAAGGGCAGGCAGGCCGGACCGATCGGGTCGAAGGCCTTGTAGGTGAGGATGAATTCCTGATGGCCCAGCGCCTCGGACACCGTCCGCTGGCCGCCGGCCACGGCCAGGACCAGGGCGTGGATCTCGTCGCCGACCTCGTCCAGCGTGCCGCGACCCTCCATGATCCGGCCGGCGTCGATGTCCATGTCGCCCGTCAGCTTGCGGTAGGTCTCGGGATTGGCGCAGACCTTGATCACCGGCGAGATCGCCGAGCCGACCACCGAGCCGCGGCCGGTGGTGAACAGGGTGACGTGCGCCCCGCAGGCGATCAGCTCGACGATCTCGGCGTTGTCGGAAATGTTGGGAAAGCCGAAGCGCACCTCGCCGTCGGGCACCACGTCCAGCAGGTAGAGCCCGCCGGTCGGCGGTTGGTCGCCGGGCTTGAGGATGCCGACGATCGGGGCCGATCCCGACTTGGAATAGGCTCCCATCGACTTTTCTTCCTGGGTGGTCAGCCCGCCCTCGGCGTTGCCGGGGGCGAAGCTGCCGTAGCCCATGACGGTGTAATAGGCCTCGGCCTTCTGGACGCTGAGCTCCAGTTCGCGGCCCAGTTCCGGGGTGATCGCCCGCGCGGCCATGATCGTTTCGCAGCCGACCAGCTCGCCGGTCTCCTCGAACACGCAGGCCGCGCCTTCCGCGCCCAGGCGGTCGAAGGCCCGACCGACGGCGGGGTTGGCGGTGATGCCGCTGGTGCCGTCCGAGCCGCCGCAGATGGTGCCGATCACCAGGTCGGACACAGCCATCGAGACAATGGGCGCCTGACCGGCGATCGCCTGCAGCCGGGTCACGGCCTCGCGGCCCTTCTGGATGGTCGCGCTCGTGCCGCCGCTTTCCTGGATGACCAGGGTCTCGACCGGCCGGCCGCTGGCCTCGATGGTGGCGCGCAGGGCCTCGCGGTTGAAGCTCTCGCAGCCCAGCGAGATCAGCAGCACCCCGCCGACATTGGGGTGGGTGGTGATCGCCTGCATGACCTTCAGCGCATAGGCGTTGGGGTAGCAGCCGGGAAAACCGATCAGGTGGACGTCGGGATCGTCGCTCTTGGTGACGATCGCCCGGGCCACGTGGTGGGCGCACTCGACCAGATAGGCCACGGCGATCACGTTGCGGATGCCCTTGCGGCCGTCGGCGCGGAGGTAGCCTCGCAGGGTCATCATGCCTCTCCGCCGGTCGCCTGCCGGGTATGGCTGGGGATGTAGTCGCTCTTCATGTTGTGCAGGTGGACGTGCTCGCCGGGCGCGGCAGGGGCGGTCATCGAGCCGATCGGCGCGCCGTATTTCAGCACCTTGGCGCCGGCCGCCAGGGCTTGGCGAGCCAGCTTGTGGCCGACCGCGACCTCGGCCGTGGCGGTCACCGTCGCGCCGTCGATGGTCAGGACGTCGCCGACATGAACCGGCGCGCTGAGCACCAGCACGTTGTCGTCGGGGTGCAGCAGGATCAGGCTCATGAGGGCACGCGGATACAGGGGGTGGGGGCGTCGGGGTGGAGCAGGCCCGCCTGGTGAAGGTCGCTCCACAGGCCGTCCGGCAGCGGCGTTTGCAGCCACGACACGGCCTGCAGGGCCTGGGCCCGGCTGGCGATCCCGGGGATGACGCTGACGACCTGGCCGTGGGCCAGGGGAAACCGCAGGGCGGCGGCGGCCAGGGGCGCGCCATGGTCGGCGCAGACCGCCTCCAGCGCCCGCACGCGCTCGACGACAGCGGTCGGAGCCGGGGCGTAGTCGTAGTGGGCCGGGCGGGCGCTACCTTCGACCAGCACGCCGGAATTGAACGGCCCGCCGACGATCACCGAAACCTCGCGCGCGGCGCACAGGGGCAGGAAGCTGTCGAGCGCCGTCTGTTCCAGCAGGGTGTAGCGGCCGGCCAGCAGCACGACGTCGAGGTCGGCGTGGCCGAGGATCTCCTCGCAGACCTGCCACTCGTTGACGCCCAGGCCGATCGCGCCGACCGCGCCGGAGTCCCGCAGGGCGCGCATCGCCCGGTAACCGCCGTCGAGGAATTCGCGCAGGCGTCGCGGGTGGTCGTCGCCATGGGTGACCGCGCCCAGGTCGTGGGCCAGCAGCACGTCGACCCGGTCGCGGCCCATGCGCTTCAGGCTGGCCTCGAACGATCGCATCACGCCGTCGTGGCTATAGTCGAAGACCGGCTCGAAGGGCGCGGCGTCGACGAAGCCGTGGCGCTCGCCGCCAGCGTCCGGCGCGGGAACCAGCACGCGGCCAACCTTGGTCGAGACCTGGGCTCCGGCGGGGAGGACCGCGCCCAGTCGGGTCTCGCTGAGCCCGAACCCGTAGTGCGGAGCGGTGTCGAAATAGCTCAGGCCCGCGTCGAGCGCCGCCCGCACCGCGTCCTGGGCCTGAGCCTCGTCGACCGCCGCGTAGAGGTTGCCGATCGCCGCCGCGCCGAAGCCCAGCACCGGCAGCTTCAAGCCTCCCCGGCCGAGGGCGCGCTGCGGGATCGCGTTCATGGATACGCGGCGCCCAGCTGGACCGAGATCTCCTGGGCCGCGGCCTGGATGGCGGCGATGGTCGCCGGTACGCCGATTGAGGTCGGCGTATCGATATAGGGGCAGGTCAGGGCGGCGGTGACGCCGTCCGGGCCCATGACCGGGGCCGAAAGGTCGATCACGTGTGGGGTCACGTCGCTGAGCGCCTGGACGTGGCGGTCGGCGCGGGCCTGGGCGGCCTTGGCCTCGAACCGGTCCCAGCGCGCGGGCTCGACGCCTGGCCGCAGGCGCGTGCGCCACTCGTCGCGGACCGGCTCGGGCTGATAGGCGTAGAGCACCAGGCCCGACGTCGCCTCGACCAGCTTGCGGTGGTAGCCCACCCGCACCGAGAAGCCGAGATTGCCGGGCGACTCGATCCGGGCCACCACCACCATCTGGTCCATGCTGGCCACCGCCAGGTGGCAGGACTGGCGGATGGCGTCCGACAGCCGGCGCATGATCGGCAGGGCCGCCTCGTGCAGGGTCCGGGCTGGGGCGCGGGCCATGCCCAGGGCGAACAGCTTGTTGGTCAGCACCAGGCCGTCGCCGGTCGGGGCGTTGGCCAGATAGCCGCGGAACTCCAGCACCTGCAGCATGCGAAACAGCTCGCTGACCGAACGGTTCAGGGCGGTCGAGATCTGCGACACGGTCAGGGGCGCGCCGTGGGCGGCCAGCAGTTCCAGCACGTCCAGGCCCTTCTCCAGGGCCGGCGCGCGATATTTCGAGAGGGGTTCGTCGGGCTCGGTCATGGCGTTCTATAGCCGATAGAAGCGGCGGGCGGTTTCGCCGAACAGGGCGGCGAGGTCGGCGTCGGCGGTCAGGCCGCTGAGGCGGCGCGCCAGGTCCAGCCACTGGCCGTACTCGCCGGCCAGGTTCAGCACCGGCCAGTCGCTGCCCCACATCAGCCGCTTGGGACCGAACAGGGCGACCAGCCGGGCGACATAGGGCGCCAGCGTCTCCGGCGACTGGCCGGGCGTGGCCTGGGTCAGCAGGCCCGACAGCTTGCCATGGACGTTGGGCAGGGCGGCCTGCGGCGCCAACGCCTCGGACCAGGCGGCGAAGTCGCCGGCGCCGATCGACGGCTTGGCGCCATGGTCGATGACGATCGCCAGGTCGGGCCGGCGGCGGGCCAGGGTCAGCAGGTGCGGCAGATGGCGAGGAAAGACCAAGGCGTCCAGCGACAGGCCGTGCGCGACCATGGCGTCGATCGCGGGCTCAAGCCGGGGATCGGCGATCCAGGCGTCGTCGGCCAGGTCCTGCAGCATCGGGCGCAGGCCCTTCAGCTTGGGATGGCGGGCCAGGCCGAAGATCCGCTCCGGGGCGTCCGGCGCGGTCAGTTCCACCCAGCCGACCACGCCCAGCACCAGCGGCTCGTCGGCGGCCAGGGCCAGCAGCCAGTCGTTGTCGCGGTCGCTGGGCTGGGACTGCACCACGACGGTCCCGGCCAGGTCGTGCGGCGCGCCGATCCGGGCCAGTTCGGGCGGTTCGAAGTCGCGATGGATCGCCGCCAGGTCCGCCGTGGGCCAGGCCAGGTCGTTCTGGCCGATCCGCCAGAAATGCTGATGGGCGTCGATCAGCACGCTAGCCCGCTCCGGCCGGGGCGGGCGCGCCGTCCAACCGCGCGGCGCGGTCGGCGGTCAGGCCGAACAGGCCGACGACCATGAAGCAGGCGCAGGGCACGGCGATGGCGACATGGATGCCGGCGACGTCGGAGACCGCCCCCATCACCACCGTCAGCACCGCCCCGCCGATGATGCTCATCACCAGGAACGACGACCCGGTCTTGGTCAGCGGACCCAGCCCCTTCAGCGAGCCGGCGAAGATGGTCGGGAACATGATCGACATGAACACGCTGGTTGCCGCCAGGGCGTAGAGGCCGGTCTGGCCGCCGACCAGGACGGCCACCAGGGTCAGGAGCACGTTGACCGCCGCGAAGGCCGCCATCAGCCGCGCGGGGTTGAAGCGGCTCATCAGCGCCGCGCCGGCGAAGCGTCCAACCATGAAGCCGACCAGCGACCAGGACAGATAGGCCGCGGCCGTCTTCTCGCCCATGCCCGGGACCTGGTCCTGGGCGTAGCGGATCATGTAGCTCCACACCCCGACCTGGGCGCCGACATAGAAGAACTGGGCGGCCACCCCGAACAGGAAGCGCGGGCGGGCCAGCAGGCCGGCGATGGCCCGGCCGGCGGGCAGGGCGGCGTCGGCCTCGTCGGCGGCCGGACGGTCCGCCTGGTGTGGGAACTTGGTGATCGCCACCAGCACCGCCCAGGCCAGGACCACGGCGGCGATGATCAGGTAAGGGACCTGGGTCGACTGGGCTTCGTGGGCCTGGAAGGCGGTCAACTGGTCCGGACTCATGGCCGCGAACTGCGCCTTGGTCGGCTCGACGCCCGACAGGATGAACTGGCGGCCGACCACCACGGCGGTGATCGAGCCCAGCGGGTTGAAGGCCTGGGCGAAGTTCAGCCGCTGCTCGGCCTTGGCCGGATCGCCCAGCACGGTGATCAGCGGATTGGCCGAGGTCTCCAGGAAGGCCAGGCCCGAGGCGATCACGAACAGCGCGCCCAGGAACCAGCCGTACTGCCGGACCTCGGCGGCGGGATAGAACATCAGCGCTCCGGCCCCGAACAGCAGCAGGCCGACGACGACGGCGGCCTTGTAGCCGTAACGGCGCATGACCAGGCCGGCCGGCAGGGCCAGGAAGAAGTAGCCGAGATAGAAGGCCGACTGCACCAGGCCCGACTGCAGGTCATTGAGGAAGAAGGCCTTCTTCAGGTGCGGGATCAGCACGTCGTTGAGGTTGTTGGCCACCCCCCAGAGGAAGAACAGGGTGACGATCAGGATCAACGGCGCGAGCGCCGTCCTTGCCGGTTGACCACGGTCCATGGAGCGTTTCCTCGCTGCCGCGCCCGTTGACCGGGCGCCTTTTATCTGGAACCAAGGTCACCACTGATGAACTTCATCGTCAAATATAAAAATGAAGACGTCGGTCGAGGAGGATGCGGATGACGCAGAGGCGGTGCTTCGCGCTGGACCTGAAGGACGAGGCCGCGGCCATCGCCCGTTATCGGCAATGGCACGCGCCCGGTGGGCCGCCCGAAGCGGTGATCCGCGCGATCCGCGCGGCCGGCGTCACCGGGCTGGAGATCTGGCTGACCGGCAACCGGCTGTTCATGATCCTGGAGGCGGGCGACGACTTCTCGCTCGAGGCCAAGGCGGCGGCTGACGCCGCCGATCCCGAGGTCCAGGCCTGGGAGACCCTGATGTGGACGTTCCAGCAGGCCCTGCCCTGGGCGGCGCCGGGCGAGAAGTGGGTCGCGGGGGACCGCATCTTCGACCTGGACGCCCAGCCGCGCGGCGGCGCGGTGCCCTAGGCTAATCGACATTCTCTCATGGCGGCGATCTGAGCGTCCGAAAGTCGACTTCAGGCTGGGGGCCGCTTTCGACCCTGAGCGGCCTCTCGGGCTCCCTCTCTCAAAGAGAGAGGGTCTTTCGCGCGCGCACGTCCCCGATCAGCGGGCGCTTCAAGGGGCCGACACCCACCCCTAGCGCACGAAGAGCCTGTCCGCCGGGCGCGGGCGGGCATGTCTCTTGGCAGCGGTGCATCCCGTTATTTCGCGGCGGGAATGACGGCCAAGTTGGGGATCACGTCCGAATGTCGACGCCCCCTACGCCCCGCAGGACTCCCGGACGATCAGGTCGGTGGGCAGGCGTTCGGGGCGGTGGTCGCCGTTGGCGTCCAGCACCCGGGCCACCAGCAGCCGGCCGGCCTTCTGGGTGTCCTGCTTGATGGTGCTCAGGGCTGGGGTGCTGAGCCGGCTCAGCAGCATGTCGTCATAGCCGACCACCGAGACGTCCTCGGGCACCCGAACGCCCGCCCGGCGCAGGGCGCGGATGGCGCCCAGGGCGATCAGGTCGCTGGAGGCGAAGATGGCGTCGAAGGCCACCTTGCGGCGCACCAGGGTGTTGACCGCCGCCTCGGCCGATTCCAGTTCGAAATCGACGGGGCAGATCAGGGTGGGATCGACCTCCAGCCCGCTTTCCTTCAGCGCTTCCACATAGCCGGCGCGGCGTTGCAGGGCCTCGGGATCGGTTTCGCCCAGGAAGACGATGCGCTTGCGGCCCAGGCGGGCCAGATGCAGCGTCGCCCGTCGCCCGCCCAGCAGG
>FSTP01000016.1_pt1 | contig 7202 bp, 8 predicted proteins | sample 1637061 | NCBI WGS metagenome assembly FSTP01 (sample SAMEA3914819, study PRJEB12502) | metagenome | biome: forest; material: soil | place: Canada | collected 2010-06-26 | depth 0.3 m | reverse complement strand
GGCGGTGAAACCCAGATCGTCGAAGTCTCCGCCAAGGAGAAGATCGGCCTGGACGAGCTGCTGGAACGCATCCTGCTGCAGGCCGAACTGCTCGACCTGAAGGCCAACCCCGACCGTGCCGCCGACGGCAGCGTGATCGAGTCCAAGCTCGACAAGGGCCGCGGCGCCGTGGCCACCGTGCTGGTCAAGCGCGGCACCTTAAAGCGCGGCGACATCGTCGTGGCCGGTTCACAGTGGGGCCGCGTGCGCGCCCTGCTCAACGAGCGCGACGAACAGCTGACCGAAGCCGGCCCCTCCACCCCGGTGGAAGTGCTGGGCCTGGACGGCACGCCGGCCCCCGGCGAGCCCTTCGCGGTGGTGGAAAATGAAGCCCGCGCCCGCGAACTGACCGAGTACCGCGTGCGCGTGAAGCGCGAGCGCAGCGGCGGCACCCCCACCTCGGGCGGCACCACCATGGCCGAGATGATGGCCAAGCTGCAGGACAAGAAGCTTTCGGAATTGCCCCTGGTCATCAAGGGCGACGTGCAGGGTTCGGTCGAAGCCATCATCGGCTCGCTGGATAAGATCAGCACCGACGAGGTCCGCGCCCGCATCATCCACTCGGGCGCCGGCGCCATCAACGAGAGCGACGTGCTGCTGGCCAAGGGCGCCGGCGCATCGCTGCTGGGCTTCAACGTCCGCGCCAGCCGTCAGGCCCGCGACCTGGCCGAGCGCGAAGGCGTCGAAATTCGCTACTACGCGATCATCTACGACCTGTTGGACGACATCAAAGGCGTGCTCTCGGGCATGCTGGCGCCCATCCAGCGCGAAACCTTCCTCGGCAACGCCGAAGTGCTGCAGGTGTTCGACATCTCCAAGGTCGGCAAGATCGCCGGCTGCCGGGTCACCGAAGGCGTGGTCCGCAAGGGCGCCAAGGTGCGGATCGTTCGCCAGGACATCGTCGTCCTCGAACTGGGCACCCTGCAGACGCTCAAGCGCTTCAAGGACGAGGTCAACGAGGTGCCGGCGGGCCAGGAGTGCGGCATGCACTTCCAGGGCTTCCACGACATCCGCGCCGGCGACCAGATCGAGTGCTTCACCGTCGAAGAGATCCAGCGCACCCTCTAGGCGCGCGGGGTTTCGGCTCTACAATGGACAAGGCGCGGAGAGCGATCTCCGCGCCTTTTTCGTTTGTGGGGATGGATATGGAATTGCGCGCCGAGGGTCAGTTCCGAGCCAGCGAACCTGCCTGGTTCGCCATCCTGAATTGGCGAAACGGCGCCTTCCTGGCCTTTCTTCTGATCGTCACCGTGCTCGGTTCGACGGGAAACGATAATAGGCCTTCCGCCACGCCGTTCGCGGCGGCGGTGTTGACCTACCTTCCCCTCGTGCTGGTCATAGCGCTCTGGTTCTTTTTTCTATGGCGCCTGACGGGAGCCCAGAAGCGCGCCGGGCTGCCTGACTCCTATCCCGTCGCGTTCGTGTTGGACGAACAGGGGTTCGGCTATTCGAGCCCGGTCGGCACGGTCGGGGTGCCTTGGTCGGCAATCCTCAAGCTGGTTGCGACGCGCCGCTACTGGGTTATCCACGGCCCAGGCATCCGCTACCTCATGCCACGCCGCTTTTTCGCGAACCCGGCTGATGATCGCGCCTTTGCAGCCTTCGCCGTCGAACACCTGACCAGCCAGGCCCGGGCGCGGAGCGCCGCGGCCGTCCGCTTTGCGACCAACTGACCATTGGCGTCACTTACCGACCGCTGGTCAAAAGCCTCCACGGCCCATAAGCTTTCCCGTGGGCCGTCTGCGCGGCCGCGCAACAGGGAAACAATTATGGCGTCCGACACCAAGCCCAACTTCCTGCTCGCCGTTCTGGTCGGCGGGCTGATCGCCGGCGTCATCGACATCTTCACGGCGATGATCACTTTCCACATGACCTTCCCGCAGTTCACCCAGGTCCTGTCGATGGGCTGGCTGGGCCGGGCCGGGGTCAAGGCGGCGAGCGCCCAGGAGATCATGGCCATCGGCCTGGCCTCCCACATGGGGCTGGCGTTGATCTTCGCCACCGTCTTCTGCGTCTTCGCCCAGCGGGCCCCGGAGATGCGGCGCCATCCCGTCGTCAGCGGGCTGGTGTTCGGCCTTTGCGTCTATGCGGTGATGAACGCTATCGTCCTGCCGCTGTCGGCCTTCGGCATCAGCAAGTCGATGGCCGATCCGAAGTTCGCCCTTATCGGGATACTGGAACACATGATCCTGATCGGCCTGCCCATCTCGTTCTCGGCTCGGCGGTTCTTGGGCAAACCGAACTAAGGGGGCGCGGCCGGCCGCCAATTCGCCGTCATCACCGACCACAATCCACGCCATGACCCGCACCCACCACATCCTGGCCCTCGCCGCCGCCCTGGCCCTAAGCCTGCTGGCCGCCTGCGCCAGTGTCGCGCGGGTCGATGCGGGCGGCGACGTCCACGCCTTCCTGGTGTCGGTGCGCGACAACGACCGCCAGGCCTTTGAACGCTATGTGGACCGCCCGGCCCTGAAGGCCCAGCTGGAGAGCCGCATCGTCCAGACCGCCCGCGACTCGCGCCAGCCCACCGGCGCCAAGCTCGCCGCCCTGCTGCTCGCCGGGCCCGCCGCCGATCTCGCCGGCGACACCCTCCTCCAGCCCCGGGTCTTCCGGGTCGCCGCCGAGTATCTCGGCTATTCGCCGTCCACGCCGATCCCCAACCGCCTGGCCATCGCCGGCGCGCTGAAATACCGCCCGGACGGCCGCGTCTGCGCCGTGGCCAAGCGCAACGGCCAATGCCTGTTCGTCTTCACCAATGAGGGCGGAACCTGGAAGCTGACCGGGTTCGAGGGCGACGTGAACCAACTGAAGGGCGTGCTGCGCTAGGTTTTGACGCGACGCCCCGGCGCGGGCTAACCGGATAGCGATGCCTCAATCGGTCCGAACCGCCTACCGCGAGCGCCTTGCCAGCGGCGACATCCTGCCCGACGCCGCCCAGGCCGCGGCGCTGGACGCCCTGGCCCGGCTGGAAGCCGATCTGGATTCGGCCGGGGAGCCCGGCTTCTCCCTGTTCGGGCGCAAGCCCAAGGGTCAGAAGGGCGTCTATCTCTGGGGACCGGTGGGCCGGGGCAAGTCCATGCTGATGGACCTGTTCTTCGACTCTGCCCCGGTGGCCAGGAAGCGCCGCGTCCATTTCCACGTCTTCATGGCCCAGGTTCATGCCCTGGTGCGGCAATGGCGCGAGGGCGACGCGGAGGCGCGCAAGGCCGCCTTCAACCACCACAAGGGCGACGACCCCATCCCGCCCGTCGCCGACGTCATCGCCGGCGAAGCGCGGCTGCTCTGCTTCGACGAGCTGCAGGTCACCGATATCGCCGACGCCATGATCCTGGGGCGGCTGTTCGAGGCGCTGTTCGCGCTCGGCGTCACCCTGGTCGCCACCTCCAACCGCCCGCCCGACGACCTCTACAAGGACGGCCTGAACCGCCAATTGTTCGTCCCCTTCATCGAGATGCTGAAGGAGAAGATGGATGTGGTGGCCGTCAAAGGCCCCAAGGACTTCCGTCTCGACCGGCTGCGCGGCACACGGTTGTGGCTGGCCCCCAACGACCCGGACAATGAGCGCACCTTCGAGGCGCTGTGGGCCGACATGCTGGACGGCGCGGCCGAGACCGGGGCCACGCTGGAAGTGCTGGGCCGCAAGCTGCACCTGCCCCGCGCCGCCGGCGGGATGCTGCGTTCCAGCTTCATCAGCCTCTGCGGCCAGGCTCTGGGACCGCAGGACTATCTGGCCATCGCGGCGCGCTTCCACACCGTCTTCCTGGAAGACATCCCGAAGCTGACGCCGGACCGCCGCGACACCGCCCGGCGCTTCGTGACCCTGATCGACGCCCTCTACGAGGCCGGCGCCAAGCTGGTCGCCCTGGCCGACGCCGACCCGTCGGAGCTCTATCCGAAGGGCGACGGGGCTTTCGAATTCGAGCGCACGGCCTCGCGGCTGGAGGAGATGCGCTCGGCGGACTGGCTCGAACGCGAGCGCTAGTAGCGCACCTCGAACAGCAACGGCCAGCGCTTGCCGGTGACGAACAGCCGGTCGTGGGCGGCGTCATAGGCAATGCCGTTGGGCACCTCGTCGGGGTCGGTGGCGCCGATGCGGTTGGCCAGGGCCGAGACGTCGATCCAACCCTTCACCGCCCCGGTCTTGGGGTCGATGCGTGCGATGCGGTTGGTCAGCCAGATGTTGGCCAGGATTTCGCCCTTCACATATTCCAGCTCGTTGACCTTCTCGACGGGCACGCCGTCAGCGGTGACGGTCAGGCGATGGGTCACCTGAAGCGTGACGGGGTCGAGGAAGCGCAGCACCGGGGTGCCGTCCGACAGGATCAGTTCGTGGGCGTCGCGGGTCAGGGCCCAGCCCTCGCCCTCATAGCCGAACTGCCCCAGCAGGCCGAAGTCGGCCAGGCTCCAGCGGAAGCCCGCGCCGCCGCGCCAGGTGACGCTGACGATCTCGTCGTTCCAGTCGATGATGCCCTCGCCGAACACCCCGGCTGGCAGGTCGATGCTGTTCAGCACCCGGCCCGTGGCGAGCTCGACTTTGCGGATGCTCGAATGGCCCTCCAGGCCCGTGCTTTCGAACAGCAACCCGTCGCGGAAGAACAGGCCCTCGGTGAAGGCGGCGGGGTCGTGGGGGTAGGACTGGACCACCCGCACCGGCGCGACCGGAATCTCGGCCCGCGCGGCCATGGGCGCGAGCACCAGCAGCGAGACGATCAGCAGGACAAGGCGCGGGACGGCTCGGATCATGGCCCGACAGTGTCGCTTCACGTAGGCGCCATCAAGGCCGCTTCAGGCACGCAGGCTTTCGACCAGGTCGCGGGCATAGGGGCGCAGCTCCGCGAACCCCCGCACCACGATCTTCAGGTCGCGCAACGCCCAGTCGTCGGTCAGCTCCACCACCGCCAGAGACATGGTCTTGGCCGAGCGCAGGGCCGTGGTGCGGGGCACGATGCCGACGCCCACCCCACACTCCACCAGCCGGCAGACCGCGTCGAAGCTGCGCAGCTGGACCCTGAGCCGCAAGGGCCGCCCCTCGCGCGCCGCCTTGCCGGCCAGGAAGCGTTGCAGCGAGGACGCGCGGTCGAGACCCACCAGGTCGCAATCCAGCACCTCGCCGAAGGTCACGGCCTCTCGGGCCGCCAAGGGATGGCCCTTGGCTGTCACCACCACGAACCGGTCCGTGCGGAAGGGGAAGGCCTCCAGGGCGCCCACATCCACGGTGCCGGCCACGATGCCCACATCGCCGACGCCCTCGGCGATCAGGCCGACGATCTCGTCGGAAAGCCGCTCTTCGAGATCGACGCTGACGTGGGGATGGTCGGCCAGGAATTTGCTCAGCGCCTCGGGCAGGAACTCGGTAAGCGCATTGGTATTGGCCAGCAGCCGCACCTCGCCCGCAGCGCCCTCGGCGAAGGCGCCCAGGTCTTCCCGCAGCCGCGCGCTCTGATCCAGGATGGTGCGGGCGTGCTTGAGCAGCATCAGCCCCGCCGGGGTCGGAGTCACGCCACGGCGCGAGCGGGTGAGCAGGGGCGCACCAAGCGTGTCCTCCATTCCGCGTATTCGCGTGGAGGCGGCGGCGAGCGCCAGGGCGCTGCGCTCGGCGCCATGGGTGATGGAGCCGGCGTCGATCACATCGCAGAACAGGCGCAGGTCGGTCAGGTCAAAGCGCATCCTTCGCCTCCCGCGAAGCCACCCTCAAGCAATCACGCATTGTCGCTGGAAAGAAAAGGTTCAAGCTTCGAAATTCGCGAAGGTTCGTCAGGCTGCCCCGGGCCGCGTTGACACCCCTCCGGGTCGGCTTAAAAGCGGGGGCGATCCCGTTCACAACAAGGGCGAAGACCATCAGATGACCGAGAGCTCGCCCGGCTTGAGAGCCCGACCGCTGTCACCGCACATGCAGGTGTGGCGCTGGCACCTGACCATGCTGACTTCCATCCTGCACCGGGCGACCGGCGTGGCCCTGTACGGCGGCGCGCTGATCCTGGCGGGGTGGGCGATCGCCCTGGCCTCGGGCCCGGCCAACTACCTGTTCTTCATGACCCTGCTGGGTTCGCCGCTGGGCCGCGTGGTCATGTTCGGGCTGACGCTCAGCATCTTCTACCACCTGGCCAACGGCATACGGCACCTGGTCTGGGACGCCGGCGCGGGCCTGGACATCAAGACCGCCAACCTGACCGGCGCGGCCGTCATCGCCTTTTCGGTAGCCGCCACCGTGGTGGTGTGGGTGATCGCCTTCATGATGGGAGCGCTCTGATGGCCCTTACCCCCGGATCCTTCCGCACGCCCCGGGCGCAGGTTCTCGGCCTGGGCGCCGCCAAGCATGGCGCGGGCCATTGGGTCTCCGAGCGGCTGGGCGCCATCGCGCTCGCGCCCCTGGTGCTGTGGGCCGTCTATTCGGCCCTGCGCCTGGCTAGCATCGACTACGCTTCCACCGTGCGCTGGATCCACAACCCGCTGAACGCGGTGCTGGTGGTGCTGCTGCTGGCCGTGGGCTTCGCGCACATGTGCTCGGGCCTGCGCGTGGTGATCGAGGACTACTTCCCCAATCCGCTGGGCCGCTCGGCCCTGCTGGCGATCAACGTCTTCGTCTGCGCGCTTGGTGGCGCGCTGGCGATCTTCTCCATTCTGCGCGTCGCGCTGGTCGGGATTTAGAACAGATGGCGGCCTATAAATTCGTCGACCACAGCTTCGATGTGGTGGTGGTGGGGGCCGGTGGCTCCGGGCTGCGCGCCGCGCTGGGTTGCGCCCAGGCCGGTCTTCGCACCGCCTGCGTGACCAAGGTCTTCCCCACCCGATCGCACACCGTCGCCGCCCAGGGCGGCATTTCCGCCAGCCTCGGCAACATGAGCCCCGACGACTGGCGCTGGCACATGTACGACACCGTCAAGGGGTCCGACTGGCTGGGCGACCAGGACGCCATCGAATACCTGACCCGCAATGCGCCGGCCGCCGTCTATGAGCTGGAGCACTGGGGCGTGCCCTTCTCGCGCACGCCTGAGGGCAAGATCTATCAGCGCGCCTTCGGCGGCATGACCAAGAACTATGGCGACGGACCGATCCAGCGCACCTGCGCGGCGGCTGACCGTACCGGTCACGCCATGCTGCACACGATGTACGGCCAGTCCCTGGCCCACGACACCGAGTTCTTCATCGAGTATTTCGCGCTC
>FSTP01000094.1_pt1 | contig 7362 bp, 3 predicted proteins | sample 1637061 | NCBI WGS metagenome assembly FSTP01 (sample SAMEA3914819, study PRJEB12502) | metagenome | biome: forest; material: soil | place: Canada | collected 2010-06-26 | depth 0.3 m | reverse complement strand
CTCTCAGGCCGCGCGCGCCGCGGGATGCGGCGAGCTGTCGCTTCTTGCACCGATGGCGGCGGCCGATCTGCGGAGGTTTTGCCTCGCCACGGGCTTCGTACAAGCCGCTGAAGCTTTCACCCGCCCGCTGCGCAAACGCGGCTGACAAGCGCCAGAAGCGGACTCGCGGGCCGTTCCAGAAACCCGCCCCGCGGCATCCTCACCCGACATAGTTGTTGGGGATGACGGCGAGCGCGCCCTTGTCGGCGCTGGTCGCTCGCAATGGTCGGCGTCATGGCGGTGACGACCATGGCACAAAAGCGGGTGCTCAAACGCCATGCGGTCCGGACTGAACCGCGTCAAATATCAGATGATGCAGGTCAATTATAGCTTGGCGTCTGGCACAGTTTTTCCGGACGACCTGCAATAGAACCAGCCAAATTTCAAAGCTATGATTTGAACTTGGTGAATAACCACAATTAGACAAGCCGAAAATCGGCGGACCATAAGAAGTTAAGGGGGAAACCATGACTATATCTCTCAAGCTGCTGCTGCTCTCCGGAGCCTGCGCGGCCGCGGCGGCGCTTGCCAGCGGCCCAGCGACGGCAGCGACCGCGGCCGAGCAGGAAGTGGGTAAGATCGACGAGGTCATCGTTACCGCCCGGCGCTTCGAGGAGCGGCTGCAGGATGTGCCGATCTCGATCACGGTCTTCAATCAGCAGCAATTGACCAATCGCAATATCGTCACGGCCGGCGACATCGCGACCTATACGCCGTCGCTGGCCGCCAACAGCCGCTGGGGCGCCGAAAGCACCAGCTACGCGATCCGCGGTTTCGTCCAGGAAGGTCCGACAGCGCCGTCGGTGGCGGTCTATTTCGCGGACGTGACCGCGCCGCGCGCCAATGGCGGCACCACCGCCGGCAACGGCGCCGGCGTCGGCTCGTTCTTCGACCTGCAAAACGTCCAGGTGCTGAAGGGGCCGCAGGGCACGCTGTTCGGGCGCAACACGACGGGCGGCGCGGTGCTGCTCGTCCCGCAAAGGCCGACCAGCACGCTAGGCGGCTATCTGGAGGGCACGTACGGGAATTTCGACCTCGCGCGCATCCAGGGCGTCATCAATGTGCCGCTCAGCGAGAGCGTCCGCCTGCGCCTCGGCGTGGATCACCAGTCTCGCGACGGCTACCTGAAGAATATCTCCGGCGTCGGGCCCAAGGACTTCGGCGACATCAACTACACCGCCTTGCGGGCGAGCGCGGTGGTCGACGTGACGCCGAACCTCGAGAACTACACGATCGGGACCTATAGCCTGTCGGACACGCACGGGGCCTTCCCGAAGATGTTCGCGCTCAATTCGGCGCGCGACACCGCGGTGGGCAGGCCGCTGCACGCCGCCCAACTGGCCGCGACGAGCGGCGATTTCTACACCGTCGCGAACGGCAACCCGCTGGCCCACCAGCGCATCGAGCAATGGCAGATCATCAACACCACGACCTGGGATGTCAGCGACTCGATCACACTGAAGAACGTCATCAGCTATGGGGAATTCCGCCAGGCGCAGACGACCAACAACAACGGCGACAACGGATATCAGGGCGGTAACGCCAATCCCTATTATTCGATCGCCATCTTCACCGCCCCCGGCTCCCACAACGCGGCGGAATCGACCTTGACCGAGGAGTTCCAGGTGCAGGCCCGGTCGCTTGCCGGCCGGCTGTCGTTTCAGGCCGGCGCCTATATCGAGCGGAGCGATCCTCTCGGTGGATTCCAGACGACCTATTCGCCGCAGAACCTCAATTGCACCGACGTGATCAACTTCCAGTGCAGCAATCTCTCGGGCCGCGGCTTGTTGCAACTCTCCGCGAGCAAGTACACCTTCCGCGATCTTGGTCTGTATACCCAGAGCACCTTCAAGATCACCGACAAGCTGAGCTTGACCGGCGGCATTCGGTACACCTCGGACAGGACGTCGGGGCTGGGGCGGACGCGGCGTATCCTGTTCGCCACGCCCAACACACCGACCTACACCTGCGCGCAACCGACCGGCCTGGTCACGGGCGGCACCTCGGCGGAAATCCTCGCCGATCCGTCACGCTGCAACCTCGTTCGCGAGGTCAAGTCAAAGAAGCCGACCTGGCTGATCGACCTCGATTACAAGCCGACCGACGATGTCCTGCTGTTCGCCAAATATGCGCGCGGCTATCGCCAGGGCAGCGTCAATGTTTCGAGCTACGGGCTCGAGACCTGGGCGCCCGAGAAAGTGGACCTGTACGAGCTCGGGGCGAAGACCAGCTTTCAGGGCAGGCTTAGCGGCGTCTTCAATATCTCGGCCTTCTATAACGACTTCAGGAACCAGCAGTTGCTGATCGGCGTCCTCGGGTGCACGACCATCGCCGCCCCGCAATGCCCGTTCATCGCCTCCGCCGGCCAAGGCGTCGCCAACGCGGGCTCGTCCACGATCAAGGGCATAGAAGCAGACCTATCGGTGAGCCCGTTCACGGGCTTCAAGATCGATGTCGGCTATTCGTATCTCGACAGCAAGCTGAAGTCGCTGACCGGCCTGCCGGCGATCCCGCTGGGGTTCACCTCCCTGATCCCGCCCGCGGTCGGCGGCCCCCTGCCGCTGACGCCGAAGAACAAATACACGATCACCGCCGGATACACGCTGCCGATCGACGAGAGCCATGGCGTCGTAACACTGTCGGCGACCTTCGTTCACCAGGACAGCACCTATGGAAACTCAAGTTCGGCGGTGGCGTATCAGACGCTGCCCGCGCAGGACCTGCTTAATCTGAACCTGAACTGGAATTCAATCGGCGGCCAGCCGGTTGATCTCGGCGTCTTCGCCACCAATGTAACGGAGGAAAAGTTCTTCGTTTACACCGTGGGCCAGTCTTTTGGATATGACTCCGGCATCGCCAATGAGCCGCGCATGTATGGTCTCCGCTTGAAGTATCACTTCGGCGGGTAGTCGATTACGACCTCAACCCTGGCATAGGGGATAAAGGCCTGGCAACAGGCTCTCCCGCGACTTTCGTTCAACTTGCTCCTCCCCTGCGCTCATCCTGGCGAATACCGGGATGAGCGCCTTTTTGTTGCGCCTTTCGTCGGGCGCGGTAGCCGTGGAGCAGGGGTTCGGTGTAGCCGTTGGGCTGCTCGGCTCCTTGGAACACCAGGGCGACGGCAGCCTGGAAGGCCAGGCTGCTTTCCTCATTCCCAGCCATGGGCCGATAGAGGGGATCGTCGGCGTTTTGCGCGTCGACCTTGGCGGCCATGCGGCGAAGGGCGTTCTCGGCTTCCTCGGGCGTACAGACGCCATGGAGAATCCAGTTGGCCATGTGCTGAGCGGAGATGCGCAGGGTCGCCCGATCTTCCATCAGCCCGATATCGTGGATGTCGGGCACCTTGGAACAACCGATCCCAAGATCAATCCAGCGCACGACATAGCCCAGTATGCCCTGGGCGTTGTTGTCGAGCTCCTCCGCCACCTCTTCGGGCCGCCAGCCTCGGCCGCGCGCCAACGGAATCGTGAGTAGCCGGTCGAGCGGGGTCACGGGCTCGGTCTTGCGCGCCTCCTGGCGGGCGAATACGTCGACCTGGTGATAGTGAGTGGCGTGCAGCGTCGCCGCGGTCGGACTCGGCACCCAGGCGGTCGTGGCGCCGGTCAGGGGGTGAGCGATCTTCTGTTCCATCATCTCGGCCATCCGGTCGGGCGCCGCCCACATTCCCTTGCCGATCTGCGCCTTGCCGGACAGGCCGCGGGCAAGGCCGATCTGGACATTGCGGTCCTCATAGGCGCGGATCCATTTCGAGGTCTTGATCTCGCCCTTGCGGATCATTGGTCCGGCGCGCATCGAGGTGTGGATCTCGTCGCCGGTGCGATCGAGGAAGCCGGTATTGATGAAGACGATCCGGTCCTTCAGCGCCGCGATACAGGCGGCGAGATTGGCCGAGGTCCGCCGCTCTTCGTCCATCAACCCCACCTTGATCGTATGGCGGAAGACGCCGAGCAAGTCCTCGATGGCGTCGAACAGGCGATTGGTGAAGGCGGCTTCCTGGGGCCCGTGCATCTTGGGTTTGACGATGTAGATCGACCCGGCGCGACTGTTGGCGAAGCGGCCCAATCGGTTCAGGTCATGGAGCGCGATCAGGCTGGTGATGACGCCGTCGAGAATGCCTTCGGACGCTTCGGTCCCGTCCGGCAACCGCACCGCGGGGGTCGTCATCAGATGACCGACATTGCGGACGAACAGCAGACTGCGGCCAGGCAAACTAAACGGCGCGCCGTCCGGCCCTACGTAGCAGCGGTCGCCGTGCAGGGTGCGGGTCATGGTGCGCCCGCCCTTCTCGAAATCCGCCTCCAGATCGCCCCGCATCAACCCCAGCCAGTTGGCATAGGCTTCGACCTTGTCGTCGGCGTCCACCGCGGCGATGGAGTCTTCCAGGTCGCAGATGGTGGTCGTCGCGGATTCGAGGATCAGGTCGGCCATCCCGCCGGGATCGTCCTTGCCGATCGGGTGGTCGCGATCGATTACGATCTCGATATGCAATCCGTGATGGCGGAACAGCAGGTTGTCGCCGGCGGCGCCGACGAGCAAGGTCGGATCGGCCAGCAAGGGCTTTCCTCCCCGCCATGCGGTCCAGCTCCCCTCGGCGAGAGGCAGCGCCTGATCCAGAAAACACTTGGCCCAGGCTACAACCCGCGCGCCGCGGGCCGGATCATAGCCCCTGCCCGCTGGCGCGCCCGGGATAACGTCGCTGCCGTAGAGGGCGTCGTAAAGGCTGCCCCAACGCGCATTGGCGGCGTTGAGCAGGAAGCGGGCGTTGAGCATCGGCACGACCAGCTGCGGCCCGGCGGTGCGCGCCACCTCGTCATCGACCTTGGTGGGAGCGACCGAGAAAGGCGCGGGCTCGTCGACGAGATAGCCGATGCGGCGCAGCATCGCCTGATATTCACCTGGATCGATCTCTCGGTCGCCGCGCGCCAGCCACCAGGCGTCGACCTGCGCCTGCAGGCGATCGCGCGTCGCGAGAAGAGCGCGATTCTCAGGTGTGAAGCGGGCGAACAGGTCGGCCACGCCCCGCCAGAAGCCGTCGGGCTCGAGACCCGTTCCGGGAAGCGCCTGCGTCTCGACGAACGCCACCAGCGTGTCGGCGATTTCCAAACCCGCGCGCTTCATTCCAATGCCTCCCGACAAGCCGATCACCGGCGTGCCATGCTTCACTCGGGTTGATGTCGCCTGGGGCCTCGCATCGCAGACGCGGGTCGCTCGCAGCGGGCGACATGCCGCGCGATCCTGATTTTCAGATCAGTCGCGAAGTATTGCCAATGCCTCGCACTCGGCTCTCAAGTTCGGCCCCACCGCCTTGCCATTGGCAAGAACGGCTCCAAGCACGAACTTGATATTGAAATCGATCACCTGATCGAGCGTGTAGGGCGAACCCCGATCCGGCCCCACGCTATCGTCATTCTTGTACCAGTCCGCCGCCGTGTTCATCATTCTGACAATTGTCGATATGGTGAGATGAACATCGAGATCGGGGTTGAAATGTCCAGAGGACATTCCCTGCTCCAAGACGGACCTCCAAGCCACGTAACCGTCTTTCTTCGCGCGCAGGACGTAGGAAAACTCTTCGCTTCGTCGAAAGAATTTTCTCTCGTTGTAAAGTATGGCGTGGATTTCCTGGTGGCTGGTCATTTCCTCCAGATCCATGATGATCAATGCGACCAGTTTTCTATCGGCCTCGTTCGAAGACCTCGAAATTCTGACGGCATTGTCTCGCAGTCTAAAAACGGCGTCACGGACGATTTCGTGCAGCATTTCGTCCTTCGTGACGAAGTGATGGTAGAGACTACCCGAGAGGACCTTCACATCGTCGGCGATCTGGCGGACCGTCGTGGCCTCGAAACCAAATTCGGCGAATCTCCGCATCGCCGCCGTCAAGATTTGCGCCCGACGATCTATCGCCGTTCGCCTCTCGCGGGTCTTCGACGGGGCGGCCGGCCGCGCATCGCCTGTCGTCGCGGTCGGTGACGCCAAGCCGGACGCGCGGCGATCGGGGCTGCCTGCTGTCACTTGTCTTCGCCTTCTCTAGCCCGTCTCAAGCCGTGGTCGCTCACGGGGGCTTGAAGCTACACCCATCCAGCCCTCGCTGGCTTGACTGAATGCCACCCTCGCCATAAACAAGCAAGCGCTTGGTAGGTTGTATCGCGGAAAGTCGCGACACCTGTCCGCGCGGGAGCGAAAATCGGTGCGGGCGACGCCCACACCGACGCCCGCCCAGCCGCTGGAACTATCGCAAGGTGCGACACGGGCGACCCTATCGGCGTCCCGTGGGCCAAAGAGGGACGTTTTCAGATATGGGAAAAGTGTTTGAGGGCGTCAGGGTCGTCGAACTGGCGCAGTTTGTCTTCGTCCCCGCCGCCGGCGCGCTGCTGGCCGATCATGGCGCCGAGGTTATCCATATCGAGCAGGTCGGCGACGGCGACCCCTACAGGGTTCTGAATATCGCCGATGGCCGCGTCACGAAGTCGGCCAACCTGTCGATGGAGCAGAACAATCGCGGCAAGCTGAGCCTCGCCATCGACTTGAAGACGGAGGATGGGCGTGACGTTTTCCTGAAGCTCATCGAAACGGCGGATGTGTTCGTGACCAGCCTGCGCCCCAAGGCGATTGAAGGGCTTAGGCTTGGTATCGATGAACTGAGGGCGCGCAATCCCCGGCTCATCTACGCGCGAGGCAATGGTGTCGGCTTCAAGGGGCGCGAGATCAACAAGGCCGGCTATGACGCGTCCGCGTTCTGGGCTCGCGGCGGCTTCGCCACCGCGCTTCAGCCGGCCGGCCACGACGAGCCGATCAAGCCGCGGTCGGCGCTCGGAGACCACGCCTCATCGGTGGCGGTCGCCTACGGCATCGCCGGCGCGCTCTTCAAGCGGGCCAGGACAGGCGAACCGTCCGTCGTCGATATTTCGCTCCTGGCGTCGGCGATGTGGACGCTTTCCGCCGACATCGTCGTCAGCCAGACCCGCACGCCCGAGCAAATGGCTCAAGTGTCCAGCCCCTTGAGATTCCCGCTCAAGCACGCCTACCGAACCCGCGATGGCCGCTACGTGCAGCTCATGTTCCTGGACCCCGACCGGTATTGGCGGCAGCTCTGCGATCGGATCGGACGCGACGACCTGGTCCAGGATGAGCGCTTCGCCACCGCTGAAGATCGCGTTGAAAACGGCGCCCTGCTCATCGACGAGATCCAGTCCGAGATCGGCGCAAAGGACTGGGCGGCTTGGCGCCCCATCTTCGAGGCCTGGGACGCGCCCTGGGAGCTCGTCAAGTTCGTACACGAGATCGCCGACGATCCGCAGGCGATAGCCAATGGCTACATGT
>FSTP01000252.1_pt1 | contig 7961 bp, 7 predicted proteins | sample 1637061 | NCBI WGS metagenome assembly FSTP01 (sample SAMEA3914819, study PRJEB12502) | metagenome | biome: forest; material: soil | place: Canada | collected 2010-06-26 | depth 0.3 m | reverse complement strand
TCGTTCGACTTCTGCTGCCGCGGCGCCGACAGCAGCTACTACACCGTGGTTGGTCGATCGAAGGAACTGGCCGGTCCCTATGTGGATCGCGTGGGCAAGCCGATGCTCGACGACGGCGGGTTCATCGTTCTGCACGCCGACCTCGATCCCGCCAAGCGCTTCAAGGGGCCGGGCCACGTGGCCATCCTGGACGACGGCGGCAAGGACCTGATCGTCTACCATGCCTATGACGCCAGGAAGGCGGGCGCGCCGACCCTGCGCATCCAGCCCCTGGCCTGGACCGACGACGGCTGGCCGGTCGCGGTCTAGGCCCTTTCATCCACCCCGACCTTCGCCCTTTCCAGTCCCTGGAGAGGGCGAGTTTTTGCGGGGCGCGGCATTGGATTGCATGCCGATTATTTGTCTGAGTATATGGGACAAGCAGCGTCAAAGCGTGACAAGAACTGCAAGCGTCCCCGGAGAGGAAACAGATGAAGACCTGGCGTTCAGCTTCCCATGCCGCGATCCTGCTCGCCGCCGTCGTCACCTTGCCCGGAGCCGCCATGGCCGCCGACTATGCCCGCAAGCCCTTTGGCCAGACCCCATCGGGCGAGGCGGTCGAGGCCATCACCCTGAGCAACGGCCACGGCGTCAGCGCCACGGTGATCTCGTACGGCGCGACCCTGCAGGCGCTGATCGCGCCGGACCGCGCCGGCAAGCCGGCCGACATCGCGCTCGGTTTCGCCGACGCCGGCGCCTATGTGAAGAACGCCAGCTATTTCGGGGCTTCGGTCGGCCGGTTCGCCAACCGCATCGGCAAGGGGCGCTTCAGCCTCGACGGCAAGACCTATCAGCTCGCCTTGAACAACAATGGCGTCGCGGCCCTGCATGGCGGCGTAAAGGGCTTCGACAAGGCCGTGTGGAAGGTCCTGGACGTCAAGCGTGGCGCCGTCGCGTCGGTGACCTTCGGCCATGTCAGTCCAGACGGCGACGAGGGCTATCCCGGAACGCTGACCGCCACCGCGACCTATGCGCTGGACGACAACAACCAACTGACGATCACCTATGGCGCCACGACCGACAAGCCGACCATCGTCAACCTGACCAACCACGCGCTGTTCAATCTCGCCGGCGAGGGCGCGCCCGAAGGGGCGATGGGCAATATCCTGACCCTGGCCGCCGACGGCTACACCCCCGTCGACGCCGAACTCATTCCCACCGGCGTGATCACGCCCGTGGCGGGAACGGCGTTCGACTTCCGTGCTCCCAAGGTCGTCGGCGAACGGATCCGCGACGCCAGTGATCCTCAGTTGGTCGTCGGTCGCGGCTACGACCACAACTACGCGCTGACAGGGACGTCCGGCGCCGCGCCGCGCCTGGCCGCCCGACTGTCCGATCCCAAGAGCGGCCGGGTGCTGGAAATCCTCACCGATCAGCCCGGCATCCAGTTCTATACCGGCAATTTCATCGACGGCACGACGGTCGGCAAGAGCGGCCAGATCTATCGTCAAGGCGACGGCATCGCGCTGGAGCCGCAACACTTTCCGGACGCCCCGAACAGGCCAAACTTCGCCCCGGTGCGCCTGGATCCAGGCCAGACCTATCGCAGCACGATGATTTTCAAGCTCACGGTCGATAAGTAGGGAAGTCCCCGATACCGCGCGGAGGCCTAGCCGGTCTTCAGGGATGGCGTTCGCAAGGCGCCGAAGCCGCCCCTCGCCGCTCGTTCTCCCACCAGGGATCGGCGGCTGACCGGCTTGGCCACGGGAAGGAAAGCCTCGAGGAACAGCCAGGCGGCTTCGTCATGGTCGAGGTGATGGGTCAGCAGGCCCAGAGGCTCGTCCCATACTTGCTTGAGACGGCGTTCAACGAGAAGACGGCGGGCTCTGAGCAGGAAGCGGATCGCGCCCCGGAAACGGGCGCGCGGCTTCCAGCGCATGACGTCCAGGTGCGTGTCCAGGCGCGACGTGGGTTCGTCCTCGTGGCGCATCTCGCCGTAGCAGGACAGCGCCAAGCCCTGCAGGCCCAATGCGGTCTTCAGGGTTGGATGGGCGTTGTTCCAAGGCGGCACGAACAGGCTGGCCTTGACGCCGGCGCGGCGGAACACGTCGAGCGCCGTGCCCAATTCCACGACCACGTCGGCCAGCAGATCCAGATCGTTGACCTCGCCCGAAGGCTGGCCCAACGGCGCCCGGTTCTCGTGGCGAAAGCCGTGAATGGCGAGCTCGACGCCGGGCGTTTCGCGACAGGCCATCGACAGGGCCTTGATGTCGCCGTCCGGCACCGCCGCCAAGGTGATCGGCGCCTCGAAGCGGTTGGAGAGGGCGAGCAGTCGATCAAGGGCTGGGCTCGGCCCGCGCGCGTCATCGTCCCGCCACCAGATCACGGGCCTGTGGCCGCCCGCTTTCCAGCGTGCGAGTTCGGGGCCCAGGAGGCCCGCGATCAGAAGACGGTTGACCGACATGGCGAAAGCTTACGCCGAATGGCCCAGCCTGGCGTCCTCGGCGTCGAGACTGAGCACGGCGCCCCGGCCCGATCGCACCGTCGTGACGTCCTGAGTGTTCAGAAAACGGATTTCGCGGGCCTTCAGGTTGGACAGCAGCGGATAGAGCGCCGCCATGATCGCGATCAGGAAGCCCATGTCGCCTTCCTTGTAACCCTTGCGCGAGACGTAGCACTTGTAGAACCGCCGCACGCCGCGGAACAGGTCGTCCCACAGGCTCTTGATCTTGCCGCTTTCCGCCAGGTCCTGGCCGCGCAGCGCGGTATAGCGGTTGAGGCGCTGGACCATGTCGGCGATATCGTCGTCCACCTTGTGCAGGATGGCGTTGTTCAGGCGGCCGCCGTAGACACCGGTAAAGGTGGTGCCTGGGTGCACCCGCTCGCTTTTCCAGCTCTTGACGCCGTTGCGGAACAGTCGCGCCACCGACGAGGCGCCGAACGAACCGCCCCAGCCCTGCCGCACCAGCCGCTCGCCAACGAAATTATCGACCGGAACCTGGTACCAGTCGCCGGCGTCGGAGCGGGCGACCGTTTCGCGGATTTCCTGGGCCAGGGCCGGTGTCACGGCCTCGTCGGCGTCCAACTCCACGATCCACTCGCCCCGGCAAGCGGCCACGCCGGCTTCCTTGCGAAGACCTTCAACGGGGAAGATGCCTGATACGACGCGCGCGCCCATCCGGCGGGCGATGGCCTCGGTGCGATCGGTGCAGCGGTCCGCCACCACCACGATCTCGTCGCAGAACGCCAGGCGCGCGAGGCATTGCGCGATACGCGCTTCTTCATTGTGGGCGCAAACGAGTCCCGACAGCACAGGCATTTATCTTCCCCGACTTGGAGACCGCTTTTCCTGTCGCAATCCCGTCATGAGATAGACGGCGCCACGGTCGGGGAACCTCAGGAGATTCTTCGCGTTCACGCGCGAGGAACGGTCGGGAAACGCGCTGGAGCCAAGCCCGGCCTTCTAGAAGATGCGCGAGATGTCCAGGCTCCAGGTGCGGGGCCGCAGGGGCGTGACCTGTCGGACCTGACCAAAGCTGAAGGGGTTGCCGTAGGCGAAGGTGTCGCTCGAGGCGTTGGCCGGATTGGTGACCGCCAGGGTCACGCCCCAGTCGGCCATCGCCATTTCCGCTGACAGGCGGCCGGTCACATAGCCCCCCATGGAGGGTGAAAGTCGGCGGTCAAAGGTCAGCCGCGATTGGCCGACATATTCCATTTCGGCGGTCACGATGAGCCGTCGATTGGCGGCCAGATCCTTCTGGTAGCGGGCCAGGCCGCCGGCCGAGACGTCGGGCACACCGGGCAACTCGCTCTGAGCGGCCGACGCGAAGTTGCGGTCCACCTTGCTCAGACGCGGCTGGTTGAACAGGGCGTTGGCCTCGATGGTCAGGCCTGGGCGCGGTCGTAGGGTGCCCTCGATCTCCAGGCCGGTGTTGCGACCGTCACCAACATTGGCGGTGTAGGAGAGCCCGGAGGGGCTGAGATACTGATCGGTCTGGATGTCGGTCCAGACGTCGTGGAACAATGCCGCGCGCAGGACCACGCGACCCTCCAGCGGGCTGATGCTGGCGCCGACCTCGTAGTTGCGCAGGTGGTCGGGCTTGAACGACGCGCGCAGCACGGAAGGCGCGGTTATACCGCCCGAATTGAAGCCGCCCGACCGGTATCCTTCCGAGGTGAGCAGATAGACCAGTCCCTGCTTCCCCAGCGCGTGCTGCAGCGAGAACTTGGGCGAGACGCCGGTGAAGCGGGCTTTCCGATCGAGATCGCGGGGCTGGCCGGGCGGGGCCTCGACCGCGGATGTTGTGCGGACAGCGGTCGTGAAGGCGCGGCCGCCCAGGCTCGCCGTCCAGCCGGCGCCAAGGTCATAGGAAGCCTCTCCATAGACCGCCAACTCTCGCCGCCGGTCGCGACGGACTTCCAGATAGACCAGTCGCGACGGGTTGTAGGTGGTGCGGGCGCGCAGCTCGCCGTCGGTGTCCTCGAGACTTGCCAGCCCATAGAGGCCCAGCAACCAGCGAAACCGGTCGTTGTCGGGCGATGACAGGACGGCGTCCTCGACCAGCAGCCTGACCTTGCTGGCCTCGTCGAACAGGCCGACGTCCACGCCCGCCGCCTCGGCGCCGTTCAACGCCGCCGTGGCGTCGAAACGACTGGCGAACCGGTGGCGGACATAGCCGGTCGAAGACTCGAACCGTCCCCAGTCGCCGCCCCCCGTGATGGTCACCGCGCCCTGCTGAAGAACGTTGTCGTGGGTTTCACGAACCTGATTGGCGCGCTTCTGGCCGCCGAGACTGGGCGTGGTGTATTGACTGTCGGTGGCGTGCAAATCCTGGCGCGCGCCAGAAACCTTCACAGTCCAGCTGTCGTCGAGCCGGACCGATAACGCCGCGCGACCGCCGGTGCGGGTCGTCCGATCGACGTTGGACAGGCGCAGGTTGACGTCATCGACATAGCCGCCGTCCACATCGCTATAGGCCGCGAGCCGCAGCGCCGCTCGCCCGGTGACGACCGGAAGGTTGACCACGCCCTCCAGGCGGCTGCTGGGCGAACCGGATTCGGTGAGCGCCCCGCCCGCCCGCATCGCGCCGGACCATTCGTCCAGGACAGGCTTGCGCGACACGATCCGATAGACGCCGCTAAGCGATCCGCCGCCGTAGAGCGCGCCTTGCGGCCCGCGCAGAATCTCCACCCGTTCGACGTCGATCAGCCGCAAGTCAGGGTCGGGCGCGTTGTAGGTCAGAGGAATGTTATCGAGATAGGTGCCAACTGTCTGTTGGGTGCGCCCGGTGAAGGCGCCGTCCGACAGCCCGCGCAGCATGATCTTGTTACGGGCCGCGCCGAGGTTGGTGGTGATGAAGCCGGCCGTCTGTTGCGAGATGCTCCGGGTATCGACCGCCCCGGTGTCGTTGAGTTGTCCCGCGCTGACCACGCTGACGCCGCCGGCCGCTGCTCCCAAGCGGGTCGGACGCTTGGTGGCGGTGACGATCACCCCTTCGATAGGGGAGATGGGCTCCACGACAGTGGAGGACGCCGACGCGCGCGTCGTCGGCCTGCCAGGCAGGATGCTGACGGTGGCGTCGTTGAGGATCTCGAACCGGCACGGCGCGCCCGCGGTGACCGTGTCCAAGGCCTGGCGCAAGGTCATCGCGCCGACGACGGCCGGGCTGCGTCCTGGACAGGACGAGGCTCCGCCCAAGGTCACGCGAGCCTGGACGCCCAGATCGATCAGCGCTTCCGAACGCGCCTTGGCGGGGATCATGAAGGCGTATCGCGCCGGCGCCGCGCGGGCGGTTTCCGCCAGCGCCCCGCTCGCAGCCAACACAAGGACGACAATGGAACTGGAGGCCAGGGCGCGCACACCGGCGGTCGCCCTCGGCGAGCCGAGGTCGTTAGATCGGCGCCGAAACGGAATATCCGCTTTCGAGTTCATCGCGCTCCAGCTCTAGCCCCCTAGAGCTCAAGCTTCGCGCTTCGAACGATTCCGTTCCCGTCAGCAAGGCCCTAGCGCGCCCGGATCACGATAGCGTCGTTGGTGGTCGTCGTTCGGACGGGAAGCAGGTGTGACAGTCGGCCGACCATCGCATCCTGTTCATCGACGATCAACACGCCGGAAAGCCGCATGTCCGCCGCCTTCGCATCAGCCAGCTTCATCGGGCGGGGGAAAAGACGATTCAGGTCGCCGACGATCTGCGACAGCGGCTGGTCGCGATAGATCAAGCGACCTTGCCGCCACCCTGAAATCTCATCGACCGCCACGGTCGCGAGGCGCGAGTCCGCCTGACCTTCGGCGTGTGACAGCCCCTGCCCCGGACGCAGCCGGAACGGCGTGGCGTCGGAGGGGCGCACCTCGACCACGCCCCGTTGAACGGCCACGGCCACCTGGCCGTCGCGGTGACGGACGTCGAACGCCGTGCCGACCACGCGCACCTGGGTGTCGCCCGCCTCGATCAGGAAGGGCCGGCCAGGATCCTTGGCGACATCGAAGAACGCCTGGGCGTCGCCCAGGGTGACGTGACGGGCTTTGCGTTCGAACCGCACGGTCATATGCGAGGCGGCGTTCAGTTCGATCCTGGTGCCGTCCTCGAGCGCGATGGTCTTCCGCTCGCCGACACCGGTCGTATAGGTGGTTTCGTGGCCGCCCATCAGGCCGCTGGCCGGCATCAGCACGGCGCCCGCGACGAAGGCCGCGGCGATCGCGGCGCCGGCCGACCAAACCCAGACGCGCCGGGTCTGGCGCAGCGGCACGACGTTGGCGACCGGGGTTTCAGCAGTCGGGGCGCGTTCGGCCAGGCGGGCGTCGAGATCCAGTCGCTGGTCGAAGGCCAGGGCCGCGTCATAGGCCTCGGCATTGGCCGGCGACGCCGTCAGCCAGGCGTCGAACGCGCGCCAATCGGCTTCCGTGACCGCCTCGCCTTGGAGGCGGACAAGCCAGTCGATCGCGGTTTCGATATCTGTCTGAGACCGCGTCATCGTGCTCCGTCCTGGCGCCGTACAGCGCCCTCGTAAGGGTAAGACGCCACCGAAGGTCTGGAACCTCCGAATCTTGTTCCCAGGCCGCAAGAGTTCCTCATGGCAGTTTCGCCATCAACGCCTTGAGGGCGGCGCTTACATGTTTCTCGATCGAACTGCGGCTGACGCCCATCTCGGCGGCGGTTTCGGCATGGCTCAGACCCTGCAGCTTGTGCAGGGTGAAGGCTCGCGCGATCGGGGCCGGCAGGGTTTTCAGCGTCGCCATCATCACGTTCAGCCGCTGCCGACCGGTCACCACGTCCTCGGCCGAGGGCGCATCGACCGCCTGCTGGTCGCCCAGGGTGGTGACTTGCAGGCTGCGCCAACCTTCGTCGCGCGCCCCTGCCCGCGTCTGGCTGCGCAGGCGGTCGAGCATCAGATTGTTGGCCATGCGAAACAGCAGCGCCGAGCCGTCGCCTTCGACCTCCAGGTCGCCGAGGGCCTGAACCTTGAGAAACAGATCCTGGATCAAATCCTCCGCCTCCGCGACCGACCGCAGGCGGGCGGCGAACACGCGCACCAGATTGGCCCGCTTCTCGCCGTACAGCCGCATCATCGGCGTGATCGATCGCGGGACGGCGGACAGCAGAAAGCTCCAGGACGGGATCGGATGACAAACCGATCATGGTGAAGGGGCAACCTAGGCTGTTGGGGATCGACGGTCCAGCGTCCCGACCGCAGGGTCGCCCGGAGATCTCATGCCCCTCTCTTCCGCCTCGCCGCATCCGACGTCGGACCCGACCCTCAGCGAAAGGCTGCTCCTGGGCGCGATCCGCGACTGGGCGGCGCTGCGGCTAGCCAGCACCAAGGCCTTCACGGGCGTTCCTATTCGACGGCGAGGATGATGTTGGCGGGGTCGATAATCGCGACGACCCGCGCGCCGACGGTGGGCGTGACAGCGTCCCGCGGCACGGTGGCGATCAGAGACTTGCCTGCGGTCAGGGACAGGCGGATCTCGCTGGCGCTGGCCC
>FSTP01000254.1_pt1 | contig 7970 bp, 7 predicted proteins | sample 1637061 | NCBI WGS metagenome assembly FSTP01 (sample SAMEA3914819, study PRJEB12502) | metagenome | biome: forest; material: soil | place: Canada | collected 2010-06-26 | depth 0.3 m | reverse complement strand
GTTGCAGGAGAACGAGCGGGTGGCGGTCAGCGCCCGGCCACCGCGCGGGCGCCACGCGGGCGGGCGCGAGCGCGGCCGTTAGCGCGCCTCGATCACCGAGCAGGTCACGCCGCGCCTGGGGCGCCTTGGCGCCGACGAAGCGTTCGAGGAGCTGCGGCAGGCGCTCGGCCACCGCCAGTTCGCGCGCGGCGACCAAATCGTCGAGGATCAGGCTGTTGAGGATCACCGACTCGGGCGGCTGCTTGCTGGCGATGTGAACATACTTGCGGACGGCAAACCACGGCGGTCGGACCAGCTCGTGCTCCAGTCCCAGCGTGGCGACGAGCCAAGCGAAAGCCGTGTCGATCATCACTCGGTCGAGCGGCTTGGCCCTGCCGGTCGCGTCGAGAACGCGGACCTGTTCGGCTAGCCGTTTGGCGAGGTCAGTCTCGGCGTGACGCCAGTCGGCCAGGTGCGCGACACCGTCGGCCATGGCCACGGGCACGCCCCATCCGAAGCTGGCGACGCTGGCCGCGTCGTCCTCAACGGGGCGGCCTTCCTTATCGAGCGTCAACACCGCGAGCGGGGCGTAGGCCTTGGTGCGTGGTCGCTCCGGTCGGCTGTCGGCAAACACCGTCGCGAGCGCCTCGAAGGCGGCCGGCAGCGCGATCGCGCCCAGCACGACCTGGTAATACATTCGCTTTTTGGGCTGGGATCTCTCGCCCCGCCGCCACGGCAACTCGGGCCCGAGGTCTGCCACGGCCGTCCGCTGGCCCGCCACGTCTTCGGGCTTGTCGAACTGCGCCGGCGAGAGCACCTCGATCGCGGTCCATGCCGAAAGGATATCGGCTGGCCGATTAGCGATCGGTGGAAAGGGCGTCGGGTCGCGCGGTGGCGATTTGGCCGCCGGATCCTCCGTCTGCGACGACCCACCTTTGGGTGAAGGCAGCAAGGACGCCACGACCGAAACCGTCTTCAACGCCGCCGCGGCGATGGCGACCTGCGTGGCCAATTTGCCGGCGCGCTGCGTCTGCCGGTGCGCTAGCTCGGCCGCCAAGGTCCGCAGGAAGTCGCTGTCCTGCCGGCGCTGGGCGAAATCGGCCTCCAGCTCGACGATCGAACGGCTCATGTGGGGACGTGGCACGCGTAACTTTCCTGTCTTCCACGGGCGGACGGCCTTTGGCGAGCGACCGTGGCCCAACGATGGCGGCTACGGCTTTGGCCGTCCAGGTTGGAGGGAAGGGGTTCGCGGCAAGGGCTCAACGGGCGCGTTGAACGCCGGTCTTGCCGGACCACTCATCGTGGGACCTGGAACACGAGAGGAATGACGACAGTGCCGCCATCGACGGCCGCCCCATCGAGCGTCTGAGCCTTCATCCGAAACAGCCGCGAGAGCTTCAGCGCCGCGTCGCCAAAGCCGTAATCCTCCGGCGTCTCGGAAATCACCTTGCAATCGTCCAAGGCGCCGCAGGCCAGGACGGTGCAGGACAGGGTCACGCGCCCGCCAACTTCCATCCGTTGGGCGCGGTCGGGATAGTAGCGCGCCATGTCCTCGCCCGTCGGCTTGCGGGTCCAGTCTGGCCTGGTGATCACGCTGGTGGCGGCGGGCTCGACCGCCGCTGGACGCGACGGCATGGCGATCTCCACGCCCAGAAGGCGAAGGGTGTCCAGATCCATGGACGCGGTGATCGGCAGGCCGTTGGCCAATTGGAACTGGCCCAGGGCGATCTTGGTCTTGGCGCCGAACCGGCCGTCCACCGGACCTGGATTGTAGCCCCGCACCACCAGCGCCACCTGAACCTTGGTGACCATCGAGGTGACCTCGTCGCTTGTCAGGCGCGGCCGAGACGCCTCAGGCGCCGCGGCTTGCGCATTGACGTCGCCAACAGCGGGATCGGTCCAAACCTTGAGCGGCGCGGGCGAGGGCGCCGGCTTGTGATGCACCACGGGCGGGCGAACCGCCGGCCTGGGCGCAGGAGGGGGCGGGGAGTAGATCGGCGCGGGGGTGACGTAGCCGCCCGAACTCGAATAGTGCGAGCTGTGGCTACTATGGCTGGCGTGCCCGCCGCCGCTGCTGCTGTAGTGACTGCTGTGACTGCTGTGGCTGGAATGCGAGCTGTGGCCGGCGAACAGCAGCAGGCGCTGACGTTCGGCCGGATCGCGAAACACCAGCAAGTCCTTCTGGACCTCGGGCGGATCGGCGCGGACGCCATCGTCGTCGGGCCCAGGCTCGGCCGCCAGACTGGCATGGGCGGCGAGGCCCAGCGGGCTGGCCGCGCCCAGGAGCAGCGCCAGTTGATCACGCCATTTCATGGGACAGATCCTCGTGCGAAAGCGGATGGACCGCGCGGCTGCGCCAAGCGGGCCCGGCCGAAGCGAAGAACCCCGCGCAGTGGTCCTTGACCGCGCAGGGCGCGCACTCGGCCGGATAGTTGTTCTTCCATTCGGAGATCGACTGACGCGCGAAGGGCCAAAGGGCCCGCGGAAGCACGCAGAGCGGCAGGTTATAGATAGAGACGGCCATGCCGCGGTTGGCCAGATGGAAGACGGCCGTCCTCAGCTCCTGCTGATAGTCGATCGGGTCGATCCACAGGCGGTCGCGATTGCCCTTGGCCAGGCCCATCGGCTCCAGGCCCATCAGGGCGACATGGCTGACGAAGGGCAGGCGGCGGTAGAGGAAGGCGGCCAGTTGCGGCAGGCGTGGGACGGTCAGCTTGTGCAGGACCACCCGGATCTCGACCTTGGCGCCGACGCTGGCCAGTTCGTAGAGCCCATCGAGGGTCTCGTCGAAAGCGCCGGGGGCGGCCACCACCTCGTCATGGATGTCGGGAACGTCGGCATAGAGCGGCACCGCCCAGGTCGTGCGCTCGCCACCGGCTCCAGTCCAAGCCCGCGCCGCGCCTGGATCACGAAAATTACGACCATTGGTCAGAACATGCAGCGCGGTGTTCGGCAGTTCCTCGCCGCATCGGGCCAGCACGGCGGATAGCCCATCTCCGAGCAAGGTCGGCTCGCCGCCGGTGACGCCCAGATGGGGTTGCCCCTTGTCGATCAGCGGAATCGTCGCCAGCATTTCGTTGACGCGCCAGCTGTCGTCCTCGTCGCGCGGCGGCTGCGAGCACATCAGGCACAGGCTATTGCAGCGCTCGGTGGCGAACAGGCTGTTGGTCCGCGCGCCGCGCCGCCACAGCACCGACACCAGGCTGGAGCCCTCGCGCAGGCGGATCACGTCGCCGGGCGCGATCACCTGGCCGTCGCGCGGACTGGCGAGGGTGATCTCGTCTTGCAGGCCGCCGACCCAGCCGCCCTCGGTGAGGCGGGCGCGCCAGTGCGCCGACAACGGGCTCCTCGTCCACTCGTTCTCGTCCAGCAGCTTGAGGATCCGCACGCCTTGGACGCCAGCGACCTTGGCATGGGTATGAAGGGCGAGACCCAGGGTCATTGGGCGATGTATCCGGCGTCGACGATGTCGCCGCGCGCCCGGTTGAACGCCCAGGCCGTGAAGGTGCGCAGGGTTTCCGGATCGCCCTGAGCCAGATGGCCAAAGAGGATCTGGAAAAGTCCCATGTGCTTGACGCAAAAGTCGCTGGTCGCCCGGTCGCCGATCGGATCGCCTTGCGCGGCGGCATGATAGACCGGATCGGCGCCGCAGAACGGCACGAAGGCGCAGGTCCGGCACCCCGGGAGTTGCTCGGCGATGGCCCCCGTCGCCAACCAGCGCATGGCCGGCGAGCTCATCAAGGTCTCGAACGATTGGTGGACCGAGCCGAGCGCGAAGCGATGATCGCCGGACTCGGCCGCCATCCGCGCCTCGTCGGCCGGATAGACCTGGCCATCATAGTTGTAGACCAGCACGCCCAGGCCCGCGCCGGCCGGCGATCGCAGGTCCACATAGCCCGTACCGAACGGCGTCAGGATGTGGCGCAGCAGGATCGAGGCGTAGGTCTCGACCATCGGCTCGCCCTGGCGATTGAGGGCCAGGAGATAGGCCAGGGCCTGGCCGTAGAAGGCGACAAAGGCGGACATGTCGTAGCCGATCGCGCGCGCCGGGTCTTGCGCGCGAAGCCGTAGGGACTGATCGGCCGCAGGAAGATCGAGCCGAACCCCAGCTGGCGATAGACGTCGATCACCGCCTTGGGGTCGGCCATGGCCGCGCGCGTCAGGGTCGGCATGGCCACGACGCCGTCATGGCCGACGACCTCGCGGGCCCGCGCCAGGCTCTCGACGGTGCGGGCGAAACTGTCGCGGGTTGGATTGGGCCGCTGTTTGTCGTGCAGCGCCGCTGGACCGTCGATCGAGGTCGAGATGTGAATCTGGTGATCGCGGCAAAACGCCAAGGCGTTCGCGTCCAGGTGATGCAGGGTCGAGACCAGCGAGAAGCGCACGTCGCGTCCGTGCATCGCGTTGAGCCGCTCGATCTCCAGGACGATGCGCTCGATCAGGTCGAAGCGCAGGGCGGGCTCTCCGCCCTGGAACTCGACGGTCAAGGCCTGGGAGGGCGCTTCAAACACCCGGTCGATCGCCGCCCGGGCGTCCTCCCAAGACATGTCGAAACCGTCGGCCCCGGTCGCCGCGCGCGACACCTGGCAATAGCCGCAGGCATGATCGCAACGCAGGGTGACAACAAAGATGTGCAGCTGTGGGCCGTCGAGCAGGAAGGCCTTGCGCGTGCGCTCGGCCGCCGCCTCAAGACCAATGCCGCCGCGAGTCGGGCGTTCGATCATGCCCAGCGCCAGCAGGTCGTGAAAACGCGGGTGGCCAGACCTCAGCGCGCCGGCCGTCAGGGCGTCGCGATCGGCGCGCGTCAGGAGGGCGTATTCACCCCGCGCATTGGTCACCAGGCTCTGTGATGTCGCCGTCAGGTCGATGGACCGCAGCATGGGCCCTCCCCCGAAAGCTCTGCCTTGCCACGCTAGTCGCTTTTTGGTGGAAATCGCAACGCAAACTCGCCGAAACGGTCAGAGCTTTCACCGCGGGCACGCATAGCCTCATATCGGGGCTTGGCCGGAGAGGAAGCGGACGACGGGGTGGTGGACGGGAACGTTCTTAAGCTTCACCATCGGCAACCACATGTTCGGGGACTGTGATTGCCATGATGCGTCCGCTACTCGCCATCGCCTTGGCCCTGAGCGCGGCCGGCCAGGCCCAGGCCCAGGCCGCCACCGCGGCGCCGCCCGTCTCCGTCTGCAAGGCGCTTTCGAGCAGTTTTGATGACGGGCTCAAGGAGCTCGCCGAGCAGAAGTGGACGACCAGTGCTCGCAGCGCGCCTCAGGCCACCCAATTGGCGACCGAGGAGGCCAACACCCTCTCCATCATGCAAATGAACCTGACGCTGCTGGCGGCCAATCACTGCTCGATGCCGGTCCGGCCAGTCAGCGCGTCGACCTACATGTTGCCGGCCCTTCAGTGCGCGACCGCCAGCTTTGAGACCGACGAGGCCGCGCGGAAGGAAAAGTGCGATCGCGCCAAGTGGACGCCCGAAGGATTTCCCGAACCGAAGAAATAAGGCCGGGCCCTGGCGACAGGTCGAGGCGACCTCGCGGGGGCGAGCGCGGACACCAACTGATCGCCCGTGATCGGCGCGTCCAAGTCGCCGCGGTCGTAGGGTCCACACCGCTTGGCGCTCGCGCCGCGCGGCTCTCGGATTTGGCGGCGCGGGGCGGCCACCGCATGGCGAGTCCTGGAGCGCCTGAAGCAGGTTGCATCGCGACGCCGCCCAACAAGCTTTGCGCTAGCTCCGCCCCAAGCTTCACCCTAAGGTAACGGCGCGGGGTATGTGATGAGCGCCAAAAATCCAATCGTTCTGATCGCGTGCCTGTTGGTCCTGGAAGCCTGCGGCAGACCTTCGAACCCGGCGAAGAGCGATGCGGAGGTGTCATCCAGCACAGTCCGTAGCGTTGACGAGGCGGCGATCGCCTTGGTGACGGAAGGGGTGACAAATGACGCCAACAGCGTGCCCGAGGCGATCGTCGCCCTGTTGAGGAATGCAAGCCAGTCTTCCAGCTTCGCTGTCGACGCCTTGCGGATCTCGGTGGGCGGCGAAGGTCCCTATCAGGTTGACGGGTGGATGGCCTCGCGCGGCCTGCTGACCTTGCTTGGCGAGCAGTACGGTCGATCGTTCGCCACACTGTCGCCAAACGGGCAAGCCTTGGCCGAGACGGGCGCCTTGGTCTGGTACGCCAGTTCTCCAGGACCACTATCGGACATCACTTGCCGAGCCGGAGAGACTCTGAGCGACGCCAGCTGCACCTTCGCGGTCACGTACACCCTCACGCCAACGGCAGCGGGCACATCGGCGCTTGGCGCGACCAAGCCCCTGATCATACCCGTCAGAGCCGAAGTGGCCAAAACCTCGGCGGGATGGTCCGTATCGCGCATCCAGGCCGACGCCGGCTCGCCCATACAGGTCGTTCTCGACAGCCTGCTTGGCGCGGACGAGGTCCGGGACCAGCTGCGCCAGGATAAACTGGCCACCTGGTCACAGGTGTCCGCGCAGGCCGCGAGCGCACCCGCGGCGGAAACAAATTCCGACATGGAAACCCCACAATGACCATCTTGACGCGCCTGGAAGGCATCTACCTGAACATTCTGCGCGTGGTCATCCTCGTGCTGGCGACGTTGTTGCTGTTCGCCACGGTGGCCGCCGGCGTGTTCGTGATTCCTCGCCTGCTTCCCGAGGCCAAGCCAACCGACGCGCGCACGTTGGTGCAGGGCGACACCTTGGCCGACTTCAAGAGTTTTCAGAAAGGTGACACACGGTCGACGGCGGCGCCCGCGCCAGATGTCGCGGCCGGCCAGAAGATCGACTCCCGCATCAAGGCGGCCGCCGCCGCGCTCGCTGGGTATGCGCGAGATCAAGGCCACGACCTTAGCCCGGAGGTCGTTGAACAGTTTTTGACCTCCAAACAGTCGTCTCTGCCTGAGGAACTCCAGGGCGATTACGCGGACAGCGTATCGAAGTTGACCACGGCGTTGCGCGCGTCTCGCGAGACGATGAACATCGAGGCGCTCATCACTTGGCACTACAACAAGTTCGTCGCGGCCGAGGGCCAGGCCGCCGAAGAGGCGGCCGCTCGGGCCGCCAAGAAAGCCGCGAAAACTCAACTCGCCGTCGTCGCCGGCGCCGCCGCGGCCACGGCGTTCGGTCTGTTTCTCCTGGTGATTTTCGTCTTCGTGCTCGTCAAGATGGAACGCAACCTGCGTGTCGTGGCCGTTCGCTTGACCAACGCATCGAATGCGGTCGAGCCCGCCAGCCCGGCCTAGAGGTTCGGAGGTGGGCGGGGTCTCGCCGTCAGCTAGGGGCGCCGCGCGGACAACCGGAGCGAGTCGGCCGCCTCACGCCCATGCGGGAACTCATCCAACCGCGGCTAAACCCGCGCTCGCGCTCTAACGCGCGCGTAGAGACGAACGGGCGCTTCATGCAGCATTTCCACCACGACGGCGAACCGCTGTCTTGGAGAGGTTTCAGCCGCCCAGCCGCCCTCGCAGCGAACCACGAGATAATAGGGGTCGCCGTAAACGGCGGTATTCTTGACGAAGGTCTTTCGGCCGACCTGGACGGTGCTGCATTCCCGGTCGTTCGGGCCCGGTTCGAGCTTGCAAGTAAAGCGGTCTTCGATATCGGGATGACGTCCCTCGATGGTCGCTTCCCGGCGCCGATAGTGCTCGAACAACTGATCCGGCGCGATCCCGCGATGCAGACGAAAACTCATGCCGTTGCCCGCATAGTCCAGCCGTGTATGGCGGACCGGGGGATCGTAGGCCAGGGTGACCTGGATGGTGCGCCGACCGCCATCCTGGAAGAGATCGGGCACCGGAATCTCGTAGATCGCGAAGTGGTCGACGGCCAGCTCGTCCTCGGCGAAGAGCACCACGCGCGCGTCGTCCGAAAACGCGGCGCGTTCCATGTCCACGCGCCCATGGCCGCAGGTTCGACGCACCCCGTCCTCGCCCAGGGGCGCCAACTTCTCGATCGCGGCTTCGGGCGGCTT
>FSTP01000526.1_pt1 | contig 8113 bp, 3 predicted proteins | sample 1637061 | NCBI WGS metagenome assembly FSTP01 (sample SAMEA3914819, study PRJEB12502) | metagenome | biome: forest; material: soil | place: Canada | collected 2010-06-26 | depth 0.3 m | reverse complement strand
GACCGTCTCGTCGCCGTCGATGAAGGCCGGCGCCACCTCGAAAATCCGTCGCTTGCCCAGGCCGGTTCCCGTTGGACAAGGTCGCGTCGCGCACTGCATCAGCAGGACGTCGAGCGCTTCATGGGCGTCGCGGCGGCTAGCGCTCCACGCCGCCAGGTCCCCGCCGACCCGGCCCGCCACCGCCGCTCGGGCCAAGGCCAGGTCAGGATGGACGACGCCGGCCTTGACCGGCTCGAACAGCGGATCGGCCTGGTCCGCGCCGATGGTGTGTACCACCGAGGCGCAGCCGGGTGACAGGCCCTCGGACAGCGCCTGGGCCGTGGCGATCGTGCGCTGGGTGACGTTGGCCCAATAATAGACCGCGTCACAACCGGCCCCATCAAGCAGGCCTTGCGACGTGTAGAGCTCGCGATAGTAGCGGCCGAACACGGTCTCCAAGGCCGCGCCGTTGGCCGTCAGATGCCCGGGCGGAACCGAGAAACGGGGCCAAGGGCGCGCCGAGGCGGTCTCCAGATGCTCCGGCGTGGACATCGCCGCCCGTACGCCGTGACGGCTGAGGATCACCACCTTCTCCAGGCGATCGACCGGAGCCGCAACGGCTGGAGCCGCCACTAGCACAAGCAGGAGCAAGGCGATCAGGCGGACGACATAGCGCATGGCGTTACAGCTTCACGACGATGCCGCGCCGGTCCATGACATAGCCCAGCAGCCAGCAGACCAGCATGTAGGCCACCGCGCACAGCAGCGAGCCCAGAGCGCCGGGGGTCATCGTCTGGAACAGGGCCTTGCCGATCCATTCATAGACATCGACGCCAGGGGAAACCTCGAACTGCCGGATCGTCACCACGAACAGCTCCGAGAACAGGTAGATCACCAAGGGGTTGAGGCCGAACACCTGGAAGAACCGCGTGGCCGGATTGGGCGCCCGCCCCTCCAGCACGGCGGTCAGGCCCGCCAGCACCAACAGGTCGATCCCGACGGTCAGAAGGACGAAGCTGCTGGTCCACAGCTTCTTGGCGATCGGGAAGGCCAGGCTCCAGGCCAGGGCGGCCAATACCAGGATCGCGCCCGCCAGAGCCATGCGCACGATCGCCCGGCGCCGCTCCGGCGCGTCCTTCAGGAACCGCGCCGCCAGATAGCCGGCCAGCACGTTGACCGTGGCGGGCAAGGTTCCCAGCACGCCCTCCGGATCGAAGCCGCCGTCCTTGCGATAGAGATGGCTCTTGGCCAGCAAAAGCAGGTCCAGGCGCGTTCCGGCGTTACCCAGCTTGGACAGCGGCGCGGCAGGATCCCCGAACCCGATCAGGATGGCCCAGTAGCCGACCAGCAGCCCCCCGCAGAGCGCCGCCACCCAGCGCGGCGACAGGTAGCGCGCCGCGAAGGCCGCCAGCGCGTAGCACAGGCCGATCCGCTGCAGCACGCCCATCACCCGGGTGTCGCTGAACGGGATCAACGCCCAGGCCCCGTCGACCTTATGGACGAACGGGTACCAGTACATCAGGAAGCCCAGCAGGAAGATCAGCGCCGCCCGCCGCAGCACCTTGGCCGCGAAGGCCCCGTGCGCGATCGGCCGCGAGAAGGCGAAGGCCATCGAACAGCCCACCGCGAACAGGAACGACGGGAACACCACGTCGGCGGCGGTGAAGCCAAACCAACTGGCGTGGACCAGCCAAGGATAGGCCTCGGCCCCGGGTCCCGCCGTGTTGACGATGATCATCAGGCAGACGGTCATGCCCCGGAACACGTCCAGCGACAGAAAACGGGAGGTCGGCTTGTCCATGGGCGTGCTCTAGGCGGGGTCGATAAGGACGAGAAGGGCCTTGGTCGCGGCCACGGGGTCGGTCGGCCGCTGGCGGCGATAGACCGTGCTGGCGTCCACCCAGGCGTGCTCCCAGGCGGCGACGTCACGGACCACGGCCGCCTCGTCGAACGATCCTGTTCCCGCCGCGCGCAGGGCGTCCAGGAACCGCGACCAGCGCGGCAGATAGAAGTCGCGATAAAGGCCCTGCCAGGCCTTGGAGGCGTAGTCGTTGAGGTTGCCCTCCCCACCCCATACGGTCACCTGGGCCTTGGCGTTCAGCACATAGGCGCGGGCGTCGGCCGGAGTGTCGCCATAGGCGCGCGCCGCGTCGATCCAGGTGGCCAAGGTCTCGGGCTGCACGCCCAGCAGACCATCGATGGCCAAGGCCAAAGCCTCGATCTTGCGCCGCCCCGCATCCCCCGCCGCCAAGTCGCCGCGCCGATAAGCCGTGACCACGGCCTGCAGCTGCAGATCGATCGCCTCGCTGGCCAGGTGGCGCGTCGCATCGACCAGGTCGATCACAAACAGCGGCTGGTCGGCGAAACTCGGCGCCAACTGGGTCAGCGCCCGCACGGCGGCGGCCAGCTTGGCGCGATCGCCCGGATGGCCCGGGAATTCGGGGATCGTCGCCGTAGGGCGCTTGAAGAACAGATAGGCCCCGGCCTTGCTCTTCCACCAGCGCGAGGTCCAGTACCGGGTGGTGTAGGCCGCCTCGACCAGTTGCCCAAGCGCGGCGTCCAGTTGTGGCGAGGTCTTGCCGTAGCGGCCCTTGGCATAAGTCGAAAGCCAGGCGGGCAAAGACGCCTCCCCCGCGCCCCAGGCCAGGTCGTAGGTCGCCTCGTAGACGATCGAATTGCTGTGCAGTCCCTCGGGGAACATGCCAAAGCCCGCCAGCTTTTTGGTATCGGGATTGGCCGTCAGGGCGGCGATGTCGCGCCGATAATAGTCCAGGTCGCCATACACCGGATTGCTGGCCCCGTAGTTGTGGACATAGCCATAGATCCAAGGCTTGCCGCCGAAGGCTTTCGCGTTGCGCCAGGTGTTGGGATAGCGGTCGTTGCCGATGTCGAGGATCATCAGCCGGTCGTCTGGCACTTCGCTGAGATAGGCGGCGATGGCGGCCGGGTCCCAGAAGTGCTGGTCGGCGCCGAACAGCCAGCCCTGCATCACCCAGACCGCGTCAGGCTGGCCCTGGCGGATGGCGTCGTAGATCGCCTTGCCATAGGCCGCCAGGCGCTTGGCCTTCACGGCCGGATCGATCTCGACCTTGCCGACGGTCGCCTTGGTGTTGGCCACGCCGTCGCCATAGGTCGCCGCCCGCGCGTCGGCCCCGTCGTCGGCGATCGGCGGCAGCATCTCGTTGAAGGAGTCGGCCAGGTAATAGGTCCCCGCGCCGTAGGTCTGAGTGTAGAGCGCGACGAACCGCGAGGCCAGCTTGGCGAACAGCGGGTCGGCCGGGTCGAGCCAGTAGGTCTCGTGGAATCCTTCCCAGGCCCGCATCCGGTAGATCTTGGGCTCGGGGTGCTTCAGCGCGAAGGCCTTGGGCACATAGCCGCCAAACGCCGGCAGGATCGGCGTCATGCCCAGGCCGCGCATGCGGGCCAGGATCTTGCGCTGCAGGGCCTTCTTCTTGTCGATCCAGGCGCTTGGCAACGGGGCGCGATAACCTTCGATATTGCCCATGCGCTGCCAGGGGGTGAAGGCCGGTCCCGAGAAGTAGTCGGCCAGTTCCGGCGCGCTCAGGCCCGCCTCGCGCCACAGATCGCGCCAGACATATTCTTGGCCCTCCATGGCCAGCGGCATGTCGATCCCGTGGACCGCCATCCAGTCGATCTCGCGACTCCAGCGGTCCCAGCCCCACCAGGGCGTGGTGTATCCATAGGTGCACGTGTTGAGATAGGCGCGATGGGCGAACGGACTCTCGACCCTGCCGCTTTTGAAGTCGGCCGGATGGGCCGGCCAGGCGACGCGATCGCCTTCCCAGCTGACATGGGCCGCGCCGATCTGCTTGAGCCAGGCATAGGCGCCGCGCGCCAGGGCCACCGGCGTATCGCCCCGCACCGCGATCTTTCCGCCGCGGCCTTCGACCCCGTACCAGGGCCGCGCGTCGCGGGTGTTGGGCTCGAGCGTCAGGGCCAACTTGCCCGCTTGCGCGCCGAAAAGCCGGGTCAGGACCGCCTGAGCGGCGGCGGCCCCCGGCGTGATGTTCGCGGCCTGGGCGAGGCCCGGCGCGACGCCGGCCAGCAGCCAAGCGCTGGCGGAACGGGAAAGAGCCTGGCGACGGGAAAGGGGTGCGGACATGGTCACTCACATCGGCCAGGACCGAAAAGCCCTGAAACTGAAAAAGGACGCTGGGGCCGCGGAAAGCCACCAGCGCCTGAAGTGAACGACCCGGCTCGCGGGGAAAGGAGCAAGCCGGGTCTAGAGAAGTCTGCCCCGGAGGAGGAGGGTCGGGGCCGACCGCTCGATCGGTTACATCTTGTACTGGAACGACAGGTAGTAGCTGGGCCCGGTGGATGAGCTCATCTGCCAACGGCTCTTGTCGATCAGGTAGGCCTTCTCCTCGGCGTTGTTGAGGTTCATCGCCGCGAACGAGAAGCTGAGGTGCTCGTTCAGGTTATAGCCAAGGTTCAGGTCGAACTGGGTGCGCGAGGCGACCGTGTGGCCCAGCGGTCCGGCGAAGAAGCTCTCCACCGAGGTCTGGTCGTAGGCGCTGCGGTAGTTGGCCGACAGGCGCGCGCTGAAGGCCTGATTTTCCCAGTACACCGTGCCGTTGGCCGTGTGCTCCGACAGATTGGCCAGCTTGAAGCCGGTGGTCGAGGTCGCCGGATTGACGTGGGTGTAGTTGGCCACGAAGCCGAAGCCCTCGATCGGCAGCCAGGCGTCCAGCGACTGTTGCCAGTTTAGCTCATAGCCCTTGATCGTCACCTCGCGGGCGTCGTTCTGCGTCTCGGTGATCGAATAGCTGTCGCCGTTGGCGGCCAAGCACTCGCCGCTGCTGTTGCCGGTCAGGGCCGTGCCCTCATAGCTCGCCGGACAGACCAGCGAGGTGAAGGTGCCGTTCTTGACCTTCTTGCTGAAGAACCCGGCGCTCAGGCCATTGCCGTGGCCATAGTACCATTCCAGGCCGAGATCGATCTGGTTGGCGGTCAAGGGATTGAGCGAGCCCTGGCCGAGGGCGACGGTGGTCACCCGGTGGCCGGTGCTGTCGGTGGCGGTCGTCACCGTGGTGGCCAGCTGGTTGTTGCTGTCGATGATCGGCCGCACCAGCACCTTGGCGGCGGCGAAGCGCAGCAGCAGGTTGTCGGTCAGGTCGAGGCTGAAATTGGCCGACGGCAGGGTGTTGTCATAGGACTTGGGGGTCGAATAGGTCCCCGCCACCAGCCTGACCTCGGTGTTCTGCGGGTTGGCGGCGCCGGCCACATAACCATTGACCGTCTGGTCGGTGCTCTCGCGGCGAACCCCGACATTGCCGCGGAACGGCATGGACAGGATCTCGCCCTTCAGGTTGGCCATGGCGTAGAACGAGGTCAGGTCGCGCTTGACGTTGTAGCTGCCCTGAGGGTCGAAGGCCTCGTAGACAGTATAGCCTTCCTTGGCCAAGGCGTCGCGATAGGCCTGGATGCTCGGCGAGATCCAGGCGGTTGGCACGCTGTTTTCGCCGTCCAGGAAGTCCGACACCGTCACGCCGGTGGTCGCTAGGGTCGGCGAGAAGGCGGTGGGCACGCTGCTGTCCTCGCGGTCGAAACGGTTGACGTTCCGCTTCAGCACTTCCTTGCGGTACTTGCCGCCGAACGACACCGACTCCAGGATGCTGACGTCGATATAGCGCTTCACGTCCAGCTGGGCGGCGTCTTCGTAGGAGTCGATCGTGCGATAGGCGCCGGTCGGATAGTTATTCCGGAACAGGTTGGCCGGGGCGTACTGGCTGGCGTCGGTCAGGTTGTTGGACGTCGTGAACACGATGTTCTTGGGGTTGCTGATGTCCAGGGTCGCCGACGGGATCACCACGCCGAGGATCGCCGCCTCTTCGTTGAAGATCGCATGGCCGCGCGAATAGTGGGCCACGCCCTTGAAGTCCCACTTCTCCAGCCCGGTATAGTGGAAATCGCCCGTCAGGGCGCCGGTCGATTGCGGGCGGTTCTCGAACTGCTCGTTGTTCTCAAGCCGGAAGTTGTTGATCTGCTCCTTGGTGACGGTGTTGCCGGTGGTGGTGATCGGCACGATGTTGGTGGCCGAGGGGCTGGTGAACAGGAACACCTGCTGCGCCAGGTTCTGGGTGGTCTTGTCCTTGGCGTAGGTGGCGACCAGGTCGAACTGAAGGGTGTCGATCGGCTTGAACTGGATCGCGCCATTGACCATCGCCCGCTTGGTGTCGCGGTCGATGCGGCGGAAACGCAGGCGGGACGGCGTGTAGACGCCATTGCTGACCGACCAGCGGTCCATCCACATATAGTCGCCGCGGTCCTTCAGCGCCTGATAGCCGCCGCCCAGGAAGACGGCGACCTTGTCGTCGAAGAAGTGGTCCACATAGGTGGCGCTCAGCTTGCCGGTCGGATCGCCGCCCGCCAGCTTCTGCTGTTGCAGCTTGCCGGCGAAGATCAGTTGGCGGCCCTTGACGTCGAACGGATGCACCGTGTCGATATTGACCGTGCCGGCCAGGCCGCCGGCGTCCATGTCGGCGGTCGGCGACTTGATCACCTGGATGGCCGAGGCCAACTCGGTCTGGATCACGTCATAGCGGAAGCCATCGGTGAAGTTGGCGCTCTTGAAGGACTGACCATTGATGGTGGTCATGGCGTATTGCGGGCCCAGGCCGCGGATGCTGATCGTCGAGCCGCGGCCGTTGATGTTGGAGATCTGGACGCCCGGAATGCGCTGGATGGCCTCGGCGATGTTCTCCGACGGGAACTTGCCGATATCTTCGGCCGAGATGCCGTCCGACACTCGGATGTCCTTGCGCTTGGTGTCCAGCGCCGTGGCCAGGCTCTTGCGGAAGGCGGTGACGACGATCTCGTCGACGGCTTCGGCAGCCGGGGCCGCGGGCTGTGTGGCCGCCGTCTGGGCCGAGGCCGCGCCGGTCAGGCAGGCGCTGGCCAGCAAGGCCAGCAGGAACGCCTTGCGATGATCGACCGACGTGGAACCGGTACGCTTTGGACGCATCATATCTTATCCCCTCAAGCCCGGAACGCGATGAGCCGCGCCCCTTGGCAACCTCGCCCCCGCGGCGATTTTGAGCGGACCATTTAGAGACCTATTTGATGCCGCCTCCAGACACCCTATTCTGGGCCAGTGTGCGGCTCAAAAGATGTAACCCATTATTTTGCTTATATATCGAAGACGACTGCCCCTTAGGCGCCCTTCCTGTTGGGCTAGCGTTGTCGAAAAAGTGAAAAAGTGACTTTTTACCGAGATATTTCAGTATTTTAGATGATCAAAAATAGCTCGAAGAAATGATAGTAAGAATACCAATTTAATGCCATTTTTTCAGCCATTCGCCTTGTCGCGGGGTAGATCACAGCCAGAGCGCGTAGAGACCGGCCGGCAACGCTATCGCAGCGTGCGCTGGAGCTCCGAAACGGGCGTGGCCGGGCTTTAAACCCGGCCACGTGAAGATCAGCAAGAAGCGCCGAACGCTGCGTTCAGGCTGGCAGCAGGCAGCGCACGGCTTCGCAGATCCGCTCGGCGTCGGGGCCCAGCACCACGTGTACGGACCGCTCGCCGACCCGGACCACGCCGCGCGAGTCCAGGGCGTTGAGCGCCGCTTCGTCGACGGCGGCGTTGTCGCGGACCACCAGCCGCAGGCGGCTGGAGCAGGCCCCGACCGTCTCGACATTGGCCATGCCGCCCAGCGCCGAGACCAGGGCCTCGGCCCGGCTGTCGTCGGCGGCGGTCGGCAGGGCCGAGGTCTTGGCTGGGGCAGCCGCCGGCTTGGCGACCACCGGGGCGACCGGCGTCCCGCCGGCCAGGGCCGCGCGGATCTCGCCGGCCACCTGGTCGGCGACCGGACCGAGCACCACCTGCAGGGCCCTGTCGGAGGGCTTGACGATCCCCCGCGCGCCCAGGGCCTTGAGGGCTGGCGCGTTGACCGCGCCCTGGTCGACGACGATCAGGCGCAGGCGGGTGGTGCAGGCGTCCACGCTGGTCAGGTTGCCCGCCCCGCCCAGGGCCGCGAGGAAGTCGAACCCGCGTCCGCCGGCGCTGGGGGCGGCGGGCTCGAGGGCCAGTTCCTCGGCTGGCTCGCGCCCCGGGGTCTTCAGGTCGAACCTCAGGATGAAGAAGCGGAACAGGCCGTAATAGACCCCAAAATAG
>FSTP01000242.1_pt1 | contig 8192 bp, 4 predicted proteins | sample 1637061 | NCBI WGS metagenome assembly FSTP01 (sample SAMEA3914819, study PRJEB12502) | metagenome | biome: forest; material: soil | place: Canada | collected 2010-06-26 | depth 0.3 m | reverse complement strand
CATGAAAATGGATCGTCGCGGTCTGGTGCTGGGCGGCCTGATGGGCTCGGCGACACTGGCGCCGGCCCGGGCGGCGTCTGCCCAGGTCCCCGATGGCGGCGCGCCTTGGGGCGCCAGCGTCAAGGATTTCGGCGCGGTCGGCGATGGCGCTGCGATCGACACCCCCGCCATCAACAAGGCCATCGATCACCTCGCGGCGCGCGGCGGCGGCGTGGTGTATTTTCCGGCTGGGACCTACGCCTGCTACACCATCCGCCTGAAGAGCAACATCACGCTGCATCTGGATACTGGGGCCGTGATCCTGGCGGCCGCGCCGACCGCGGCGGGGGCGGGCGGCTATGACGACCCCGGCCCAGGCGCGGGCAACGCCTATCAGGACTATGGCCACAGCCATTGGGCCAACAGCCTGATCTTCGGCGAGGGCCTGCACGACATCGCCATCGTCGGTTCGGGCCTGATCTGGGGCAGGGGGCTTACCCGAGGCCATCGCTTCCCCGATGACCCGCCTGACGTCAGCGGGCCCGGCGTGGGCGACAAGGCCATCGCCCTGAAGAACTGCCGCAACGTCCTGCTGCGCGACTTCAAGGTGTTGCAGGGCGGCTGGTTCGCGCTGCTGGCCACGGGCGTCGACAACATGACGATCGACAATCTGATCATCGACACCAACCGCGACGGCTTTGACATCGACTGCTGCCGCAATGTCCGGGTGACCGGCTGCACGATCAACTCGCCGTGGGATGACGGCATCTGTCCCAAGAGCTCCTTCGCCCTGGGTTATGCGCGACCCACCGAGAACCTGACGATCTCCGACTGCTATCTGACCGGCAATTACGAGATGGGTTCGGTGATCGACGGCACGTGGAAGCCCATGCCGCCCGGCTTCAAGGGCTTCGGCCGCATCAAGTGCGGCACCGAGTCCAATGGCGGCTTCAAAAACATAGCCATCACCAACTGCGTATTCGACAACTGTTTCGGCATTGCTCTGGAGACAGTGGACGGCGCGGTCTGCGAAGACATCGCCATCAGCAACATCACGATGCGCGGGCTTCGGAATTCACCGCTGTTCCTGCGCCTGGGCCGCCGGATGAGGGGGCCCGCGGGCATCCCCATCGGAGCCCTTCGGCGGGTGCTTATCCAGAACATCGTCAGCCACGACGCGTTCGCGCTACTGCCCTCGATCATCGCGGGTGTGGAAGGCCATCCGGTCGAGGACATCAAGATCAGCGACGTCTTCCTGCATCAAGGCGGCGGGAGTGACGCCATTCTGGCGCGACGTCAGCCGCCGGAAGCCGAACTCGGCTATCCCGACCCCAAGATGTTCGGTGACCTGCCGGCGACGGGCTTCTTCATCCGCCATGCACGCAACATCGAGATGAGCCATGTCGAAATCGCGGTCGCGGCGCCGGACGCCCGCCCAGCCTTCTGGCTGAGGGACGTGGCCGAGGCCGACTTCTTCAGGCTTCGCCTCCCCAAGGGGCCAAGCTTCGCGCTCGATCAGGTCACGGGTTTTCGCAGCTTCGGAAGCCGCTGGCTTGAGGATCTGCGTTTCGACGAGAGGGTCAGCCGCACGCTCTAGCCGCCGCGCTGCGGGGGAACATCGCCTCTTCGTGCGCGACCAGCGCCGCGTCGATGTCATCAGGATGCGCGGCGAGCGCCTTCCCGAGCTCGGCGCCGTCGAGCATCGCCATATTCGCGCCCTCGCCGGCCGGTGGCGCCAGGCGCTCGGCCTCGAAGGCGCGCAATTCGACCGCGTGTCGGCGCTGGTGACCGCCGGCGCGACGAGATCGGCGCCATGACGCAGGCGATCCAGGTCTTTCGCGAGAACGGTATCGAGCGGGAACGTCTCGAGGCGGAACGGCGAGCCGATCAGCGCGCCAAGGACAGCATTCTGCGGATGATGCATCGCCTCCAGTCGTGCCACACGCGCCAGGCGCTGGGCGAGGTCGTCGCCTGCTTCGCGCCGCAGGTCCTCCCCGAACGAGCTGTTCAAGCGTGCCGCTATCGCGCATGCCGCGTCCCTGACAGATACGGAATCTCTCACGCGATAATAGACAAGAGCCTCGGGGAGGCGCCTGGAAGTTGGAGCAGCGCAGCATGCGCTGTTCGCCCACTAGTCCCCGGCGTTCGCGCCTATTGAACGAAAAACGGCGCGGTCGATGAGAGGGTCAGCCTCTCAGACCGCGGGAAAGTCCGCCAGAGGGCGAGAAGGAAAGCCGCGTGAGGTCGCGACAGCCAACTTAGAGCCGTCGTGCCGCCTTCGCGTCGTCCCGCCTGGGCGACAGGTCGATGCGTGATCCCCGCCTGACGGCGTCAACCTCCATGAGGGCCGAGATCATGGCCAGGGCTTCGGCGGTCCGATTCAGCTTGAATCGGCCCGTAACCCTCAACTCGCCGATCGCGGCGTTGCTCAGAACGACCTTGTCCACGCTGTAGCGGTTCAGGCGCGCGACGACGTATTTCAAGGGCATGCTTTCGGCGTCCAGCCAATCCGACCGCCAGTCCTGGTAGGTCGCCGGCTCGAAGCGCCCCGCGCTCATCCGATCGTTGGAGGCCAGCAGCAGCCATTCGCCACGGCCGATCCGCCGAGGCTCGGCGTTGGCGCGGGACACCTGGACGGCCCCCTCGAACACCCGCACCTCGACAGCATCGCCGACCATATCGACCTCGAAACTCGTGCCAACCGCCGTAACCGTGGCGTTACCCGCCAGGACATTGAAGGGGCGGCGCGCATTCTTGGCGACGTCGAACACGGCGTCGCCCTGGTGCAGGCGCACGTCGCGACGGGTGCGTGCATAGGCGACGCTGGCGCGGGAATCGGCGTTGAGATGAATCACGGACCTGTCGCTGAGGTCGTAGTCGGCGCGCGTTCCAATTGCGGTGGCGAGTTCAAGCGGCGGGGCCTGTCGGGTGAGGTTCGAGACGCCCAGGATCAGGGCCGAGCCGGCCGCCAGGATGGCGAGGCTGGCGGCGATCAGACCCGGGCGCGACCACGATCCGCTCCGCCGGTCCAGTCTGGCCGGCGCCGCGGCGCCTTGCAGGACCCTGTCGGCGGCTTCGAGCAGGGCTGTATCGCGCAGCGTCCGGCGCAGCGACGCGAAGGCGGCGGCGTGGACCGGGGAAGCGCGCAACCAGTCGATCAGGGTCGCGCGGTCGGCCGCCGTGAGCTCGTCCAGCCGATCGACCCAGTCGGCCGCCGTTTCCAGGGTCGCCAGGTCGGGGCGTTGATCATTGTCGTTAGCGCCCACGTGTCGCCCCTTTTTGTGCGGCGCCGTCCGTGGCCCCGTCCATCACCAGAGCCAGTTCGGCCATGGCGCGGACCAGGTGCTTCTTTACCGATTCAAGGTTCATTTCGAGATCATCGGCGATCTTCTGGCGGGACTGCCCGTGCATATGGCGGCGGATGAAGATGTCGCGGCGCAGCGGCGACAGGTTCTGGAGCGCGGTCTCGAAGATCGCCACACGCTGCTTGTGTTCCAGGATTTCGTCGGCCAGCGGCAGGTCGCAACCATAGTCCTGGTCGCCCAGCTCCTCCTCCCGCCGGTCGCGACGCGCCTGGGAATAGATCAGCGAATCCGCGACGCGATAGGCGTAGGCGACCGGGTTGTCGATCGTCTGCTTGCGGCTTTGCTCCATCATCGCCAGCAAGGTCTGTTGCAGGATGTCCTCGGCGCGGGAGGGATCCCCGTGGCGACGGGCGATGTAGCTGAAGAGTTTGCGTTCATGGGGCCTCAACTCCGCCAGGGCGTCGTCCATCGGATTTCCACAAGGCCGAGCAGCATCTTCGGACGGACGCTCTTGAGTCGTGCGGCGCTGGGCAGGCTGCTTGTCCGCAAAGGGTAGAGAGTCGAGGCGGGTGATCGGGGACATGAAAAACGCATCGCCCCATGATTATCGCGGGAGGAGAGGGGTTCTCGGCAGACCTGTCCTTGCCGCGTCAATGTGACAGGCGTGCGAAACGGGCCGGTTAGAACTCGTAAGTCGCGCCGACCGTGAAGGTGCGGCCGCTGCGGGTGTGGGCGATGATCCGCTGAGCCTCCATGTCGGTGTATTGGTCGATCGCCTGGTCGGTCAGGTTGATGCCCTCGACCACCAGCTTGAGTCCCTTGGCGGCGTTGTAATGGGCGGCGAAGTCGATGTTGTTGGCGCCCCGATAGCCCGAACCGACATTGCCGCCGCCGCCGACACCGTCGAGATAGCCGTCACGATAGGCGCTGGAAATCCGTGCGCCCCAGCGGAGGCTCTCGTAGTAAAGCGTGGCGTTCGAGGTCCATTTCGACAGCTGCGGCAGGCTCAGCGACACCGAGCGACCCTCGATCAGCGCGTTGGACTGGCCGGCCGCATAGGTGAGGTTGGCGACCACGCCCAGCTTGTCGAACGGCGCGGGCAAGGTGTCGAAATCCTTCTGCATCGCCAGTTCCACGCCGCGGATCGACGCTCCGTCGCCGTTTACCGGCCGATTGAAATTGTAGATGCTGGCGGCCGTCTGGCCCGGATTGAGGAATTGCAGCGGATAGCCGGTCTGGCCATAGGGCATGGCTGCGGTCTCGACGGTGATGAACGAGTCCATCTTCTTGTAGAAGACGCTGAACGCCAGATAGCCCGTCTGGCCCTGATAGACTTCCAGCGCGCCCTCGACGGAGTCGGCCATGAACGGCCGCAGGTTGGGATTGCCCGACGAGACCGTGCCGCCGAACGGGTTGGAGTCGATATTCCCCGCCGCGCGCAGGTCCGACAGGCTCGGGCGACTGATATTGCGGTTGGCGCTGAACCGGGCGACCCCCCGGTCGCCAAGCTCGAGCGTCAGGTTGAAGGCGGGCAGCAGGCCAGCATAGTCATGCCGGATCACCGCCGGCTGCAGGCTGGCGCCCACCGTCACCATGCCGGCCGAGGTAAGGTTCGTCGCGTAGTAGCGCAGGCCGGCTTCGGCCTTTAGCCGCCGGCCGCCGATCTCGCCCTCGGCCAGATAGTCGAGATAGGCGGCGAAGGTCTTCTCGGTCACCGAATAGTCGGAGCCCGGCTGGTCATCGGCGAGGGTCAGGTCACGGTTCTGGCCCAGCCGGGGAAAGGTCGCTTCGACATCACCGACGGCGTAGGGCGCGATCGACCGGTCGCCGAACACGTAGATCACCGGCGAGGGCGCGACGGCGGGATCGTAGTCGATCCGCCCGCGACGCTGATAGCCGTCGTTGCGGAAGGTCTTGTACTGGACGCCGCCCTTCAGCCGCGCGCCCGAGCGCAGGTCATAGGCGAGGTCTAGCTTGCCGGTCGTGAAGCCGCTGACGATCGAGTCTTCGCGGGTGTCGGCTCGCATCAGGTCCCATTGGCGCGGATCGGCGATATCGAACCCATAGGTGTTGGACTTGGCCAGATCCCCGCGAAAATCATAGGCGAAGGCCTTGTTGGAGGCCTGCAGGAAGATCTTGTCGAACACTGGCTCGCGGAAGTTGGAGTTTGAATAGCCGACCATGCCGCTGAGGCTCAACCGGTCGGTCAGTTGGTAGTCGCCGTTCAGGCCGGCGTGGACGAAGGTCGTGGTGTCGGTCGAGCGCTTGTGTTCGGTGCGCAGGTCCACGCCGGTGTAGGAGGCCTGGATCACGTCGTCGCCGCGCAGGGTGACGGCGTTCAGGCGCTGGGTACCGATCACGTCGCCGGTCAGCGGATTGAGGCCGGCGGCGGCCAGGGCGAACTCGTCGCGATCGTTGCTCAGCCAGCCATAGAGCAGGTCGAGATCCAGCTTCAGGCGATCGCCGGGATGGTATTGCAGGGTCAGGGTTCCGCCCAGCCGCTCGCGATGGTCCAGCCAGGTCGAATAGGTCTGGGCTTGCGGAGCCATCAACCGGTTCGACCCCGTGGCGTTGACCAGCCGGTCGCGATCCGCGGCCGAAACGTCGGGTCCGATATTGGCGGCGCCGAGATTGATCGGACTCCAGCCCCAGTTGCGGTAGCCGTATTCGTTGATGTCGTTCTGGCTGTAGGCCACCGAGGCCAGGACCCCGAAGTCTCCCCAGATGTTGGAGATCAGTGCGGCCAGACGGGGGGTGGCGCCGCGGGTGTTGTCGTTGCTCAGCGCCTTGACCGACAGGCTGGTTTGGAAGCCGCGATAGTCGAACGGCTTGGCGGTGCGAAGCTCGACCGTGCCGCCGATCCCGCCCTCGTCCTGATCGACGGCGTAGGACTTGCGGACCGTCACCCGGTTGAACAGCTCCGAGGCGAAGATGCTGTAGTCGAAGGCCCGGGTGCGGCTGACCGATCCGCGATTGTCGAAGCCCGACGAGGTGTTGCTCAGCACCTCCATGCCGTTGAGCTGGGTGCGGGTGAAGTCGGGGCCCAGGCCTCGCAAAGCGATCTGGCGGCCTTCGCCGGCGTCGCGCGAGATGGTCACGCCGGGAATGCGTTGCAGCGACTCCGCAAGATTCAGGTCCGGGAACGCGGCGATATCCTCGGCCACGACAATGTCGCGGCTGTCGATCGCCAGGCGCTTGAGGTCACGGGCGTGCGCCAGGCCGGCGCGAAATCCCGTGACCGTGACGGCCTCGACCGCGTTTGGCGCGATGTCGATGGGCGGGACGAGGGGCGGACGGACCGGCGAGGATGGGCGCGTGCCGGGACCCTCCTTGAGGACGTAGCCGCCGGCCACTGACTGGATCCGCAGGTTCTGGCCGTCGATCAACAGGGCAAGGGCGTGCTCGGGCGACAGCACCCCGGAAACCCGCGGCGCGGTGCGGCCGCGGATGTCAGCGAAGGTCATCACCGGTAGGTCGGCTTGTTGCGAGAAGACCTTCAACGATTGGATCAGGTCGCCCTGGACGATGTCGAAGGGGCGCCGGGGCGAGGCCGCCTGAGCGTGGGCAGGGCAGGTGAGCGCGGCCGTCAGCAGGGCGAGCGTCGAAATGGCGGGCCGGAGGAGCGAGGCCGGCTTTTCCCTGATCATGTCGATGGTCGATCAACCGCGCTTGCGCTCACGCTTCTCCTTACAAAGCTCCCGTGTCACAAATTTAAAGGCTAGCCTCGCAGCGACAGCGAAAGGCTCTCCTGCCGGCCAAAACCGGTGATCGTCAGGCGGTCTGTGTGGACATCGACCACGGCGTAGGCGGTGTCCTCGGTGTCGAGCATGGCCTTGAGGTTCACATAGTGGACGCCGGCGTGCTCGCCGATATTGCCGTCGTGATTGTGGCCATTGATCCACGCCTTGGCCGAACGATGCCGCTCGACCAGCGCCATCACCTCGGGCGCGTTCCACAGATTGTGCGGGTTCAGCGGATAGATCGGGAAGTGGCAGTAAAGGATGGCCTTGCGACCAGCCAGGTCGGCCGCGGTCAGGGTCTGGTCGATCCAGGCCATCTGGGCCGCGCCCAGCCCGCCGTCCCAATCGGGGGCTGCGGGGTAAAGCTGGCGGTGCAGCCGTTGACTTTCCGCCAGCTCGACGCTGCCCGCCGGCCAGCCATATTCGCTGAGATCGTTGCCATCGAGGACCAGGAACACCCAGTCCTGAACGTCGAAGCTGTAATAACGGGCGGGCATGTTCAGGCGACGCGGCACCAGGGCCTTCTTGTCGTCGGCGACCGCGAAATCGTGATTGCCCAGCACGAAGCGCCAGGGATGTTTCGAGGCGTCGATGATCGGTTGCAGGGCGTCGAAACTAGCCCAGTCGCGGTCGATGAAATCGCCCAGTTGGACGACATGGTCGAGATCCAGGCGGTTGAGATGGGCGACGGCGGCCCGGAGCTTGTCGGGCGCGCGCCGGTACATCCGCGCGCCGTTGTCGTTCTCATCCGCATACTGACAGTCGGCGATGGCGCCGAAGCTGAACCGCGGCTTGTCCGCCGCCCGCGCGATGTTTGACGTCAAGGTCAGCGCGCCGGCCCCCGTGAGGACCTGGCGACGATGAAGGCGGAGTGCTGAACGGCGTTGAGGCATCGTGACTCCTGAAGCCCTGTCGAAAAGGATCGAGGCCGCCGCCAGGGGGAGAGCGGCGGCCTCTCACGACCTAGAACTCGTAGGTCGCACCGACCAGGACTGTCCGGCCGCTGCTGGTGTTGACGGTGGTGCGCTTGGCGGCCACGTCGGTGTACTGGATGGTGTGCTGGTTGCTGAGATTGATCCCCTCCAGCGTCAGCTTCAGGCGCGGCATGACGTTGTAGTGGGCCGAGACGTCGATGTTGTTGGTGGCCTTGACGCCGTCGCCGATGTTG
>FSTP01000449.1_pt1 | contig 8292 bp, 5 predicted proteins | sample 1637061 | NCBI WGS metagenome assembly FSTP01 (sample SAMEA3914819, study PRJEB12502) | metagenome | biome: forest; material: soil | place: Canada | collected 2010-06-26 | depth 0.3 m | reverse complement strand
GCTTGGAGATGAACGGGATCACGTCCATGCGAAAGCCCGACACCCCCTTGTCGAGCCAGAACCGCATCAGGTCGTGGACCTCATCGCGGACCTTGGGGTTTTCCCAGTTGAGGTCGGGCTGCTTGGCAGCGAAATAGTGCAGGTAGTACTGGCCGGAGCCCTCGTCGAAGGTCCAGGCCGGCCCGCCGAAGAAGGCGCCATAGTTGTTGGGCGGTCCGTCATTCTTGCCGTCGCGCCAGATGTAATAGTCGCGATAGGGGTTGTCTGGGCCCTTGCGGCTCTCGACGAACCAGGCGTGCTCATCGCTGCTGTGGTTGACCACCAGATCGATGACCAGCCGCATGCCGCGCGCCGTCATCCCGGCCAGCATGGTGTCGAAATCGGCCATGGTCCCGAACTCGGCCATCACCTTGCGGTAGTCGCGGATGTCGTAGCCGTTGTCGGCGTTAGGACTGTCGAAGTGCGGCGACAGCCAGACCACGTCGACGCCGAGATCCTTCAGATAGTCGAGCTTCGCGGTGATGCCGGGGATATCGCCGACCCCGTCGCCGTCGGAGTCCATGAACGAGCGGGGATAGATCTGGTAGACGACCGCGTCCTTCCACCAGGGGCGTTCGGAGGATGTTTCGGCTGACGTTGGATCGGCGTTCACGACAGGGCTCCGCTCAAGCGACTCGGGCCGACGCTAACCGGCTGGCGCGCGGCTGGCGACGGTCGACGCCTTGCGCCCAGACGTATGGACGTTAGGGTGGTGAGCTGTATCAACGGTAGCTAAGGTTGTTTTCGTCCTGAAGGGAGGTCTCGATGTCGTTCAAGACCGAGCTGGCGATGGCGCGCGAGGACGCCAAGCTAGTGCAGGTGCGCCGGGAAGAGGAACAGGCTCGCCAAGCCGAAGCCGCCCACGTCATGGCCACCGACCCCGACCGTTACTGGGCGCGCTACTACCTGACCGACGAGCTGGTGATGCAGTCCATCCGGGGCAACGGCGGTTTCGCCATCAGCCTGCCGGCCTCCGCCTTCGGCTCGCAGACGACCGCCCGCCTGGACGAATTCCGTGACGCCGGCGCCGAGGTCGAGGTGGTCGAGACCAAGGTCTCCGCCGTCGACGGCGGCGACACGATCGTGGTCAAGCGGGTCACGATCCGCTGAGACCGCGGGCCGCCCACGAGGGGGACTTCGCGGTCGGGGGATCAGCCAGATCGCGCACGATCTGAACCTCCCCCTGCTGAAGCGGCAGCTGACATGATCACATCTCGAATGGGCGCCGGAAGGGAAGGGCGGTGGGCGGATCTAGCTGATCTCAGGTTGGCGGCGGCCGATGGGGCGTTGCAGGCGCGGCGCCCCTGTGGGGCAGTGCAGCTTGCAACTCTTCAGCCAGGGCCTCCATTCGGTAGGGCTTGACCAGCAGTCTGATGCCTTTGGCGGCCGCCGAGGCCGCGGCGTTGCTGTATCCGGTGGTTAGCACGATCGGCAGATCCGGGCGGCGCGTGGCGATCTCCTCGGCCAGGGCCAGCCCGTTCATGTCGCCGGGCATGACCATGTCGGAGAAAACCAGATCGACTTCCGGTGCACGCACCAAAACCTCCAGCGCGGCGGCGGCGTTGTTTGCCCTCGTTGAATCGTAGCCCAGGGCGTCGAGCATATCGCCCACCAGTTCGGCGATCCTGTCATCGTCCTCGACGAGGAGAACATGACAGCGACGATCGACACGGGCGCTGCGGTCCGGCGAGAGCGTGGTGCGCGGTAGCGGCTTGAGTGATCGCGGAATGTGGATGCAGACGGTCGAGCCCTGGCCCAACTGGCTGCGAAACTCCACGTCGCCGCCTGAAGATCGGGCAAAGCCGTAAACCTGGCTGAGCCCAAGGCCTGTGCCTTCGCCGACGCTCTTGGTGGTGAAGAACGGCTCGAACAGACGCGAGACCAGTTCGGGCGAGACGCCGACGCCGGTGTCGATGACGCACAGCTGCACCCGATCGACGGGATGCTCGCCGGAGGCGGGAACATTGAACGCCTTGATGACGATGGTCCCGCCAGCCGGCATGGCGTCGCGAGCATTGATGGCCGTGTTGAGCACGGCGACCTCGAGCTGCGAGGGATCGACCTCAACCGGCCATAGGTCCGCGGCCAGTTGAAGATCGACGGCGATGTCCTGGCGCAGCGCGCGCTCGAGCAGCACGAGCATGCCGCGCAGGCCGTCGCCCAGATCTATGACTTCAGGCCTGACGGGCGCGCGACGCGCGAAGGCCAACAGCTGTTGGGTCAGGCTGGCGCCGCGATCGATCGCCTGACGAATGGCCTGCTTGAGGTGATCGCGGCGCACGGGGTCGGCGGTGCGGTCCATCAGGTCCAGGCCGCTGGAGGCCACCATCAGAAGGTTGTTGAAGTCGTGCGCCACGCCACCGGTCAACTGGCCCATGGCCTCCATCTTCTGGGACTGGCGAAGCGCCTCTTCGGCTTTCTCGCGCTCGACGATCTGGTCCTGCAGCCGACGATGGGCGTCTCGCAGCCTGGCGTGCGAGGCGCCCAAGGTCGCCACCAGCAGCGAGGCCATGATGATCACCACGCCAATGCCGACATAGCGTATCGCGCGGCGCAGGAAGGTCTCGGTCGAGAGGCGAAGATACACCGAGCCGAGCCGGGTCGTGCCTTGCCGCGCTTCAGCGGTGACGATCAGCTTTCCCGCGGTCGAAGCGGCCGGTCGCGCCGTGCTCGCGGCCGGGGGCGCGGCGCCCGTTCGGTGATAGCTCGCCGCCAGCCGACCTTGCTGATCATAGGCGCCCGCCGCCTCGATCGCGGGATTGGCGCGCAGGGCGTTGAGATAGTCCTGCGCGGCGGCCCGATCATCGAACGCCAGGGGCGCCGCCAGGCTTCCCGCGAGGATCTCGGCCTGAACCTGGGCCTGACGGACGCTCTCGTTGCGCGCGGCCCGCTCGTTATAGAGCCCCAAGGCGAGGCTGAGAGCGATCAAGGCGATCGCAATGGCGATCGCCGCGGCCGGCGTCAGCGTCAATCTTCGGCCAAGGCGTTCCCATCGACCGACCATCGTCATGCTCCGCCCCTGGTCGGCGAAGCCGACAGTCCAAGAAGCTTGGAGCTCAGGACAAGGCCGCTAGCCTGTGCGGCCGCCGTGTCGATCACGAAGCGGACCCGGCCGTTCTGCAGAACAAAATGGACAATGCCTCCATCGACGCCCTGCTGCTCATCGGTAACGGTCAACACCGGCATGTCGCGAAGCATGCGTAGAGCTTCCGCGGTCTTTTGTGTTCCTGACCGGCCCATATAGAGGACGTGGCAGTCGGGGTTGCCGCTCACACGCTGCAGGCGTCGCACGGCCACGGGATGGCCGCTGATCGTCTGACCGCGCACGGCGTCGTCCAAGGCCGTGCCAAAGGGATCATTGCCAAGGACGCAGACATTGAACGGCGCCGTCGGAGTCGCGAAGGCGCTGGCCGGCCATTCCACGAATGGGCCAAACTTGTAGAGATAATTGGCCTTGACCGCGTACTCCAAGGCGGGCGCCACGGCCGCTGGGGCAGGGGTGAACATCCCCAAGGTCAGGACCATGACAACCGGCGCCACCGCGCCGCGCGTGCGGGAAAAGGACGTTAGAACCGCCATTGCAAATCTACGGAGACGCCGCGCGGAATGCGGCTTCCATCGGTATATTCCCGATGCTCGGCATGCAGCAGGTTGCGTCCGGTCACCGCGAGCAGGACGCGGGGGGTGACGTTCCAGCCAAGGCGGCCATTGAACTCGGTATAGGCGGGAAGCCTCGGTTCGGGCAGGGCGCTGACATAGCGCAAAGCGCCGTCAAGAGTCACCGGTCCCAGGTCCATCGAGGACTTCAGCGAGGCTTGGTGCTTGGGATCGTTGGCCACCTGGCTGACGCCGAGCAGGCGACTGGAGCCTTCGGCGAAGTGGAACTTCTCGTCGAGATAATTGACCGCCCCCGACAGGCGCCACCAACCGGCGACCTGATAGTCGCCCCAGACCTCGACGCCGTAGGTATGACCCTCCAGGAGATTGCCCCAGCGCAGCGGCAGGAATCCGGCCGGAGCCAACTCGATGCTGCGCAGCCGGTCATAGTCGTTGTAAAAGGCCGAGACCGAGATCGAGGCGCGCGGCGATATCTGAGCCTTGGCCCCCAGCTCATAGGCGGTCAGCTTCTCGCTCTGGAAATCGGCGCCGCCGACCAGGAAATCGATGCCGCCGAGCCGCTCGACGACGTCGCGGTCGAAGGGCGTCGGGGCGCGGATGGCCCGGGAGACGGCCGCCCATAGGGTCGCCGTCTGGCTCGGCGTCCAGGTGAGACGCGCGGTCGGGAGCAGTTGCGGATCGCTGTAGGGATCGTCCTCGATCTTCGCGCCCACGACCAGGCTCGTCGTCCGGCTCAGGACGATGCTGTCCTGAACGAAGACATTCGCGAGGTTGAGATCGCGGCTGGCGGGCGAGAACAGCAGCGAGCTTGTGCCGTCGATCCGATAGCGACTAACCCGGTAGCCGCCGCCCCAGACGATCTCCTGGCGATCGCCCAGCGGCAGGCTGTGTTGAACGTCGAGGTCATAGGTGTCGACGTGAAACCCGGAGCCGTCGACCTCGTCGCCGCGTTCGGCCCGGTCGTAATAGATCTGGACCTGCAAGGTCGATCCACCCTGCCAGGACCGGTTCAAACGGGCCAGGAGGTTGCCGCCGCGGATGTCTTGAGCTGGTGCGTTCGACTGGGCCTCATAGCCGGTATAGGCGTCGCCTTGCAGCGTGACCTTGTCGAAGGTTGAAGGCGCCCAGTCCAGCCTGAAGCCGGCTTGTGGCTTGGACCAATGATCATTGGCTGGCTGCCCCGCAAGATTGCGGGTGTCGTCGTCGATGAAGGTCTTGGCGTAGAGGCGATAGGTGAGGGCGTTTGAAATCCTGCCGCCAAAGCGCAAGGCGGCTGTGCGTTCCTGATCGCCGCCGCCGATCGCCAGAACGCCTCCTTGGGTTTCGTCCGACGAACGGGTGATGATGTTGATCACGCCGTTGACGGCGTTGGCGCCCCAGAGCGTCGCGCCCGGACCGCTGATCACCTCGATGCGGTCGATGTCCTGGGGCAGGACGTCCTGCATGTCCCAATAGACGCCGGAATAGAGCGGCGTGTAGACCGTCCGCCCGTCGATGAGCACGAGCAGCTTGTTGGAGAAGTTCTGGGCCGCCGGACTGCCGTTCATGCCGCGGGCGGTGATGACATAACGGCTCGCCCCGGCCTGGGTGACTTGCAGGTTGGGGGCGAGGCGCAAGATCTCGGGCATGCTGGTCGCGCCGGACCGGGCGATGTCGGCTTGGGTGATGACGTAGATCGCCGACGCCGCCTGGCCGATCGCCTCGGGACGCTTGGACACCGAGGTCACCTGCACGTCGCCCAGTTCTTCGATCGTGAGCCGCGAGAGATCGCCGGCCGATTGGGCCATGGCCGCGCCAGAGCCGGCCGCCGTGACGACGGCCAAGGCAAACCCCATGCGCCAAACGTGACACACCCTCACGCCCAAGTCCCCAACCTAACGGTCCAGCTAGAATTCACCAGATCGCGTCCGGTTCCACATCGGCGTCGATCGTTGGGCGTGTCGGCCCGTGCGCCGTGTTTGAACGAAAAGCCCTGCAGATCGACACCGTTGGAACGGACGGGAGGGACTTTTAGCCACTGTTGGTCAAGGACGCCAAGAGGCGAGGTGGGAGGCCGCCCGCTTTCCGGCGCGAGCGCAATGTCTTATGGCGCGTCGCGACCAGCGCGCTAGGCGCGCCTGTCCACAGCGGCCTGTCCGCGCCCATCAGGCGGTTGTCATTCCCGCGAGCACTTTGTCCAAGGTCAGGGGATAGTCGCGGATGCGCACGCCGCAAGCATTGTAGACCGCGTTGGCCACGGCCGCGCCGACGCCGCAGATGCCCAACTCGCCCACGCCCTTGGCCTTCAGCGGCGAGGATTTGTCATCGACCTCGTCGAGAAAGAACACGTCCTGGTGCGGGATGTCGGCGTGGACCGGCACCTGGTACTCGGCCATGTCATGATTGACGAAATAGCCCAGGCGCTTGTCGACGACGGCCTCCTCCATCAGGGCCGCGCCGACCCCCATGGTCATGGCCCCGATCACCTGGCTGCGCGCCGATTTGGGATTGAGGATGCGGCCCGCCGCGAAGGCTCCGCCCATGCGCCGTACGCGGATCTCGCAGGTGTCGACATCGACCCCGACCTCGACGAAGTGGGCGCCGAAGGTCGCCTGGGCGTATTTCTCGCCCAGGTCGCCGAACTCGATGGCGTCCTCGGCCGAAAGGCCCGCCTCGCCGACGGCCTTGGTCAGGGCGACGCTGTTGCGGCCGGACTTGATCCTGCCGTCCTCGAACACCGCCGTGGCCGGGTCGTAGCCGACCTTGGCGGCGATGGCCTCGCGCAGCTTGACGCAGGCGGCGTAGACCCCGGCTGAGGCGCTGTTGCCGCCCCATTGGCCGCCCGATCCGGCCGAGACCGGGAAGCTGGAATCGCCCAGCATCACCACCACCTTGTCGACGGGCACGCCCATCATCTCGGCGGCGGTCTGGGCGATGACGGTATAGCTGCCGGTGCCGATGTCGGTCATGTCGGTGGCCACGGTCACCACGCCCTTGGCGTCGATGCCCACCCGGGCGGCCGACTTCATGGTCAGGTTGCCCCGGAAGGCCGCGGCCATGCCCATGCCGACCCGCCAGCGACCGTCGCGCACCTGGCCCGGCGTCGGGTTGCGCTTGTCCCAGCCGAAGCGCTCGGCCCCGATGCGCAGGCAGCCGATCAGGTTGCGATGCGAGAACGGCTTCTCGGGCCCCTTCTCGGGATCGTACTGGGTGTCGTTGAGGATACGGAATTGCACCGGATCCATCTTCAGTTTCTCGGCCATCTCGTCGATGGCGATCTCCAGGGCCATCAGGCCAGGAGCCTCGCCGGGCGCGCGCATGGCGTTGCCCTCCGGCAGGTCCAGCACCGCCAGGCGGTGGGCGGTCATCCGGTCGGCGCCGGCATAGAGCAGGCGGGTCTGGTTGGCCGCCGTCTCCGGTCCGCCGCCGGCCAGGTCGCCCGACCAGCTCTCGTGGCCGATGGCCAGGATCTTGCCGGCCTCATCGGTCCCGATGCGGATCCGCTGGATCGTGGCCGGGCGGTGGGTGGTGTTGTTGAACACCTGCGGCCGGGCCAGGGCGACCTTGACCGGCCGCTTGGCGGCCCGCGCGCCCAGGGCCGCCATCAGGGCGTCGCTGCGCACCCAGAGCTTGGAGCCGAAACCGCCGCCGATATAGGGCGAGATCACCCGGATATCGTCCTTGGGGACCAGCAGGGTCTCGCTCATGTCGCGCACAGCCCAGGCGATCATCTGGTTGGAGGTCCAGATCGTCAGCTTGTCGCCGGTCCACGAGGCGATGGTGGCGTGCGGCTCCATCATCGCGTGGCACTGGTCGGGGGTGGTGTAGGTGGCGTCCAGCTTGACGGGCGACTTGGCGAAGCCGCCGGCGAAGTCGCCCTTGGCGGTGTCGCTCTGCGACCACTCGTTGTCCTTGGGCTTGACCGCCCCGGCCTTGGCGGCGGCCAGGTCGTAGCTGCCCTTCTCGCGGGCGTAGCTGATCTTGATCAACCTGGCGGCCGAGCGGGCCTGTTCGAAGGTCTCGGCCACCACCACGGCGACCGCCTGGTCGTAGTGCTGCACATCGGGCCCGGCGATCAGCTTGGCGGTATGGGCCTTGGCCTTCGCCAGCTTGCCGGCGTTCTGGTAGGTGACGATCGTGATGACGCCCGGCGCGCGGTTGGCGGCCGACAGGTCGATGGCCTCGATGCGGCCCTTGGCGATGGATGATCCCAGGATATAGCCGTAGGCCGCATTGGGCGCGACGTCGTGGCGCTCATAGGCGTACGGCGCCGTGCCGGTGGTCTTCAGCTTGCCGTCGATGCGGTCGACCGGTTGGCCGACCACCTTGAGCCGGTCGATCGGATTGGTCGTGGCGGGGGTGTCGAACTTCATGGCGATCAGGCCCGGGCTTGGGTGAGGACCGCACCGAGCGTGCGCTCGACCAGGGTCGTCTTGAAGGCGTTCTGCTCCGTCGTCCGGGCTCCCGCCAAAACGGCCTCGGCGACCGGCTTGGCCCCTTGGGGGAGACGGGTTTCGGCTCCCTCGACGCGCCAGGGTTTGTGGGCCAGACCGCCGAACGCCAGTCGTCCGTTCCCGTCCGGCTGGATCACGGCCGCCACCGAGATCAGGGCGAAGGCGTAGGAGGCCCGGTCGCGGACCTTGCGATAGACGTGGG
>FSTP01000546.1_pt1 | contig 8356 bp, 4 predicted proteins | sample 1637061 | NCBI WGS metagenome assembly FSTP01 (sample SAMEA3914819, study PRJEB12502) | metagenome | biome: forest; material: soil | place: Canada | collected 2010-06-26 | depth 0.3 m | reverse complement strand
GTGCTGGAGTATCCGCAGTCGCGCGAGCGCCTTCGCGGACGCGACAGGATCCAGGCCTCGCGCGCGGCGCAGCCCAACAACAAGCGCTTTGCGGTGCTTCGCATGCTCGGCGGCGACGACCTGTGGATCAGCGAGCTGGTGCTGACCTATGACGGGCGCCCCGTCCACGTGGTCAGCATCATGGAGTTCGAGGACGGGAAGGTCGCGCGCGAGACCCAATATTTCGCCGATCCTTTCGAGCCGGGACCGTCGCGCGCCCAGTGGGTCGAGCCCTTGGATTGAGGTCCGCGCGGCGATGGACGATCAAAGGCCGCCGCCGCGCTACCTGCCGGCGACGGCCACTGGAGCGGACGCGTCGTTCGGCAGCGCCACGCCGTCCCAGCCGCCGCCCATCGCCTTGTAGAGCGAAATGGCGGCCAGGCAGTTGGCCAGGGCGCTGGCGACTTCCGCGTCCCGCGCGGCGAGCAGTTGCCGCTGACCGTCGATCACCGGAAGAAACCCGACCTGCCCCTGACGGTAGCGCCCTTGCGCCTCGATGACGGCCTGCCGACTATCGGCGACTTGCGCGCGGATCATCCCCAGGCGCGACCGCTCGGCGGCTTGAAGGGTCAGCGCATCCTCGACCTCGCCGAAAGCCTTCAGGACCGTCTGCCGATAGGTGAGCAGCGCCGCGTCCTTGCCGGCCTTGGCGGCGTCGACGTTGGCCGTTTGGCGCCCGCCGGTATAGATGGATTGCGAGCCACTTACCCCGATCCGCCAGACCACGCTGGCGCTGTTGAAGGCCTCGCGCAGCGAGCTGGTCGACGGGCCGTAGCCCAGCGGGATGGAGAAGTGCGGATACAGGGCGGCGATCGAGGCTCCGACATTGGCGTTGGCCTGGGCGTAGTCGCGCTCCGCCCGGCGAATATCGGGGCGCCGGGCAATGACCTCGGACGGCAGTGAAGCGGGCAGGGCCGGAGCCACCGGCACGCCGTTCGCGCCCTGGAGATCGGCGCGGCCAAATTCCGCTGGCGCGCTCCCGAGCAGGATCGCCATGGCGTGGACCAAATTGTCCGACTGGGCCTGCAGGGGGGGGATGGCCGCCTCGACGCCATGGACGCGAGCGTCGGCTTCGCTGACGTCCAGATGCGATCGATCTCCGGCCTCGTAGGCGCGATGAGCCAGAACTTGGGCCTGCTTGGCCGTCCGCAGGGCGTCGCGAGCGATCTCCAGGCGGGCTTCGGTGGCCCTGAAGGCGGCGTAGTCGCCGGCCATGGCCGCCGTGAGGCTGATAAGGACGCCCCGTCGCGCTTCGACCGCGCCGGCCTCGCCGGCGCGCGCCGACTCCACCCGCCGGCGGGTTTCGCCAAACAGATCCAATTCCCAGGACGCGTTGAGGCCGGCCGAATAGACGGTGTACTCCCCATAGAGGGGCGATCGCGGCGGCCATTCCAGGGTCTGGCTTTGACGACGTTCCTCGGCCGCCGCCGATAGGCCAACTTGCGGCAGGCCGCCAGAGCCGGCCACCCGCGTCGCGTCCTGGGCCGCGCGGATCCGTTGACCAGCCACCTTCAGGTCGAGGTTGCCGTCGATCGTCCGGGCGATCAGACGGTTTAACACGGGGTCGTTGAAGCCTTGCCAGAAGGTCCTGAGGGCCTCGGCCGACTCCGGAACGGCTTGCCCCGCGGACCAGCCGCTCGCGGGCGTCACCTCCGGGGCCTGATAGTCGGGGCCGACGACACAGCCGCCGAGGGTCAGCAGCATGATCAGGGACGGGAAGATGGGCTTGGTCATGGACGCTTCTCGTGGGGACGAAGGGCCTTGCCCCAGCCGAACTCCGCCATCAGGACGACGAGGATGCAGCTGCCAAACAGGATCCAGGCCAGGGTCGACAGGGTGCCGACCGCGCCCAACACCGCGGCCTGCCGACGCGCGGCGCCGGCGACGAGCTGGACGGCCTGGGCGCGGGCGAGGACCGGATCGGCTGTCGTATGGGACAGTCTTGCCGTGAGGACGGCGAGGGTGTCCCCCCGCCCGGCGGGATAGAAGCCGGTGTTGCTCAGCAACTCGGTGAACTTGGCCTGAGCATTCAGGCGCAGAGAGGTGTTCGCCCAAGCTGTCGCGATGGCCCCGCCGAGCACGCGCGAAATGTTGAACGCGCTGGCGGCGGGCAGCGCCTCGGCCGGAGGGCGCAGATCGCCGGTGAACTGATAGATCAAGGGGACCGCGATCAGCGGAAGTCCGAGGCCTTGAATGACCTGACCCAAATAGAGTTCGCCGACCTGCCATTGGCTGGTCAGCCGCAGGTTCACCAGCGCTCCGATCGCCACGGCTGAAAAGCCAAGGATGACCATCAGCCGGACTTCGCAAAGCCTGCGGCGAATGATGATGACGCAAAGCGCGTAGGACAGGGCTTGCGGCCAGGCCACCGCCCACAGCGCTGGCGCGATCTGCTCGGGACGGAAGCCCTGGACCTGGGTCAGGACCCCGGGAATGATCACGCCCGAGAAGCTGATCGCCAGGGTCAGGGCCAGGACCAGGATGGCCGCCAAGGTAATGTTCCAGCGGCCGTAGAGCTTCACCCACAAGGCCGGGTGGCGAATGGCGCGCCACTCCCTGAGCACGAAGATCGCCAGGCAGGCCGCCGAGGCCAGAAGCAGGATCGGGATCGCCGGGGTCTGGAACCATCGCATCCGGTCGCCCTGGTTCAGCGCGCAGGCCAGCAGTCCGAGCGACGCGCACAGCGACACGAACCCGCCCACGTCGGCGTGGGCCAACGGAGCCCATGAATAGCGATCCCGCCGGCAACCGATGGCGCCGGTGACCAAGGCCAGAAGGCCCAGAGGCATCGACGCCCATAGGATGAACGTCCAGCCAAAGCGCTCCACGCCCCAGGCCCCGACCACCCCGCCTAGCGGAAGACCGGCCGTCGCCGCCGAGAGGTAGAGGGCGATCGCCACCGGTGAGCGCGCGGGGCCCCAGGCCTGGAGCTGGATGACTATGCATTGGGGCATGATCGCCCCGGCGGCCAGGCCGGTCAGGACGCGAGACGCCATCATCGTCTCGTAGCTGGGCGCGATCAGGGGCAGCCCCATGCCCAAGAGGAACAGCACGACGCCGCCGAGCAGCATGCGGCGCAGGGACAGGATCATTCCGAGCCACGCGCCGATGACCACGCCGATCGGCTCGCAAACCGCATAGGCCGTCGAGAGCCAGGAGCCCGAATCCACCCCTACGCCCAGGGCCCCATTGACGTCGCTCGCCTGCAGGGAGAAATGGCGCGTGGACATGATCACCATCCATGCCCCCGCGAACGCCGAGATGCTGGCCAGCCAGGTGTCACGCGTGATGGGCGTGGGCGGCGGTGGTGGTGGCGCCGGTGGCGGTATGAAGCGCTGCTTCATGACGCGCTTCGCATCCGCCCGCCGCCTTCGACCGAGACGACGGCGATCGCTGACATCCCCGGCCGCAGCCGTTCGGCCCCGGCCTGGCCCGACGCCAGGACGATCTTCACCGCGAAACGCTGGGCGACCTTGGTGAAGTTGCCCGTGGCGTTGTCGGGCGGCAACAGGGCCTGCAGCGCGCCGGAGGCCGGACCGAAGCTCTCGACCGTCCCGCGGAAGATGTGGCCGGGAACGCCGTCGACGGTGATCTCGGCTGCCTGGCCGGGATACATGTGCGCGATCTGCGCCTCGCGGAAGTTAGCGACGATCCAGACGTTCGGCAGGGGGACCAGCAGCCCCAGCCGCGAGCCTGGCGTGACATATTCGCCTGGCAACGCCCCGCGCGTCGACAGCTGTCCCGAGGTCGGGGCGACGATGCGGGTGTAGCCCAGCTCGATATTGGCCAGCTCTAGGGCGGCCTGCTTGGTCTTGATCGCCTGACGCGCCTCGTCGATCTGTCGGCCGATGACCTCGAGCATCTGCCGGGCCGCGCTCAGTTCCGAAGCCTTCTGGTCGCGAACCGCATCGAGACGGGTCTCGTCGGCCTCGGCGGCCTCAAGCTCGCGCCGGGAGGTCACGCCGTCGTCGATCAGACCCCGTTGCCGAGCGCGCTGAAGCCTTGACTGAGTCAGGCCCGCGTCGGCGGCCCGAACGTCGGCGGAGGCCGAAGCGACCTTCTGGCGCTGAACGATGCTCTGGGCGTTGAGGACCTCGACCTGGGAGCGGGCGGCGTCAAGCGCCGCCAGAGCCGTCACGACCCGGGCCCGATAGTCGTCGTCGCGAATGGTGGCCAGGAGCTGTCCTTGGCGGACCGTCTGGTTGTCGCTGACCGGCACGGTCTCGATGTAGCCGGCGATATGAGACGACACGCCGATCTGATCGGCACGAACATAGGCGTCGTCTGTGCTTTCGCGGCCGCTGGCGCGCCCCCAACTGACGCCGTTGCGAATGGTCACGAGCGCGAGGGCGATCACGATCGCGACCAACAGCACCGCCATCAAGGTCGCCCGCGTTTGTAGACGCTTCAGAAAGAGCCCGAACGCCCGCACGGCGGCGGGCTGACGACGGCGGTCAGGTATGGCGGCGTCCACGGTCCATGCCCTCGCATGCGCCGGGCGATCGCCGGCTGTTTCAGGGTCTTGGACGTAGCGACGTGGCTGACTGGCTACAATTGTACCTTGGTGCAAGTTTCGGACAAACTGGGCGCAAAATCGGCTCGCCGGGTTCGATCATGGTTCGATCCTGAAATCGGCGGCGCCGGGCTCAGCGGATCGCGTCGGTTCGCGTCGAAGGGGAGGCGTCGTCCGGGCCGTCGAAGGCCGCCTCGGTCGTGCCCGGCGACGTCAGGGGCACGCTGAATCCGAACGTCGCCCCAGGCCCGTCATTGGCGGCGGCCCACAGGCGGCCGGCGTGACTCTCGATGATCGAGCGACTGATCGACAATCCGATCCCCATGCCGTGAATCTTGGTGGTGTAGAAGGCGTCGAACAGCTTGGCGCTGGTCGCCTGATCCAGGCCCACGCCCACGTCCCGCACGAGGATTTGCACCGCGTCCGCGCCGTTCGCCTCCGTCGAGACCGCGAGGGTCCTGGGACGGTCCTCGACCGCCGCCATCGCGTCGGCGGCGTTCAAGAGCAAGTTGAGAATGACCTGCTGCAGCTGGACCCGGTCGCCCCTGATGACGGGCAGGCCCTCGGTGAAGTGGGTCTCCACGACGACACGCTTCATCCGCAACTCGGTGGACGAGACCGCGATCACCTCCCGCGCCGCCTCGCTGAGGTCAACGTCCTCGATGGCCGGCGCCGCCTTGCCGAACAATGACCGTAGCCGCTTGATCACTTCGGTCGCGCGATCGGCGTCGCGGATCGTCCGGCGCGCCGTGTCGGACGCGCCCCGCACATCCGGCGGCTCGGCGGCCAGTAGCCGCAGGCAGGTGCTGGCGTTGGTGAGTATCCCCGAAAGCGGCTGGGCGACCTCGTGGGTGATCGAGGCGGTCATGGCGTTCAGCGTCGCCACCCGCGCCACGTGCGTCGGCTCCGAGCGGGCCCGGACCAAGGCCTCCTCGGCGACCTTGCTGGTGGTGACATCCTGGACCGCGCCCATGAAGACGGGCGGGTCGGCGTCGTGACCGATGCGCCGGCCGACGGCCCTTGCATGCTTGACCCGGCCGCCGCGGGCCACCACGCGGAAACCGACCTCGAAATCGGCGCCCCCGAGCGCGTCCGCGACCAAGGCCTCCACCGCCGGCTTGTCTTCGGGGTGGATGGCCCGCAGCATCATCGGCGTATCGACCCTGGTGGCGGGGTCGAATTCGAACAGGCGGTATATCTCCTCGGTCCAGGTGTGATCGTCGACTTGGACGTCCCAAGTAAAGCTGCCGGTCTTGCTGAGCCGGTGGGCGTCGGTCAGTTGCGCGTTGGTCCGGCGAAGCTCGGCCTCGCTCGATCTCAGCGCCGCTTCGGCGAGCTTGCTGTCGGTGATGTCCTGGACCGTCCCCATGAAGATCGGACGGCCCGCGACATGTTCGATGACCTGGGAGACGCCGCGGATATGTTTCAAACCGCCCGAGGGGGTCATGACCCTGAAGGCGAAATCAGCGCCGCCACCCTCCAGTCCGCGCTGGATCGTGGCGTCGTAAAGCGGCAAATCCTCGGGAACGACCCTGGCGCGGACCGCTTCCAGATGCGGGGGCGTGGCCGGATCGATCTCGAAGATGCGATAGAATTCCTCCGACCAACGGTGCCGATCCTGCTGAATGTCCGAGGTGAAGCTTCCGGTCTTGTTGAGCCGCTGGCCCTCGATCAGTTGCGCATAGGCTTCACGCAACTCCTTCTCGCTGGCTTGCAGGGCCGTGTCGGCGCGGGCTCTGTCGATCGCTATGCCCGCGATCTTGGCGAACCGGTCGATGAGCTCGCGCTCCTGAAGCGTTGAGGCCACGGGCTGGCTGTCATACAGCGCCACCACTCCCGACGCTTCGCCGGACGCGGAGACGATGGGGATCGCGCTGCAGGAGACGTCTCCGCGGCCCCTCGCCAGCGCCAGCCAGTCGGATTCCCGCCAGCGCGGGTCGGCGGTCAGGTCGGAGGTGATGATCGTGGTTTTATCGACGACGCATAGAGAACAGGGGTCGTGGCCGCCGTCGATGATCCAGCCCTTGAGTCCGTCGCCGGGGCCTTCGCGAGCGCCGGAGCCGCCCGCCGACTGGAGGCGCTCGCCGTCGGGCGCCACGACCAGAACCTGGCAAGAACGGCCTTCGCACAACGCCTCCACGTGCCGGCGAAGGGCGTCCAGCACCTGGCCGAGTGGCTCGCCCCGCGCGACCATCGCGAGCAAGGCCACCTCCGCCGCGAGGAGATCCTCGGCGTGCTTGAGCTCGTGAACGTCAGATTGAACGGTGACATAGCGCGCGATATTGCCGTGCGCGTCCCGGCAAGGCACGCACCGGCATCGCATCCACCGATAGCCGCCGTCCTTGTAGCGCATGCGAAGCGTCGCATCGAACATCTCGCCCGTGGTCATCAGGCGCGTGAGTTGCTCATGGACGATCGGATGGTCATCGGGATGGATGGCGCCGGAGGTCTGCCACGCCGCCAACTGCTCCAGGGTCATGCCGTAGTCGTCGAGGGTCTGGCGGTTGCTGTACTCCGATGTGCCCGCCTGGTTCAGGAACGCCACCTGCAGGGGAATCATGTCGATCAGCCGCCGCAGGCGCCCGTCGGTCACCGGCCCCTCGTCGGCGTCCATCGCCAGCCAGCACCAACGCCGGTCCTGGCCGGCGGCCGCGTCCATCGGCGTCGGGCGAAGCGTGAACCAGCGATGCTCTTCGTCGAAACGCCGCAGCCGGACATAGATTTCCTTCGCCTGGCCGGTTTCCTGGATGTCGCGCCAGGTTTCCAGGAGGGATGTCAGATCGCCGGGATGGATCGCCGCCCGCCATCCGTCATCGCGGGATTCTTCCAGGCCAAGGCCCGTATAGTCTCGCCAGCCGTGGTTGACGAAGTCGTTGCGACCGTCGTCCCGCGTCGTCCAGACCAGTCCGGCGAGCGTGTTGACGACGCCGCCGAAATCGATCCCCGCGCCCGCACTTTCGCCGTCGCGTATCCCCGCCATGTCTCAGCCGATCGAAGCCAACAGAATGGCCCTATTGGTGTCCCTATTGACGCCGGTGTCGAGATGGCGGCCGAATATCCCGCGTTTGGATCGGAATAATCGTCAAGTTCGCCTGGTCGGGGACAGCCCGCCAATACCTAGGTCTAATAGATTGCCGCTCGGCCATGAGGTAAAGGCCAGCGACGTAGCGCCATGCCAATTGGGGGCACGAGATGGTGACGCGCAAGTCAGGTCGCATGGCGTTGCTGCTGAGCGGCGTGGGTCTGTCCACGCTCCTGTGGCCGGCCTTCGCCAACGCGCGGGCCGGACCGGCGGCTTCCACGGTGACAGAGGTCATCGTCACGGCCCAGAAGAGCGAGCAGGCGGCCAACACGGTGGGCATGTCGATCACCGCGGCGACCGACGCGGTCTTGCGGATGCGCGGCATCGACAGTGTCGCGGACCTGACGCGCCTCGTTCCCGGGCTGACCGTCCAGCACAGCGCCTTCAACTCGACATCGTTCACCTTGCGCGGCGTCGGCTTCTTCAACAGCGACATGGCCACGCCGGGCGCGGTGACGATCTATGTCGATGAAGCGCCGTTGCCCTATCCGTCGATGACCAAGCTGGCCGCTTTCGATCTTCAGCGGGTCGAGGTGCTGAAGGGACCGCAAGGCACCCTGTTTGGCGAGAACGCGACGGGCGGCGCGGTGAACTATATCGCGGCCAAGCCGACCGACACCTTCACGCGAGGCCTGGACGCAAGCTACGGCAACTTCGATCGGTTCAGTCTCGGAGGCTTCATCGGAGGGCCGATCAACGACCAGCTGAATTTTCGCTTCGCG
>FSTP01000110.1_pt1 | contig 8556 bp, 4 predicted proteins | sample 1637061 | NCBI WGS metagenome assembly FSTP01 (sample SAMEA3914819, study PRJEB12502) | metagenome | biome: forest; material: soil | place: Canada | collected 2010-06-26 | depth 0.3 m | reverse complement strand
CCGTACATGACCTTGGCGGTTCGCGCGCCGGTGACGGCCAGGTCGGCGACCATGGCCACCAACGGCTCGACGCACGGCGCCAGGTCGGTCGGCTCGGCGGGCCAGTAGTTCATCTCGGTGTTGATGTTGATCGTGTACTTGCCGCCCCAGGGCGGCGAGGTCGACTCGTTCCAGATCCCTTGGAGATTGGCCGCCTGTCCGCCCGGACGCGAGCAGGCGATCAGCATGTAGCGGCCATACTGGTAATAGAGCGCCGCCAGCGCCGGGTCGTTGGCGGTCGGCGACTGGACAATGCGCGTGTCGGTTGGCAGGTCGGCCGCCGCCGTGCGCCCGAAATCGACGACAACCCGGCGAAACAGCGCCCGATGGTCGGCCTGGTGGGTCTTGAGCAGGTCGCTCCAGGCCTTTTTCGACGCGCGCGCCAAGGTCTGCTGGTTCAAGGCGACGGGGTCGCCAGAGACGTCGTCGAACCGGCGATAGTTGGTGGCCGCGGCGATCAGCAGGACGACTTCGTCCGCGGCCGTCACCGAGATCTGGCCATCCTTGGCCAGGACCTTGCCGCCCTTGGCGATGACTTGGACGCGGCATTCAAATTTCAGCGCCGCGGCCACGCCGTTCTGGGTGTCGTTGGCGCCCGAAAGGACCAGCGTCCGGTCGCCCTGTGTCACGGCGGTAGGCTTTGATTTCAAGGGGCTGGAAAAGCTCAGATCGACGGTGATCGAGGCCGATTTGCTGGCGCTGAGGCGTACGGCGATCACGCCGTCAGGAGCGCTGGCGATGACCTCCCGCTGGTAGTGGACGCCCGCGAGGGAAAATCGGGTGGTGGCGATCGCGCCGTCGATGTCCAGGTCGCGGACGTAGTCGCTGGATGCGCCGGCCAGGCCCGGAAAGTCGAGCTTGAGGTCGCCGATCGTCTGATAGGACATCTGCCGCTTTGGCACGCCCATGAATTTGGCGTCGGCCAGTTCGGTGGCTTTGGCGTACTCGCCCGCATTGATCAGCCGGCGGATTTCAGGCAAGGCCGCGAACGCCTCGGGGCTGGCCGGCTCGTAGGGGCCGCCGCCCCACAGCGTGTCTTCGTTGAGCTGCAGGCGCTCGGCCTCGACGCCGCCAAACACCATGGCGCCCAGCTTTCCCGAACCGACGGGAAGGGCCTCGACCCATTGTTTGGCCGGCTGGCGATACCAAAGCCGCAGGTCCGAACGCACACCGCTCGGCGCGGGGCGCGCGGCCTCCGCCCCGGCCGCCGTCAGGCCAGCCACGGTGATCGGCAACGCCCCCAGAGCCGTGCGGCGGGTAAAATTGTCCATGGATTTCAATACTCCCTGTCCCCGCGTCATGGCCCCGAGCCGAGAGGCGGGGCGGGCGGTGTTACCGCTATCGGTACAGCACGCCCGCCGGCAATGCTAGCGGAGGACGGCGATTATTTCTTGTCAGTAAAAACTATTGCATGGATGAGAATTGTCTGACATCGATGGTGACCAGGGGAGGCCGCATGCACCGGGGATCGACCGCGTGTGTGGGAAACCGGTGTCAGGCGGCCTCGATCTTAAGGACGGAGCGACCCCCAAAAGAGGGACGCCATCAAAACCGAAGGGGAGGAGACCATGAGAATTTCCAATACCGACGCGCGTCGTGTCCTGCTGACCACCGCGTCCATGTTCGTCGTGTCGCTGGCCTGCGGGGGCGTCGCGTGGGGCCAGGAAGTCCCGGCGCCCGCGGCGGCGGAGCCGGCCTCGACCGTCGAGGAGGTCGTTGTCACCGGCTATCGCGCCTCGCTGCAGAGCGCCCTGAGCCTCAAGCGCACGTCCAATGTCATGGTCGACGCCATCAACGCCGAGGACATCGCCGACTTCCCCGACGCCAATCTGGCCGAGTCGCTGCAGCGCCTGCCGGGCGTTTCGATCGATCGCGACAACGGCGAAGGCCGCACGATCACCGTGCGCGGCCTGGGCAGCGACTTCACGCGGGTTCGTCTCAATGGGCTGGAAGCCCTGTCGACGGCCGGCGCCAACGACTCCGGCACCAGTCCCAACCGCGGCCGCGGCTTCGACTTCAACACCTTCGCTTCGGAGCTGTTCAGCTCGCTGCGGGTCCAAAAGACCGCCTCGGCCGAGACCGACGAAGGCTCGCTCGGCGCCACGGTCGACCTGATCACGGGCCGTCCGCTGAATTTCAAGGGGCGGCGTTTCGCCCTGTCCCTGCAGGACGCCTATTACGACGCCGGCAAGCATCACAATCCGCGCGTCGCCGGCCTGATCTCGGACCGTTGGGAGACCAACTGGGGGGACTTCGGCGGCCTGTTCTCACTGGCCTATAACAAGCGCAACACCACCAGCGACAGCTATCTGCGCTCGCCGGGGCAATCGGACTACACCTACCGCGGCGCGACCTTCGCCACCACGCCGACCCAGACCGCCGGGCTTCAGCGCCAGGGCTTCGCCGCCCCGACGGGCACGGCTTGCAACGCCATCATCACTCAGAATGTCACCAACGCCGCCGCCTGCGCGGCGATGGTCGGATCCGATCCCACCGCCTATGCGCTGATCAACAATCCCCAGGGGCGCAACCTGACGACCGGCGCCCCCGGCTCGCTGATCCGCATTCCCGCCCTGCCGGCCCTCAATCAGCAGCAGCTGGAACAGGAGCGGACGGGTCTGACCGGTTCGGTGCAGTGGCGGTCGCCCGATGCGCGCACCACCGTCAGCATCGATGGCGTCTATTCGCGGTTCTACAACAACTCGGAGAACTTCGGGATCAGCCTGGTCGGCCTCAACCGCAACAACACCAACGCCACCTACAACAGCGCCAACGCCGCCACGACCGTGGCCAACAAGCGCGGGCTCTACAACACCTGTACGGCGCGGGCGGCCACAGCCATCCAGGACGCCATCGACTGCGGTCAGCAGATGAACGGCGGCGCGCTCGTTCCGGGGATGGCGTTCAGCTACAACCCCAACAACCTCGAGCCCTACGACTACTACAACAATCCCGGTTCGGTGGGCTACATCCCCAGCACCGACGGACTGGCCCTGCGCGACGCGATGATCGGCCGCCCCAGCGTCAGGCTGATCGACGCGGCGCTCAGCCCCGGCGGCGCGAACGCCGACTATCTGAAGCTGGGCAATGTCGATGTGCGTTCGGCCGATGACCAGTCGATCTACACGACCTTCTTCCAGCAGGGCTCGATCAACATCGAGCACCAGTTCACCGACCGGTTCAAGGTGTCGGGCGTCTACGGCCGGTCCCGCTCGGTGAACAAGAGTTCTGGTTTGCTGGCGGACTATATCCGGCTGGACTCCGGCAAGGGCGTGGCCGGCAACGACTATATTGTCTACGACGAACGAGTGGGCGGCGACATGCCCCTGATCAAACTGGGCTTCGACGCGGCCAATCCCGCCAACTGGGATTTCGTGAAGAACTATTCGGCGCTGCGCATCTATCGCCGCGTGGCCGACAACCACTATGACGGCGGCCGCATCGATCTGTCTTATGAGGTCGACGACAATCTGACGGTCAAGACCGGCTTCAGCCAACGCAAGTACAGCTTCTTCACCACCCAGTACCAGCGTACGGTCGGCGAGACGCTCAATCCCAGCTTGAAGGAAGCCAACAGCTCGGTGGCGGCCACCAGTCGCCTGATCGAGTTTGGCAAGACCATCAAGACGCCCGAGGGCACGCTCACCAGCTTCCTGGCGCCGGACAATCAAAAGTTCATCGATCTGTTCGGGTTCGACTGCAACTGCGTCAACAAGTGGGGCGACTGGCGCACCTCGGCCCTGGCCAGTGCGTCCAACACCTATGGAGTCGAGGAGAAGGACACCGGCGGCTTCGTTCAGTTCGACTACAACTTCCTGGTCTTCGGCCGCACGCTGCGCGGAAACCTGGGCACGCGCTATGCGGTGACCGACCTGGTGTCGAGCGGACTGACCAACACCGCGCGCCCGATCAGCGCCAACAATCACTACACCGACGTCCTGCCGGCTCTGAACGCGGCCTATGAGGTGGCCGACAACATGATGATCCGCTTCGGCGCGGCCAAGGTCATGGCCCGTCCGCTGCTGGGCAACCTGGCCCCCAGCATCACCGCCTTCAGCACTCCGTCCACGGCCGGGGCCACCACCGGCGGCACGATCACCCTGGGCAACCCGCAACTGGAGCCCTTCCGGGCCAACAACTACGACCTGAGCTTCGAATGGTACTTCGCGCCCGGCGCCCTGTTCTCGGCGGCGGTGTTCGACAAGGAGATCAACAGCTTTCCGCAGACCGTGGTCAGCTCGGGCCTGCTGTCCTCGATCCTGGACGAAGCGGCCATCGACCAACTGCGCGCGACGCAGATCCCGGCGACCGGCAGTCCCTCGGCCTCGCAGCTGGCGGTCCTGGCCTATATCAACACCCAGCCCTACGACATCCGCCAGTTCCGCGACGCGCCGGGCGGCTACATCCGCGGCATCGAGCTGAATTACCAGCAGAACCTGACCTTCCTGCCGGGCTGGCTGGACAAGTTCGGCATCCAGGCCAACTACACCCACCTGAAGTCGGAGCTGAACTACATCATCGATCCGGGCGCCCTGGCGACCGCCACGACGCCGGCCAAGGCGCGGCTCGTGGCTCCGGGTCCGTTCACGGGGGCCTCGCCCGACGCCTTCAACTTCACGATCTACTATGACGCCGACAAGTGGTCGGCGCGCGTCTCGACGGCCTATCGCGCCAAGTACTTCACGCAATATCCGATCGCGTCGGGCACCTGCGACCCGGGCGTCTGCGACTCGCCCCTGGTCAACGACTTCGTCGGCAGCGAAGCCACGACCAATGTCGACGCCTCGTTCAGCTACAAGTTCAACGACCACATGTCGCTCAGCGTCGAGGCGCTGAACCTGACCGATCAGACCAGCAATCGCTTCGGCTACGCCGACGATCCGGTGGTGACCTCCTACACCGGCACCGGTCGCCAATTCTTCGTTGGCTTCCGCATGACCTACTAATCGTCTCCTCCCAACTTGGCGGCGCCGGGGTTTGTCCCCCCGGCGCCGCCATTTTTCACTTCATAGGAGCTATTGTGCCGGTTTGGCTTTCACGCACCCTGGGGCCGCTGTGCGCTCTGGTGCTCATCGTCCCCGGGCTTTCGGCGGCGGAGACCCGCCTGAAGGTTTCGGCCGACCCGCGCGCGGCGTTTCACACCATCCAGAGCGCCATCGACGCCCTGCCGGCGAAAGGCGGGCGCATCGACATCGCGCCTGGACTCTATCGCGAGAAGATCGCGGTCAAGAAAAAGGGCGTGCGCCTGGTCGGCCGGGGTCGAGGCCCCCAGGAGGTGGTCATCGTCTGGAGCGACTCGGCCAAGACGGCGGGGGGCACGTTTCAATCCTATACGATGAACGTCGAGGCCGACGGGTTCGCGGCCCGCAACCTGACGATCCAAAACGACTACCATCTGACGGGCGGTCCGCAGGCCCAGGCCGTGGCCCTGGCGGTCAGCGGCGACCGGGCGGTGTTCGATCGCGTGCGGCTATTGGGGGCTCAGGACACGCTCTACGCCGCCAGCCGCAAGACCAAGCCCAGCCGGCAGTATTTCAAGAACTGCTATATCGAGGGCCATGTCGACTTCATCTTCGGCGACGCCAAGGCGTTCTTCGATCGCTGCGAGCTCCACGCCCTGGCCCATGACGGCGTTTTGATCACCGCTCAAAGCAAGAACCGGCCCGGCCAGGACAGCGCCTACGTGTTCGACCGCTGCGTGATCACGGCCGATCCCCAGGCCCAGAACATCTATCTTGGTCGAGCCTGGCGACCCTATGCGACGGTGGTGTTCATGCGCTCCAGGATGCTGGCCCCGGTGCAACCGGACGGCTGGCGCGAGTGGACGCCGGGCAAGACCCAGACCTTGGCGACGGCCTATTTCGCCGAATTCGCGTCGAGCGGACCCGGCTCTCGGCCACAAGCTCGCGAACCTCAATCGCATCAACTGACGGCGTCGCAGGCCGCGGGTTGGTCGAAGAAGGTCTTCCTGGCGGGTGATGATCGATGGGCCCCGCGCTAGCCGAAGCGCGGAAGCGCTGACCGCCCGGGCCGGGGCCCGGGCGTCGGCCTCGCGGACCTCACGGCGAAAGGTTCGACGCGTCCAGGTCGCGGGCCCGCGTCACGCCGGTCAAGGCCAGCGCCACGCGCATTTCGCGCTCGATCATGTCCAGAAGCCTGGCCACCCCGCCCTGACCGCCAGCGGCCAGGGCGTAGGCCCAGGCCCGGCCCAGAAGCACGCCCTTGGCGCCCAGGGCCAGCATCCTGACCACATCCAGGCCGGTGCGCACCCCGCCGTCGGCCAAGATCCTCGCGCGATCCCCCACCGCCTGGACGATGGCGGGCAGGGCGGACGCCGTGGAGACGACCCCGTCGAGCTGGCGTCCGCCATGGTTGGACACCACGATCCCGTCGACGCCCGCCGCGACGGCGGCGCGCGCGTCTCGCGGATCCAGGATCCCCTTGATGATCAGCGGTCCGTCCCAATGGGCGCGAATGGCCTCGATGTCCGACCACCCGATCGAGGCGTCGAAATTGGCCGCCATCCAGCCGATGAAATCCTCCAACCCGCTGCCCTTGGCCATCAGGGGCGCGACGTTGCCCAGATTGTGCGGCCCGCCGCGCAGTCCGACGTCCCAAGCCCAGCGAGGATGGCCGATGGCCTGGGCCAGGCGTCGGGCCGCGGCGAAAGGGCCCGACATGCCCGAGTGGAGATCGCGATAGCGAGCCCCGGGCACGGGCATGTCGACGGTGAACACCAAGGCGCCGACACCAGCCTGTTTGGCCTGGACCAGCAGGTCGCGCAGAAACCCGCGGTCCTTCATCACGTAGAGCTGGAACCACAGCGGCGCGCGGGCGGCCGCGCGAACCTCGTCCAACGGACAGACCGACACGGTGGACAGGCAAAAGGGGATGTCGGCGGCGTCGGCGGCCCGCACGGCCTGAACCTCGCCGCGCCGCGCGTAGAGGCCCGAAAGCCCCACGGGTCCAAGAATGACCGGCAGGCTTTGAGCGCGCCCAAAAAGGTCGGTCCGCAGGTCGATGGCCGAAACGTCCGCGGCGAGCACCCGCTGGCGCAGCGCCACCGACGCCAGGTCCCGGTGATTTCGGCGCAGGGTCGCCTCGTCGTAGGAGCCGCCATCGATATAGTCGAACAGGAAACGCGGCAGACGCCGTCGCGCCGCGTCCCTGAAATCGTGCGTCGAGGCGATGATCATGGTCGCGTCAGCGGGTCTCGGCGATCACGCTCTGGCGCTGGACGCCAAGCCCCTCGATGCCCAGCTCCATGACATCGCCCGGCTGCAGATAGAGCGGCGGCCTTTGCCCCATGCCGACGCCGGGCGGCGTCCCCGTCGAGATGATGTCGCCGGGCTGGAGGCTCATGAAGCGCGAGACATAGGAGACCAGGAACGCCGGCTTGAAGACCATGGTGCGGGTCGAGCCCTGCTGGAAGGTCTTGCCGTTGACCTTGAGCCACATGGACAACGCGTCGGTGTCGCCAGCCTCGTCCTTGGTGACCAGCCAAGGTCCCATCGGGCCAAAGGTGTCGCAGCCCTTGCCCTTGTCCCAGGTTCCCGTGCCGTCGAGTTGGAAGGCGCGTTCCGAGACGTCGTTGATCACGCAATAGCCGGCGACGTGGTCCAGCGCCTGGGCCTCGGCGACGTAGCGTGCTTCCGACCCGATCACCACGCCCAGCTCCACTTCCCAATCGAGCTTGGTGGAGCCTCGCGGCTGGATGACAGCGTCCATCGGGCCGACGATGGCGCTCGTGGCCTTCATGAAGAGCACGGGTTCGGACGGGACGCTGGCGCCGGTCTCCGCGGCGTGATCGGCGTAGTTGAGGCCCACGCAGATGAACTTGCCGACCTTTCCCACGCAGGGACCCAGACGTTGGTCGGGGGCGACGGGCGGCAGGGTTTCGGGGTTCAGCGCGGCCAGTGCGGCCAGGCCGGCGGGGGAGAGCGCGGCGCCGGCGATGTCCGCGATCACGCCGGACAGGTCGCGCACGACCCCCGAGGCGTCAAGCAAGGCGGGGCGTTCCTGGCCCGGAGGGCCAAATCGAAGCAGTTTCATGAGAGGTCCCTTGATTTCGGGCGATCGGGCTAGTTGATCCAGCCGCCGTCGATGATGTGGATCTGGCCGGTGGTGAAGGCCGACTCGTCGCTGGCCAGGTAGAGCGCCAGTTGCGCCAGCTCTTCGGGCCGTCCCAGCCGGCCCATCGGCTGGCGGGCGGTGTAGGCGGCGCGGGCGGCCTCGTGGTCCCCGGTGTCGGCCATGCGCTGGTTCAGGGACGGGGTCTCGACCGTGCCGGGGCAGATGGCGTTGCAGCGCACGCCTTGGCCCACGAAGTCGGCGGCCACAGCCTTGGTCAGGCCGATCACCGCGGCCTTGGTCGCGCCGTAGGCGAAGCGCCCCGGCACGCCCTTGATCGAGCTGGCGACCGACGACATGTTGACGATCGACCCGCCGCCGGCCGCCAGCATGGCCGGCAGGAAGGCGCGGATCATCCGGTACATGGCGTTGACATTGAGGTCGTTG
>FSTP01000115.1_pt1 | contig 8805 bp, 8 predicted proteins | sample 1637061 | NCBI WGS metagenome assembly FSTP01 (sample SAMEA3914819, study PRJEB12502) | metagenome | biome: forest; material: soil | place: Canada | collected 2010-06-26 | depth 0.3 m | reverse complement strand
TTCGAGCTGGAGGACATCAACAGCGAGTTCTCGACCGCCGACGTGGCCTTCGTGATCGGCGCCAACGACGTCACCAACCCGGCCGCCAAGACCGACCCGCAGAGCCCGATCTACGGCATGCCGATCCTCGACGTCGAAAAGGCCCGCACCGTGCTGTTCATCAAGCGCGGCATGAGCAGCGGCTACGCCGGCGTCGAGAACGAGCTGTTCTTCCGCGACAACACCATGATGCTGTTCGGCGACGCCAAGAAGATGGTCGAGGGGATCGTCAAGGGGCTGTAGGGCCCAGACGACATCTCGATGCGAAGGGGCTCCGGACACCGCGTCCGGAGCCCCTTTTTGTTGAGCCATCCCTTCGTCGGGCAGGGCTTCCATCGGTCGCCCTTGGCATGGGAGCGCCAAGCAGCGTCACCTCTTGACCGTAGTTCTTTACGAACGTAAAGATTATTACTGACAGATCGACATGAATCGATCGGCCGATCGTCGGCTGCGGGGCCCTGGCTTGGGCGGCGGCCGACGAGCGATTTTAGACGGAGGAACGCGGCATGACCCAGGACACCGTGCAGGCGGCCATTCAAAGCCCACGCAAACTTGAGCGACCCGAGCCGATCGTGCGCGCCGACAGCATGCTGCATGTCGTTTACGAGCGCTCCAACACCGCCGAGATGAGCCGGTTTCTCGCCGACTTCGGTCTGATTCCAGTGCAGCACCCCGGCAGCGACGTCCTCTATTTCCGGGGGCATGGGACCAACGCCTATCTGGTGGCGATCATCCCGTCGGACCAGGATCGCTTCGTGGGCTTCGGGGCCGCGGTCGAGACCCTCGAGGAGCTGGAGCAGCTGTCGAAGGGCGCGGGCGTCACCATCGAGCCCGTCGAGGCGCCTGGCGGCGGACAACGTGTTCGCCTGACCGATCCGGACGGCCTGCGGGTCGATGTCGTGTTCGGCGCGGCCAGCGTCGAGGCCTTGCCGACCCGCGACGCGCTGCTCGCGGTCAACACGCCCGGTCATCGGGTTCGGGTCAACGCCGGGGTGCGCACGCCCGTGGAGCCCTCGCCCATCTTCCGCCTGGGCCACGTCGTCCTGCAGCGGCCCAATTTCGAACGCGCGGCCCATTGGTACATGCGTCATTTGGGAATTCTGGCGTCCGACGTGCAGATGTTGCCGGACGGCAGCCCGGGCATGGGCTTCTTCCGCTTTGACCGGGGCGACAAGCCGACCGACCATCACAGCCTGGCCATTCTCGGCGCGCCGGCGACCGGCTTGCTGCACGTGGCCTTCGAAACCTTTGACCTGGAGTCGGTGGGGCAGGGGCACCGGCACCTGCGGGCCCAGGGGTGGACCCCCTTTTGGGGCATCGGTCGTCACGCCCTGGGCAGCCAGCTGTTCGACTATTGGAAGGATCCCGTCGGCGACGAATGGGAGCACTACGCCGATGGCGACCTCTACGACGCCCATCAGCCGACCGGTTATCACGAGCTGACGCGCGGCACCTTGTGGACCTGGGGCGACGATCTGCCCGCGTCGATGCGGCCCGACGTCCCCCTCGACCAGATCGACGCCATCCACGCGGCGGGCGGATTTGGCGACATGGAACTTGAACGGGCGCGCGCCCTGATCACCGCGATGCAGGTGCAGCCGCGGCCGTGGATGCGCTGAACGCGTCCCCTAAACCTTGAAATTCTGGAGACCATGAGATGGCGTTGTTGATCGTGCGCTACCTGGACAACGGCGCGGCGCGCTGGGGCAAGATCGTGGACGCGGCGCCGACCAGCGTCGCCGACGCGGTCAGGGTCGTTCCCTTCAAGACCCCCGCGACCACGACGGCCCAATTCATCGCGGCCTTCGACACCGGCGCGCTGGCGGAAGGCAAGGCGACCTTGGTCGCCGCGGTCGACCTGCTCAGCCCCGTGACCAGCGACGCGACCCTGGCCTGCCAAGGGCTCAACTATGCCAATCATGCGGCCGAAGCCCAGCATCACGCGCGCAAGCAGAACCTGTTCTTCCTCAAGGCCAGCTCGTCCCTGACGGGGCCTTACGGCGACATCGAGCGCCCTCCCGAGGTGGAGCTTCTCGACTATGAGGTCGAGTTCGGCGTGGTGCTGCGCGCCCCTCTGACCTGCGGCGCCAGGGTCCAAAGCCAGGACCTGGCCGAGCTCGTGGCCGGCGTGGTGCTGTGCAACGACGTCTCGGCCCGCGACGTGATGTTCGGCGCCTCCTTCCTGCAGTGGTTCCAGGGCAAGAGCTATCGCACCTTCTGTCCGGCCGGCCCGGTCCTCTACCTGCTCGAAAAGGACGAGGTGATCGAGGTCCTGGAAAACCTGGACATCGAGCTGTCGGTGAACGGCGAGCCGCGTCAAACGGGCAGTTCCGACCAACTGATCTTCAAGCCCGCCGAGACCCTGGAGAGCCTGGCGCGGATCATGGATCTGAAGGCCGGGGATCTGCTGCTGACCGGCACGCCGGCCGGAGTGACCTCGCCGGCCACGCCCAAGCTGGTGGACATCCTCAAGACCCACCTGCTGGCCGACGAGGCCCGTCGCGACGCGCTGCGGATCGAGATGGCCGCCTTCCGGCCCTTCCTCAAGCCCGGCGACGTCGTCACCGCCAAGATGCACGACCGCAGGAGCGGGCTCTGCCTGGGCGGTCTTGAGAACTACATCGCCGCGGCGCTGTGATGTCGAGCGATCGTCCCTCGTCGGAATGGGCGGTGCGTCGGCAATCGGACGCGCTGTTCCTGGACCTGGCCCTGCCGAACGAGACCTTGGAGATCCGCAAGGAAGCCCGGGCCTTCGCCGACACGGTGCTGCGCCCGGCCGCCCATCGCCTCAACACCGAGCCGGAACGCCGCGACGGCTTTCGCCACGACATCTTTCAGGCCATCGCCAAGGCTGGCCTCTACGAGATCCCGTTCGCCAAGGACGTCGGCGGCCGGGGCCTTGTCTATCCGACCCTGGCGACGCTGACCGTCGTGGAGGAACTGGCCTACTATGCGCCGGGCGTCGCCTCGGCGATGTACGACGCTCAGGCCATTCTGGTGGGAAAGACCCTGGAGCGCGTGGGCGGGGCGCTCGCCGCGGCCTATCTGCCGCGCCTGGTGCGTGGGGAGTTCGTCGCTTCCTTCGCCACCAGCGAGCCGGCTGCCAGCACCGATCTGTCGGTTGAATCCGTCCAGACCATCGCCGAGAAGGTCGAGGGCGGCTGGCGGGTCACCGGGGTCAAGCGCTGGATCACCAACTCGGTGGCCGCCGACCACATCGTGCTGCTGTGCCGAACCGGCGACAAGCTGTCGCTGCTGCTGGTCGACATGCACGCCGAAGGCGTCACCGTCTCCGATCCCGATCTGAAGATGGGCAACAACGCCCAGCTGACCGCCGACATTCAGTTCAACCAGGTCTTCGTGCCCAACGATCACGTGATGGGCGCGCCAGGCGATGGCCTGCGCTCGGCCCTGGGATCGCTGGCTCTGGGCCGCATGGGCATCGGGGCGGTCGGCGTGGCCATGGCCCAGCGGGCCTTCGACGTGGCCGCCGACTACACCACTCGGCGCACGGTCTATGGCAAGCCGATCGCGGCCTTCCAGCACTGGCAATTCCGCTTCGCCGAACACGCCCTCGAAATCGAGGCGGCGCGCGGCCTCTACCAGAAGGCGGGCATGGCGACCGACAGCGGCCTGGACGCCTCGGTGCTGGCGGCCATGGCCAAGCTCAAGGGCAGCGCTCTGGCCGTTGATGTGGCGCGCGACGCCATCCAGGCCTGCGGCGGCTACGGTTTCGCGCGCCGCCTGTCCGGCGCCGACCAGGACTGGCCGCTGGAGTCGATCTATCGCGACGCCAAGATCGGCGAGATCTACGAGGGGGCCAACGAGGTCCAGAAGTGGATCATCGCCCGCAAGATCTTCGGTCGCGCGGTGACCGGCTGATGCCGCGCCCCTCCAACCACAACGAAAAACGCCGGGCGCGGCTCGCGCGCCGGTAAGCCATCCTGGGAGTGTAGTGCAGTGAAGGAAGTCATCGAAACCGAGGTGCTGGTGATTGGCGCCGGCCCGGCCGGCGCCGCGGCCTCGGTGTTCCTGGGCCAGCACGGCGTGCGCACCGTGATGGTCTCGCGCTATTCGGGCACGGCCGATACGCCGCGCGCCCACATCACCAATCAGCGGGCGATGGAAGCGCTGCGCGACGCGGGGCTGGAAGAGGCCTGCATGCGCCGCGCCAGCCCGTCCGAACATATTCAAAACACCTTCTGGCTGCGCAGCATGGCCGGCGAGGAGCTGGCCCGGGTCTACTCCTGGGGCAATGATCCGCGACGACTGTCCGACTACGCGACGGCCTCGCCCTGCCGGATGTCGGACCTGCCGCAGACCGAATTGGAGCCGATCCTGGTCGACGGCGCGATCGCCCACGGCGTCGACATGCGCTTTAGCACCGAGCTGGTGTCGTTCGAGCAGGACGAGACGGGGGTCACCGCCCACCTGGCCGACCGCACCAGCGGCCAGACGCTGGAAGTGCGCGCCAAGTACATGATCGGCGCGGACGGCGCGCGCAGCGGCATCGTCGAGCAATTGGGCATTCCGCTGGAGGGCCAGCACGGCCTGGGCTGCGCGATCAACGTCCACTGCGATATCGACCTGACGCCTTACGTCCAGCACCGCCATGGCTCGCTGTTCAGCACCATCCAGCCAGGCTCCTCGCTATGGGCGCCGGTGGCGATGTTCCGCATGGTAAAGCCTTGGACCCAGTGGCTGGTGGCGCTGATGGTGCCGCCCACCGTCGACGCGCCCGACCCCAGCGTCGAGGAAATCGAGACGCGGTTGCGCGAACTGGTCGGCGTGCCCGATATCGCGATCAAGATCCTCTCGGTCTCCAAATGGTGGGTCAACGACGTCGTCGCCCAATACTATTCCGATGGCCGGATCTACTGCATGGGCGATGCGGTCCACCGCCACCCGCCGACCAACGGCCTGGGGTCCAACACCTGCGTGCAGGACGCCTTCAATCTGGCCTGGAAGCTGGCCTATGTTCTCAAGGGCTGGGCCGCGCCGTCCCTGCTCGACACCTATAATGAAGAGCGCCAGCCGGTCGGCCGTCAGATCGTCGCGCGCGCCAACCAGAGCATGGGCCAGAACCACCAGATCTGGGATCTGCTCGGCGCGGGCATGGTCAGCGCCCCGGCGGACGGCGACCACCTGGAAGTCTTCGACACGCCGCAAGGTCGCGCCGCCCTGCGCGCCGCGGTCAATCAGAGCCACTATGAGTATCACGCTCATGGCGTGGAGATGAACCGCGCCTATGTCTCCAGCGCGGTCGTGCCCGACGGCAGCGACCTGGTCTATGAGCGTGATCCTGAACTGTTCTATCAGCCGTCCGGGCGTCCGGGCGCTTGCCTGCCGCACGTCTGGCTGGGCCAGCGCCATCCCTCGCCGAAGCTGTCGACCCTGGACGTGGCCGGCAAGCAGCGCTTCACCCTGCTGATCGGCCCAGGCGGCGAGGCCTGGCGCAAGGCCGCCGCGCAGGTCGCCCAGCGCACGGGCGTCTATATCGAGGTCGCCGGGATCGGTCCGTTCCTGGACTATGAGGACCTCTATGGCCGCTGGGGCGAGACCGCTGGCGTCGACGAGGGCGGCTGCGTGTTGGTGCGGCCCGATCTCTACATCGCCTGGCGTTCGGCCTCGATGCAGGATGATCCCACAACGGCGCTGCACGGCGTGATGAACACCCTGCTGGGCCTTGGTCCGACGCACGAGCACACGCCGGCCGCCAAGGTCGCTCAAGAGACGGCGGCGGTCTAATGGCCTGGTCAGACCCAACCTGGCGACACGAGCGATCCTGGAGGAGGGGCCAGGATCTGTTTGCGGCGAGTGATCGCGCGCCAGGACCGGGAGGAGGTGTTTGGTGACCGCGCCCAGCCACGAGACCGAGATCGACGCGCAAGCCACGACCGCGACGGCGCCCGTGCGAGCGGGCCTGCGGGTGCGCAGGGTCGCGCGTCAGCTGTTCACGGCCAAGGGCGTTCAAGCCGTCAGCATCCAGGAGATCGTCGATGAGACCGGGGTCACCAAGCCCAGCCTCTATCGCAACTTCGCCTCCAAGAACGATCTGGCCGTGGCTTGGCTCGAGGATGAGGAAGCCGATTTCTGGACGCGCTTCGACGAGATCCTGCAAGGCCACCCTGATGATCTCAGGGCTGGCCTGGCCGCCGTCTTCGAGGACCTGGCGACCCGCGAGGCGGCCAGCTACCGCGGCTGCGCGGCGACCAATGCGGTTCTGGAGTTTCCCGACCCGACCCATCCGATCCATGTCGCGGCCAAGGGCTTCAAGCAGCGCCTGCGCGAGCGCTTGACCCAGCTCATGGGCGAGTTGGGCGCGCCCGATCGTGCGACCACGGCCGGCGCCTTGCTGTTGGTGTTCGAAGGTTTGGGCGTTTCCACCCAGGTGATGTCGCCAAGTGAGGTGACGCGATCCGTCACGCTCGTGGTCACCCTGATCCTCAACGCGTGGGGCGAGGCGCGCTCACCTTCCTAGCCCCTTGACCCACGACGCTTGAGGTCGGGGCAGGGCGCTTGGATTTTCGGAAGACAGGCATGATTGGCAATCGATTTCCTCACCCCGTCGACCGCCATGTCGGCGCGCGGTTGCGCCTGCGCCGCATGACGCAGGGTCTCACTCAGAACGACGTGGCCGAGACGGTCGGGGTGAGTTTCCAGCAGTTGCAGAAGTACGAGCGAGGCCGCAATCGCGTCAGCGCCTCGCGGCTGCATCGTCTGGCCCTGGCCTTGAAGGCGCCGACGTCTTGGTTTTTCGAAGATCTGCCCGATGCGGTCGATCCCAGCGCCGAGGATCGCCGCTCGGAAATGCTGCTCAATTTCCTGACCAGCGCCGAGGGGGTTGAGCTGTCGCGATTGTTCTTCCGCATCCCGACGAGCCAACGTCTTCAAGTCCTGGCCCTGGCCAGGGTCCTGGCCAGCGACAAGACCAGCTCGGCGTCGGAGGATTGATCGGATGGCGATCGACATGAACCCCGCCCCCGCGCGCGGGATCCTGCACCGCACCGGCGGGCGGGCGCATGGCCCGATCACCCGTCTGATGAGTCCTGGCGATCTTGGCCAGGTGCTCAAGCCGTTTGTCTTTCTGGACCTGTTCGATAGCGGCGCTCAGCGGTTTCCGCCCATGGGCCCCCATCCGCATTCGGGCATCGCCACCTTGACCCATGTCCTGGAGGGCAGCGTCCGCTACGCCGACACCAGCGGCGCCCAGGGCCTGCTTGAGGCCGGCGGGGTGGAGTGGATGCAGGCCGGGGGCGGCGTGTGGCATAGTGGCGGCGCGGGACGGCCTGAACCGACCCGGGGCTTCCAGCTCTGGGTCGCCTTGCCGCCGGCGCTGGAGTTGGGACCCGCCAGGAGCCTCTATCTGGGCGCCGACGACATCGTTCAGGTGGGCCCTGCCAAGGTGCTTCTGGGCGAGCATCTGGGCGCCGTCAGCGCCATCGCCGCACCCTCGTCCATGACCTATCTGGCCGTGACGCTGGAGGCCGGCGAGCGTTGGACCTATGCGCCGCCGACCGGCCACACGGTCCTGTGGGCGGCGATCGGCCAGGGGATCGTCACCACGCCGGATCGATTGGCCCAGGGCGAGCTGGTCGCCTTCTCGCCGGGGGAGGGCGCGGTGGAGTTCGTCGCGGTTTCGAGAGCCCAATTGGTGGTCGGCTCGGCCGCGCCGCACGATCACGATCTGGTCGTCGGACGCTATTCGGTTCACACCAGCCGCCGGGCCCTGGCCTTCGGTGAAGGCCGGATCGACGACCTCGCCGCCCAGCTCAACCTGGACCCCTTGACCTGGTAGGGCGTTGGGTGCGCCATTTTCTTCTGAAAAACAATTATTTAAGCCCCAGTGGCAAAAGTGCCCCAGTACACTTTTCGTTTTGCACTGGGGTTTTCTTGAGCCTGAGCTCGGAGCCGTCGGGCACGCGCTGTCGTTCGCTATCGCCGCCCAGCCAGGAAGGCGATTGCCTCGCGGCCGAGAACGGGCAAGTTCACGCCTCTCACGGGAGGAAGACTCGCCGGATGGCGGACGATCTGAAATTGTCGATCATGGTGTCGTCGACGGTCTATGGCATCCGCCCGCTGCTTAAGCAGGTGTACGGCCTGCTGGAAGGCTTCGAGCATGACGTGGTGATGTCGGATCGGCTCACCCTTCCAGTGGACCCGCGCAACCACAACTCGACAGCTGCCTAGCCGCTGTCAATAAGTGCGACCTCTTCTTCGGCGTCATCACGCCGAGTTACGGCACGGGCATCGCCGCGAAGGCGACGCGCGCGACCTATTGCACCTGGTCGTGGCCCTCACCGGCGGCGCGGTCGGCAAGTTTCCCGGGGGCTTGACCGCGCGCGTGCCGCTGGCCGCCGCCCAGCGCTTCGAGTCGTTGGCTGCTCCCTTGATCGAGGCTTTCCTGGTCGCTTTCCGTCCATCATCCCGCTTGCGGCCTTTTTTAGGTATTGCGAGGCGGCGAACGGGCCAGGAGAGGTTTGCGTGAGGCCTGTGGTTCTCGTCGCGAATCCCAAGTGCGGCTATGTTGTTGTCGTGAAAGCGCATCTCGACCTTCAAGGCGCCTCGGGCGCGATCTATCGCTTTCGCCTCGTGGCAGATCCCGCCGAGTTGCCGGCGACGTCCGGAAACTTCGTCTATGTGCGGTGGCGCGGCGCGGCGGCTCAGGTCGCCTGCTGCGGCGCGGTCAACAGCCTGACTTCAGCCACCCGGTTCTGGGACGCGGCGGTGCGCGCCCATGGAGCCGACGGACTCTACATCCGGCTC
>FSTP01000505.1_pt1 | contig 8932 bp, 6 predicted proteins | sample 1637061 | NCBI WGS metagenome assembly FSTP01 (sample SAMEA3914819, study PRJEB12502) | metagenome | biome: forest; material: soil | place: Canada | collected 2010-06-26 | depth 0.3 m | reverse complement strand
CGATCTGTATCTATGACGGGCGCATTATCCCGGCGCCCCTTTCGGGGCGCCCAGCACAGGAGTGATGGCCGGCAATGTCGTCCCCATCCGTTTCCCAGCCAGATCGTCGTTCGGAAGTTCTGTTCCAGCCCGTGCGGATCGGCGCGTTGGAGCTTGCCAATCGAGTGGCGATGGCGCCGATGACCCGAGCCATGTCTCCCGGCGGCGTGCCCACGCCAGACGTGGCGCGATATTATGAGCGCCGCGCCCAGGGCGGCGCCGGCCTCATCATCACCGAAGGCACGTTCATTCCTCACGCCAGCGCCGGCTATGACCAGAACGCGCCGAATTTCTACGGGCAAGACGCCCTGGCCGGCTGGAAGCACGTCGTCGAGCGCGTTCACGGCGCCGGCGGCCGGATCTTTCCCCAGCTTTGGCATGTCGGACTGGTCCGAAAGCCTCAGGTCCAGGGCGTGTCCGATCTTTTCGATTCCGGCGTGGAGGCGACTTCCCAGATCAGTCCTTCCGGTATCATCGGCGGCAACGATCTTCCCCTCGAACGCGTCGGTGAGCCGGCGACGATCGAGGAGATCGAGGAGGTTCTTGAAGCCTATGCGATCGCGGCGCGGTCCGCTCGGGAGCTTGGTTTCGATGGTGTCGAGATCCACGGCGCGCATGGCTACCTGATCGACCAGTTCCTGTGGCGGGAAACCAATTTCAGGGACGATGACTATGGCGGCGATGTCCCGAGGAGAAGCCGTTTTGCCTCCGAGGTCGTCAAGCGGATCCGGCAAGCGGTGGGGGCCGATTTCCCCATCGTCATGCGCGTGTCGACCTGGAAGCAACAGGACTACACCGCCAAGCTGGCCGAGACCCCCGAAGACTGGCAGGCCGTCCTTCAGCCCATAGTGGACGCCGGCGTCGACGCCTTCCATGTCTCCCAACGCCGCTATTGGGAAGGCGAGTTCGGCACGGACCTCAATCTCGCCGGCTGGACAAAGAGACTGACCGGAAAGCCGACAATCACGGTCGGCTCGGTCACGCTCGACAACTCGATCGCCGAGATGATGCTGGGCCAGGGCAGTTCGCCCGCGGACAATCTCGCGCCGCTCTTGAAGGGCATCGAACGCGGCGACTTTGACATGATCGCGGTGGGCCGGGCGATGATCGCCAACCCCGATTGGCCACAGCGGATCAGGGCGGATGCGCCGCTGACCTCCTATAGCGTCGATATGCTCCAGTCGCTTGACTGAACCCCATTCAAAATAATCGAAAAGGACTGTCGAATGGCAAGCAGCCAGAAACAAGCACGTGTCGTTCTCATTACTGGCGGCAGCCGGGGTCTTGGCCGATCAACCGCGCTCGAGGCGGCGCGCAACGGCTACGACATCATCTTCACCTACAACAGCAATCAGTCCGCGGCCGAAAAGGTTGCTGATGAAATCCGGGCGGTGGGCCGGCGAGCGACCATTCTCCAGCTCGACACCAGCGACGTCAGCTCGCTCGGCGCCTTCGTGGACCGCGTGGATGAACAGCTCAAGGGCCTGGGCGTCCCAGCGCTTTATGGGCTGATCAACAATGCGGGCATCGGATTGGACGCGCCGATCGAAAGCACCTCGGAAGAACTGTTCGACCAGCTCTTCAACATTCACTTCAAGAGCGTGTTCTTCCTGACCCAGAAGCTTCTTCCGCACATCGCGGATGGCGGACGGATCATCAACATTTCCAGCGGCCTGGCCAGAGTGTCCATGCCTGGCTACGCGGTCTATGGCTCCGCGAAGGCCGCGATCGAAACGTTCACGCGCTATTTGGCCCTGGAAGCTGGTCCGCGGAAAATCACGGCCAACGTCGTCGCGCCGGGCGGACTTGAGACCGATTTCGGCGGCGGGGCGCTACGTGACATCCCCCAAGTCAACGAATTCATCTCCTCCCAGACGGCTCTGGGCAGAGCTGGCCTTCCCGACGACGTCGCGCCCGTCATCATCAGCTTGCTGAATGACCGCTACGGATGGGTCAGCGGCCAAAAAATCGACGTTTCGGGCGGCTGGCATCTCTGAGCAGCAATGCGAGCGCTAGAACATCGCGCGGAAGGGCGGGGATCGCTTTTTGCGCAAAAATGACGTGAAAACAAAAGCCTAGAGCGTGGTTCGCGATTTCTGTGTCGCGCGCTTCGCTCTAGGCTTCATGGGCAAAGGGTAGTGCTCACGGCGCTGGGCGTTCTCTTCAAGCGCCTGCGCTTGGCGGGCGCGCAGGGTCGAGGCGAGCCTTCAAGAGCGCCGGGGTCCTCGTCGATCAAGGCACCCAAGACGGCCTGGCCGGTTCGCCCGGCGCCGTCAGGCGGTCAGTCTTCGGCGCCGTCTCAGGCGTCGGCCAGGATCATCTGGGCCGCCTTGGCGGCGATCATCAGATTCGGCGCAAAGGTCGAGCCGGTGGTGATCTTCGGCATCACCGAGGCGTCAGCCACGCGAAGGCCCTGCAGGCCGTGAACTCGCAGCCGGGGGCCGACCACCGAGGCCGCGTCCAGGCCCATCTTGCAGGTTCCGACCGCGCGATCCGGGCGCAGGGGCGCCTGTTGCGCGAAGGCCCGCAGCTGGCTGGGGGTCAGGCTGGGCGTCGACAGGGTCGCCTCGGCGCCCAAGCCGTCATAGACCGATTGTCGCGCCAGCTCACCGCATAGCGTCAGGCCGTGCAACATGGCCGCCAGGTCCTGATCGGTGGTCATCAGGCCCGCGTCCAGGCGAACAGAGTCCTCCCAGCGCGCGCTGCTCAACCCCACCGCGCCGCGGCTGCCCGGCCGGGTCAGCGCCGCCGACAGCGCAAAGCGTTGGGCCTGACCCGGCTGACGATCGGCGGGCGACGGCGCCAGCGGCGTGAGCGCCAGGCGCAGGTCCGGGCCGACCCTGGCCGGATCGCTTCGGACATAGGCCATGGCCTGGGTTCCCAGCTCCGCCGGCGCTGGAGCGCCCGCGGCCAGGTGCAGGATCTGGCCCAGCAGGGTCGGGTGCGATTGCAGATTTTGGCCCACGCCCTTCAGGTCAGCCACCGGTCTCACGCCAAGGCCGCGCAGCGCCTCGGCGTCACCGATCCCCGAGAGCATCAGCAGTTTGGCGCTGGCGACCGCGCCGGCGGTGACGATGACCTCCTGGCGGGCGAACGCTTCGCAAGGCGCGCCGGCCAAGCTCAGCTGGACGCCGCGGCAGCGGCCGCCGGTGATCAGCAGCTTCACGGCGGACGCATCGAGGCGAACGGTGAGGCGGCGGTCGGAGCGGACCGGCCGCAGGAAGATCTCGGCGGCGCTGGCCGCCGATCCATCACGGGCCCGGGCCAGGGCGGTCAGGCCGGCGCCGTCGCCGGCCGGTCCGCTCAAGGGCTCGGCGCGCCGGACGCCGAGCTGGGCGGCGGCGGCGACGAAGGCTTCGGCGGCGGAGTGCGGGGTGTGGGTCGCGCCGACCCGTATCGCGCCGCGCCCAGAGCCGGCCTTGGCGCCGGGGCGACCTTCCAGGGATTGGAAGATCGGCAGGACCTCATCGGCGTCCCAGCCCAGACCGCCGTTATAGGCCCAGGCGTCGAAGTCGTGAGCCAGACCGCGGGTCCAGACCGGCGGGCCGCCCGCAAGGGCGTGGACATCGAACCCGCCGGACGTCGATGGCGCGGCCGGGGCGATGATCTGGTGGCGCCGCTTGAAGGCTTGGGGCCCGCCGGCCTCCACCAGCAGCACCCTCGCGCCGGCCTGGACCAACTGGCCGGCGATCAGGCAGCCGGCCGCGCCAGCCCCGACGACGATATAGTCATAGGATCGGCGCGCGGGGAGGAAGGAGACGGCCGCCTGTGCGGCGTCTGGCGCGCTCGTCCCTAGCGCGCCGATCGCGCCGAACGCCGCCGACAAGGCCAGAACATGCCGGCGACTGACGTCGAGCCGCGGCTGGACGGCTTGGTCCTGCGGGGTCTTGGTCATGGCGTGTTCTCCGCGGCCGTCGATGCGGGACGTGGCTGGGCGCGCGTCGCGCCCGAGCCGGTGTGCGATGTTTTGGTCAAAGGCGTCCAGGCGGACAAGTCAGCGACAGTTTGGCTTAGTCGAAGCGGGGCGTCGTCGTCGAGGAGCGTCGGGAAGGGCGTCTGGGCGGCCAAGGTCCCGGGTCCGGCTCCCGTGCTTCGATCCATCGAAGAGGGTCTCTGCGTCCCAAGCTCTCGGGGTGTTCCTTGGGCGCGCGGAGCAAGGTCAGGATCTTGGCGATCGTGCGGTTAAGGAGATCACGTGTCCGACCTGCCCTGCGCGATCGCAGGTCGGACACGTGCCGGGGGCGGGGACTGGGGAGCACCCGCCGCCGAGCTAGTAACGGTAGCCCAGCGTCACGCCGTAGGTGGCGGGCATGCCGGTGTTGCGAGCCACCGTATCGACGATGTGGGAGATGTTGTTGATGTAGAACTTGTCGGTGACGTTGCGGCCCCAGACCGTCACCTTCCAATGGCTGTCCTTGCTCTCGACGCCGGCCCGCAGGTCCAGCAGGCCGTAGGCGGGCATCTCGAAGTCCGCGCCGCCGCCGAAGGCCGCCGAGGTCTTGGTCTTGTACTGGCCGTTGGCCCCCACGAAACCCTCCAGCGAGTCGTTGAGGTCGAAGGTGTACTGGATGTCGCCGGTCAGGTGCCATTTGGGGGTGTTGGGGAAGGCCTCGTCCTTGATGTCGACGGCGACGCCGTAGGGGTCATTGGTGATCCGGTGGCTGGTCACCTTGGAGTCGACATAGCTGGCGCCCGCCGAGATCGTCAGCGGCGAGATCGGCCGCCAGGTCGCGTTCAGCTCGCCGCCGGAGACCCGCGACTTGGGAATGCTGATGAAGCCGGGCAGATTGCCGAACGGCGTGGTCTTGTAGCCGATCAGCTGCTTGTCCTGGTAGTCGTAGTAGAACAGCGCGCCGGTCAGTTGCAGGGTGCGGTCCAGCAGGGTGGTCTTGAAGCCGGTCTCATAGGCCAGCAGCGATTCCTGGGTGATCGGGTCGAACTGGTCGGGGCTCAGGGCCGCCAGGGTCGGGAAGCTGCCGGCCTTGTAGCCCTTGGTCAGGCTGGCATAAAGCAGCGTCTCGGTGGTCGGTTTCCAGCTGAGGCCCAGACGCCAGGACAGGTTGTCTTCATCCAGCGATTTGCGCACCACGCCGGCAGGCGTGTTGTTCGGCGGCGCCAAGGTCACGCATTCGCCCGGCTTGATCGGACGCGACGACAATTGCGAGAACACAAACGCGATCCCGCCGTTGCCAGGATCGAGCAGGCAGCCTTCGAAGTCATTCTGCGACTTGGTGTAGCGGATCGAGCCTTGGACGGTCACCGTCTGGGTCAGATTGTAGTCGAGGCTGCCGAACGCGGCCTTGGTCTCCACGTCCTGATCGTTGTGCAGCAGATAGTTGGGCCAGCGGCGCGGGCCCAGGCCGTTGTTGCTGGCGATGGTGTCGGTGAGCGGGCGATCGCGCGCCAGGCTCTTGTCGTAATTGACCCCGGCCATCCACTTGAGCCGCTCGTCAATCGCCCGGCCGCTCAGCCGCACTTCCTGCGAGAACGAATGGATGTTGGTGTGCAGCACGCGGTGGAAGTTGCCGACCGACGTCCCGTCCGCGTCGGTCGGGGCGTTCTGATGCAGGCCGGCATAGGAGGTGATCGAGCTTAGGGTGACGTTGTCCGACAGGTCCCAATCGCCGCGCAGCGAGGCCTGATAGAAGCTGTCGCTGCGGCGCAGGCTGGTGTTGGGATCCCAGTCGGCGATGCGCGCATCGTTGGGGGCGGGCTTATAGGCCCGCAGGATCGGCGCGACGTCCTGGTAGCCGGTCGGCCGGGTGGGCGAGAAGGACACGAACTGAGCCGCCTGGCTGTCGCTGCGATCGCGCCAGCCGTTGAGGTTCACCTCGAAGGCAAGATCGTCGGTGGGCTTCCAGTCGACCAGCAGGCGCCCGGTCGTGAAGTTGCGATGGCCCAGGGTGTCGTCGCGCGTCTGGCTCTTTTGCCAGTCGCCGCGCTGGTCGGTGCTCAGCGCCAGGCGCGCCGACAGGGTGTCGGTCAGCGGGCCGCTGACAAAGCCGTCGCCGTGGAACGCCTTGAAGTTGCCGTAGCCGACGTTGAAGCCGGTGTCGAACTGGGGCGTGGGCTTGTTGGCGATGTAGTTGATCGCCCCGCCGGTCGAATTTTGGCCAAACAGCGTGCCTTGCGGTCCCTTCAGGACTTCGACGCGTTCCAGGTCGATGGCCGCGCCCGAGGTCATGGCCGAATAGGCCATCGGCACCTGGTCGACATAGACGCTGACGGTCGGGGCCACAGCCACCGAGTTCTCGAAGAAGCCGACGCCGCGGATGGTGTAGACCGGCGTGCCGTAGTTGCTCGGGCGGAAGTTGAAGCCGGGCACGACCTTGTCGAGATCGGCCGCCTGGGTGACGCCCCGCGCTTCCAGTTGTTCGCCGCTCGAGGCGCTCACCGACATCGGCACATCGCTCAGCTTTTCCGAGCGTTTCTGCGCGGTGACGACTACTTCTTCAAGTTGATTGCTGTTGTTGTCCGGCGGAACTTGAGAGTTCGCGGTGGGGGGCGCCGCCGTAGTCGTTTGGGCGTTCGCGGATCCAGCCCAAATGACTGTCGTCGAAAGCAGGGCGATGCGTAGCCACTTGGAATTTTGCAAGAGTTCCTCCCCAGGTAACGTTGAAATGTCTTATTTTCGGAAGTCCTAAGTCCGAGCTCGGCTGCCGTCAATAAATTTTTACGATCGTAAAGAATGAAACGATCGGCCGTGCGAATGGACCGCGCGCCGCGTGCGGCGGCCTCCCGGGGCAAGGTTTTGAAGTATCGAAGAAATTCCAGATCGTTCGCGGGCCGCCACGCGAGGCGGGCAAAGGCGCGCTGCGACCGTTTGCCTCGTCCAGGTCCGCCTCTGCCTGGTCGCGGTGCAAGGCCACGCGGCGACAGGCGGCGGGGCTTTGACGGTCGGGGGCCAGGCTTGGCCGAATCCCCGATCGTCTTGGGCAGGGGCAGGGGCGGAGGCTGCAAACGAACGGCGCCGGCGGCCCTGGTGCGGGGCCGCCGGCGGCTGAGGGTTCAGGTCTTGAAAGGGCCGGCGCGCGGCTTGCCGCGCGCCGGTTCGCAAGGATCAGTTCTGCAGGGCGAAGGCGCCGACCAGGGTCAGGGTGACTTCGTCGCCGATCGCCGGCGCGTAGGTCTTGACGCCAAATTCGGTGCGCTTGATCGTGCCGACCGCCTCGAAGCCGACGGTATAGGCCTTGTCGATCGGGTTGACGCCGGCGCCGACGAAGCGGGCCTTCAGGGTGATCGGCTTGGTCACCCCGTGCAGGGTCAGGTCGCCGGTCACCGTGGCGGTGTCCTTGCCCGTCAGGGTGATGGCCGTCGACTTGAACGTGGCGTTGGGGAACTGGGCCGCGTCGAACCATTGCGGGCCCTTCAGCTCTTCGTCCAGCTTGGGAACCGTCGTCAGCACCGAGCTGATCGGCGCGGAGATTTCGAGCTTGGAGGCGCTGGGCGCGCCGGCGTCGATCGTCAGGGCGCCGCTGGCGCCGGAGAAGAAGCCCGAGAAAGGGGTGAAGCCAAAGTGCGACACCGAAAAGCCGATCTGGGTATGGTAAGACTCGACCTTGTAGACGCCGGGTTTGACGGTGGCGGTGTCGGTGCTGGCCTGGGCGAAGGCGGCGGGCGCGCAGGTCAGGGCCAGGGCGCCGATCAGGGCGGCGCTCAGAGCGGAAATTCGGGTCATGAACCTATCCATATTGTTTGCGGGGTTGGGTTGCTTGCGGGGGTGGATATCGCGGCGACGCGTCGCGACGCTCGTGCGCTGATGCGCCGATGATCAGGCCGCCGGGGCGGCGAAGGTTTAGCGTTAGCCATTACCCGGCTCGCCCCCCACGAGTAGCCGCTATATTTCGATGCTATCCATCGCCTGGAACGATGGGACGGCGGGCCTGCGCGGCGCCTGGGGGCGCCGCCCGATCCGGAGCGCTGGCGTGCGCTCCGTGCCAAGCCGGCCGCCTCGGACGTGAGGTCGCCTCGGCTTGGCGCCGGTGATCAGGCCTTGAGGAAATTGATGGCGGCGAGGGGACCGAACGGCAGCGAGGCCAGGGGGCCGCCGACGTCGAGCGCGCCCAGGTCGACGGGGAACGAGCCGACCTGCTCGAGGATCTTGCGGACCTGGGCTTTGGCGTCGGCGTCGTCGCCCGAATAGAACAGGACGCGCTGGCCGCCCGGCGAGTTGGGCGTCGGCAGGACGTTGGCGTCCAGATGGTTGAACGCCTTGACGACGCGCGCGCCAGGAACCCGATCGCGGAACAGCTGGCTGGAATGCTTGTCGCCCAGGTCGAACGCCTTGAGGCCATAGGCCGCCAGGGGGTTGGTCGGGTCCTTGGCGTCGGGCGAGTCCGGGTCGAGGAAGGCGACGGCGTTGTTGGCGTCGATCACGATGCGGCCGTTCCAGGCGGGCAGGCCGCCCAGCGCCTTGTCAAGATCGACCCAGCGCACCGCCACCACGACGATGTCGGCGCTGGCGGCTTCCTGGGTGGTCCCCGCGGTGATCAGGGGGCCAAGCTCGCCGACCAGGCCCGCCAGCGATTCTGGGCCGCGGCTGTTGGCGATGGTCGCGGCGATGCCGTTCTTGGCCAGCAGCCGGGCCAGATTGGCGCCGATGGCGCCGGCTCCGATAATGCCAATGCTCATGCTCTATGCTCCTATATGAGGGCCGATGATCCCGGGGCGGCCGTGGGGTCTCCCCCCGGGGCGCCGGCCCCGCGCGGCGCGGCGCTGAACTCGGGCCAAAAAGTGTCACCGATGTGATGACATTTAAGGCCAGGCAGACCCGTCGGGCGTGGGCCTGACGGCCTTGATCGCCAAAGTGTGTCAATATCACTATGACACACTTTTAGGCCTGTCAAGACGCTCGGCCGGCGTGTTCGTTCTGGCGGCGCGGACGGTCGGCAGG
>FSTP01000361.1_pt1 | contig 9050 bp, 6 predicted proteins | sample 1637061 | NCBI WGS metagenome assembly FSTP01 (sample SAMEA3914819, study PRJEB12502) | metagenome | biome: forest; material: soil | place: Canada | collected 2010-06-26 | depth 0.3 m | reverse complement strand
GGCCGCGACCGTCGAAACGGCCAGGACCCCGAAGTCCGGCAGCAGGACGTCGGTGACGTTGGTCGAGGCCGCGTCGCCTTCGTCCTGGCGGACCATGGCTTCCAGGGCGAGCGGGATCCGCGAGCGGGTCAGGCGCGCCAAAGCGATGACTCGCTGGGCCTCCGAAGGGTTGCGTTTCTGGGCCATGGTCGAGCTGCCGACGCGGTCGGGATAGTGATCCTCGGCGACCTCGGCGATCTCGGTGCGCTGAAGGAACGAGAGATCGGCGGCGATGCGCTCGCAGCACGCCGCGCAGGCGGCCATGGCGGTCATCACCTCGGTTTGGCGATCGAAATCGGCGCGGCCGCCGATATCGGGGGCGACCAGGTCCAGCGCCTGGGCGAGCGCCTGCTCGACGGCCCGTCCTTGGCCCTGCAGCGCCGAATAGGCGCCGACCGCGCCGCCCAAGCGGGCGACGAAGGCATGGGGTAGGAGCGCCTGCAACCGCCCTTGGTGACGGCGCAGTTCCGCCAGCCAGCCGGCCACCTTGAAGCCGTAGGTGATCGGCAAGGCGTGCTGGCCGTGGGTGCGGCCAGCCTGCAGGGTCGCGTGGTGCAGCCGGGCGTCTCGCGCCAGGCGGTCGCAGACGGCCTCCAGATGGCCGAGCACCAATTCCGTCGTGGCTTTCAGTTGCAGCGCCTGGGCGGTGTCGAAGATGTTCTGGGTCGTGGCGCCCCAGTGTAGCCAGCCGCCAGCTTCTTCGCCCGCCAGGGCTTCAAGGCGATGCAGCACCGGAACCAGCGGGTGCTGGGCGATCGCGATCGCGGCCGCCAGATCGGCCAGGTCGAAGGCCTCGACATTGGCGACGTCGGCGATGCGCGCCGCCGCCGCTTTGGGGATCACCCCCAGCTGCGCCTGAACCCTGGCCAGAGCGACTTCGACGTCGAGCCAGCGGGTCAGGGTCGCCTGGTCGTTCCAGAGGGCGAGCGCCGCCGGGTCGAACCAATAGGCGTTGTAGAAGCTGATCCCGATCATCCCTTGACGGCTCCGGAAGACAGGCCGGCCACGATGTAGCGCTGGCAGGCCAAGAAGAACGCGATACTCGGAACCAGGGTCAGGGCGACGAACGCCAGCACCAAGTTCCATTCCTGAATGTTCTCGCCCTGGAACGCCATGATCCCCAGCGGCCAGGTGTAGCGGTCCTCCGAGGCCAGGAGGACGAGCGGAATGATGTAGTTGTTCCAGCTCTGCACGAACTGGATGGTGGCCACGGTGGCGATGATCGGCGTCGCTAACGGCAGCACGATCGTCAGGTAGAAGCGCACCGGCCCGCAGCCGTCGATCATCGCGGCCTGATGCAGTTCCTCGGGGATCTCGCGGAAGAACTGGACCAGCAGGATGGTGGCGATGGCCAGACCGAAGGCGACCTGCGGCAGGATCAGGCCCAAGGGGGTGTCGAGCAGGTGCAGGTCTCGGATCTGCAGGAAGATCGGCATGATGGCGATGGCCGGCGGCACCATCAGACCCAGGGCGAACAGGCGCATGATCCGCTGCCCCCAGCGCGCCAACAGGAACACCGCGCCGAACGCGGCCATCGAGGCGATGGTCACGGTCGTGGCGACCGCAGAAAGGGTCACCACGGCCGAGTTGCCTAGGAACGTCCAGAAGCGATGGTCGGACAGGACGGCGGCATAGGCGTCCAGCCGCCAGACGGCCGGCAGGCCCGCCGGGTTGGCGGCCAGATCCTCCAACGACTTGAAGCCGCCCAGCACGACCGCCGCCAGAGGCAGGACGATGATGCTGGCCAGCACCAGCAGCGCCGCATGGCGCAGGAAGCGGGTCGGATCAGCCATGACGCGGTTTCCGGGCGTTGAGGGCGAGCGTGACGAGAAGGCAGGTGGCGAACAAGATCACCCCGACGGCGCTGCCGTAGCCGACCCTCAACCGCGAAAGCCCGTGGCCGTAGAGATAGCTCACCAGGGTCTGGGTGGCGTCGTTGGGTCCGCCGCCGGTCAACGACATGACCAGGTCGAACAGCTGCAGCGCCGTCAGCACCCCGAAGAAAGCCACCAGGCCGATCACCGGCTTCAGGTGCGGCAAGGTGATGTGGCGCAGAATCTGGGTGCGATTGGCGCCGTCGATCCGAGCGGCCTCGATCAGGCTGGGGTCCAGCGACTGCAGCCCGGCCACGAAGATCATCATGCCAAAACCGAAGTACTTCCAGACCATCACCCCCACGACGGCGGGCAGGGCCAGGTTCGGATCGCCCAGCACGAAGACCGGGTCAGCGCCCAACCAGCGCGCCACCTGGCCTGCCAGGCCATAGCGGCCGTCATAGAGGAAGGTGAAGACCAGGCCCGTGGCGGTCTGGGCCAGGACGTAGGGCAGGAACAGCACCAGGCGATAGGCGGTCACGCCCCGGAACTTGCTCCCAACCAGCAAGGCGCTGGCCAGACCCAGCGGCAGCTGGATCAGCAGGGCGGCGGTGATCAGCACGGCGACGTCGAACGCGGCGCGTTGAAAGGCCAGCGTGGTCAGGGCCTCGGCGTAGTTGGCCAGCCCCACGAAGTCCTCTGGGGCGCCGAAGCCGTTCCAGTTGAACAGCGAAAAACGCAGCGCCTGCAACATCGGCAGAACGACGAAGAACCCGAAGAGCAACAGCGCCGGCGTCATGAACGCCGCGCCGACATAGCGATCACGCCCGGTCATGCCTGTCCCCTTCCAACGAGATCGGCGAGGGCGCCGGCATAGCGACCGTCGAGCTGGTCGGCCTTCAGTTCGGTACGCCAGCCACGCCGGATAGCGCCCATGGCCTGGCTTGCCGTCATCTGACCGCTGGCCAGTCGAACGACAGCGTCGTTGGCGGTCGGGCCGCCGTTGGCGCCAAGCAGGCCGTCCCAGGCCAGTTGCACCGACCGCGCGCCTTCCAGACGACGGGCGGCGGCCATCAGCTCTGGATGGGTGAGCGCGGCGCGGGCCGCGAGATTGGCCGGGATGATATGGCCGCCGCGCGCAAGGGAGCCTTGCGTCTCCGGGCCGACCAGGTCCTGCAGGAATTCGACGGCGATGTCAGGCGCACCCTGGCTGACCAGCCAGCCGTTGAGCTGGCCTTGCAGGACCTCGAGCGCGCCGCCGGTCTTGGTCGGGAAGCCGATGAACGGGAAGCGCTCGGCGACCTCGGCCGGCGCCTTTCCAGTCAGAGCCGCGGCCTGCCGGTAGAACCACGTGCCGTGCATCATCAGGCCCGCCCCGTCCTTGACGAGGAACTGCATGGCGGCCTGGGCCTTGGCGCTGAGATAGCCGGGCTGAAACGGCGCGGCTCGCGACAGTGTTTCAAATTTCTCGGCCGCCGCCAGCATCGGGGCAGCGATGAAACCGCCACCCTGGTCGCGCAAGGCGGCCTCCATCGCCCGGTCGCCACCCTCGTTCAGGGCCAGCTGGGTCAGGATCAGGGTCAGCGGCCAGGCGTCCATGCCGCCGGCGGCGATCGGCGCGACGCCGGCGCGAGCGAGCCGCGGCAGGGCGGCCAGAAAGCCGTCCCAGGTCCGAAGGTCCGCCAAGGCGACGTCGGCCTTGTCGAGCACGGTCCGGTTGCCGATCAGGCCGATCTGGGTGGCGAGATACGGCAGGCCATAGAGCGCGCCCTCGCGCCGATAGGTCGCCACGGCACGGGGCATCAGCTGGGCCAGCAGTTCGGGCTTCACCCGGGTGGAGATGTCCTCCAGCAGACCCGCGGCCCGCAGGGCGTCCACCGAGGCGCCGCCCCAGCTGTAGAACAGGTGAGGTCGGCCATCGCTCTGCATCAGGGTCGCCCGGCGCGACTGGAAGGCCCGCGGCTCCATCACCCGGAACTCGACGGTCGCGCCGGTCCTGGCGGAAAAGCGGTTCGCGGCGGCGCGCCAGATGCCGAGCACCTCGTTGTTGGTCTCGATGTGCAGCACACGAACGGTCCTGCCGTCGTCGCGCCGCGCGCAGCCTGCCAGCGGCGTGGCCGCCAGACCGGCGACCAGCGCTCGGCGCGAGAAGTTCGGACCCGCGCTCATGTCCGCACCGCGCTCAGCATCCGCAGACGCGCCTCGGTGACGGTGTCGAAAAACAGACACTTGGCCGGATCGAGCATCAGTCCGATCGTGTCGCCGGGGCGGACCGTGACCGGCGGCTTGGTGATCAGGGTGACGGTGTCCTCGCCCACGACCCCGCGCAGGTGGACGTCGGCCCCGGTGTTCTCGACGGTCAAGACCCGCATCGCCAAGCCGTCCTGGCTCGTAGGCGCCACGTGCTCGGGCCGAACGCCCAGGGTCACGGCACGACCGGCTTCCAGCGCATCGCCGCCGGCGAGAGGCACGCTCAGGCCATTCTCCCCCGTCCAGACGCCGCGCTCCACGAAGCCCTGGAGAAAGTTCATGGCGGGCGAGCCGATGAACTCGGCCACGAAGCGATTGTCGGGGTCGTCGTAGATCTGCTGAGGGGGACCGGCTTGGGCGATCTCGCCCTGGTTCAGGACCATGATCACGTCGGCCATGGTCATGGCCTCCACCTGGTCGTGGGTGACGTAGATGGAGGTGCTGCCCAGGCTCTGATGCAGGGCGCGGATTTCCGAGCGCATCTGCACCCGAAGCTTGGCGTCGAGATTGGACAACGGCTCGTCGAACAGGAAGACCTTCGGATCGCGGACGATCGCCCGGCCCATGGCCACGCGCTGGCGCTGCCCGCCGGACAGCTGGCGCGGCAATCGGTCCAGCAGTTGCTCCAGCGAGAGCTTGGCGGCCGCTTCGCGGACGCGCCGGTCGATCTCGGCGCGATCGACTTTCCTGAGTTTCAGCGCAAAGCCCATGTTCTGGGCGACGGTCATGTGCGGGTAGAGCGCATAGCTCTGGAAGACCATGGCGATGTCGCGCGCCTGCGGTGAGACGCGGCTGACATCGCGCTGGTCGATCAGGATTTCGCCGGAGGTCGGTGTCTCCAGCCCGGCCAGCAGCCGCAGCAGGGTCGACTTGCCACATCCCGAAGGGCCGACCAGGACCGTAAACGCGCCATCGGGGATGGTCGCGTTGATGGCTTTTAGGATCTGCGTGTTCCCAAAGCTCTTGGTTACAGCGCGAAATTCGACGGATGCCATGTTTCTCTCCCCTGCCGCTCTCCCTAGGTCATAACCTTCATGTTATGCAAGCCATAATCTAAGTTGACATATGTTATGACCTCGATAACAAAAGGGCGACCAGCACGAACGGGCCTGAAGTCCGTCGGTACAGCTGAGGGGAGGAAGCCATGAGATCATCATCGAACCATCACGTCCGTCGCCGCCTGATGACCGGAGCCAGCCTGGCCTGCGTCGGCGTTCTGGCCGCTTCACAGGCCTTCGCACAGGCGGCCGCCGCCCAGGCTGAAGAGCCCGACGTCATCGAGGCGGTCATCGTCACGGGCTCTCGACTGAACACGGGCTTCGCCGCGCCGACCCCTCTGGCCGTCGCCAGCGCCGAAGACCTCAAGCGCGCCGCGCCCAGCAACCTGGCCGACGGCCTGGCGCAACTGCCGCAGTTCGCCGGCAACAACCGCACGACGGTGGGCGTGCCCTCGGTGGCGATCGGCACCACGGGCCAGAACCTGCTGAACCTGCGAGGCCTGGGCTTCAACCGCAACCTGGTGCTGCTGGACGGTCACCGCACCGTGGCCACCAACCAGGTCGGCTCGATCGACGTGAACATGTTCCCGCAGGGGATCATCAGCCGCGTGGACACCGTCACCGGCGGCGCCTCGGCCGCCTACGGTTCGGACGCCATCTCGGGCGTCGTCAACTTCGTCATCGACCGCAAGTTCGAAGGCCTCAAGCTTGAGGTCCAGGGCGGGGTGACGTCGCGTGGCGACGCGCCGTCCGGCCAAGTGCAGGTGAGCGCGGGCCGCTCGTTCGCCGATGGCAAGTTGCACGTCGTCCTGAGCGGGGAATACTTCAATCAGGAAGGCATCGACATCAACGACCCGTCCAAGCGCGGATGGTTCAACAAGGCGGCGGGCCGCATCGCCAACCCGGTCGCCGGCGCTCTGCCGAAGTTCATCCTGGTCGACGATATCCGCAGCTCGACAGGCTTTCCGGGCGGGGTGATCACCTCGGGGCCGCTGAAGGGCACGACCTTCCTGCCCGGCGGCACGACCGGCGTCTTCGATTATGGCACGCTCACCGGTTCGGCCTTCCAGAACGGCGGCGACGGCGCACGCGCCAACGTCTCGCTGGTGCCCAATCAGGAACGCTACAATGTCTTCGGCGGCGCCCGATACGACATTTCCGGCAGCCTGACCCTGACGGTCGATGGCCTCTACGCCCGCTCTCACACCCTGCAGTCGGCGTTCATCGAGCCGGAGACTGGCAGCGCCAGCCAGTTCACGATCTTCCGCGACAACGCCTATCTGCCGGCCAGCGTGCTGGCTCGGATGGTCACGGCCAATGTCCAGTCGATCACCGTGGGCCGCTATGAGGCCGATTTTCCGCCGGTCGAGCTGGAGTATACGACCGACCTCTATCGGGCGAGCGCGGGCCTGGACGGCAAGCTGAACGACCACTGGAACTGGGACCTGAACTACAGCTACAGCCAGACCAAGCAGGAAGCCGTCGAAGGCAACAACGTCATTAGCCGCAAGCTCTACGCGGCGGCCGACGCCGTGGTGAACCCGGCCAACGGCCAGATCGTTTGCCGCTCGACCCTGTCGGGCCTGGACGCCGGCTGCGCGCCGCTAAACATCTTCGGCCTGGGCTCGCCCAGTCGTTCGGCGATCAACTACGTGCTGGGCGACTCCTCCAAGGACCTGAAGCTCACCCAGAACAATATCGCCTTCAACGTGCGTGGCGAGTTGGGCGAGGCGTTCCTGGCCAGCGACAGCCCGATCTCCGTGGCCGCCGGCGTCGAGTACCGCGACGACAAGGCCAGCCAAACGTCGGACGCCCTGTCGCGGACGGTCAACGATTTCACGGGTCTGCGCGGCGCGCCCGCCGCCCAGAACGGCCGGCAAGGCGCCTTCCGCTTCTTCAATCCGCAGCCCTTCAGCGGCGGCATCAAGGTCAAGGAAGGCTATGTCGAGGTCGGCGTGCCGCTCACCTCGGACAAGCGCTTCTTCCAGCAACTGGATTTGAACGGCGCGGTCCGCCGCGCTCACTACAGCGCCAGCGGTCTAGTCTACACCTTCGCCGGCGGGGTCTCGAGCTCCACCAACAATTCCAATTCGTTCGACGCCACGACCTGGAAGATCGGCGGTAACTGGGCGCCGGTCGAGGACATCCGGTTTCGGATCACCCGCTCGCGCGACATTCGCGCGCCGAGCATTGTCGACCTCTACAACGGCAGCCAGTTCTCCAGCAGCACGGTGACCTACAACGGCGCCACCATCCCGCTCTTCCAGTTGACCCGCGGCAACCCGACCCTGACGCCGGAGAAGGCCGACACCCTGACCTATGGCGTGGTGCTCAAGCCCAGCTTCCTGTCCGGCTTCCAGGCCTCGATCGACTACTACGACATCGACCTGAAGAACGCGATCGGCGGGCTGCTGGCCCAGCAGCAGATCAATCTCTGCGCGGCCGGCGATCAGTCCTACTGCGAGTTGCAGAGCGTCTCCAACGGCGCGATCACCGTGATTACCCCGCCGTTCAATCTCAATACCCAGGTCGTCAAGGGCTGGGACATCGAGGCCCAGCACCGCATCGCCCTGGGCGAGGGCACGCTGTCCTTGCGCGGCTATCTCAACATCAACAGACAGGACTACATCAAGCCGGCCGTGGGCTCTCGCATCAACCAGCGGGGCGCGGCGACCAACGCCAAGTGGCGCGCGACCTTCCAGGTCAACTACCAGGCCCCACGCTGGAGCGTCTTCGTCCAGGAACGGGTGATCGCCAAGTCGTTGATCGACGCCAACCTGGTCGAGGGCGTGGACATTTCCGAAAACGACATCCCGCAGGTGGCCTATACCGACACCACCTTCACGGCCAAGGTCTCCGGGCGATCGGAGGTCTATCTGACGATCACCAATCTTTTCGACAAGGATCCGCCTGCCTCTCCGCTGCCCACGACGTCATTCTCGGTACCTTATTCGGGCGCTTACGAGATCCTGGGGCGGAACTTCAATCTCGGCGCGCGACTGCGCTTCTAGCGCGTCGCCGGACGTCACGGTCTTCACCTGAGACCGCGACGCCGATGAACCTCCCCAACTGGCGAGCCGCGTCGAACGCTTGACGCGCTCGCTCTTCTTTTGAGCTGCGCAGAGTCAGGTTTCTGGAGCCAGGCCAACTTCGCTCCTGGCGCGCCCCCGTCGGCTAACCGGACGTGTCCAACAACCCAGAGGGGGTAGACGAAATTCGCAGGATTTCGCCCCCCCCCGTTTGGGTTCAGGTCGCCGATTTCGGCGTGAAGCGGACCCCCATGTACGTTCTAACAGGATTGCCGCGCTCAAGTTGCTGGTGGAGGCTCCATTGCGATCGGCGGGCCTTGTCGCGTGACACGCCCCGCTGTTCTTCGATCATCATGGCGAGTTTCAACCGCGCCAACTTGCGGTTGGCGTGCTGCGAGCGCTGTTCTTGCGCGGTGGCGACCAGACCGGTGGGGCGGTGGGTGGCGCGAACAGCGCTATCGGTCTTGTTGACGTGCTGACCGCCCGGACCGCTGGCGCGCAGGGTCTGGTAGTCGATGTCTTCGGCCTTCAAATCAGGGACAAGGTCAGGCTCCGGCGCGAGGGCGACGCCCACGAACCAGTTTCTGCGATTGTGGCCAGGCCGAAACGGACTATCGCCGATCCACAGGACCGTGCCGATCCGCCCGGCGACGAACGCCGGCGCCTGGTCGCCGCTGACAATCATCAGCAGCGACGAGGGGTAATCCTCAAAGCCTTCCAGGACCTCGCAGGCGACGCCATGGGCCTCGGCTTCGCGGGCGTAGGCCGCCGCCAATTGAGCGACGACCCACCGACATTCCTGCGGTCCCTGCCCGGACGTCAGGTGCAAGATGACCTCGCTCATGACGCCGCCCTTGTCTTGTAGCTGAGCAAGGGGCGCAGCCGCGCGATGACGCGCACCAGGCCAGCGTGCTCAAGGT
>FSTP01000011.1_pt1 | contig 9321 bp, 5 predicted proteins | sample 1637061 | NCBI WGS metagenome assembly FSTP01 (sample SAMEA3914819, study PRJEB12502) | metagenome | biome: forest; material: soil | place: Canada | collected 2010-06-26 | depth 0.3 m | reverse complement strand
TCGGTCAATGGTCTCGACTCCGCGTTAGGTTTGCCCCCTAACCGGACCGCACTACGCAACTGGCGCAGACGGACGTAGCCCCCGACTCCGCAGCGCCACCGCTAAGCGAGCGCCACCGCTACCCCTGATTGTTTCTTCACCCGCAAGGCGCGGTCAATTCCCGTACATTTCCCCCCGTAAATTGACGGCGTCAGGGTCAAATCAGACCGGCTCTCACTGCAGCGGCTACGGCCTGCACGCGCGTTCGGACGCCAAACCGCCTACAGGCGTCGGAGATGTAGCCATCCACCGTACGGGGTGAAATCCCAAGTATCCTGGCTATCTCCGGTGAGGATCTTCCGGCCGCAGTTAGGGCCAGGCATTCTAACTGGCGGATACTTAGAGCGGGAGGCCCAGCCTCATGGTCAGTCAACGGTCTCGACTCCGCTCTAGGTTTCCTCCGGGTATTTTGAGAGCTGAACACTACGGCTCGAACGCCGACCGCTCGAAAGCTTCAAAATCCTGCTCAAGCTTCCATTGCGCGGTGGCCTTTGCGCTCTTGGCTAAGAAGGCGTCACAAGCCGCGCCGGCCAAGGCGCAGGCCCGAACTTGAACACCCTTCGAGACCCACAGACTGGCACCAGGCAGGAACACATATTTCAGGCTATCGCGCGCCACCGCCTCAGACCGGCGTAGCGCAAGCGGTGCTCGGTCGCCAGCCCGCAGATATTCGTTGGTCATGTCAATGCGCGAGACGCCCTCGTCGTCGGTCGACAACACCACCGGCACGCCACCTCTACGATAGAGCGCCAGAGGGTGGTCGGCGCCCTTCACGCCCAGGATGACGTCGTTGCTGGTCAGATTGATCTCCACGGCCAAATGGTCGCGCGCCATGCGCGTCAACAGAGCTTGGACGCCGTCCTCGTAAGCGATGTCGACCTCATGGCCGATGCGCTTGGCGCCGGCCACTTCGACCGCCTCGCGAATGTGGAAGGTCGGGTCGTGCGGCGGCGTCAGGCCAAGTGTCAGCTCACCGCACTTGGGCATGGCCTTAACCATCACGCGCCTGACTCCGCCTACGATACCACAGTATGGTATATAATCGTACCCATATGTAAACTCAGTGCTTTCCATGGAAGCCCAACGCCGCCCAAGAATGGATCGTTAGAGCCGTTTCTCCCAGGCGCATTGAAGGGGGAGCAGGGTCCCTGGAGCAATGGGTGCGCAACGCAGGCGCAAGCTATATCAGCAACATCTTCGCCGCCCCGGTGACCGTTCTGCAGAACTGGGCGATGGCGCGGCTGCGGCCTGACGGCCCGCTATCGCTTCTAGCCGGCCGCGGCTTCCTGACCATGGCTGGGAGGCCGCGTCTGGCGCTTCGCACGGACTGACGGTTGATTGTATCTGTTGGCGATGAACCGGATCCGCCCCATCCGCTGGCGACGCGACGCGACGCGACGCGACGAGATAGGGCGCGGAGCGCCGGATGACGGTCGACTTCTTTCGCACCGCCATCGGTCGCGATATGCAGCGCTCGGACATGGACTGCTGACATTGAAGGATTTTTTGGCGCGCAGATACGGATGCGGCTGAGAACTATGAGTGGACCCTGGCCATTTGGACCACAAGTGGGAAGGGTTAAACGAGAAGCTGCGGAAAACAGTTTACGGTTTCGCGGAGTCGCCTTCGTCGTCCTGTTTCGGGTATCTATGGCGCTAGAAAGTCCCGGATCGCTGCGGTTACGGCCCGTGGAGCTTCCCAGCTAACGAAATGCCCAGCGTCGATCATCTCCAGCCGCGCGCCGGGAACCACGTCGTCAAGGCCGTCAAGCAGGGCGGGTAGGAGGGCAGGATCGCGCTTGCCCCAGACCACAAGGACGGGAATCTCCACACGGGGAAAAGGGGCGGCGGTCCAATCGGGAGCCTGGCCATCATCGTCCATGGCAGGCACGACGATCGGGCTGGCCTTATACCAGTTGAGCATGGACTCGACCGCGCCAGGCTGCGCCCAGTCTTGGAGGTACCGCGCGCGTTCCTGGGCGGTGATAAGGCCTGGCGAAACATGCGGGGCGAACTCCTGATCGAAGAAGACGTCCGGGTCGACGAGGATCTCGGCCGCCTTCTCCAACCGACGGTAGTCGCGAATGTATTGGGCCGCGGCACGCTGTTCTAGGTCGGTGAATAGGGCCTTCTGATAGAGCAGGGGGTGAGGCGCGTTGGCGATCACCAAGCGCTCGACGCGACCGGGGTGCTTGAGCGCTAGCGCCCAGGCGACAGCCCCGCCCCAGTCATGGGCCACGAGGGTGAAGCGTCCCAATCCAAGGGCGTCGGCGAGAGCGAGGACGTCCTCGATCAGTCGGTTTGTCCGGTAGGCTTCGACGCCCGCCGGCTTGTCTGAGCCTGCGAAGCCGCGTTGGTCGGGCGCAACGACGTAGTGGTCAGCGGCCAGATCCGCCATTTGCCAGCGCCACGTCTCGGCCGATTCCGGAAAGCCATGCAGGAACACGATAGCTGGCCGATCGGGTTCTCCGCCGAGAATCACGTCCAGCGAGACGTCCGTCGAAAGGGCGATCCGACGGCGTTCCATGCCGATCATCGGCGACGCCCGTCGTCGGTGTGGTCTCCTTCAACGTCGGGGTGAATCATTTGAGCGGACTCAAGCCAACGCCGACAAGCTGCGCTATCTCGCTTGCTGTCTCCTTGTCGTCCGCGTCGAGCCCGGACGGGATGGATCGCCATTTATCCAGCCATTGGATCGTGGCGGGCATCATCGACAACAGCGACGCGACATCCAGCCGGCGGACGGTGCCTTCAGCAAAGCCCGCCCTGACCGCGCGTTCGTAGACCGCCTCGAGCGACTGATTTGTCTCCCGCGTTTCTGAGACGATGGTTTCGGACAGCGTCGCGAAACCGACCACGGGAAACAGCAGCGGGGCGTCGTCCTGCAGATGCGCGAACGCGATCTGGTACAAGGCCGTGGCGATCGCGGTCGCCCGATCCTCAGTGGAGCGTTCCATCCGGTCCGCGATTCCGAGCGCAATCTGATGGGAGCGGCGATAGCACTCGAGCACGAACGTCGGCTTGTCCCCGATGTTGTGATAAATCACTGTCTTGCTGACGCCGACGCTGGCGGCGATCTCGTCGAGCGATGTCAGTTCAACGCCTTTGGCGTTGAGAATGCGCGATCCCTTGGCGAGCAACGCATCCTTCTTGGCCTTGGCCAGCGCCGACCGCTCGAACACATTGGTCACGAGATCCGCGGTTGAAGCCTCTGGGGTGGGCTGTAAGCCGATCAACTCGCGTCGCGTGGCGGCCATGCCCCATCGCAGCAGCGACTTCGTGGTTTCGATCAAATGCGGCTGGGCTTGTTCGACGAGACCAGGATTGGTGGGCGGCAACAGCGGCGGCCAGGACACGAAGGCCAGGATGGCGCGAGCCACGAGGATGGGCGAGCAGGGCCTTATCGCGCCCGCCCTGACGCCGGCCTCGATGACATGCGCAAGTTCCGAGATGACGCCCGACAGCAGTCCGGTCACCGTGTCGCGTTGGTCATCATCCAGAAAGGCGAGATCCGTGATCGCCGCGATCGGCGCGTTGGCCGGCTCGGCCATGGCGTCGACGAACGCGTCGATGCAATCGAGCGCGTCTCCATGCCTTTGGCGCACCCGGGTCAGGGTTCGGGCCATCACTTCGCAAGATTGGCGATAGCACTGGAAAACGAGATCCTTCTGATCGCCGACGTAGTTGTAGAGGGCGGTTCGGGTCACGCCCAAACGGGTCGCGACGTCCCCCAGGGACACTTGCCCCACACCCCTGGCGTTCAGCTCCAAAGCTGCTTGCGCGAGCATCTTCCGCCGCCGGTCTTGAGCGACGCCGTCTATCGGCTCGGGCGCTGATACTCGTGCCGACTCCAACAATGCGGTGTGCCCTTTGTAATCATCGGAAACCTCAATCTTACCGCCTAGCCCGATCAGCTGCACGTCGTTTCTCCGTCCGCTCGAGCGAGCCAAGCGCCCATTCGAGGGTCAATCCAGCGAGATTGACACTACGGCATGTTTGTATACGCTAACGTCACACGAGCGTGCAATAACGCTAGTGCGACGAGCAACAAGAACGCTTGAGAGAGGCTTGACCGATCGGGAACGCGGCCGGTGTGGGGTGCTTTGCCCCTTGGTCGCTTTCGGAGCGGTGAGGCGATCTCTCGACAAGGGGAGGCAGCATGAAGCTCTATTTCGCATACGCCACGAGTGTGTTCGCACTCACCGCAGCGCTCGCCGCTGGAAGTCCCGCATGGGCGCAAGACGCCGGCGTTCAGCCTAGCCCTGGCGGGGTGCCAAACCCTGGACCCGCCGCGCAAACGCCGCAGGCACCCACGACGGGCGCGGAGGCCAACTCGCAGAACTATCTGGACGTTATCGTGGTCACCGCGAACAAGCGGTCCCAGTCGGTGCAGGAGATCGCAGCTTCGGTCTCGGCCTTGAGCGGCAAGACGCTGGAGCAGCGCGGAATTTCCGACGTCAGCGGCCTGCAGTTCGCCGTGCCGAGCCTGGACGTTGGAACGCTGCGGATCGGCGGAACATATATCACCATCCGCGGCGTCGGCCTCAATCAAGGCTCGCCCGGCGTGGCGGTCCACGTCGATGGCGTCTACCAGACCGAATCCTCAATGGCCGACCTGGCCCAGTCCGATCTGGAGCGCGTCGAGGTCCTGCGCGGTCCGCAAGGAACGGTGTACGGCCGAAACGCCAATGGCGGCGTGATCAACTTCATCACCAACAAGCCCACCGACCAGTTCGAAGGCGAGGTGCTCGCCAGCTATGCCGAATTCCAGCAGAGCCATCTTCTCGGCAAGTTGAACGTGCCGATCAGCGACAAGGTGCGCACGCGCTTCGTCATCGACTACGCCGACCGCTCAAAGGGCTTCGTCAAGAACCTCGCTGGGGGCGAGGATCTTGATGGCTTCGAGCGCCTCTCGGGACGGGCACAGGTCAATATCGACTTCACGGACACCATAAACCTCGCGCTGAGCGGCTCGGCGTCGCACGACACCGGCACCGGCTCCTACTTCCAGTTTCGAACGATGCCCAACGCCGCGGCCCTCGCTTCACAGCCCTTGCTGGCGACCGCCAATATCTCGCTGAAGCCCTGGACCACGACCGCGAACGACCCAACGACCAGCAGCCGCACGCTCTATCAAGGGTCGGCGACGCTGACCGCCCGGCTTGGCTTCGCCGATTTCAAGTCGATCAGCGCCTATACCGACTACAGCGACAACGTGCAGACCGATTCCGACGCGTCGAACCTGTCGCTGTTTCTTCAGACCAACCGCGACAAGGTGAAGACCTTCACCCAGGAGATGACGCTCTCGTCCACGGGGCCGACGCTCGATTGGGTGCTCGGCGCCTTCTATCTGGGCCAGCGGGCCGACCGCACGCTGTTCTTCAGCTTCCCAGCGGGATCGGGCCCGCTGCCGCCAAGCGGCTATCTCAACAACTTCGCTCCCAAGCGTGACGCGGACGTCTACGCCGTCTTCGGTGACGCCACCGTCCACATCACGAGCAAGCTCAACCTGATCGCCGGCGCTCGCTATTCCGACGAGAAGCAGGACTATGCCTATTCGAGTGAGATCGGCCTTCTCCTCGGTGGAAACCGGGTGAAGCTGTTCGACTTGTGCCCTGCGCGCACGGACGCGCCGAGCTTCTCGTCGTTCACGCCGCGCGGTGGTCTGCAATACGCGTTCACGTCCGAGCAGAACGTCTACGCCACGGTTTCGAGGGGCTTCAAAGCCGGCGGGGCCAACCTCAATTCCTGCGGCAACATCTTCCAGCCCGAAGAAATCACCGCGTCCGAGATCGGCTACCGCAGCACCTGGTTTGACCGGACGCTGACCTTCAATGTGACCGGGTTCAACTACGACTACACCGATCTGCAGCTGAGCCAGGTGACCGGCCTGGTCAACCTCGTGACGAACGCCGCCGGCGCCAAGGTGTGGGGCGCCGAGCTGGAAACCGCCTGGACGCCAAACCGCAACGTCTCCCTGGGCGGCAACCTGTCCTGGCTGGACGCGAAATATACGTCGTTCACCAACACTGACACCTTGAATCCCGCCGCCGGTCCCCAGGTTCTGGACGGCAATCGCCTTAGCAACGCGCCGGAGTGGTCGGCCAATCTCAGCGCGGCGCTTTCGACCAATCCCGGCCCCAGCGGACGGTTCACCGCCCGCGCCGACCTCAGCTACAAGTCGAAGGTGTTCTTCCGTGAGTTCAACACGGCGCTGGATAAGCAGGGCAGCTACTCGGTGTTGAACACGGCGCTCATCTGGCAGGACCCCAGCGAAAAGTACCAGGTGCGGGTCTTTGGCAACAACCTGTTCAACAAGGCGTATGTCGCCCAAGGCGGCTCCTCGGACGCGCTGGGCACGCTGGCGGTGACCTATGGCGCGCCGCGGCAGATCGGCGCCGAAGTGCGTCTCCGGTTCTAAGCCGCATGCCAAGTATCAACCGCCGCCAGTCCATCGCAGCCATCGCCAGTGTCGCGGCGATGGCTCGGTTCGAGAGCCCGGCCTTCGCGGCCGAGTCCTCGATCTTTCGCCACGGGGTCGCCAGCGGCGACCCCGCCCAAACCTCCATGGTCCTCTGGACCCGAGTGTCGAGCGACGAGGACGAGGTTGCGGTTGAATGGGAGCTCGCGTCGGATCGCGATTTTCGATCGATCGTGAAGACCGGAAGGGCCGCCGCGCGGCGCGCACGCGACCACACGATCAAGGTTGTGCCCAGCGGGCTGAAGCCCGGGCGCACCTATTTCTACCGCTTCAAAGCGAAGGGCGAGCTGTCAGCGGTTGGTCGCGGCCGCACCCTGGCCAAGGCCGGCCTTGAGGAACTCGGCATCGCCCTGATGTCGTGCACCAACTATTCGCTCGGCTATTTCAATGCCTATGACGCCATCGCCAATGATCTGGCGATCGACTACATCCTGCATACGGGCGACTACTACTACGAATACGGCAACGAATTCGCCAAGCAGTCGAGCTACTACGTTAGGCCCTCCGAGCCCCACAACGAAACGGTGACGCTGGCGGACTATCGCCAACGTCATGCCACCCATAAGGGCGACCCTCACTCGCAGCGGATGCACGCCGCCCACACCCTGATCGCCCTATGGGACGATCACGAGTTCTGCAACGACGCCTGGCGTGGGGGTGGCCAGAACCACGATCCGTCTACCGAGGGACCGTGGCAGGCGCGGCGCGATGCGGCCGTCAGAGCTTATTATGAATGGATGCCGGTGCGCGATCCGGTCGATCAGGCGTCCGCGCTCGATCTGTGGCGAGAATACCGCTTTGGCGGCCTGGCCACCATGGTGACCCTGGAAGCCAGGGTGTCGGCTCGCGACAAGCCCGTCGAGTATCGGGAACACAAGGATCAGATCCGCACGCCGGCCGATCGAGACGCCTTCGTTCGCGATGTGTTGGGCGCGTCCGACCGCCGCATGCTGTCGGTGGGCATGGAGGCCACGTTAAGCCAGGCGATCCGCCGCTCGGTCAGCGCCGGCGAGCCATGGCGCCTGATTGGCAACGGCACGCTCCTTGCGCGCGTGTTGACGCCGCAATTGCCGTCGAGCGGCGTGACCGCCTCGGCCTACCCGGAACTGGCCGCCCTCGATGGGTTCACCGATTTCTTCTGGAGGTCGGAGAACCGGTTGCCAGAATCCCCCGACGCCTGGGACGGCTATCCCGCCGCGCGCCGTCGCTTCTATGACATCTGCAAGGATGCAGGCGCCCATGACCTGCTCGCCCTCTCGGGCGACAGCCATTCCTTCTGGTCGAACCGGCTTGTCGACGATGACGGCGTGGCGATGGGCGTTGAGCTTGGGACGGCCGGCATCACTTCGCCGAGCCTGTTTGACCTCCTGCAATTTCGGCCCGAACTCACGACGAAACTTGACGCCCTATATGCGGCGGCGAACCCGGACGTCGCCTGGACCAACAGTGCGCACCGCGGCTACGTCCGGGTGCGCCTTGCGCGCAAGGATGCGACGGCCGACTTCGTCGCCGTCGAGACGGGTTCTCCCGGGGTCTACACAACCTCGACGCTGAGGACCGATCGCATCGTCCATCGGGCAGGCTCCCTAGTCTACGAGACGGCATGACCGTCGCGTCCCCAACATGCAGGTGTGATCAGTGAAGTGGGTCATCAAGCGAGGCGGTGCCTCGCCCCAAGTCGGGATGAGAACCAAGCTTGCCTATGGTTCAGGATCCATCGCCTACGGCATCAAGGACAACGGATTTCAGACGCTTCTGCTGCTCTACTACAATCAGGTCGTCGGTCTACCGGCTGGCCTGGTCGGATCGGCGATCTTCATCGCGCTTGTCGTCGACGCTTTCATCGACCCAATGATCGGCAGTTGGTCTGATCGAACCAACACCCGCTGGGGGCGACGTCACCCCTTCATGTTCGCAGCCTCGGTCCCGGTGGGGCTGCTATATCTACTCCTCTGGAACCCTCCGGCCGCCTCGCACTTCACGACGATGGCCTATCTCATCGTGGTCTCCATACTCGTGCGAACCGCCATCTCGTTCTACGAAATCCCATCGAGCGCGCTCGCGCCAGAGCTGACGAGCGACTACCACGAGCGGACTTCGATCCTTGGCTATCGCTATCTGTTCAGCTGGATCGGAGGCATGGTGATGTCCTTCGTGACCTTCGTCTTCATCATGACGCCGAGCGCGGGCCGTCCGATTGGCCAACTCAATCCGCAAGCCTACAAAGTCTACGCCGTCGCGGCCGCCTTGGTCATGGTCACGGCCATCTTGGTGTCGACCTGTGGAACGCCGGTTCCCAAGCCGAACGTGGCCCGTCGCAGCGACAAGAACCCGGGCGCGACGCGATCGATTATGGCGACGCTGAAGAACCGGGCGTTCGTAATGCTAATGCTATCTGGCGTTTTCAGCTTCACCTCCACGGGCCTGACCTTCGCCCTTTCGACCTATTTGAACACCTATCTTTGGTCGCTCGACGCGACGGTGTTCGGGATCTTCACCGTCACGCTGCTGGTGGGCGCGGTGGCGGCGTTCGCTATCGCATCTCGCCTGTCGGCGTGGCTGGGCAAAAAGACCAGCGCGGTGTTGATTATGTCGCTCTATCCGCCCGTGGCGATCGCGCCCTATGCGCTGCGAAGCCTAGGCGTCTTCCCACGGGTTGGCGAGCCGGCGCTTTTGCCGATGCTCATGCTGTTCATGGGCCTGGCGGCCGCGCTTGGCACGGCAGGCGCGATCATCGCCGCGTCCATGATGTCTGATGTGGTGGAGGACGATCAGTTGCGCACGGGCGAGCGCTCGGAAGGC
>FSTP01000018.1_pt1 | contig 9397 bp, 10 predicted proteins | sample 1637061 | NCBI WGS metagenome assembly FSTP01 (sample SAMEA3914819, study PRJEB12502) | metagenome | biome: forest; material: soil | place: Canada | collected 2010-06-26 | depth 0.3 m | reverse complement strand
CGGGTCGGTCTTGGCGGCCGGGTTGGTGACGTCGTTGGCGCCGATCACGAAGGCCACGTCGGCGGTCGAGAACTCGCTGTTGATGTCCTCCAGCTCGAACACCTCGTCATAGGGGACGTTGGCCTCGGCCAGCAGCACGTTCATGTGGCCGGGCATGCGGCCGGCGACGGGGTGGATGGCGTACTTCACCTCCACGCCCTCCTCCTTCAGCTTGTCGGCCATTTCGCGCAGGGCGTGCTGGGCCTGGGCCACGGCCATGCCGTAGCCGGGGACGATGATCACCTTGGAGGCGTTCTTCATGATGAAGGCGGCGTCTTCGGCGCTGCCCTGCTTGACGGGCCGGGTCTCCACATGGCCGCCCGCGCCGGCCGCCGCCGTTTCGCCGAAGCCGCCCAGGATCACGGAGATGAAGGACCGGTTCATGGCCTTGCACATGATGTAGCTGAGGATGGCGCCCGACGAGCCCACCAGCGCCCCGGTGATGATCAGGGTGGTGTTTTCCAGGGTGAAGCCCAGGGCCGCGGCCGCCCAGCCCGAATAGCTGTTGAGCATCGACACCACGACGGGCATGTCGGCCCCGCCGATGGGGATGATCAGGGTGATGCCGATCACGAGAGACAGGCCGAAGATCGCCCAGAAGGCCCATTTGGCCTGCCCACCGCTCATCACCAGCACCACGATCATGGCCACGATGGCCAGGGCGATGACGATGTTGAGCAGGTGGCGGGCGGGCAGGATGATCGGCGCGCCGCTCATGTTGCCGTTCAGCTTGGCAAAGGCGATCACCGAGCCGGTGAAGGTCACCGCGCCGATGGCCACGCCGAGGGCCAGCTCGATCAGGCTTTCCAGCTTCAGGCCCGCGCCCTCCGCGATCCCGAAGGAGGCGGGGGCATAGAGGGCCGAGACCGCGACCAGGCAGGCGGCCATGCCGACCAGGGAGTGGAAGGCCGCCACCAGCTGCGGCATCGAGGTCATCGGCACGCGCCGGGCGATCACCGCGCCGACGCCGCCGCCCACCGCCACGCCGCCGAGGATCAGGGCGATAGTGATCGGGTCGAGCAGCGTGGGTGTGTGAGTCCACAGGGTCAGCAGGGTGACCCCCACGGCGATAGCCATGCCGACCATGCCCATCTGGTTGCCGCGCCGGCTGGTCTCCGGGCTCGACAGACCGCGCAGGGCCAGGATGAAGAGGACGCCCGAGATGATGTAGGCGATCGCGGCGATATTGGCGTTCATGGCTTTTCCCGGCGATCGACGCCGTCCCAGGCTGCGCGGCCCCGGATCGCCGCATAGGTCTGGGCGGCGAGGGCGGCGACGAAGAGGGCGACGGTAAAGGTCGCGTTGATCAAGGTTCCGAGGCTGGCGCCGGAGGACAGCAGCAGCGACAGCTGCATGACGCCCAGGCCGGTGAGCAGCAGGCCGACGCTGTTGATCCAGCGGCGGTGGCGCACCACCACATAGATGTAGGCCGCGACGGCGCCGATGGCGGTCAGGCCACAGACGATGCCGAGCAGATGGGCGAGCGCGGGACCGGTCACGGCGCGCCCTCCCCCGGCGTCGGCGGCTGGGGGCGGAATATGCGGATGGTGCTGCGGATCAGCTCCACCATCACCCAGGCGACCACCAGGGCCAGCCCCACATGCAGGGCGGCCAGCAGGTTGTCGTGCTTCACGGCCACGTCGCGCCAGGTCTCATGGCCGGCCCAGAACAGGCCGGCGGCCAGGAGCAGAATCCCCAGGGGACGCAGGACATACTTCTCCGCCACCGCCCGTTGCGCGGGCTTGAGCAGCATGCCGCCCAAGATGGCGCCCCCCAGCAGCAGCACCGCCGCCAGGATGGGAATGAGGTTGACCGGAGAGGCGACGCCGTTGGCGATCATCAACGCGCTCCGGCGATGGGCGCGCGGATCATCATTTCGCCACGGCCTTCGCGGCGGGCTTCTCTTTCTTGCGGTACATGGCCAGCATCCGCTGGGTGACCAGGAAGCCGCCGAAGATGTTGACGGCGGCCAGGCCCGCGGCCACCGCGCCGGCGCCCTTGGCGACCCACATGTTGCTGTCGGCCGGCCCGCCGGCCAGGGCGACGCTATGGGCCGAGGCGGCCAGCAGGGCGCCCACGATGATCACCGAGGAGATGGCGTTGGTCACCGCCATCAGCGGCGTGTGCAGCGCGGGCGTCACCGACCACACGACGTAATAGCCGACGAAGATGGCCAGCACGAAGATGGCCAGGCGGAACACGGTGGGATCGACGGCTTCCATGGGAAGGCTCCTTGGTCTGGACGCCGAAGCGTCAGGCCGACTTCAGGTTCGGGTGGACGACGGCGCCGTCCTTGGTGACCAGGGCGGCCGCCAGGATCTCGTCGGCATAGTCGGGCGCGAACGCCCCTTCCTTGGTGACCAGCAGGGTGGCGAAGGCCACCAGATTGCGGGAATAGAGGTTGGAGGCGTCGGCGGCGATGCGCCCGGCCAGGTTGGGATAGCCGACGATCTTGACGCCGTTGGCCGTCTCGACGATCTCGCCCAGCTTGGCGCCCTCGACGTTGCCGCCCTGTTCGATGGCCAGGTCGATGATCACCGAGCCGGGGCGCATGGAGGCGACCTGGGCCGCCGTCACCAGCCGGGGCGCGGGGCGTCCGGGGATCAACGCCGTGGTGATGACGATGTCCTGCTTGGCGATGTGGGTGGAGACGAGCTCGGCCTGCTTGGCCTGATATTCCTTGCTCATTTCCTTGGCGTAGCCGCCGGCGGTCTGGGCGTTCTTGAACTCCTCGTCCTCGACGGCCAGGAACTTGGCGCCCAGGCTTTCCACCTGTTCCTTGGTGGCGGGCCGCACGTCGGTGGCCGTGACCACCCCGCCCAGGCGGCGCGCCGTGGCGATGGCCTGCAGCCCCGCGACGCCGACACCCATGATGAAGGTCTTGGCGGCGGCCACGGTGCCGGCCGCCGTCATCATCATCGGGAAACCCTTGCCGAAGGCATAGGCCGCCTCGATCACGGCGCGGTAGCCGGCAAGGTTGGCCTGGGACGACAGCACGTCCATCGCTTGGGCTCGGGTGATGCGCGGCACGAATTCCATGGCGAAGGCGGTGGTCTTGGCCTTGGCCAGGCCGTCCAGCGTCACCTTGTCCTGATAGGGATTGAGCATGGCCGCGACCAGAGTACCGGGCTTCAGCAGGGCGATCTCCGCGGCCGAGGGCCCGCGCACCTTGAACAGGATGTCGGCCTTGGCGAGCGCCGCCTTGCCGGTCTTTTCGACGCTGGCGCCGGCGTCCGTATAGTCGCTGTCGGGGATAGAGGCGCCCGCGCCGGCCCCGGATTCCACCACCACCGAAAACCCGGCGGCGAGCAGCTTCTTGATACTGTCGGGCGTGGCCGCGACCCGGGTTTCACCCGCGAAGGATTCCTTCGTGACGGCGATAACGGCCATACTACATCCCCTCCTCCGCGCGAGCGCATTCTATGCACGAGTCGTCGCGGTCAGGGGGCCTGTTTAGGGGATGATCTTGCCGCTTGTCGAGCCCATGGCGCCGCACCGCGAAAGATTTTGCCGCGCTGCAGCAAAATAGGGGGACAGCAAAGGCCGGGGCGGCAAGAGGCGTGGGCTAGTGCCCGCCGCCCTTCTTTTCCTTCAGCACCACGATACCCACCGCCAGCAGCACGACGGAAACGCCGGCGGAGGTGATGAAGTTGGCGTCCGTGCAGAAGAACATCGTCAGGAACAGCAGCAGCGCCGCCAGGATCAGCGAGCCCCACTTGGTGAAGGCGCCGAAGGCGTGGAAGGTGTTCTGCTGCTCATGGATGTCCATGTCGCCGCGGTGGTATTCGGAGGCCATGTGGGTTCCGTGCGCCTGAAAAAACCTGATGTTGAGGCGGGCTTACAACGCGTTGGCCCGCCGCTCAAGTCATCGGACGCCTGAAGGGCCGAACTAGACGTCCCAGCCCGCCAATAGACCCCGCAAGGCCGCCACGAAGGCCAGGGGCTGGTCGATCATCACATGGTGGTCGGCGTCGGGGATCACCACGAAGGGCGTGTCCGGCGGGGCGATGGATTTCACATAGGTCTGGATTTCGGGCCCGAACAGGTTGGAGCGGTCGCCCCACATCAGCGCCACCGGACATTTGAGGTTCTCCAGCAGGGGGCCGCGGTCCTCCATCTCGAACTGGCGCCACATGAAGGGGTCGAACTTCCAGGTGAAGCCGTCCCCCCCTTCTTCACTAGAAGCCACCTCCTTGATGGACCGCCGCGCGATGAAGTCGGCGATGTAGAGGTTGTCGCAGTCCTGTGGCGGAGCCAGGCGGAAGCGGTTCAGCGCCTCCTCGAGCGTGGCGTAGGTGCGGTTGCCGCCGCCGCGCTGGGGCGGACCCTTCCATTCCATGCCCGGCGGGCGGATCGGGCTGTCGGCGGTGACCACCGCGCGCAGCCGCTCGCCGTGCCGCGCGGCGGCCAGCAGGGTGACGAAGCCGCCGAAGCTGTGGGCCACCACGATCGGCTTGACCGGCGCCGCATTCAGGCCGGCCGCCTCGCAGGCCGCGAAAATCTCCTCGCCGAACAGATCGCCGGAATAGTGGGGGCGCCAGTCCGATGCGCCCATCCCCGACCAGGAGATGGCGGCCACCCGCCAGTCGCCCGCGAAGAAGGGGGCGATGAAGCTCCACCAGTCGGCATGTGCGCCGTTGCCGTGCACGAACAGCAGGCCGGGCTTGCCCACCTCGCCCCAGGTCAGCAGCTCGATCTTGGCGCCGCGGACCTCCACGAAGCCGCGCTCAGGCTCATGGGCGATGGCCGCGTCGAACCACGCGGGCGCGGGCGGCCTGGCCCCGTTGAAGGGCGCGAGCGGCGAGCCGACCCCGGCCGGCAGGACGCCGTGGGCCGTGTGCAGAGGAGCATCGGCGGGGGGAAGGTCGTCGCTCAACCCTTGAACGCCTTTTCACCCGGCCGGGGATCGCGGGGCTTCAGCGCCTTGAACACGCCGATGCCGGTCATCAGCGTCGTCTCGCCGGCCCAGATGCGGCCGCGCACGGTGAACAGGCCGTCGATTTCGGAGATCAGCTCACCCGAGCCCTCGACGAAATCGCCCAGCTTGGCGCTCTGCAGGAAGTCGCAGGTCAGCCGCACCGTGACCCAGAAGGAGGAGCGCTCCACCGACACCACCCGGCCCCAGGCCATGTCGGCGAAGCTCATCAGCATGCCGCCGTGGCAATTGGCCATGCCGTTGGTGTGGTATTCCTCGACCCGGAACCCCAGCACCGTCCGGGTCTCGGGTAGGTGGTTCTCATACAGCGGCCCGATCTGGCGCCCGAAGCCGCGCGTCCAGTTCAGGGTGTTGAACCCCGGCGGGATGACCGCTGTCTGGCCTTCTGTGAGATCGTCTGACATGAGCCAATGTCTAACAAGCGTTTGACGGCTGGCAAGGGGCGATGACGGCGAGCACGGCCGCCACCCTGTCGCCCAGCGGGCCCGGCGCGATCTCGACCAGCTCATAGCCCAGCCGCCGGTAGACCGCCTCATGCACCGCCTCGAAGCGCAGCGAGTCCTCATAGCTGATCCGCCGCGCCGCCGTGGGCGTCACATAGCCCTGCAGCCGCACGAACAGCACGCGCCGCTCATAGGCGTCCAGGGCCAGGGCGTTGCTCAAGTCCGGCGGGACCGGCAGGCCGAGGAATTCCGCCAGGGCCAGAACGCAGGGCGGCCCCCGGTCATGGATCTGCACCGCCTCGGGCAGGGCCGACGCGCGCTCCCGCCGCGCGGTCTGCAGGTCGGTGATGGCCTCGATGAAACCGGGATGGGTCCAATGCTCCGCGACGCCGCGCGCGTCGGAAAGCGCGATCACATCGGTGGCCGCCTCCTCGACGACCCCGAACCCCCGGACCTCCAGGGCCCGCAGGATGGCGGTTTTACCGGCTCCGGGGGCGCCGGTCAGGATGAAGCGTTGCATGGGGACCTTTCACGCAAAGACGCGGACACGCCAATGGGCGGCGCGATGCGCGGTTTGGATAATAGGGGGACAGGCGCGGCGCTCATGGGCGACCGAGACAACACGAGTCTAGCGCGCAAAATCCCCGAGGCCAACCCGGCTAGCCGACCCGGTCCATTGGGCCCTGTTGGGCGGGCTCTCGCCAGCTAATACGAGATGGCAATCTAACAAAAAGGCGGGGCGGCTTTCGCCCCCCCGCCACGCTGAAATGAATGTCCTTCTAGCGGCTAAAAGAGGCGCTCCAGCCGCACGGCCTCACGAACGGGTTCAGGGAAGCTGTAGCGATTGCACCCTTCCTCATAGTCCCACTCCTGATCGAAGAACCACGTCCCGTCGATGTACCCCTCCGTGTGACTGATGCGACGACCAAAGGCACCCATCAGTCCGGCAAACTGGGCCGGCGTATAGCCAATGAGCGCCTGAAGCTCGGTGGCCAACAATGTGCCTGGGTGGGCCTTATAGATCGCCGATACAACCAACCGCTGCTCTTTGGTCAGCTTACGGCGGCTAAGGATGAGCCTAGCCATAGCAAGACTGACCGGACTGTCCGCGCCGTCGCCCTGATCGTCATCGATTCCGCCAGGAGTAGGGGCCTCAGTTGCAGTCACGGGCCCAGCAGAATCGCTGATCGGCTTGGCGGCTTGAATATTAAGCCGTTGAAGTGCCTCCGAAACTTCCGCCGGGGTGCCGTCAAAAACAATCGCTCGCATCGAAATATCCTCTCGCACACCCGGAAATTGCCGGGCCAACGGGAGCAACTTAACCCAAACGAACCCCAACGCAATGCTAATAATACTTCATAGCACCACTTTTACAGACCCTGACACCCTCTCGCGCCCTAAGCCAACCCCGCCGCCTTCAGCACCGCCGCCTGGCGCGCGGCCAGGGCGTCTTCGTCGAAGCCTTCCAGCGAGGCCTCGAACAGCTTGCGCCAATTGTGCTCGGCGCCCAGGTGCAGGAAGGCCGCGCCCAAGCCGATGGCCGCGCGGTCCATGAACACGAACTCGCGGGGGATGGTGACGGGCCCCTTCTCGGCCAGGGCCTGCTTCACCGTGAAGGCCTCGCGCCGGCCGTACTGGCCGGGCTCGATGCCGTCGGCCACCGAGCGCACCCGATCGTCGAGCAGCGGGCCATAGATGAACCGGGCCCAGATGTTGAGCACCTCCATCAGTTCCGGCGTCAGACCCTTGAAACCCCAGCTCTCATAGGCCGCCATCTGGCCCGCCTTGTCGTCGGCGAGCAGGGCCCGGTAGAGCCGCACCACCCCGCCCACGAAGCGCGGCGGAAAGATGCGGATGCAGCCGAAGTCGAGCAGGTTCAACCGCCCCGCCCCCGGCGTGAAGCTGTAGTTGCCCAGGTGCGGGTCGCCATGGATGACGCCCAGCTTGATCAGCGGCGTCCACCAGGCCTCGAACAGGGTCTTGGCGACACGGTTCTTGGTCTCCTGGTCCTGCGTTTTGAAAGCAAGCAGGCCTTGGCCCTCCAGCCACCCCATCGACAGCACCCGGCCCGTGGACAGGGAAAAGTGGGGCTCCGGCACCGCGATGTCGTCACGGCCATCGAAGAAGGCGCGGTAGAGCGCCATGGAGCGGGCCTCGCGCCCATAGTCCAGCTCCTCGCGGATCCGCTCGCTGATCTCCTGGGCGATCTCGCTGGTGTCGACCGCGCCGAACATCCGCCGCCCCAGGGCCATGGCCGCGCGCATCTGGCCGAGATCGCTTTCCACCGCGCTCTGCATGTCGGGATATTGCAGCTTTACCGCCAGGGGCTCCCCCTCCAGCGACACCGCTCGGTGCACCTGACCCAGGGACGCGGCGGCCGCCGGCTCCAGGTCGAAGGACTGGAAACGCGCCTGCCAGTCGGGGCCCATCTCGGCTGCCATCCGGCGGCGCACGAAGGACGGCCCCATCGAGGGCGCGTTCTGCTGCAGCTGGGCCAGCTCCTGCGCGAACTCCGGCGGCAACAGGTCCGGCACCGTGGCCACCATCTGGGCCACCTTCATCAGCGGGCCTTTCAGCTTGCCCAGCGCCTCCTTCAGCGCCTTGGCATTGCGCGCATCCGTCTCCCCGCCCCCGAACATGGCGTTGACCCCGAAGGTCGCCGCCGCTCCGGAAAGGCCCGCGCCCACCTTGGCAAAACGAAGGGCGCGGCTGGCAAAGCGGTCGCGTTCGGGATCGGGAATGTCGGCCATGGAGACTATGTAGGCGCGGCTATAGCGCCCCACCACCGCTCATCCGGTTGCAGAGGCAAGGACGGGACCATTCGCCCGTAAAATCGCTGCGATCCGCAAAGCAGCTTCGCGCACCTCACCCCATCGAGCATGTGAAAGGAGCCAAGCGCCCGCCTGTCGGGGCGATCGTGCGCCAACGATCTCGTGAAGTAGCTCCGCAAACGCTTCGATGTGCGGGTACTCATCCTCGGAGAGCCACGAGCCCAGTCCTTGTTGGGGATCGTCATAGAGCTCCAGCTGGGTCAACAGCTCGTCCAGGCTGACTCCGACGCGATCGACCGTCGACCTGCCTGCGGCCAATATCGCGATTGAGCGAAACAAATCTCTTCGGTCGGGCCATGCGAATGCAAAGGGACCAATGTGGTGTTCATGATCCATGTGTGCCCCTCCCCGGCTGCGCCTACGCCACCAGCTCGTCGAACTCGTCCACCAGCCGTTCCAGCTGCGAACAGCCCGCCGCCCAGAAGGCTTTGTCGCGTGGGTTGAGGCCAAAGGGCTTCAGGGCCTCGACGTAGGTCCGCGTGCCGCCGGCGGCCAGCAGGTCTTCATAGAGGGGCGCGAAGCCCTCCGGGTCGGCCCGGCGCGCTTCCATCAGGCCGCGCACCAGCAGGTCGCCGAAGGCGTAGGCGTAGACGTAGAAGGGCGAATGGACGAAGTGGCTGACGTAGGCCCAGTAGTTCTCGAAGCCGGGGTTCAGGCGGATGGCAGGTCCCAGGCTCTCGCCCATGACTTCCAGCCACAGGCCGCCGATCTCCTCGGGAGCCAGTTCGCCGTGCATGCGCGCGTCATGGAAGCGGCTTTCGAAGCGGTGGAAGGCGATCTGGCGCACCACCGTGTTCAAGCCGTCCTCGATACGCCCGGCCAGCAGGGTCAGCCGCTCCTCCTTGGTCTTGGCCTCGGCCAGCAGGCGTTCGAACACCAGGCCTTCGCCGAAGATGGAGGCGGTCTCGGCCAGGGTGAGCGGGGTGTCGGCCAGCAAGGTGCCCAGCGGGCGGCACAGGGTCTGGTGGACGGCGTGGCCCAGTTCGTGGGCCAGGGTCAGCACGTCGCGCCGCTCGCCCATGAAGTTGAGGAAGACGAAGGGGTGGTGCTCGGCGCTGACGGAGTGGCTGTAGGCCCCCGACTGCTTGCCGGCCCGGGGCGCCGCATCGATCCAGGGGCGGGTGAAAAAGGTGCGGGCGGTGTCGGCG
>FSTP01000104.1_pt1 | contig 9556 bp, 4 predicted proteins | sample 1637061 | NCBI WGS metagenome assembly FSTP01 (sample SAMEA3914819, study PRJEB12502) | metagenome | biome: forest; material: soil | place: Canada | collected 2010-06-26 | depth 0.3 m | reverse complement strand
GGCGTGCAGGTTCCGGCCCTGGCCGCCGCCTGGAAGATCACCGGCCAAGTCCGCTACGCCATCCACGCCGAGGCGCACCTGGCCGCGTGGTTCGTGTCCGCCCGGACCCGGATGAACCCCAATCTCGAGCACGCCCAGGCGATCATCGGGGTCAATACCGGTCGGGGCATCGGCGTCATCGACACCCTGCACCTGGTCGAGGTCGCCCGGGCCGTCGGCGTGCTGCGCGCCGGCCGCAAGCGCCAGGCGATCTATGACCCCGTCACCGTGTGGTTCGCCGATTACCTCGCCTGGATGACCACCTCGCCCAACGGGATCGAGGAACGCGACCAGAAGAACAACCACGGCACTTGCTGGGCGCTGCAGGCGGCTGAGTTCGCGCGATTGAACGGCGACCGCGCGGTCATGGAGTTGGCGCGGGATCGCTTGAAGGCGCTGATTTCGGGACAGATCGCTTCCGACGGTTCCCAGCCCCTGGAGCTGGCGCGGACCAAGCCCTACGGCTACTGCCTGTTCAATCTCGACGTCCTGGCCACGGCGGCCCATGTGCTGTCGACGTTGGGCGACGACCTCTGGCGCTACAAAGGCGCGACCGGCGGCTCGATCGCCGACGCCCTGGCCTATATGGCGCCGTTCATTGCCGACAAGGCGTTATGGACCCGTCCGCCGGATGTCGAGGCCTTCGCCGGCTGGCCGGTTCGCCAGCCCAGCCTGCTGTTCGGCGGCCTGGCGCTAAACCGTCCGGACTATCTGGCGATCTGGCGCGGGCTCGACCCGGACCCGACCGAGAACGAGATCATCCGCAACTATCCGATCCGCCAGCCGGTGCTGTGGCTCGATGTCTAGGCCGGGTCGGACACTTCTCGGCTTCGCCTTCGAAACTCAGCACCTGCCTGACAGCCCCAACCGGTCGAATTTCCCATCGACGAGGTCGCGGCCCGACAGGACGTTTCACTCGACGACCGCGCCGCGATTCAGGAACTCCGGTTGAAGCCCTCCGTCCGGCTGATATCGCCATTGGGCGACGTGTGCTGTAAGCGGGCGGTCGCAGAGTGGCGAAAAGGGTCGTAAAGAGGCGCGCAAACGGTGAACCTATGCACGTTTCGATCTCCTGAACTCAGTTGAAAATGAAGCAATTTCAACCCCATAGATTTTCCGTAGCGCCGATGATGGATTGGTTTGAAGATTCAATAAAACCAATAGGATAGTGGGTGTCGTGTGCAGAAATTGCACACGCAAGTTCGCGTTCTCTTCTGTTTTCGCTCGTTCGCCAGTCCGCGCTCCACTCCCCAGTTGTCGGCTGCGAAACGACCCAGCAATCGGAGCTTCGTGGGAGTTCGCCAGGGTGCGCCTGGCTCCCCTTCGTGAGCGCATTTCTAACTCTGTGTCGCACGTCCAGCCGGGATCTAGGCGCGCTGTTCGAGCAAATCCGCGTCTTCAACGCCAGCCGATCATCGATCTAGCGCCCGGCGATTGTCCGGAACTGGCGTGGTGTCGACCCCGCGCGCTTTCGCTTGGTTGACAGCCACCTATCGGGAGGGAAATGGTCATCGACATGTGGCGCTTGGCTATCCAGGACCGCGTCGAGCGTCTTGTCGACTGATCGCTCAAGTTCGATGCGAGATTATTTTGAACCTAGAGCACCTGGCTTGACCTCGGCGAGCTGCGAGAACTCGGGGTAAATTCTCAGCAAAGCGCCGGTGACACTGGCGGTCCATCCCTGGCCGCTCTGCAAAGGATATCCGCCGCCGCCGCCCGGCCTCATGGCGACGACATCGTATTTTTCAACAAGGCGTCCTTCGCGGGCATAGACCTGAGACACGTTCGTTAGCCAGCCTGCCGCGATCGTACGGGCCAGTTCATCTTGACCGTATCGGCGCAGGCCTTGCACGGCGATCCACTGCACGGCGGCGAAACCGTTCGGCGCGTCCCATTGCTCGCCGGTCGTCAGATTGGTGTTGAGCAATCCGCCCGGCGCCAGAAGCTCCGAGCGCACACGCAGGGCCGTACGGGCAGCCTGGTCCGCCGTCGCGAGGCCAGCGGCGAGCGGAGATAGAGCCGCGGCGGTGACCGCTCCGCGCTTGCTATGTTCGCGCCAATCATAGTCGTCGAACAGGCCCAGCTTCTCATTCCACAGATAGGTGTTGATCGCCGCGCGCCGGGTTTCGGCGCGCCGTCGGAACGCCTTGGCGCAGCTTCTATCGCCCTGGCGGGCGCATCCTTGGGCGATGGCATCCTCCAGCCCGTAGAGCAGGCTGTTCAGATCGATGGGGATGATGGCCGTGGTCTGGATCGTCTCCATGCTGCGACGGTCGCCAAACCAACGGGAGGTGAAATCCCAACCACTCTCCGCACCGGCGCGAATGTCGCGATAGACCTCCGGCGCCGGACGCGTCGCCCGCGCGGCGATGGCGCGATCGCGAACCGCCGCTTCGTCTCGCGGCGCGGCGCGATCATCCCAGTACCGGTTCAGCACGACGCCGTTGGGCATGCGAACCACGCGTCGGTGAGCCTCCCCAGGCTTCAGGCGATCCGCGCCCGCCATCCAGTAGGCATGCTCCTTGCGCAGCTGCGGCAGGTAGCGAGCGTATGCGCTTGCCCGATCGTCGGGAGCCAAGGTCGCGACCATTTCGTAGAAGTAAGGCGGCTGCGAGCGACTGAGGTAGTAGCTGCGATTTGCGGTGGGCGCGTAGCCGTAGCGGTCGATCATGAAGGCGATATTGTCGATCATCTCCTTCTTCAAATCCGCCGCCTGATCCCCCAATCCGATGATCAGGAAGTAGGTATTCCAATAGTACTGCTCGCGCCAAAGGCCGCCGGAGGTGATGTAGCGCCCAGGCATCGGCAGGAGCGAGCTGTGTGGCGGCGGCGATCGTGAATCGGCCAGCGACCGCGTCCAGCGGGCAGCGATGTATTCCGCCAGCGACAGATGATTTTCGTCGCGATTTTCCGGGACGGCGTCGGGCGGAAAGACGAACCAATGTTCGACAAAGGCGACAAGCTCGGCCTTGGAGGTGGGGTTCTCGCGGCGATAGGCGGCCAAGATGGTGTCGGGGTCCGCGCGGGGGACGGCGTCGGCGAAACCCTTCATCCGCGGAAAGATCCCCGCCTCGGCGACTTGGTCATAAAGGCCCGTATAGCGAAGGGACGGCGGCGTCTGGTCGACCCGGATCGCAGCGACCGGCGCCGATCTCGGTTCCCCGCCGTGCGCGCAACCGGCCGAGGTCAGGGCCAGGCTCGCGAGCGCAATGGCTAAGACGCCTGGAAGCCAAATTGATGTCTTGGGCGCCATGGCTGCCCCCTTGTCGAGATTGAGCGGGGGCGGAAGGTCCGCCCGGGATACGATCAGGCTTGGCCGCGGCTTGGTCACGGCCTGCCCGTAAGCGGGTGATCGCCTGAAGGTCCTGTCGATGGGACGCTCCGTGCGCCGCGCGCGGACTTCATTCCATCCATCGCCGGAAAGCGGCGCATGAACAGGCAAAGAACGCCGCACATCGCCAGCAGCAAGGCCGCGACTTTCAGCACGGGGAGGTAGGTCCCGTAATGATCAAAGCCAACCCCGTAGAGAAAGGGTGACAGACCCGTGCCGACCAGACAGACCGCATAGAGCAGGCCGTAGAGGCGGCCATAGGCCTTGAGGCCAAAATAGCGGGCGGTGAGATAGCCGATCAGGTCGATCTCGGCGCCGAAGGAAAGTCCGACGGCCAGCGCGCCGGCCAGAGCGAGGCGCGCGCCGCCCCAAACCACCACGAGAAACCCTGCGGCGCTGACGAGAAAGATGATCGCCGCCACTCTGGGTGCGAAAAAGCGATCGATCAGCACGCCGGTCAGCAGACGCCCCACGATGAGGAACAGGCCAATGCCACTGGCCAGCGCAGCGGCCTTCTCCGGCGAGAAGCCCTGGTCCGTGAGCATGGGTACGAAATGCACCGTCAAGCCGTTGCTGGCCAGGGCCACGCCGAGAAACACGGCCGCCAGCAACCAGAAGGTTGGATCGCGCACGGCCTGTCCGACGCTGTGGCCCTCCGCCTTGAGGGGATGATCGCCCTGTGTCGGCGCGGTTTTGCCAAGCAGGAGAAGGATGATCGGCGTGAGCGAGGCGATGACAATGGCGATGGCGAGATAGCCCGCGCGCCAGCCATGCGCCTCGATCAGGAGGCTCAAGAGGGGCGGGGCGATCGCGGTGGCCAGGCCGGTGCCAATCAGCGCGATCCCCAGGGCTGTGCCACGGGCCTTGTCGAAGGCGCCATTGATGATCCTGGTATAGGTCGGCGTAGCGCTGCCGGCGGCGAGAATTCCCGCCAAGGCCAAGGCGGCGTAGAACTGGTAGATCGAGCCAGACAACTGACTCATCGTTGCGAAGAAAAGCGTCAGGACGACGAGTCCGGGAGCGATCAGCCGCCGCTCGCCAAATCGGTCGATGAGGCCGCCGACAAAGGGGGCGGCCAATCCAAGGGCGGCGATCAGCACCGTCGGCCCCAGGGAAATCTGGGTGCGGGTCCAGCCAAATTCGGCCTGGAGCCCCTTCATGAACAGCCCGGAGGTGTTGAAGGGCAGGGAGTGCACGCCGATGGCCAAGCCAAGCAGCGCGCCAAGAAGCTTGCTCCAACCTTGTGCGAACTCGGTGGCGGCAGTGGGGGAGGCTTGGGTCTTCATAAAAACGCTCGTTCCGCGGAAGAAAAAAGGCGGTGGAGGCGAAACTCCACCGCCAAGCGCAGGAGGGAGAGGTTAGAAACGGGCGGTCAGGCTCGTATAGAAGAACCGGCCGCGGGTGTCGTAGACGCCCAGAACCGTGGCTCCGCCGTTCTCATTTGTCCGTGCGGGAGCCGTGATGATCGGCGGTTGCTTGTCGAAGACGTTCTTGGCCCCGAGGGTCCAGCTGAGGCGTCCGTCGCGGAAACCGTAGTTCAGCTGAGCGTCATGGTACCAGACCGCGTCGATATTGGCGCGCGGCCCAAGGTTCTGGGAGGTGTCCGCGACCGCTTCGCCCAGCATTCTCGCGTTCCAGCTGATTGTCAGGTTTTCCAGCTGATAGGCGGCGGCGATGTCGAGGCGATCCTCGAAATCTCCCACCTGTCCGGCGCGGCGATCGAGCCCCGCTCCGGCGTTCTGCTGGAAATTGTGGTCGTACAGGTGGGCCCAGGTGATCTTGGCGTTGATCGCGCCCGGTACGGCCAGGAATCGGTCAAGCTCGGTCTGATAGCCCAGGGTGACATCCACGCCCCGCAGCAGCTCGCTCGAAGCGTTGAGGAAGGAGTTGTTGACCGAGATCAGCTGCCCGGCGCCCACAGCGCGATTGACCTGTCCGCAGAACACCGCTGGCAAGCCGGGGGTGTCGTAGCATTGGTTGACGACGTTCTGGATGGTCAGGCGCGAGATGACCTTCTTGATATCGATGTCGTAGAAGTCGGCGGTCAGCGATAGGCCGCGCAGGACTCCATCAGGGGTAAGCACCACGCCAAAGGTTCGGGTCTTGGCCGCTTCGGCGTCCAGGCCCGGGTTGCCCTGGCTGATATTGCCCACGGTCTGCTGCTGGAATTGGGTCTGATTGAAGCTCGGCTGAGCCGCGCCCAAGGCCGCTTGGCAATTGGCCACCCGAGTGGCCGATAGAACGATCGGCGCGCTAGTGGCGTCGTTGAACGTGTCGCAAGGATCAACGACGTTGGAAATCGCCGCGACCCGGCCCGCATAGAGCTCATTGAGATTGGGAGCCCGCACGGCCGTGCCGTAGGTCGCCCGGAACCGCAGGATGGAATTGATGCTCCAGTCGCCGCGCGCGCTCCACGAGGTTTGCTCACCGACGGTGCTATAGTCGCTATAGCGAACCGCGGCCCCGATCTCGAGCGACTTGGCGAGGAAGTGGTCCCTGATGACGGGCACATTGATCTCGCCGAAGACCTCCTTGACGTCATAGCCGGCGTCGACACCCAAAACCTTCTTGGTGAAGTTGGAGCCCTCGACAAAGGTTTGGGCTGGCGTGACCGCGACGTCTTCCTTGCGGTATTCGGCGCCGGCGACGATGCCGACCGGGCCGGCGGGCAGGGTGAACAGGTCGCCGCTGACGTAGCCGGAAACCACCTGCTGGGTCGCGTCGGAGACCGAAATGCCAGGTATCGTGGCATACTTGATGAAGGCTGGCGTGATCGTTCCGGGCCCGAACAGATTGACCGGCGTGCAGCCGAGATTGCGGTAGTAGGCCGAGGCGCAGGTGTCGTCGGCCAAGTTCGTGGGCGTGCCGTTATTGTTCACGTCGAGGGCCGCGATGACCCGGTTTTTGTCGATGGTGCCTCGGTCGTCCTGTTGGGCGCTGACATTGCCGTATTGATAATAGAGGTCGTAGTTGAACTTCTTGCCGAGCTCGCCCCGCACCCCCGTGACGATCCTCAAGGTGTCGCGATCGATGATCGAGTGGCGGTTGCCAAACTCCTCGAAACGCCGGGCGAACGCCAAGCCTGCCGCCGGGATCGGGCCAATGGCCGCCAGGACGGCGGAGGGCAGGGTCAGTAGGAATGGATTGTTGGCCGGAATGCGCGGCGCTTCGAAGGGCGCCTCGTTGACTGTTCCATAGTTGCCGCCGGTGAAATTCGCCAGGGTTGGCTCGTACTGGAACCTTGTGCGCGACTGCGAATAGCTGATCTCGCTATAGGCCGTGGCGGTGACTGGACCCCCGTTCAACACCTCGTAGTCGGCCACCACCGAGACGAGCTTCCGAGTGGAGGGGTTTTGAATGTATTTGCGGGGCCAGCGCTGATAGTTGGCCGATCCGTTGGTGGGGAAAGGGCGAAACACACCGGCGTCGTCGAAATAGGTGTTGGAGGCGACAAGCCGGCCGCCAGCCACCGTGGTCGATCCGTTGGCTAGCGCCAAGGTGCCAAAGGTGGAGACATTGCCCCCGGGGTCGGCGAAGCCATAAGGACGGTCCGAAGCCAGGATGGCTTTGGTCTTGGCGTATTCCGCGCCGAGCAGGATATGGCCCCTGTCGCTGGCGAAGCGGTCACCGACCAAGGCGCTCAGTAGAAATTCAGAGCCGTCGCTCCGGCTGCTTTCTCCGTATCGGGCGCTGACTTCGGCGCCGGTGTACTTGCTTTTTAGAACGATGTTGACGACGCCGCTCACCGCGTCGGCGCCATAGACCGCCGAGGCGGCGCCGGTCACGACGTCGATGCGTTCCACCATCGATGACGGAATGGCGTTGAGATCGACCGATGAGGTGCCCGGGTCGCCGCCAACATGGCGTCGACCATTGACCACGACCAAGGTCCGCTGGGCTCCCAGGTTGCGAAGGTTGATCAGTTCGCTGCCGAAACCGAAGCCGTTGTTGAGCGAATTGTTGTTCTGACTGCGAGCTCCGCTGGCCGTGCCCAGTTGGGGCAGTTGGTTGAGCGCTTCAGCAACTTGCATGGCGCCCGAGGCGGCGAAGGCCTTGTCGTCGATGATGTTGACTGGCGACGGCGACGTCAGGTCCGAACGGCGAATACGGCTGCCGGTGACGACAACCTCTTCGACCATGGCCGACTGATCGGCGGGTTGTGCGCTGCTTGCGTCTTGCCCGGCGGCCCAGGCCGGGCTGGCGGCGAGGCCTCCGAGCACGAATGTCGCGGCCGTGCAGAGCAGAGCTTGCCGAGGCCGTCCTTGAGTGAATTGGCGTGTCATAGTCCTCCCCCTTCATTAGCGCGATCTGGCCAAGCCGATCGCTGTTTCTGTTGACGGTGACGCCGCGCATTAGAGCCCAGGCGCCGTTTACAAAGCCGATGCTGGATGCTGCGGCGGAGCGCCGCGTGGTTGACCGTCTCGGCGACTTATGCATTTTGTGCATTACGTTTTGCATTAGGTCAACAACCCACTTTCCCAGGCAAGCCGCCCCGACCAGGGAGGGCTCTGAGAAAGGAAATGGGGGATTAGTGCAACGTAACGCTAATTATCAGGTGCCAGGGGAAGGAAACTCGTTGATGCGCTCCCGCCGAAAAATTGCATTGGCCTCGTATCGAGTCGCGTTGTGTCGCAACTATTGCATTATGCGGTGCACATCCGCGCGCGGCGCGACGCTCAAGGTCAGGACCAACCCGGCCGATCCTGCGGCGGTGTCCTGATGGGGGCTGTCACCGAGGACGGCGTCTATTGGACAGGACGATTTGCGGATCGACGGGCTAGACCCCAACGGTCCGTGATGGAAGCGCAACGGGAGACCAAGGTCTTCCGTCAGTGCGACATTGTCGTTGTCGGCGGCGGCCCCGCCGGTACGGCGGCGGCGGTCGCGGCCGCGCGATTGGGTGCCGACGTCACGCTGGTCGAGCGCCACAACCACCTTGGAGGGCTCGCGACTGGCGGATTGGTCATCTGGATCGACCGGATGACCGACTGGAGCGGCCGCAAAGTCATCGCGGGGTTTGCCGAGGAGGTGCTCGACTTGCTGCCCAAGCCCGCCGTGGCGGGGCCGGGCCCGGAGCTCTGGGGACAGCGCGACCGTGATCTGGTCGACTTCTGGCAAGCGCGGTCATCGGCCCACCATGGTATGGTCACATGGGCGCCGACGGTTGATCCCGAGCACCTGAAACTGGTCAGCCAGCGATTGGTCGCCGAAAGCGGCGCGCACCTCCTATTGCACAGCCTTGGGGTCTCGCCCCTTCTGCGGGATGGACGCGTGGCCGGCGTGTTCTTCGAGAGCAAGGAAGGACGCATGGCGATCGAGGCCAAGATCGTCATCGATTGCACCGGGGATGGCGATATCTTCTTTAGAGCTGGGGCGCGGGTCGAGCAGGACATCGACGAGCGTGACATCCACCATTGCATGAACACCGCTTGGCTCTTTGGCGGGATCGACATGGAAGCCTGGCTGGCCTTCAAAGGCAGTGGCCCGGAGGGCTATAGCGCCTTCATGCAGGCGGGCAGGGTTCTTTGTGGCGGCTCATTCGAACGTCCCGTTGTGTCATGGAGGCAGGACGTGGCCGTGTTCATGGGGCCGCGGCTGGCGGGGTATTTTGGTGGGGATGTCGAGGATCTGACGGAAGCGGAGACCCGTAGCCGATGGCTGATGACTAAGCACCTCGAACACTTTCGCGCCCACGCACCAGGCTTTGAAAATGCTTTCATCATGCTCTCGGCGCCGCAATTGGGGGTTCGCCACACCCGTCGCTTGATCGGTCAGCACCGCCTTGTGAGGCGCGACTGGATCGCCGGCGCGGTCCACGACGACGAGGTCGGAATCTCGCCCTCCGTCTCCCCCAAGTTCCCCAACGTCTCGGTGCCCTACGGTTGTCTAGTTCCAGAGAGCATCGACGGACTTCTCGCGGCCGGTCGCCATGTCGCCTGTGACGCCAGCAGCCACACCTTTATGCGTGAAATCCCGCAATGCTGGCTGACCGGACAAGCCGCGGGCGTGGGAGCCGCGCTCGCGGTGGCGGCGAACCTGCCGCCTCGGCTGGTGCCGGCCGCAAGCTTGCGCCAGGCGTTGCTTTCGCAAGGCGTGCCTCTCTCGCCGGTAGGTCCAGCAGCCATGGTCGCGGGCTGAGTTGGCGGGTGAAGCATGAGGCGGGCCTTACCCGCCGCGCCCCCCGGG
>FSTP01000162.1_pt1 | contig 9711 bp, 4 predicted proteins | sample 1637061 | NCBI WGS metagenome assembly FSTP01 (sample SAMEA3914819, study PRJEB12502) | metagenome | biome: forest; material: soil | place: Canada | collected 2010-06-26 | depth 0.3 m | reverse complement strand
TCGCCACCCGGAAGACGAAACCCCGCGGGCTTTCCAGCGCCTGGTCGGCGGGCCGCTCGCCAAGCTTCAGAAAGGCCTGCTGAGCCACGTCCTCGGGATCTGGCGGACCCGCGCCGAAACGCGCGCGCAGAAAGGCGCACAGGTCCCGCCACTCCTGGGCGTAGATTCTCTGAAAGGCCGATCGGTCTCTCCATCGCTCTATGTCGATGGTTTGAACCTGCGGCCGCTCCGCCCTGGACACGGGGCCTCCCCAACTGCCGGCCATGCCGGTCTTTAATCCATGCGTGGGAATAGAGACCCAATCAATGGAAGGCGAAAAAAATCGCCGGCCATCACGTCTTTTCGTGCGGATTAGCGGCTACGAAGCGTCGTTAAGTGCTGGCCCAAAAGGCGCACAAAAATACCCATAAAATCAGATGTTACCGCTATCTTTTCGCTTTCAACGGCGAAAATTGCGTGTTTATTTCTCATGACACCGGTAGCCGCCGGAGGCAGACGACCTGAAGGTCGCGAACGCTAGGGAAGGGAACACACACCAAATTCCAGCGCCGCTCATGCGTCAGACGCCCTCGAAGGCGTTCGAGGCCGCGGCCGAGGAAGCCAAGACCTACCTCGCGACGACGTCGAGGAAGTGACTTGCCACTCCAAAACAACCTCGCCGCATCACCAGCATCGTCTGGTGAACGCCTCCACACGCCCGGAGGTTCGCGACGAGTTCGTGGCGAAAAGAAGAACAACGGAACGGAGATACAGCAACGCCATCGCGGCGGTGCTGAAAGGGGAGGAAACACATGACCATCAATAAACAGAACGCGCGGTCGATACGCGGATATCTTCTTTCCGGTATTTCGGCGACAGCGATCGTCACCTGCATGATCCCGGCGACCGCCATGGCCCAGGAAGCCCAGGCCACCGCGCCCGCCGAGACCGTCAGCGAGGTCGTCGTCACCGGCTACCGCGCCTCGCTGCGCAGCGCCATGGAGACCAAGAAGACCTCTGACGTCATGCTCGACGCCATCAATGCCGAGGATATCGCCGACTTCCCGGATTCGAACCTGGCCGAGTCCCTGCAGCGCCTGCCGGGCATCTCGATCGATCGCGACAACGGCGAAGGGCGGACGATCAGCGTCCGCGGCCTGAGCGGCGACTTCAGCCGCGTGCGGATCAACAACATGGAAGCGCTGTCCACCGGCGCCAATAACGACGCCGGCGCCAGTCCCAACCGCTCGCGCGCCTTTGACTTCAACGCCTTCGCCTCGGAGCTGTTCAGTTCGGTGAAGGTGCGCAAGTCGTCGTCGGCCGAAGCCGACGAAGGTTCGCTGGGCGCCACGGTCGACCTAATCACCGGCAAGCCGTTCGACTACAAGAAGAGCGCTTTCGCCGCCTCGGCCGAGGACTCCTATTATGAGAACGGCAAGACCCACAGCCCGCGCCTGACCGTGCTGGCGTCCGACCGCTGGTTCGACGGCAAGGTCGGCCTGCTGGTCTCGGGCGCCTACGCCAAGCGCAAGTCCGTGGACGACAACTATGGCCGGGGCGGCGGTTCGGCCGACTACACCTATCGCGGCTCGACCTGGACCGGCGATGAATTGCCGGGCCGGGCCGGCTTCGCCGCGCCGACGGGCACCGTGTTCCGCGCCCTAATCCCGACGACCCTGACGGGCGCCGCGCTGGACGCCTACAAGGCCAATGCAGCCAACTACTACAACCCGCTGGCCAACCCGGCCGCCTATGCCGAAATGACCGGTTCGGACCCAGCCGCCTATGCCAAGCTCTATCCGAACTGCGCGGCCACCGCGGGCCAGTCGGTGTCGGCCCTGACTCCGACGACTTCGGGCTGCAACGACTCGCTGATCCGCTTCCCGGCCCTGCCGACCCTGAACCAGAAGGATGTCGACACCGAGCGATTGGGCCTGACCGCCGCGTTCCAGGTCCAGATCAGCGACCGCACGCGCCTGACGGTCGATGCGCTCTATTCGCGCTTTGAAAGCACGACCACCAACTACGGCCTCTCGCCGGTCGGCCTGAACCGCAACAACACCAACGCCAGCTACGCCTACGGGGCCAATGTGCCCACGGCGACCGCGCGAGCGGGCTCGGCCATGACGGCCGCCCAGCGCCGCGCGCTCTATCCCGGCGCCTGCACCTTCGCCGACGAAACCGACCTGAACCCCGGCCAGGATTGCGGCCAGTCGCTGTACGGCAACACGCCGCTGCCCGGCTACAGCTTCAGCTACAACCCCTACAATCTCGATCCGTACGAGTACTACACCAGCCCGACCTCGCCCGGTTACGCCGGTCCGGCCGCGTCGCTGCCGTTCCGCGGCGACCTGATCGGCCGTCCGTCGGTCAAGTTGCTCGACGCCGAGGTCGTGGGCCAGAACGCCGAATACCTGAAGCTGGGCAATGTCGACTGGCGTTCGGCCGCCGACCGCGGCGCCTACACCACCGACTTCCGCCAGTTCTCGGTCAATCTGACGCATGAGTTCAGCGACAAGTTCCGCGGCGAGTTCAGCGGGGGCATGTCGGAGTCGAAGAACGAAAACCAGGGCACCCTGGTCGAGTTCAACTACATGGACGCGCCAGAGCCGTTCATCTTTGACGAGCGCGGCGGCGTCGGCATGCCGCGGTTCGACGCCGGCTTCAACGCCGCGGATCCCAACAAGTGGGGGATCATCAAGGGCTTCTCGGCCATGCGCAACTACACGCGCGAGACGGACAACACCTACGAGGGCCTGAAGGCGGACTTCACCTACGAGCTGGACGACAACTGGTCGGTCCAGTTCGGGGGCACCGGCCGCAAGTTCGAGTTCACCACCGACCAATATGAACGCAACAGCGACATCCTGAACCCGACCGAAAAGGAAGCCGGCGTCAACATCGCGTCGCTGGGCCAGGTCGTTGACTTCGGCCAGGGCCTGGAAGTGCCGCAAGGCACGACCACCAGCTTCTTCGCGCCCAATCTGGAAGCCTTCAGCAACGTCTTTGGCTTCGACTGCAACTGCATCAACAAGTACGGCGACTTCCGCATCACCCGGAAGCGCAACCGCTCGGCCTCGTTCGGCGTGACCGAGGAGAATTACGCCTACTACGCCCAGTTCAACTTCAGCTACGACGTCTTGGACGGTCGCCGCCTGTCGGGAAACGTCGGCATCCGCCAAGCTCACACGGCCGTGAACGCCGAAGGCGAGACGACCGCCGGCCGGCCGATCTACGGCAAGAACAGCTATGACGACACGCTGCCCGCCGGCAACGTGACGTTCGAGGCGTTCCACAACTTCTACATTCGCGCCGCCGCGGCCAAGGTCATGGCCCGCCCGCTGCTGGGCAACCTGTCACCGGCCGTGACCGGCATCAGCGTCCCCAGCGACGGCTCGAGCACCGGCGGCACCCTGACGGTGGGCAATCCCAAGCTGTCGCCGTTCCGGGGCAAGGCTTACGACGTCGCGGCCGAATGGTACTTCACGCCGGGCGGCTTGATCAGCCTGGGCTATTTCCGCAAGGACATCTCTTCGTATCCGCAGACGATCTTCTACGAAGCCCCGTTGTCGGAATTCCTCGACCCCGAGGCGATCGAAGCGCTGAAGCTTGGGTTCCCCGGCACGACCGGCGGCGACGTCTTCCGCCGCGCCTATATCGACGCCGGCAATCCGTTCCTCGCCCGCCAGGTCCGCGACGCGCCGGGCGGCGTCCTGCAGGGCTGGGAGTTCAACTTCCAGCAGGACCTGACCTTCCTGCCCTGGTACTTCAAGAACCTCGGCATTCAGTTCAACGCCACAAAGCTGGACACCGAACTGACCTACATCCTGGATCCGGGCTCGGTGAACGCTACGACCGGCGCCGTGATCAAGGCGCCGGTCTACGGAAAGGCGCCGTGGCTGGGCGCTTCGCCCGAAGGCCTGAATTTCACGCTCTACTACGAGACCGAGAAGTTCAACGCCCGCGTCTCGGTGGCCCACCGCGCCGAGTATTATACCAAGTACCCTATCGGCGCCGGCAACTGCGACCCGGGCCTGCAATCCACCGGGGCGGCTTGCGACGCTCCGTTGATCAACGAGTTCGACGGCGCCAAGGCCACCACCAACGTCGACTTCTCGGCGCGTTACCAGCCACTCAAGCAGGTCAGCATTACCTTCGAGGCGTTGAACATCACCAACGAGATGTCCTCGCGGTTCACCTTCGCGGATCCGGTCGTCCTCTCGTATGGCGGGTCGGGTCCGAACTATCGGATCGGCGTTCGCTACAAGTACTGACCCCAATGGTCCGCGGCCGATCCGGTTTGTCCCCGGGCCGGGTCGCGGGCCGTGCCCGCCGGTCTAGGGGCGTTACCTCCTGGCCGGCGACCTCCCTCCGCTTCCCCGCGGAATACTGGCGGACGACCGAGCCATCGGTTGTCCGCCTTTTTCTCTCTCGGCCGTTACACTGAGGTGATGTCCATGCGCCCAGCAGCCTTCCTGCTTGCGTTCAGCCTATTGGCGCCGCCTCTGGCCGCCCAGGCGCAGACGCCCGTTCCCAGCCCGCCGCCACACTTCAACGCGGTCAAGATCGTGCTGATCGGCGACTCCACGACGGCGGTGCAGGGCGGTTGGGGCCCCAGCTTCTGCGCCAAGCACGTCACCTCGTTCGCCGCCTGCATCAACCTGGCGCGCGGCGGACGGTCCAGCGGCAATTATCGCACCGAGGGGTCGTGGGCGCTGGCGCTGAAGGAGATCCAGTCGGGCGGGTTCAATGACACCTATGTGCTGGTCCAGTTCGGCCACAACGACCAGCCGGGCAAGCCCGGGCGTTCGACCGACCTCGCCACCGAGTTCCCGGCCAACCTGAAGGCCTATGTCGACGAGATCCGCGCGGCCGGCGGCAAGCCGGTGCTGGTTACACCGCTGACCCGCCGCCAGTTCAAGGACGGCAAGCTGATCGACGACCTGGGACCGTGGGCCGAGGCGACCCGCAAAGTTGCAGCCGAAACGGGTGCGCCGCTGATCGACCTGCACGCCGACAGCTATGCCGCCGTCCAGGCCATGGGCGCGGCGCAGGCCACGCGCTTTGCTCAAAGCGCGCCGCCACCCCACGTTCTGGAAGCAGCCAGGACGGGCACGACGATCGCGGCCAACACACCCGCTCTCGGGACGCTCGCCCCAGCGGCCGCGACGCCGGCCGGCCTTCAGAACAATGCGGCCGTCGAGCCGATGGGTCAGGCCAAGCTGTCGTTCGATTACACCCACCTGGGCGAGACGGGCGCGGACTATTTCGCCACCATCGTCACCGCCGACCTGGCCAAGGCGGTTCCCGCCCTGCGCCGTGTCCTGATCCCGTGAGACCCCGTATGCAGAGCCTTTCGCGACGCTGGTTTGGCGTCCTGCCCGTCCTCGCCCTGCTTCTTCTGGCGCAGCCCGCGTTTGCCGGGGTGTTTCGGGTAGGCGGCCCGCGCGCCGACTACAGGACCATCCAAGCCGCCATCGACGCTTTGCCGACCACGGGCGGGGTGCTGGAGATCGCGCCGGGCGAATATCGCGAGAAGATCGACATCCAGAAACCCAACGTCCGCCTACTCGGCAAGGGCAAACGCCCCCAGGACGTGGTGCTGGTCTGGAGCGACGGGGCGATCACCGCCGGCGGCACCTTCAAGACGGCCTCGGTCAATGTCACGGGCGACGGTTTTTCGGCCCGCAACCTGACGATCCAGAACGACTATCACCTGAAAGACCCACGCCCCTCCCAGGCCGTCGCCCTGGCGATCACCGCCGACCGCGCCGTGCTGGAAAAGGTGCGCCTGTTGGGCGCCCAGGACACCTTGTTCGCGGCCAGCAAGAAGGGGCGGCCCAGCCGCCAGTACTTCCGCGACTGCTATATCGAGGGCCATGTCGACTTCATCTTCGGCGACGCCGAGGCCTTCTTCGACCGCTGCCACATCCACGGCATCGCTCATGAGAGCGTGCTGATCACCGCCCAGAGCAAGGCCAGCGCCGACCAGGACAGCGCCTATGTCTTCGACCGCTGCCGGATCACCGCCGATAGCAAGGTCGGCGCCCTCTATTTCGGCCGCGCCTGGCGGCCCTACGCCACGGTGGTCTTCATGCGCACCCGCATCGACGCCCCGCTGCATCCAGAAGGTTGGCGTGAATGGACGCCCAGTAAGACCGACAGCCTGGGCAAGGTCACCTATCTCGAATTCGCCTCGACGGGGCGGGGGGCTAGCCCCACCACCCGCGAACCGCGCAGCCGGCAACTGACCGCCGAAGAGGCCAAGCCCTGGAGCCGCGACCGCTTCCTGGCCGGCGCGGACGGGTGGCGTCCATGAGTTGGACAGTGGGCGTGGATCGACGCGGTTTCCTCGCCGCGGGCGGTCTGGGCGTGGCCGCGAGCCTGGCGCCCACCGTGGCGAGCGCGGCCAGGACCGACCCGCTGGCTATCCCAGACGAGGGCTGGCGCCTGTGGATCGACACCGCCGCGGCCTGGAAGGACGACGTCCTGCACCTGCCCAGCGCGGTCGACCTGAAGACCCTGCCGGTCAATCCGCCGACCGGCGGCTGGGCCAGCCTGGGCTCGAACGACTCCGTGAGTGTCGATCTGCCGACCACGGTCGAGCAGCATCTGTGGGGCAAGTTCGGCGAGCGGCCCTACGGCGCGGACGAGTATCGTTACGCCGAGGACGACGACATCCCACGTTACGGCGCCTACAAGGGCGTGTCGTGGTGGTGCAAGGCGATCGACATTCCCGCCTCGGCCAAGGGCCAGCGGGTGATGCTGAACCTGCGCGGCGCGCGCCTGCGGGCCGAGGTGTTCCTCAACGAGAAGTTGGTCGGCTATTCGATCATGTCGGAGCTGCCGTTCAACTGCGACCTGACCGCCGCCATGCGGCCAGCCCAGGCCAACCGCCTGGCGATCCGCATCACCAATCCCGGCGGCCGCTTCGACTGGCGCGACAGCACCACCATGACCTGGGGCAAGGTGAAGCTGTTCGCTTCCCATGGTTTTGGCGGACTGGACCGAGGCCTGACCCTCAGCATCCATCCGCTGCCGGCCAGGATCGACGACGCCTGGGTGCTGAACACGCCGGACGCCCAACGCGTCACTGGCTTCATGGAGATCGCGCTCGACCAGCCCGTGACGCCGGACCGGCTGGCCGGCCTGCGCGCCAAGGCCGGGCTGGAGCTGGCGGACGACCGCACCGGCCGTCTTGTCCCGGCCGACATTCGCCTCGAAGCGCTGGAGGCGATCGACGCCACACGCCTGAGGGCGCGATTCACGGTCAGCGCACCGACCGCCCAGGTCTGGGATCTTGAGACGCCCGAGCTTTATCGCCTGCGGTTCCGTTGGACCGAGCGCAAGGGCGCGGCCGACACCCGCGAGGTCCGCTTTGGCTTCCGCTGGTTCGGCGTCGAGGGTGTCGGCGCCGACGCGCTGCTGCGCCTGAACGGCCGGCGCGTGCGGCTCTATTCGGCGATCTCGTGGGGCTATTGGGGCTATAACGGCCTGTGGCCGACGCCGGAGTTGGCGCGTCGTGAAGTAGCAGCCGCCAAGACCCTGGGCCTTAACACGCTCCACTTCCATCGCAACGTCGGCAAGGCCGAGGTCTTCACGGCCATGGACGAGATGGGCCTATTACGCGTGATGGAGCCCGGCGGCGGACGTCACGCCATCGGCAAGGACCTCAAGCCCGGCGAAAGCCTGTCGCCCGGTGACGCCTTCAGCCGCCAGTTCATGGTCGAGAAGTGCCAGGCCATGGCCCGGGCGTTCCGCTCTCACCCCTCGCTGGTCCAGTACACCCTGCAGAACGAGATCGGCGCCAACCTGGCCAATCCCGACGTCCAGACGGTGTTGAAGGCGATCCACGACCTGGATCCCAGCCGAGCGGTCGTCCTGAACGACGGTTTCGTCAAGCGCGGCGCGGCCCAGGCGATGTATCTGCCCTACAGCGACCACTACTATCGTTCGGACGTCGAGGCCTGGGGCGGCTGGTGGGTCGAGCACCAAGGCGCCGGCGACCAGTGGTACGATAAGTTCTACCAGGGCAGGGACGACTACATCCACCGGCAGACCGGTAAGCCGTTCGTCGTCGAGTTCGGCGAGATGCAGGGCTGCGCGGTCGCCGACAACCACGCCGGCATGGTCGCCGAGATCCTGGCCCACGGCGGCAAGAGCTACGACCTGGAAGATCACCGCGCCGTGGTCGCCGCGACCAACAGCTACCTCGATCGCTGGGGCTTCGAGAAGGCCTTCCCGACCAGCGAGCACCTGTTCCTGTCAGTGGGCCGCAAGGCCTACGAGTCCTGGCGCAATTACCTGGAGAACATCCGGATCGGCGACACGGTCGATGTCGCCGCCATCTCTGGCTGGGAGAGCACGGCGGTCGAGAACCACTCGGGCATCGTCGACAACCTGCGGGGCTTCAAGGCCGATCCGGTCCTGCTGAGCCAAGCCCTGCGTCCGGTGATGGCGATCGCCAAGCCGCGGAGCCTGGCCTATGCGCTGGGCGAGATGGCCGATCTGGACCTCTACCTGCTCAACGATACGGGCAAGCCGGTCGCCGGCGAGATCGTCGTGACCCTGGTCGCGGCCGATCACGTCGAGACCGCGATCGGCCGCTGGCCCGCACCGGTCCAAACGCCTGACCAGTTCAGCTATCTGCTCGCCGAGCACGTCCGCGGCATCCCGTTCTTGCGCGAGGGCTTGCACCGGCTGCGGGTCGCCTTCGCTGGCGTGATCTCCGAGCGGGAACTCTGGGTGACGGACCTCGCACCGCGCCGCGCACGCCGGCTCCGCATCGGCGTCGCCGGAATCGCCAGGAGCCTGCGCAGCCAGCTCGAAGCTGTTCCGAACCTGGCGATCGAGGAGTTCAAGCCAGGTATCCGTTACGACGGTGTCGTGGTCTCGGGCTTGAAGGGCGACGAGATCGCGCGCCGCCAGGTCGGCGAGCAGACCGGTCTGGAGGCCCAGCCGAAGAAGGACGAGAAGCCGGCCTTGGTGCTGGGAGACTTGCCGTCCGAGGTGTTGGCCGCCGTCCGTTCGGGCACGCCGCTTCTGGCCATGGTCCAGGAGGACGGCCTGGCCGAAGGCGTGGCCAGGCAACTCGCGACGCTGGGCCTCTTCACCTATGCCGGCCAAGTCGGAGGCTTGCGGGCGCCGTGGATGGGCAACTGGAACTACGTGCGAGCACACGAAACATTCGCCGGGATTCCCACCGACATGGGCATGAGCGTTCTGCACCAGGTCGAAGGCCAGCCGTCCAACGGCCTGCTGGTTGATGGCGCGGGCGTCGAGGTGGTCGCCGCCTATAGCCGCGACCACGACCGCGGGAACGGCGCGGCCAGCTTCATTGCCCGCAAGGAGGCCATGCGGGTGCTGGTCCATCGCCTGCCGGACATGGCCGGACCGCTGCAGGCGCGCTGGCTGTCCAACGCCATCGACTGGTTGGGAGGAACCGCTGATGAGACGGCGTGACCTCATGATCGGCTTGTCGCTTGCCGCCGTGTCCCCAAGCCTCGCTCAGGCTGGCCCTCCCGTCTTCGAGACCCTGGGCTGGGCGGCGCGAACGCCGGGCGGGAAGGGCGGTCGGACCCTGCGGGTGACCACCCTGGCCAGCGACGGTCCGGGCTCCTTTCGCGAGGCGGCGATGGCCAAGGGGGCGCGCATGATCGTTTTCGATGTCGCCGGGGTCATCGATCTTACGCGACACAGCATCAAGATCCGCGAGCCCTACCTGACCGTGGC
>FSTP01000428.1_pt1 | contig 10174 bp, 9 predicted proteins | sample 1637061 | NCBI WGS metagenome assembly FSTP01 (sample SAMEA3914819, study PRJEB12502) | metagenome | biome: forest; material: soil | place: Canada | collected 2010-06-26 | depth 0.3 m | reverse complement strand
GGACCGATCTCGCGCTCGACCTCCAGCAGCCAGCCAAAACCCAACTGCCGCTGCCGGGTCCAATAGGCCGGCTGCAGATGATCCAGAAGCCGGTCGAGGAACAGGGCGACCTCTGATTGGCGGCCCGAGGTGTTGGTGACTTTCCGATAGCAGGGCGCCAGGCCCGGGCCCGCCGTTCCGTCGCCGGGGGCGGGCGGCAAAGGCAGAAAGTCGGAGATCAAAAGCGTCTTTCCCAGGACGCAGATCGCCGTCACCGGATCGTGCAGCGCGGTGATCTTCTGCTGCTGGGGCGATTTGGCCGACGCCTCGCGCGCCTTACGCCTTGGCTTTACCGACGCCGGCTGGCGCAGGTGCGGCGCGCCGTCCTCATCCACCTCGCCATTGTAGAAGCCGCGCAGCGCCTCGATCAGATCGGCGTCGCCGATGCCGTTGTAGCCGAACACGCCCTGGAACACGGCCTTGTCGTCGATGGGGGCAAAGCGCGTGCCATGGGCCTGGCCCAGGGCGCTGCGAAGGTGGGTGGTGTCGAGTTTCGTCTTGACCTCGATCGTCGCGCGCACCGCCTCCGGATCGACGACCACCAGATCGCCAGACCGGAAGTAGGGCGCATAGTCCACCCGGTCGTAGATCAGGATGTCGATCTGGCGCGGCGAGCCGAACATGAAGCCGGTGGCGACATGGTAGCGCTCGGGCAAATGGGTGCGCAGCAAGCCGCGCAGCAACTCCTCGCGATAGGCGCCGTCGGTGGCGTTGTGGCCGATGATCTTGCCGATCCGGTCGGACTGGACCTTCAGGTCCTGGGCCATGCTGGCGGCGAACTGCCGGGCGTGCTCGCGACGCAGCGCCTCCTTCGACGCGGTGACCATCCACCGCGGCGCGCCTGGCGAGCCCTTGTCCTGGATCAGGAAATCGCCGGACCCGATCCGAAAGCGCAGGGCGGTTTCGACCTCGGCCGGCGGCAGTTGCGTGTCCTTGGCCGCCTGGGCGATCAAGGCGGGCAGGTCGCGAGCGCCGCCGACGAGCTGGCTCATGCAGGCCTGGCCGATACGCTGATAGTCCCTGTAGGCTTCGGGCGCGTCCTCGCGGGCCAGAACCGCCGTGTCGGACCTCAGGTTCCACGGGAAGCTGGCGGCGCCCACCACGGCCTGGCCATTGAGAAAGATCTGCCGCAAGGGGATCTGGGAACTGTTGCCAGGGGCGACCTCGAAAACGCCGATCTGGTCCCAGGGGTCCTGCGTGAAGATGATGGCGTCGTTGACGTCAGGCTGGCGCACGAAAGACCTCCCCTCGGCGCTCGCCGCCGATGTCCAAGCCAAGCTTCCTACAGGCGGCACCCTTGATTGAGTCTTAGCCGCGTGGGCGCGGCGCCGATCGCGCGGACTTCATGCCTGTTGGCGGGGCTTGGTCTGCATGTCCTTCTCGTCTGGCGCGCGGCCGGCTAGCCTTCAAGCTTGGCGCATTCTTCGCGTAGCCAACCTACGGCGTCGTCAAATGGCAGCTCTTCCCGGTTCGCCTTGAGCGCCATCAGCACATAGGCGGACCCGTCGCGGACGAACCCATGAGGCGCGACCAGCGCGCCCGTGGCCAAGTCATCGGCGACCAAGGCGATCGGACCCATGGCGCTGCCCGTTCCGGCGACCGCTGCCTGAAGCGTCAAATAGAAGTGCTCGAAGGTAATGTTTCGGCTTGGGGCAAGGGTGGAGCCGGTCAGGTCCGCCCATCGCGCCCAGGCGTCCGGACGCGTGGCGCTGTGCAATAGGGATCCTGAGAGCGGGTCGCCAGGCCCCATATCTCGACGGCATACAGGGCCGACCCGTTCGTCCAAAAACGCAGCCGCGGCCATATCCGGTCCGATTTGGAAATCGGCCCGGCGGATCGCCAAGTCGATCCCGTCGCGCAAAAACGTTGGGGCGCCCCCCGCCGAAACGAAACGGATCTCCCGATCCAGGCCCAGCGCGGCTTGCAAACCGCCTAGTCGGGGGATGAGCCAGCGGATCAGGAAGGTCGGCTCGCACGAGATCGTCAAGGGCGGGGTCTGCGAGCTCCGCGCCCTGGCGCGCCCAATCGCGACCGACAGCTGATCGAGCGACGAGCGGATATCTTCCGCCAAGGTGCGCGCCGCCGCGATCGGAATGACCTGGCGATTGCGTCGTTCGAACAGGGACACGCCAAGCTGAGCTTCCATTTCACGCACGGCTCGGCTCACGGCGCCGTCGGTCAAATTAAGCTCGCGCGCGGCGTTCGAAACGCTCTGCAACCGCACGGTCGCTTCGAAGGCGCGCAGCGCTGAAAGGTTAGGAATGCGCGAAACGCTGGCCATGGAGCCTCGGAAATAATTGAGAATAGCTCAATTGGATTTTGAGATCATATCCATTTTTACCGAGGCCATATCACAGGAAACTCTCCCCAATTCGATTGATATATGGGAAAGTATCGTGATCGCCATCCTGGCCGATGATCTAACAAGCGCGCTCGATGGCGCGGCCCCTTTCGCAAGTCGCGGCCTCCAGGCGAAAGTCGCATTCGACAGCCGAAAGCTCTTAGGCCTCGATGCTGACGTTGTTTCGCTGGACCTCGACAGCCGCCTTGCCGCTCCTGATGTGGCCGAGGAGCGGTTTCGAACGGCCGGCGCCGCGCTCGCCCATGCCCAACTCCTCTACAAAACCGTGGACTCCACGCTTCGCGGAAACCTCTGCGCCGAGGCGCGGGGGACGATGGCGGGGTCCGGCCGGCAAAAGGCTTTGGTGGCGCCGGCGTTCCCGGCCGCCGGCCGGACCACGCTTGGCGGTCGTCAATTGGTGCATGGCGTCGAGGTCGACCTGACCGAGTTTGGCCGCGACGCCTTGAACCCGGTGTCGAGCTGTCTTGTCGCCGATCACTTCGCAGAGCTCGGCGCCGCCGCCTTCAGCGTCTGCGACGCCGTCAAAGACGGCGAACTGGACGCCCTCGTGTCGAGAACCGGGCTTGGGGCCGACTTGCTTTGGATCGGCTCGCCTGGACTTGCAGCCGCCTTGGCGCGTGCGCTTCCAACCAACGCGGGGCCACGTCGGCCAAAGCCGTGGCGGGCGGTGCGACGGGTGCTGGTCGTTGTCGGCAGCCGCCATCGGGCAAACGCCGCGCAGATCGACAGTCTGCGGGCTGCCGGCGCCGTCCTGGTCGCGGCGCCCGCACCCCTGTCATCACCGGGCGGGCTGGCCCAGGCGATCTGCGCCGCCTTCGAAGAGGCCGATGTCGTCTGCCTTCTGGCGCCTACGGCGAGCGTGGAGGCCCATGACGGTTCGTCGGAGCGGTTGGCCCGGTGGCTTGGCGAGGTGGTGAGCCTGAGCGCCCCCAGCGTCGAAGGCGTGGTGGTCACGGGAGGCGACACCGCGCGCCGCGTCACCGATGCGCTGCACGCTCATTGTCTGCACTTGGTGGGGGAAGTGGAAGCAGGCGTTCCGCTCGCATGGCTTGACGCCCCGCGCGGGGGCGTCGCCTTCGCCACAAAGGCGGGCGGCTTTGGCGATCCCCGCACGCTTTTGCGCTGCGTCGAGGCTATGCGCACCCGCGACGAGCGCGCGGCATGACGCGCCCAATAGCCGTCCGTTCCGCGCCGCTGGCCATCACCATGGGCGATCCAGCCGGCATCGGGCCGGAGATCATCGCCAAACTCCATTCTGAAGAGATCGCCGATCTGCCGCCGTTCGTGGTCATAGGCGACGTGGGCGTCCTGCGCCGCGCCGCCGACCTATGCCAGGTCGCCACCCCCATCGTCGAAGTCGCCTCTCATCAATTGGCGTCCCTTCGCCGAGGCGCGATCAACCTGCTGCAGGTGGGGCCGCCGCTCCCACATGACCTGCCGATCGGTAAGGTCGGCGCCCGAGCGGGGGCCGCGGCGTACGCCTACATCGAGCGAGCCGTAAGCCTGGCCTTGGAGGGGCGTCTGGCAGGCCTGGTCACAGCCCCCATCAACAAGGAGGGGCTGAGAGTCGCCGGCATCGGGCGTCCGGGTCACACGGAGATCCTCGCCGATCTGACCGGAGCGCCGAAGGTTGCGATGATGCTCGCCAACGACGAGTTGAAGGTCCTGCTGGTTTCAATCCATGTGCCGCTCGCCGAGGCCATCGAAGCGGTCACGATCGAGCGCGAACTTCAGGCCATACGCTTGGCCAATTTAGCATGCCACGCTTTCGGCATCCCCGTGCCGCGGATCGCGGTGGCCGGCCTCAATCCTCATGCGGGCGAGAATGGTCTCTTCGGCCGACAAGACGTCGACGTGATCGCGCCGGCGATCGCTGTCGCGCGCGCCGAAGGCCTGGACGCTTCTGGACCCTGGCCCGGCGACACGGTCTTCATGCGCGCTCGGCGCGGCGATTTCGATGTCGTGGTCGCCCAATACCATGACCAAGGGCTCATCCCGGTGAAATACCTGGGCGTTGAGCATGGCGTGAACATCACCGTCGGATTGCCTTTCGTGCGCACATCCGTGGATCACGGCACGGCCTATGACATCGCCGGAACGGGCAAAGCCGATCCTTCAAGCCTGACCCACGCGCTTCGCTGCGCGGCGGCGATGACGGGTGAGCGGGTGAGGCTTGGCCAATTTCCCCACATCGCCACCCTTGGGGAGGGGCGTGCATGACCGCCGTCTTCGTGTTCATGCTCACCCGCCATGACCGCACGATCGTCGATGCCTTCGAGCGCCTCGAGGAAGCGCTCGACGCCGGCGTCCGGCACATCGGATTCAAAGATGTCGGCCTGCCGATCGGCGATCTGGTCAAGCTCGCTGATCGTATCCATGCCGCGGGCGGCCGGGCCTATCTCGAAGTCGTAAGCCTTGATGAAGCCTCGGAGATCGCCTCGGCGAGGGCTGCTGTGGCGCTGGGCGTCGATGTCCTGATGGGCGGCGCCCGTCCCGCCGCGGTCCTTCCGGTCATTGCCGGATCGGGCATCGCGTACTTTCCGTTTCCCGGCCAGGTCGTCGGTCACCCGAGCCAGTTGGTTGGGACCGCGAGCGACATCGTTGAAAGCGCCAAGGCGCTCGCGGCCTTGGACGGTGTCGATGGTCTAGACCTGCTAGCCTATCGATTTGCCGGCGAGGTCGAAGAGCTGATGGCCAAGGTCTGCGCCGCCGTGTCCAAGCCGGTGATCATGGCGGGATCCATTGATCGCCCGGAGCGAATCCAAGCGGCCGTTTCTGCGGGCGCGTGGGGCTTCACAGTGGGGACGGCGGCGTTGGATGGCGCTTTTCATGCCGAACGCGCAACGCTGAGACGCCAACTGACAGCGATCACGACATATGCGGCCAGCGCCATCGGGCCTCTTCAAGCGAGATAGCGGGCGAATTTCGTCTATGGGGGAGGTCAAACAGCAACTCCGGGCGCCCCGGCGCACTTCAGATCGGCATCGGGCTGGGACGGGACAGGCGGGCGGCGAAAAGCCAAACCCTGCAGCCGGGTTCCCGCGAAGCCGCCCCTCCGTTTGCGCCCCGACCCAAGCAGGGCAGGATGGGCACCCGGATGGGGCCTGAGCATGGAATAGGTCCCAGGCGCCGCGCGACTGGTCTTGGCTGTCGACGCCGCCGCCTATTTCATTGCGCACGGCCAAGCTGGATTGACAAAGAACGACGTTCGGTAAAGCCTCAACTTCAGGGCGTCTTTCGTCCTGAAAGCTCGCGGGGGCTGTCATGATCTTCAATCGTGGTTTGTGGGCGGTTACCGCATGACCGGCGCGGTCTACGCCACCGGTTGGGACCACGACCTGACCATCAGCGCTGGCCCGGACGGACGCCTGAGCGTCGAGCCGGATCACTAAAGCGACCGGCCTTCACTGCGGCCCGTCTTGCAAAAGGAACAATCCAATGGCCGAGGGCGACCCGCAAAACCTGGACCAGCCGTCGGTCGGCTACCACGTTGCCCAGGCTGTGACTCAGGAGCTGGCGGCCCGCGGCCTGCCCACCGATCCGGGCCGGATCATGGGCCTGTCCTTCAATCGCGAGACCCTCAACGACTTCCTGCTGCGCATCGTCGCCCGTCTGGCGGTGGTGGGCCGGGTCTACGCCTACGACAACAGCCTGGCTTCCAAGGGTCTGCAGATGAAGATGAGCACCCTGGTGGAGAAGATCACCAATGCCACGCGCTGAAACAATGAGCGCGAAACGCATGGCCGCCGTGATCGCGGCGCTGGTCTGGGGCGTCCCGGGATTTGCGCTCGCCGCCCAACCGCTGATGGATCAGGTCTGTGGACCGGCCGGCGGCCAGCCGCGCCTGGTCGACAAGCAGCGCCTTGCCGAATTCTTCCTGGACGAAGGCGCGGTGCGCCGCTCCATCGAGCAGGGCGTGCGGCCCGGCGAAGGATCGCTCGCCGGGCTCTCCAACGCCAAACGCCTGCTTGTGATGGCCGAGCCTTGTAAGGACAACCTGGCTTGCGGCAAGGACGACGGAGCCAAGCTGGACGAGGTCCGGGGGGCGCTGAAGACTTTCCTGCTCCAAACCTCCAGCGCCTATCGATCGCCGAAGAAGATCACCAACGAAACGGCTTTCTTCGTCAAAGAGGAACTGCAGCTGGAATGTGTCGCCGATCCGGTCAATCCGCCCGGGCCGGTCAAGCTGGCCCTGCCGCTGGTCATCCGTGGCGACGGCGACAGCCTGTTCGTCCTTCGCACCGACGAACCCGGCGCCTTCAAGGCCGCGGCCAAGGCGACCGCCTCCACCGCCAATGATGGTGTCAAGCACAAGCAGACCGTCAAGGTGGTCGGGGTGGTGGGCTATCCCATTCCGATCAAGGGGGCGATCTTTCCGCTGATCCCCTATGTCGGGATCAATCAGAATTTCACCAAGACCCGCGGCTCGGACAAGAGCGTCACCGCCGACACCTGGAACGTCGGCTTGGCCAGCCGCTGGGCGCTGCCCACCGTTGGGCGCTTGACCCAATGGCTGGGTGTGCGCCCAGACCATCTGTGGAACGAGGATGACGGCAGCCGCCTGGCGACGCTGAACTTCAACTATCGGCCCATCCTCGCCAGTGTCCTGGGACCGGTGGGCGTCAACACCCAGAGCCAGCCTTGGAGCGGTCAGACGCCTTTCATCCAGCCGATCCTGGAAATCCACGCCGTCAAAGGCTGGTATCTGGATCGCGGCGCCACACCGCCCGAGGGGCGCACCGACTATCTGCGGATCGGTCCCAAGATCGGCGTGGGGCTCTCCAGCGGCGATCTGACCGTGCCCTGGAACCTGACCCTGTCCAACGTCCATCTGTGGGGCGACAAGGGCACGCCGCGCGACATCGACTACAACGCCGCGGCCCTGTCATTCCCCATCGACCCTGATCAGTACATCTCGGTGGACTTCACCTACGCCAATGGTCGGCGCGAGGACACCGGACTGCGCGAGCAGCTGTGGGGGATTTCTCTGGGCGCGAAGTACTAGTCGGCCGAGGCGGCGCCGCGTCCGCTAGCTCTGGGGGCGGAACGACGCGTTGGACGATGGGCGGTTGAAGGGCCGCGTCCATACCGGGCCGGGCGGCGCGCTTTTGGGTTCTGGTCGGCCCCTTGATCGGCTAACCTGTCCTCAGGGTTGTGTGAGCGTAAAGTAGAGCGTGGAGGCGATCTTGATGGAATGGATTGTCGGCGTCGTCCTGGTCGCCATCGGTCTGGCGAGCCACCTTTGGCGCGAGCGGCGGCGGTTCTACCGGCGCAACCCCGCGGGCCTTGAAACCTTCGCCTCGTTCAACGCCAGCCTGGCCGCCCGCGGCCTGGAGGGGCTGGTGGTGGGGGCCGGGCGGCTGATCGGGCTGGCGGGCGTGGCCGCCCTGGGCCTTGCGGTGGTCAACACCTTCGTCCTGCACCGATAGGTCGCCCCAGGCGGCGTTCAGGCCGCTGTCAAAGCCGATCTCGACTCCCTAAGGTCAAGCTGGGCGCCGATCGCGCCTGTCTTGACGGGCGATAGGTCGGACCCGTCCGCCCAGGGAGGTCGCCGTGGCGAACCCGCCGAAAAAGACCCCGACGGTGTGCATCGTCGAGAGCCTGCGCTTTCTCGAGGAAGACACCCACCGCGAAGGCGAGATCATCGCCAAGACCCTGCGTCTGTCGGGCAAGGAAACCCACTATTCCTACCTGCGCACGCGCGAGGAACTGGAAGCCTATGTCGAGGAGTTCGGCGCCTCGCCCCATCGCTACCTGCATGTCTCCTGCCACGGGAACGAGGGCGGGTTCGGCACGACCACCGGCTATCTGGCGGCCGAGGAATTTGCCCGTCTCCTGGCCCCGCACGTCGACAATCGCCGCGTCTTCCTGTCGGCCTGCCTGGCGGCCGAAAGCAAGTTCGCCAAGACCCTTCTGCTCAACAGCAAGTGCATCAGCGTCCTGGCCCCGGTGGGCACGATCCAGTTCGATGACGCGGCGATCTTCTGGACCGCGTTCTATCATCTGATGTTCAAGGCCAACTTCGCCTCGATGTCAGGCGCGGCCGTGCGGGCGACCGCGGCGCGGTGCGCGAGCCTGACCGGAGAGACCTTTCGCCTGTTCTGGAAAGCCAACGGCAAGGTGGTCACCAGGACCATCGCGCCCGAGACCCTGGACGACTAGCGGTCAGGGACCCGGCGGTCTGGCCGCCCGGCGCGCGGTCACTCGTAGGGCAGCTCGCCAAACAGGCCGATCATCAGGTCGCCATCGAGCATTCCAAAGGGAATGTCGACATAGTGGTCGCGGTGGCGCGGCTTGGCGCGGCCGTCGCCCGGCGCGTTGCGCGTGTGGCCGCGCACCTTTTCGCCGTTCTCCTTGATGTAGGGCAAGATCACCAGCCGGCCGTGGTTGATCGAGTGGATGGTGCCTTCCTTCCAGATCGCCGCCCCATCCTGGCCCTTGTCGCTGGAGGTCTCCTTGACCTGCCAGCCGAGCTGGCCGTCCGGCTCGTACCAGAACACGATGCCGTTGGAGACCAGCACGTGCTGCCCCGCCGCCAGGGCTTCGGCCAGCAGGCGCCGCACGCTGGCCAGTTGCAGCAGCTGGTTGGCGCGGGGCAGCAGCATCGCCCGGATGCGCGCCTTGACCTGACCCCAGTGCTGGTCGTGATGGAAGCCAAAGCCATTGGCGATCCGCGCGCGGATCGCCGCCTGCGCCGAACGCTCCGAGGCCGGATAGGGCCGAGACCAGACCTCGTCCACGCCGCGATAGAGGATATGCCCGCCGATCAGGACGAGGCGCAGATAGGGCATCTGCGCCAGCTGCGCGGCCAGGGCCTGGCGCTGGGGCTCCGACGCCGGCGCGATCTTCAGGGCGGCCGGATCGAGCCTGGGCGCCTGGGCGTGGCGGCGCACCGCCTCGGCCAGCATCAGCGCCTCTTCCTCCATCAGGCGACGCTTGGCCTGCAGGCCCTTGCGGACCTTGAGCGTCAGGGACGCGCGGGCGACCTCGTCCATCGGCCGAGCGGCCAGGGCCGCGGCCAACTGTGGGTTCAGGGCGTCAGCCGCGGCGAAGGCCTCGGCCCGTTCGGCGTAGGCGTCCATCTTGACGTGCCCCTCGGGCGTGGGGATCCGGCGCTCACGCCATTGCACGGTTCCATCGGGCTTCTCGGCCAGTTCCAGCATGATCCACCGCTCCCACGTGAAGCGATAGGTCGGCCAGATGGCCAGGATCGTGTCGCTGTCGCGGCGGCTGGCGCCCCACATGATCATGGCCTGTCCCCGTCATTTCGCCGACTCGATCGGTCAGGACGGTGACGCTAGTGCGCGCGGCGCCGTCGTCAAAGGCCGGTTCAATGGCCCCCAGGCGGCCGCCTGGCTTTTGGCTGGCGCTCGTGGCCGGGCGTAGCTTGGGGCTCCGCCCCCGGCGCCCTTCGGATCGGCTTTTGCCCAGCTTCGGGCCGGGACGGGAAAGGCGGGCAGCCAAGCCGCCAACTCATTTGCCTCTGCCATCGCCGCATCGCATATGAGCATCATGGAAGACGCGCCGCGAACCGTGCTGGACGAACGCCAGGTGAACCTGATCGCTAAGGCCCTCGCCGAGCCGCGCCGCTGCCAGATCCTCAAGGAAATCGGTTCGACCAGCGAGCCCATGCCCTACAGCGCCGTCGCCCAGCGCTTTGCGATCAGCGCCCCCACGCTCTCACACCATATGAAGGAACTGGAGCGCGCTGGACTGGTCCGCATGTTCAGGCAGGGCAAGTACGCCTTTCTGGTTCTGCAGCGCGATGTCCTG
>FSTP01000508.1_pt1 | contig 10204 bp, 9 predicted proteins | sample 1637061 | NCBI WGS metagenome assembly FSTP01 (sample SAMEA3914819, study PRJEB12502) | metagenome | biome: forest; material: soil | place: Canada | collected 2010-06-26 | depth 0.3 m | reverse complement strand
TTGATCGCCAAAGTGTGTCAATATCACTATGACACACTTTTAGGCCTGTCAAGACGCTCGGCCGGCGTGTTCGTTCTGGCGGCGCGGACGGTCGGCAGGTCGTCCTAGAGATCCAATATTCGACATCTGTGACGATATTTTTGTTTTCGAGGCGGATTTTGCCGAGGTCGTGATCTGGCGCTGGTGCCCCCAAGCCAGCGCGCCATTGAACAATTTATTCAAGAATAATAGATAGTTATAATTATACGGTCTCATTTTATGGACGGAGTCCGAGGCTGGTGGGGATGCATTGACATTCGACGCCGCTATCGTAATTATCGACATCAACGACAAATTTTAAAAATGAGGCGTCGAAAAAGCGAGCAGGGATGAGGACGGGCTTGAGCGTCAAGAACGACGCCGCCGTCAACGATCGTCCCAGGGAGACAGGAGCGGCGCGAGGCGCCGGTCAGGTCTCCTGCTCGCGGCTTTGAACCGCCTGACGTCGACAGGGAGAGAGACAATCGGCCATGGCTGACGCGCGCGCCTTTTCTTTCGGCGGCCCCCTGCCGCGCCCCGACCCTGCCGGCTTGAGCGAGCAGGGCCTGTTCGACGGCCTGGCGCCGGTCGGACCCCACGCCCCGACACCAAAGCCGGCTGAGGCCATCCATCAACAGCTGATCGGCTGATCAGGCCGCCCGGCCGCCTCTCGGCGGACGCGGGCCCAGGAAACCAAGAGGTACCTATGGGACATGTGATCGGGGTCGATGTGGGGGGGACCTTCACCGACGCGGTGCTGGTCGACGCCGACGGCGCGATGCTGTCGTCGAAGACGCCGTCGACGCCGGTCGACTATGGCGAAGGCGTGGTCGCGGCGATCGAGCTCCTGGCCGAGGCCAAGGGGGTCTCCGTCGAGACCTTGCTCGGCCAGGCCGATTATGTCGTCCACGGGACGACCTCGTCGCTCAACGCCCTGGTGATGGGCAACGTGCCCGAGGTGGGGTTCATCACCACCAAGGGCCACCGCGACTCGATCTTCATCATGAACGTCGAGGGGCGTTACCTCGGTCGGCCGCAGCACGAGCTGCAAGACATCATGCGCCACTCAAAGCCCCGCCACCTGGTTCGGCGCGAACTGGCGCGCGAGGTGACCGAGCGCATCGACCGGGCCGGCGAGGTGGTCGTGCCGCTCGACGAGGACGAAGCGCGCCAGACGATCCGCGAGCTCCTGGCCGCGGGCATGCGCGCCATCGCCGTCTCGCTGCTGTGGTCCTTCCGCAATCCGGCCCATGAGCACCGGCTGCGCGAGCTCATCTACGAGCAGGATCCGACCGTCTTCGTCGCCCTCTCCAGCGAGGTCTCGCCGCGCATCCGCGAGTTCGCGCGCAGCGCCACGACGATCATGAGCACGCAGATCGGCCCGGGGCTCGAGCATTACCTGTCCAAGCTGGAAGGGCGGCTGCGCGACCACGGCCTGACCGGCTCGCTGCTGGTCATGCAGGGCTCGGGCGGCTCGATCGCGGCGGGGGGGGCGGCCGCCTCGGCCATCACCACCATTGGCGGGGTCCTGACCGGCGGCGTCGTGGGCTGCGTGCGTCTGGCCGAGAAGCTGGAGCATCGCAACATCATCGCCACCGACGTGGGCGGAACAACCTTCCTGGCGGGCCTGATCGTGGACGGCGAGCCGGTGCGCGCCTCCGGCACGATCGTCAATCAACATCCGGTCAATGTGCCCACCCTCAGGGTCGAGGCGATCGGATCGGGCGGCGGCGCCATCGCCTGGCTCGACGGCGGCGGCAATCTGCGCGTCGGCCCCACCTCGGCCCAGGCCGTTCCCGGTCCGGCCTGCTATGGCGCCGGCGGGACCGAACCGACCAACACCGACGCCAATCTGGTGCTGGGCATCCTGCCCGAAACCGGCCTGCTGGGCGGTTCGCGGCCGATCAACAAGGCCCTGGCCGTCGAAGCGATCCGCAAGCGCATCGCCGAGCCGCTCGGCCTGACCGTGGAGCAGGCGGCCGCGGCCATCCACGCCGTGCAGAACGCCCAGACCGGCGACCTGCTGCGCAAGATCGTCGTCGAGACTGGCTATGATCCGCGCGATTTCGTGGTCTACGCGTTCGGCGGCGCCGGACCGGCCCACTGCGCCGCCTACGCCGCCGAGATCGGCGTGGGCGAGGTCGTGGTGCCTCTGGGGCCGGTGGCCTCGGCGTTCTCCGCCTTCGGCCTGGCGGTTTCCGATATCGTGCTGGTCCGCGAGCATAGCGACCCGATGACCGCGCCCTTCGACCCGGCGCAGGCCCAGGCCAACTTCGACCGGCTGGAGAACGATGTCCTTGAAGCGATGCGTCGCCAGGGCATTCCGCTCGACCGCGTCGAACTCCATCGCGAGATCGACATGCGCTACGGACTCCAGCTTGGCGAGGTCACCTCGCCGGTCGCCTCGGGGCCGCTCACCGCCGACGCCCTGGACGCGTCGATCGATGAGTTCGAGCGGCGCTATGCGCGCCTCTATGGCGAGGGATCGGGCTTCCGCGAGGCCGGCGTTCACGGGATCACCTTCCGCGTGCGCGGCGTCGGGGTCCTCAATGTGGATCCCAAGTTCGAACTGCTCGAGACCGCGGCCAGCCCCGATCCCAAGGATGCGGTGCTGACCTACCGTCCGGTCTGCCTGCAAGGCGCCCAAGGCTTTGTGGACACGCCCGTCTACGACTATCGCCTGCTGAAGTCCGGCCACCTCCTGCAGGGGCCCGCCGTCATCCAGGTTCCCACCACCTCGGTCGTCATTCCCGGCGGCATGGCCGGCGTCATCGACGCCTACGGCAATCTGCGCATCCAAACCGGCGCCGCCGTCGCCCAAGTCGTCGACCTGTCCGCCAAAAGGAGCGTCGCATGAGGATTCCCGGTTCTGAAGCTTTCGTCGGCGCGCCCGTTGACCCGGAGGCCCTGCGCCGCACCATCGAAGGGCGCCTGCCGCTCCACACCGTGACCCAGGAGCAGATCGACTCGCTTGATCCGCTCACCTACGAGGTCGTGCGCCACCGCCTGTGGTCGGTGACCGACGAGATGGGCGAGACCCTCAAGCGGATGTCGGGGTCGCCGATCGTCACCGACTCCAATGACTTCGACTTCACGGTCAACGACGAGATGGGCCAGCTGGTCCAGGTGGGCCTCTACAACACCATGCTGGTCGGCGCGATCGACATGGCGCTGTCTTGGACGCTCAAGAACCGTCTGGACAATCCGGGGATCCAGGACGGGGACATGTTCCTGTGCAACGACCCGTGGATCGGCGGCGGCCTGCACCAGGGCGACGTGCTGGTTTTCCAACCGATCTTCCACGACGGCAAGCTGTTCGCCTGGACCAGCGCCATCTGCCATGAGCCCGACCTCGGCGGCTCGGCGATCGGTTCGATGCCCATCGGCAATGTCGATGTCTTCCACGAGTCGGTGCCGACGCCGCCGATCAAGATCGTCCGCAACGGCGAGATCCAGCGCGACGTGATGGACGCCTGGACCCGCCGCTCGCGGGTCCCGATGATCATCGGGCTGGATCTGCGCGCCAAGGTCGGGGCCAACAACATCGGCCGCCGCCGTCTGCTCGACGTCATCGCCCAATATGGGCCCGACGTCGTCAAGGCGGTGATGAAGCGCATGATGAACGATGCCGAGTACCGGCTGCGCGAGAAGCTGCGCAAGGCCCCGGACGGGGTGTGGACCGCCACCGGCTATCAGGACCAGGCCTTCCTGGGCGACCGCGACACCCACAAGGTCGCGCTGACCATGACCAAGACCGACGGCCATCTGGTCTTCGATTTCACCGGCACCGATCCGCAGGCCGGCGTCATCAGCTGCACTTTCGGCGGTTGCCGCGGCGGCATCATGCTGGCGTTCCTGCCGATGCTGGCGGGCGACATCCCCTGGTCGGCCGGCGGCCTCATGCGATGTTTCGACATCATCGCCCCGGAGGGGAGTTTGGCCAACGCCACCTTCCCCGCGGCCCTCTGTCGCGCGCCCCTGGCCACCGGCTGGATGATCGGCAACCTGGTCGCCCAATGCCTGTCGCAGATGCTGGACCGCTCCTTCGAGCTTCGGCGCAACGTCCAGGCCAGTTGCTGCGGCACCTACGACCTGGCCTGCATCGCCGGCGTCGATGAACGCCCCGAGCAGCCGGTGCCCTTCATCAATGTGGTGATGGAGGCCGTGGCGGGCGGCTACGGCGCCAAGCCGGCCAGCGACGGTATCAGCACCGGCGGGAATTTCTGCATCCCCATGGGCAAGGTGCCCGATGCGGAGATCACCGAGCTGCTTTATCCGCTGCTGATGCTCTGGCGCCGCGAGGAGGTGGATTCCGGCGGGCCTGGGCGTCAGCGCGGCGGGGCCAGCAGCGCCGTGGCGATGACGCCGCACGGCACTTCGATCCCGGCGCACGTGGTCATGTCCTCGTCGGGCAAGGCCACCGCGCAGAACCCCGGCATGGCCGGGGGCTATCCCGGCAACCTCGGCTACGACGTGATCGTTCACCAGGCCGGCGTGCAGGATCTCTTCCGGGCCGGGAAACTTCCCGGCAAACTGGAGGATCTCAGCGGTCACGCCCAGGTCACCCAATGCTACGCCGAGACCGTCCTCAACCCCGGCGACCTGCTCTACATGAACTGCCAGGGCGGCGGGGGTTACGGCGATCCGCTCCTGCGGCCGCCGCAGGCGGTGGTCGACGACGTGCTCGACGACGTGGTCAGCATCGCCACCGCCTATGAGATCTACGGCGTGGTGGTGGCCGCCGACGGGACGGTCAATGCGTCGGCCACCGAGGAGCGCCGCGCCGAGATCCGCGATGAGCGGCGACGGACCGCCAAGGTCGCGACGCAGCTCAACGAGACCGTCGATCTGTCGGGCGGCTTGCCCATCGACGACAACCTCGTCAGCGTCCCCTGGCAAGACAGCGCGCGGATCGCCTGCCGCCATTGCGGCTGCGTGGTCGGCGACGCCGACAATCGCCTGCACCTGGCCAAGCTTCATGGCCATTCGCGGCTGGCCGGGCCCAATGTTCGCGCCGAGCCCGGCTTCTATATCGATACGCCGGTGCATTTCGAACAGCAGTTCTGCCCCAGCTGCTTCACCGTCCTGCACACCTCCATCATGCCGGAGGGCGAGCGTCAGACCGTCAGCGGCTTTGCGGTGGCGGCCGAGTAGGGAGCCCGCGCCATGTCCACGCCAGTCTATCCCACCCATGCGGGCCGCGTCGCCATCGTCACCGGCGCGGCCCAGGGCATAGGCCGGGCGATCGCGGCGGGTCTGGCCGCGCGCGGGGCGCAGGTGGTGGCGGTCGACATCAAGCCGCTGGATGAAACCGTCGCCGCCATAGGCGAGCGGGTGACGCCGCGCATCCTGGATGTTTCCGACGAGGGCGCCTGGCAGGCGCTCTCGTTGGACATCGACAAGGCCTTTGGGCGGGCCGACATCGTCATCAACAACGCCGCCTACCTACCCTGGGCGCCGTTCGACGATCTGACCCCCGAGATCTGGCGTCGAACCCTGTCGGTCAATCTCGACGCCCACTTCTTCAGCGCCAAGGCGCTCGTGCCGCTGATGCGTCGCCATCATTGGGGCCGCATCATCGCCATCGCCTCCAATTCGATCGGCATCGCCGAGCCGGGGCTCAGCCACTACATGGCCTCGAAAATGGGCGAGATCGGCTTTGTTCGCGGCCTGGCCAACGACCTTGGCCAGGACGGCGTCACCGTCAATGCTGTGCTGCCGGCGCTCACCGACACGCCCGCCATCGCCGTCCTTTCCGAAGAGGCGCGGCGCGGCGTCTATCAGCAACAGGCGATCAAGCGCCTGGGCCAGCCGGAAGACCTGGTCGGCCCGGTGGCCTTCCTGACCAGCGACGACGCCGCCTTCATCACCGGCCAGGCGCTGGTGGTCGACGGCGGCCTCTACAAGATCTCATAAGGGAGCGCGCCATGACCGGACGCCTGGCCGACAAGGTCTGCATCATCACCGGCGCTGGCGGCGACATCGGTCGCGCGGCGGCCGAGCGGTTCGCGCGCGAAGGCGCCAAGATCGTGGCGAGCGATCTGGACGCGCAAAGCGCCGAAGAGACGCTGCGCCTGGTTCGCGAGGCGGGCGGGCAAATCGTCTCCCTGCATCCGGCCAACCTGACCCGGGCCGATGATTGTCAAGCGCTGGCGGATCTGGCGCTGCGCACCTACGGGCGCATCGACATCCTCTTCAACAATGCGGCCAAGGCCCGCTTCAATTGGCTGGAGGATATCGCCGAGGACGAGTGGAAGGCCAACATGGACGATGAGGTCCACTTGGTCTTCCTGCTGACCAAGGCGGTCTGGCCGCATCTGAAGGCCAGCCGCGGCGTGCTCATCAACACCGCCTCCGCCAACGCCTACTCGACCTACAAGGTGCTGCCGTCGCTGGCCCACACGACCGCCAAGGCCGGCATCATCGCCATGACCCGGCAGCTGGCCATGGAGGGCGCGCCGCACGGCGTTCGCGTCAACTCCCTGTCCCCAGGCGTGGTCGAGACCAACCAGACTCGCGCCCAACTGCAGATCCCCGAGTTCGCCGACTACATGATCGGAGCCCGCACCCTGCTGGGCCGTCCCGCCCAGCCGTCCGAGATCGCCGCCGCGGCGCTGTTCCTGGCCTCCGACGAGAGTTCCTACGTGACGGGCATCGACCTGGTGGTCGATGGCGGCCTGATCGCGACCTGACCCCGCACCCAGCTCGCCTACGAAGGCGGGCGCCAACTCCCACGACAGAAGAGAAGGAGGCCCTCATGGCGCGACTAGACGGCAAGACAGCGATCGTCACAGGCGGCGCGCGCGGCATCGGCCGGGCGACCGCCGAACTCTTCGCGCGGGAAGGCGCGCAGGTGACGGCGGTGGACGTCGCCGACCCCCGCGACCCCATCGATGACCCAGCGATTACTTTCGCGCGCCTGGACGTGGCCGACGAGGCTGGCTGGCGCGGGGTGGTCGATGCGGCGCTCGCCCGTACAGGTCGGATCGATATCCTGGTCAACGCCGCCGCGATCGGCGGTTCGATCCTCCCGGTCGCCGAGGAGACCGTCGAGGCCTGGAACGAGGCCATCGCGGTCAACCTGACCGGCGTCATGCTCGGCATGCGCACTGTGCTGCCGACGATGCGGGCTCAGCGGTCTGGCTCGATCGTCAACTTCGCTTCGATCTGGGGTAATGCGGCGGTGCCGGTGATGGCGTCCTACCAAGCCACCAAGGGCGCGGTGATCATGCTCAGCAAGCACGCCGCGGTGGCCCACGCGCCAGACAACATCCGGGTCAATACCGTTCACCCGGGGATCACCGCCACGGTCCCCGTGCTCGAGCTCCAATCGGCGGAAGTGAGCGCCGGGATCGTGAAGGCCACGCCGCTAGGCCGCATGGCCCAGCCGATCGAGATCGCCAACGCCGTCCTGTTCCTGGCCAGCGACGAGGCCAGCTTCGTCACCGGCGCCGAGCTGATCGTCGATGGGGGATACCTCGCCCAATAGCGGCGGGACGCCAGGCCGAGAAACCCAAAAACCGTAAGCGTGAAGGAGTTCAGACGTGGCGGAGACCTACGACATCATATCGGTCGGCGCGGGGAGCCATGGTCTCCTGGCCGCGGCCTATATGGCCAAGGCCGGCAAGCGGGTGCTCGTGCTCGAGCGCAACGATCACATCGGCGGCGGGGCTGTGACCAAGGAGATCGCCCCAGGCTTCCTTTTTGATGAGCACGCGACGGTCCACCAGGTCATCCTGTCCAACCCGCTCATCCGCAATGACGAACTTGGGCTGATGTCGCAGTTCGGGCTGGAGTACATCTATCCCGACGCCGTGTTCGCCTCGGTCTTCGACGACGGCTCGTCGCTGGTGTCCTATCGCGACGTCGAGCAGAGCGCTCGCGCCATCGCGGAGTTTTCGGCCGCCGACGCCGACGCCTATCGGCGGTTCTCCGAGATGGCGCTGCGGGTCTATCCCATGCTCTCCGGCGCGCTCTTCTCGCCGCCCGTGCCGATGGGCGCGATGATGTCGATGATGAGCCAGAGCCGCGAGGGCAACGAGCTGCTGTTGATGTCGCTCAAGAGCGGCTTGGATATCGTCAGCGAGTGGTTCACCCACGAGAAGGTGCGCATGCATCTGGTCAAGCTGATGACGGAGAACCTGCAGGCCCCCGACGACAAGGGCACGGGCATCGGGGCCCTGGCCATGCTGGGCGCGGCGCACGTCACCGGACTGGCCATTCCCCGCGGCGGCTCTGGCAAGCTCAGCGAAGCGATCGCCCGTTGCATCGAGCACCACGGCGGCGTGATCGCGACCAGCCGCGACGTCACCGGGTTCGTTCGCTCCGGCGGTCGGGTCACGGGCGTGGAGACGGCCGACGGCGAGCGCTACATGGCGAAGGACGGCGTCGTGGGCGCGATCCACCCCCACCACCTGCGCCGCTATTTTGGCGATGTCGACGAGGGGGTCCTGGGGCGCGCGGAACGAGTCCAGATGGCCCCCTATTCGTCGCTCACCACCCACTACGCCCTGCACGAGGCGCCGCGCTATCGCGACGCCTCCGGCGACGCCGGCGGAGCGCTCTTCGTGGAGCTCCTGCCGTCGCGGATGGAAACGCTCCGGCGGGCGTTCGACGAGTATCGCTATGGACGCCTGCCAGACCCGATCCCGCATTTCGGCACCACCCGGCATGCGGCCTTCGACCCGAGCCGAGCGCCCCCCGGCAAGGCGGTGATGCAGGCGCTGACTTTCGCGCCCTATGAGCTGGCGCAAGGCGGATGGGACGACCTCGCCGCGGTCTGGCCAGGGCAGATGCAGCGTCAGCTCGGTCGCTGGATCACCAATCTGGAGCCGGACAACATCATCGCCAGCCGGTCCTACACGCCCGTCGACATGGAGCGTTCGTCTTCCAGCTTCGTCCGCGGCGACATCCACGGCGCGGCGCCGTACTTCCACCAGATGAACGGGCATCGGCCGACGCCGGATCTTGCGCAGTACAAGGTGCCGGGCATCGAAGGCTTCTACCTGGTCGGTCCGTTCATGCACCCCGGTTCGGGCCTCACCGGCGCGGGTCGGGCGACAGCCATGCGCATGATGAGCGACCTGGGGATCGATTTTGGAAAGGTGATCGGCGCGTGAAGCTTTACAATCCAGACGGCACCGAGCTGATGACCATCACGTCGATCGAACCGTCGGGCTCGAACCTCGTCATCAAGGGCGACATCTTCGGGACGATGCCGATCAACACGCAGCTGCGGCCGGCCGAAGCGCGCCGCGCCCTGAAGCTGCTGAGCGTCTCGAAGGCGTTGTTCCTGCTGAGCCTGCTCTGGCGAAAATGACGGTCTGACAGGCCAGTGGCCTCTCTAAGAAGCAGTCCTTTGACGGAGGTCCCTTGGGGGCCCGTCAGAGGCCGCCGAAAATGAAGTGGGCCACGCGTCGGGCGATGCGCCAGCCATCCGGCGTCCGCACCAGGCGATCCTCATACTCGCCCAGGGACCGCAGCGCATGGTCCATCGGGATCGGCGCGGCGCCTTGCGTCCGCGTGCCGCTGAAATGGGTGAAGTAGGAGACCACGCGCACTTCGTCCGGCCCCACGCGATCGGCGACGCTGTTGCTGAAGATGTGACGGCTGACGAACCCGGTCGGCCGCGCGACGATCGCGGCCTTCAGCTGCGCGCGGCCGTGGATCACCACCTCCGGCCAGGTGGCGGGGCGCACGAACTCCAGGTCCGGCGTGAACAACGCCACCAGGCCGTCGGCGTCATTGGCGTCCATCCGCATAGAGGCGCGCAGGGCGAGATCTCGGCAGGCGGCCAAGTCCGCATCCGGAGCCTGGGCCGCAGCGCCGCCGGGCGCGGCCTCGGCCGCCCGGCCGGCGAGGGGAAGGCTGGCCAAGGCCAGGGCGGCCCCCCAAAAGCCGCGGCGCGGAAGCTTCATGCTGTGATCTCCTGGGTCTGATGGCCGAAGCCAAATGTCATGTCATCGGGCCTGGCCAAGGACGCCGGCGGGGTCCTGATCGGGGGCTGGGTCCGCGACGCTCTGAATTAAACTTTACGAATAGATAGTTTCAAATCAAGAGCCATGACGGGGCGGCGACCCGTGTCCTGTTCGCCCGCGCAGGCGGCTGTTGTGCTTGCCTGCGCGCGCCGTCGCCAATAAACTTTACTTCTGGAAAAACTAATGGAGCCGTCGACATGCGCCAGATT
>FSTP01000241.1_pt1 | contig 10788 bp, 9 predicted proteins | sample 1637061 | NCBI WGS metagenome assembly FSTP01 (sample SAMEA3914819, study PRJEB12502) | metagenome | biome: forest; material: soil | place: Canada | collected 2010-06-26 | depth 0.3 m | reverse complement strand
GTTCAGTCTCGGAGGCTTCATCGGAGGGCCGATCAACGACCAGCTGAATTTTCGCTTCGCGCTGCAGGGGCGCCGTGGCGGCGCCTGGCAGCGGAGCACGACGCGGCCGGGCGACGGCCTGGGACGGATCTCGGAATTGCAGGCCCGGGCAACGCTGGATTGGCGCCCAAACGCGATCTGGACCTCGCGCCTGACCCTGACGACGACCCATGACGGGGACGAAAGCCAGGCCGCCCAGTTCATCCTCGCCCAGATCACCATTCCAGCCCTGTCGCCGGGTCTGGCGACGTTCCCGATCGTGACCAAACCCAGGGCCGCCGACTGGGCGCCGGTGATCATGGGGACGAACCAGCCGTTTCCCTATGCCAGCGACACGAACCTCTACCATTTGAGTTGGCGTAACGACGTGAAACTCGGCCAGGACATCACGCTCACCTCGCTGACCTCCGCGGCGCGATTTCGCATGAACTACGGAGAGGATCCGGACGGCACGCCGTATCACCTGAGCGCGTTGATCGACCAGGGAGGCCGGGTCTCGTCCTACTTCCAGGAATTTCGCGCGACGGGACGAGCCGACAAGCTGGTCTGGCTGGTCGGCGCCAACGCCGAACACGAAACAGCCAGCGACAGTCCCGTCGCCTACAATGTCGACAACAGCGTCAGTCATGCGCTCGAAGCCGTTGATCCGGCCGCGATCGCCGACTCCACGCAATATGTCAGCCACCTGAAGGCCACCACCTTCGCCGTCTTTGGGCGGCTTCAGTACGCCATCACCGACCAGCTCTCGGCGCAGGGCGCGCTCCGCTACAACAGGGACGAGCGGACATTCGACAATTGCGCGATCGCGACGACCGACGGCTTCGTGCGCTACTGGAACATCTTTCGCGCCGGCGCGGCGCCGGCGACCCGGATCGGCGACTGCTATGTCGTCGACACGGCCAACGGCCTGGCCCCGGTGAGCAACGTCCATAGCGAGCTTAATGAGAACAGCGTGTCCTGGCGCGTCGGATTGGACTGGACCGCACGGCCGGGTCTGCTGCTCTACGCCAATATCAGCAAGGGCTACAAAGCCGGCGCCGTGCCCGTTCTCGCCGCCGCGACCGTTTCCCAGTTCAACCCGGTTCCGCAAGAGTCCTTGCTGGCCTACGAAGCGGGCATCAAGGTCAGCCTGCTGGATCGTCGCCTGCAACTGAACGCGGCGGCCTTCTATTACGACTACCAGGACAAGCAATTGCGCGGTGCGGTGCTGGATCCGAACTTTGGCCCGCTCCAGGCCCTGGTCTCCATCCCGCGCTCGCACGTCGCGGGCGTTGAGGCCGAGTTGGTCGTCCGACCGATCCACGGCCTCACGCTCGACACCTCGGCCACCTACGTCCACACCAACATCGACGAGTTCACGGGCTTCGACGCTCTCGCTCAATTCGGCGATCACGCCGGGACGCCGTTTCCGTTCTCGCCAACGTGGCAGTCGATCACCAACCTCGACTATGAGTTCCCGCTGTCCGCGGACCTGACGGGTTTCGTGGGCGGAACCTACACTCACAACAGCAAGACCTATGCGGGCGTCGGGGCGCTGGACCTGATGCGGATCAGCGCCTTCAGCCTGTTGGACCTGCGCGCCGGCGTCACCTTCGGGGGGGGCGGCTACCGCTTATGGGCCTGGGGAAAGAACGTTACCGACGCCTATTATTGGAACAACGTCTTCGCGGCCGGCGACGGTGTGGGACGTTTCGTGGGTCAGCCCGCCACCTACGGCGTGAGTGTCTCGCACCGTTTGTGAGGCGCCGCACGCCCCAGCCCGGGCGTGTTTAGCGCTGGACGAGTCAGGCGCCTGGCGCGCGGCGCCGGTCGCACGGCGGTCCCGCCGCCAGTTCGCCCATCATGTCGATGAGCAGCGCCAGGATGAGCGCCGCGGCGCCGGCCATGAACAGCCATGCGTACTGGCCGCCCGAGCTCTGCAGCAGATAGGCCATCGCGTAGGCGGCCAGCGCCTGGGCGGTTGCGAAGGCGGTCGTCGCCATCCGCCAGGCGACTTTCCGGGCGCTGACCGCCGGCCCCGCCAGCTCGTGGAGACGGCCTAGAACCAGCGGGACGATTCCGGGCGTGGCGGCGCCCATGATCAGGCTCGAGAGTATAAGGAGAAAGGGGCCCCGCGTCAGGGCCGGCGCGAGCGTGGCGGCGGCTTCCAGGAGAAGGGCCAGGCGCAGCGCCGCGCGGTATCCCACGCGATCGGCCGCGAGGCCGGCCAGTGGTGGTCCCGCCACCGCGCCCACCCCAAATATGGCCCAATAATAGGCTCCGGCGTCCACCCCACGACCCAATCCACGGGCCACGAAGACGGACAGGAAGATCATGTGGGGGACCAGGCCCACAGCGTTCAGGCCATATTCCGCGCAGAGCAGGCACAGCTTTACGGCCGCCTGGAATCCACGCCGGACCCGGGGGCGAACCGACGCCAGCGCGATCGGCTCGGGCGGCGGCGCCGGCCAGCCGTCCCAGGCGATGATGGTCAGGATCGCGCCCAACGTCCCCAGTCCCGCCCAGGCTTGGGTCAGTCCCTGCCGTAGCAGCAGGGGGATCAACGTGCCGGACGCGGCGATCCCCAGACCCACGCCCATGAAGATCAGGCCGCTGGTCCAGCCGCGACGGGCGGCGGGCACGTGCGCCAGGATCAAGGGAGCGGCCAGGATCATGATCACCCCACCGCAAACGCCCGAGACCAACCGCCAACCGAAGAACCACGCGAAAGGGCCGGGCAGGGCGCACGCGAAGAGCGATAGGGTGCAGATCGCCATCATGGCTCTCAGCGCCGTCCTGGGCGAGCCCCGCGCCGAAAAGGGCTCGGCCAGAAGGACGCCCACCAGATATCCGGCGAGGTTGGCGGCTGCCAGATAGGTGGCGGCGGCGGCGCCGAACCACCCGGCCGCGACCACGGCTGGCAGCAGCGGCGTATAGGCGAACCGCGCCAGTCCAATCCCCAGCAAGCTTGCGCTGGCGCCGGACAGGATCGCGCGCCAGGGCAACGGTTCGGCCGGCCGCTCCGCGGGCAAAAAGGGATCTTCGAGAGGTCGTGCGCGCGGTCTTTTCAACGTGATGCCCACCCGAATGGCACCGCGGCGCACCGGCCCCGCGGTCCGCGTTTTGAGGTTCCGATGCCTGGCGAGCCGCGGGCCCGCTCAACCGCCCTACTGGCGGTAATCCGCCGTGTGCTTGTTTAAATCCCGTTCCAGCGGCCCGGGCTTCTGCAGGCCGCGCGCCACCAACGCCTTGATCCGCGACTGGGCCCCGGGGCGCTGCACGGAGGTGATGAACGCCTCCCAGCCGGCGGCGATCTCCGCGTCGGGTGGCAGGCTGGCCTCGTCAACCAGATGCTTGGTGTCGATGATCGCCTGCTGATCGAACCCGGCGATACGGGTGGCTAGGGCGTCGACGAATCCATCCAGTTCGGCGTCGGGCAGGGCGCGATTGACGTAGCCATAGCGTTCGGCAAGGTCGCCATCCAAAGCCTGGGCGCCGATCAGCACCTCCAGGGCTCGGCCGCGCCCCATCAGACGCGGGAGCCGCGCCATGGGGCCACCGCCCGGGGCGAAGCCGGCCCCCACCTCGAACTGCGACAGCCAAGCCTTTTCGCGACTGGCGAAGCGCATATCCGTGGCCAGCGCCAGTTCGCTGCCGATTCCGCTCGTGCGCCCCCGGATCAGGGAAATGGTCACCACCTTCAGACGGGCGAGCCGCACCATGAAGTCGGGCACGGCGGGCATGCCCGTAGGTCCTGGCGACATGTTGGTCGAGGCTTCCAGCGGTTGGAGGAGGTCGTAGTGCGCCATGAAGTAATCCGGCAAGGCGCTGTCGAAGACGACCACCTTCACCTGAGGATCAGCCTCGATCTGGTCGAGGATCTCATCGAGCCGACGTACTTCGTCAGGGCCGACGATGTTGAGCGGGGGGTTGTTGAAGGTCACCCGCCAGTAGGCGGCGCTGCGCCGGGTCAGTAGGATCTTAGATGCGGCGTCGGACGCCGCCGGGGCCGTGGGCTGTTTGACCCGGGCCAGGCTTTCGGGCGGCGCGCAAAGCACAAGCGTCGCGGCCGCCAGCGTGCACAACACCGTGGATGAATAGGTCCGCATGATCGCCTCCTGGCGGATCGGGCGCCTGTCGGCCCGTCGGCGATCACAGCAAGGCTTGGGCTTTCGATCTATTGGACCTAGGTGTCGGCGACACCAAGGTATGCCTCGAAGGCCAAGAGCGCGTGGCCCGACGCTTCGGTCAGGGGGCTACCTGTTCGAGAAAGGCCATCATTCGCGCGGCGATCTCGTCGACCTTCTCGTCCAGCGCGAAATGGCCTGCATCGAGTAGGCGCACCTCCGCGTCGGGGAGATCGCGCCGATAAGCCTCCGCGCCCGCCACGATGAAGGAGGGGTCGTATCGTCCCCACAGAACCAGGGTCGGCGGGCGGTTCTCGCGTAGCCAGGCCTGCCATCGGGGATAGGCCGCGACGTTGGTTTGATAGTCGTAGAGCAGACTGGCCTGGATCTCCCGCGCGCCAGGCCTGGTCAGCATCGCGTACTCGTCCGTCCAAGTGTCGGGATTGTAGCGCTCGGGGTTGGGGCTGCCGGCGAGGTGACGCCGTCGGGCCGCTTCCAGTGAGGTAAAGGCTTCAAGTTGATCGGAGTGCTTGTCGGGATCGGCCCAGTAGTCGGCGATGCCGACCCACTTGGCGCCGAGACCCTCGCGGTAGAGGTTGGCGTTTTGGATCACCAGCGCCCGAAGCCCGCCGGGGCGGGCGATCATCATGCGAAACCCGACCGGTCCGCCGTAATCCTGCAGATAGAGGACGTAGCGACCCACGCCTAGATGCTCGAGCAAGGCGTTGATCGTCCCGGCGAGGTGGTCGAACGTGTAGGCATAGTCCTTCAGCGCGGGCGCGTCGCTGTGACCAAAGCCGGGATAGTCGGGCGCGATGACGTGGTGGCGGATGGCCAGCAGTGGGATCAGGGTATCGAACATGCGAGAGGACGAGGGAAAGCCGTGCAGCAGCACGATCGTCGGCGCCCGCGGTGGCCCAGCCTCTCGGTAGAAGACACCGACGCCGTCCACTTGGGCGCGGTGATAGGTGATGGTCGCGGAGGTCGATGCCAGCATCACCAGGCCGTCGCCTCGCGGATCTCTTGCGCTCATCGCTGTCTTCCGTGACGGGCCGCCTGATCGGGCGCCAAGCGAACTGCCCTGACGGTCAAAACGCCCGTCACGCCCGAAGCCCCTCGACAGGCACCTGCAACCCCGCCAGGCAGCCGCCCTCGCCAAATCGCCAATCCACCGAACCGCCAAGTTCGGCCGCCAGCGCCCTGACCAGGCCGACGCCGCGGCCAGGCCGGGGATCGAAGGCGCGCTGCCCGTTGTCGCCCACGACGCAATGGATCACCGCGTCGCGCCGGGTCAGCCGCACGGCGATTTCGCCGTCCCGTCCGGCCAGTCCATGGCGCGCGGCGTTGCGCACAAGCTCCGCGATCACCAGGCCGATCCGCCAGGCTCGCGTCGAGCCTTCCCAGATTTCATCGGTGTCGACCGTGAGACGCACGCCACGGTCGGCCAGAGACGCCCTGGATAACGACGCGCACACTTCGCCAACATAGTCGGCCAGATTGACCTGCCCGCCCATCGGCGGCATCAGGGCCCGGTGGGTTTGAGCATGCGCGCGAAGGCGATCCGCGGCCCGGACCAGGGCGACCCTGGCTTCAGCCGCCGGCATCTGGGACGCGGCCAGCGAGAGGGTCGATATCGCCTCGGCATATTCGTTGACGATGCGGTGGTTGATCTCCTCGACCAAGTGCAAGGGCAGGCTGTCAGAGGCGCCGTGGAACGCCGTCTCGAGGATCATGATCCGGTCTCCCGATCATCAGACCGCCGCGCGTCGCGGCTTGGGAAATCCAGAAGACGGCAAGCCGCGAAGGTATTCCATTGGACCTAGGTATCGGCGAGACCTTGGTCTTGATCCCTAGGATCCGGACGTAAGCCCCAGCCGTTCGCTCATCCGCACCAGGTCGGCCAGTGAGCCGGCCTGCATCTTCTCCATCACCTTGCCGCGATGGGCCTTCACGGTGATCTCGCTGATCCCCAACTGCCCGCCCACCTGCTTGTTGAGCAGGCCCTTCACCACCAGGTCCATGACCTCTCGCTCGCGACGGCTGAGCGAGGCGCGCCGTTCACGTAGCCCCTGGCCGGCGGCTTGCTGGATCAGGGCCAAGCGGCTGCGCGCCAGGGCCGTGTCGATGGCGGTCAGAAGGACGTCTTCGTGGAAGGGCTTGACGAGGAACTCCGTCGCGCCGGCCTTCATCGCCCGTACCGTCATGGGCACATCCCCATAGCCGGTGATGAAGATGATCGGCAGCTCCGAACCCTCGGCGCAAATTCGCGCCTGAACGTCCAGGCCGTTCAGGTCGGGTAGGCCCACGTCCAGCACCAGGCAACTGGGACCGCCCGCCGGCTCGCAATCGAGAAAGCTCGCCGCGGTCGAGAAGGTGCGCGCCTGCCAACCCGCGGCCCGGATGAGCGCCTCCAGCGACTCGCGAACCGAGATGTCGTCATCGACGACGTAGACGGTCGGTCTGGGGTTCGGCATCAAGGTCCGCTCGGGCGAGAAGATGGGGCGCAGCGTAACCCCTTCTGGAAAGAATTCCATTTGACCCTCACGTCTTGCCGATCGCGGCGGTGACGGCGCCAACGATCGACGCTTCGCTGAAAGGCTTCAGCAGATAGGCCGACGCGCCGCGCGCGAGCATCCGTTCGCGAAGGCCCTCGTCGGACTGGGCGGTGATGACCACGATCGCGATGTCGTTGCCGCGACGGGCGAGCTCATTCTGAAGTTCCGGACCGGTCATGCCGGGCATGGCCACGTCGAGCACAAGGCAGGCGGCCTGGGTCAGACTTTCGGACGCCAGGAACGCTTCGGCCGAAGCGAAGGGTTGGGCCCGGAAGCCAAAGGACCGCAGCAGATAGGGCAGGGCCTCGCGTACGGACTCGTCGTCATCGACGATGGCCACCAGCTTTTGCTGGGCCATCACGCCATCCCCGACGCGAGACGCGTGACCGATTGAGAAGCCGGTGAAGTCTCAGCGGGGTTCGCGAACCGCGTTCGACCGGAGCGGGTCCGATCGGCGCGTGGGTCAGTGATGAAGTCGATCTCGCCCTCCATGCCTGACCTTTGTTCCCCCACGCACGACACTAGGGACGCGGCGCGGTCGCCGTCTATTGCACTTTGGTATCGATCAGGTCGCCGAGTGGCGCGCGGGCTCGGGGGCGGGACACCAAGGTATCGCCGATACCATCGTCCAATGGATATCGACGGAATTTGAGCGAAATGCTGGCGGCGAAGCTGGATTTCGGCCCGCGAAATCGCCCGATGAGCAGGAGATCTCAAATGTCCTCCGAATTACCCTCGACCACGCGCCGCCATTTTCTGGGCGTGTCCGCCACGGCCGGCGCGCTGTGCTACGCCTCGTCCGTCGCGGCCGAGGCGGCTGGGCTGGCGGGCGAGCCGCCTAGCGCGGGGGTGAGCGCGGACCCCAAGGCGATCCGCTCCTATCGCATTCAGATTCCGCAGGCGGTTCTGGACGACACCAAGCGCCGCATCCTGGCGACCCGATGGCCCGAGAAGGAGACGGTGAGCGATGACTCCCAGGGCGTTCAGCTGGCCACGGTTCAGGCGCTCGCCCACTATTGGGCCAGCGACTACGACTGGCGCAACTGCGAGACCTATCTGAACAACCTGCCCAACTTCATCACCGAGATCGACGGGTTGGACATCCACTTCCTGCATGTCCGCTCCAAGCACGAGAACGCGCTGCCGATCATCATCACCCACGGTTGGCCAGGTTCGATCATTGAGCAGCTGAAGATCATCGGCCCACTGACCGACCCGACCGCTCATGGCGGCACGGCCGCCGACGCCTTCCACGTCGTGATCCCGTCGTTGCCTGGCCACGGCTTCTCGGCCAAGCCGACGACAACGGGCTGGGACCCCATCCGGATCGCCAAGGCCTGGATCGAGCTGATGCAGCGGTTGGGCTATAGCCGCTACGTGGCCCAGGGCGGCGACTGGGGCAATGCCGTCACAGAGCAGATGGCATTGCAGAAGCCTCCGGGGCTGGTGGGCATTCACACCAACATGCCCGCCACCGTGCCGGCGGACGTCGCCAAGGCCCTGCAGTTCGGCGATCCGGCGCCGGCCGGGCTGTCCGCCGACGAGCGTCACGCCTTCGATCAGCTCGATACCTTCTACAAGCACGGTCTGGGCTACGCCAACGAGATGGCCAACCGCCCGCAGACGCTCTACGCCCTGGCGGATTCGCCGATCGGCCTGGCCGCCTGGATGCTCGACCACGACGCCCAGAGCTACGAACTGATCGCTCGCGTCTTCGCCGGCAAGACCGAAGGCCTGTCGCGGGAGGACGTCGTCGACAATGTGGCGCTCTATTGGTTCACCAACACCGCCGTGTCGTCGGCGCGTCTGTACTGGGAAAGCAAGCTGCCCTTCTTCGCGCCCAAGGGCGTCACCATCCCGGTCGCCGTCAGCGCCTTCCCGCAGGAGCTCTACCAGGCCCCCAAGAGCTGGGCCGAGCGGGCCTATCCGAACCTGATCTACTACAAGAGACACGACAAGGGCGGCCACTTCGCCGCCTGGGAGCAGCCGCGGTTCCTCACCGAGGATTTGCGGGCCGCGTTCGGTCCGCTGCGGCAAGTCTAGCCGCGCGGCGCCACGGGCTTGTCCGGCAAGCCAGTCCGGTCCGCGTCCGCGTCCGCGAAATCGCGCTCCAAGGCCCGAGAGTTCGCGCCTACTGCTTCATCTTCGGATAGCGGGAGAACCAGATGTCCTTGATGATTGATCCGCTGCGCCGCAGACTCGTGGGGGCCGCCATGGTCACCGCGGCGATGCCCGCCATCGGCCTGGCCGCGCCGCCCGTCGCGCTCCTGGCCGGCGACGCGGGGACCGCGCCCAGCCTCTTTGGGACGCTCCGCCGGATCCAGGCGGGCGACCTTGAGATCGCGTATGCGGAACTAGGGCCGCCGCGAGGGCGACCTGTCATCCTGCTGCATGGCTGGCCCTACGACATCCAGGCCTTCGCCGAGGTGGCGCCCTTGCTCGCGGCGGAAGGCTATCGGGTGATCGCGCCTTTCCTGCGCGGCTTCGGGGCCACGCGCTTCCTTTCGACCGAGGCCGTCCGCAACGGTCAGCCGGCGGCGGTCGCGCTCGACACGATCGCCATGATGGACGCTCTGAATATCAAGAGCGCCATCCTCGGCGGATTTGATTGGGGCGCGCGCAGCGCCGACATTATCGCCGCGCTGTGGCCTGAACGCTGCCAGGGACTGGTGGCTGTCAGCGGCTATCTGATCGGCGGCCAGGCGGCGGGCGCCAAGCCTTTGCCGCCGGAGGCCGAGCTGCAGTGGTGGTACCAGTTCTATTTCGCCACCGAACGCGGTCGAGCCGGCTACGAGGCCAACCGCCGGGCCTTCGCCCGACTGATCTGGCGGCTGGCGTCGCCGAAATGGTCCTTCGACGACGCCACGTTCGAGCGCTCGGCGGCGGCCTTCGAAAATCCCGACCATGTCGCCATCGTCATCCACAACTACCGTTGGCGGCTGGGCCTGGCGCGAGGCGAGGCCCGCTACGACGCGATCGAGCAACAGCTGGCGACCGCCCCGACGATCGGGGTGGCGACCATTACCCTGGAGGGCGACGCCAACGGCGCGCCGCATCCCGAACCCGCCGCCTATGCCGCCAAGTTCACCGGCCGCTACGCCCACCGTCTGATCGACGGCGGTGTCGGTCACAACCTGCCGCAGGAAGCGCCTAGGGCTTTCGCCCAGGCGATCATCGATGTCGGGCGAATGTGACCCGGCGGGCGGCGCGACCCCGACAGGGCTTGCGCGCCGCGAGTAGCGCGACTGTTCAGACAGCGAAGGAAAGAAGATGCTCGACCTCAGACTTGAAGCCGTCGTGATCCCGGTGTCCGACGTGGATCGAGCGGCGGCGTTCTACCGCGGTCTGGGCTGGCGCGTGGACGCCGATCTCGCGACGGCCGGCGGCGGTCGTATCTTGCAATTCACCCCGCCGGGCTCTGCGTGCTCGGTGCTGCTGGGAGCAGACCTGACGCCGTCCGCGCCGGGGACGACTCAATTTCTGCACCTGATCGTTCGCGACATCGAGGCGGCGCGCGCGGACCTCGTTGGCAGAGGCGTTCAGGTCGGCGAGGTCTTCCACGACGCCGAGGGCGGCTTCAACCGTTTCGATCCGGCCACGCGCGCCGCCGGGCTGGATCCGAAACGCCGCAGCTATGCGTCGTTCGCCACCTTCAGCGACCCGGACGGCAACGGTTGGCTGCTGCAGGAGATCAAGACGCGTCTTCCCGGGCGAGGGGACGAAAGCGTCACGTTCAGATCGGTCGCCGACCTGGCCGACGCCTTGCGGCGCGCCGCGGAGGCCCATGGTGAACAAGAGGAGCGGCTCGGCGCCGCCGATGTCAATTGGCCCGATTGGTACGCGGGCCGCATGGCCGCCGACCAGGGTGCGGGTCAGTAGGGCGCGCCCGGGGGGGAGGGCCATGAAACGCTTGGCGCTGGCCCCGTGCGTTCTCGCCTGCGGACCCGCCGTCGCCCAGGCCGAGACCCTCGAAGCCTCGACCCATGTGTTTGGCGATTGGAACGGGGTGCGTTCCCAGCTTCGAGATCGCGGCGTCGAGGTTCTGGTCACCTACGTCAATGAGCTCGCGGCCAACAGCCAAGGGGGGG
>FSTP01000579.1_pt1 | contig 11569 bp, 14 predicted proteins | sample 1637061 | NCBI WGS metagenome assembly FSTP01 (sample SAMEA3914819, study PRJEB12502) | metagenome | biome: forest; material: soil | place: Canada | collected 2010-06-26 | depth 0.3 m | reverse complement strand
CGCCGTCCCACCCCGGTCGTCCCGTTCTCCGGCAAGATGGCGCGCGGCGCGTTTGGGCGTGCGGCGAAGGGGCTGTGGGCGGGCGCGGTGCGGTTGGAGGCTTGTCCCCGCCAAGCGGCGTCCGCCGCGGCGAGGCCGGAGATGGGGCTGGCGGTCTCTTCCCTCGGTTGCTCGCGAACCACCCCTCCTTGTGTCGCTTTCTGCGGGTCTCGGCCGCCTCTTTGCGTCAACCCCGCAAGGGGGTTCCCCTGCGCTGGCGCTCCGGTGACGTCGGCGTCCGGACCCTTCGGTTTGCGCCATCGGGGATGGTCCCCGAGCAACCGAAGGAAACACCACCATGGCCACCACCATCGCCAACCTCACCGTGAAGTCGGACGGCTCGCTGGAAGGCACGCTCGCCACCCTCAACGTCACCGCGCCGATCGCCCTGGTTCCCAACGGCCGCAAGACCAAGGACAACGAGCCCGACTACCGCGTCATCAGCCGCAAGAACGGCTTCGAACTGGGCGCGGCCTGGAACCGGGTCTCGCAAACCACCGGGGCGGAATACGTCTCGGTCTCGCTCTCGGCCCCGGAATTTGGCACGATCTACGGCAACGTCGCGCCGGCCCCGGGCGATGACCCCTCCAAGAAGGTCATCATCTGGACCCCCGCGAGCTGATCGCCAATCGAGCCGGCCCCGCCACGGCGGGGCCGGCTCTTTTCCTGTTCGGGCCTGGGCTGGGCGTGGGCTGCTGATCGCCAGGCGCCAGGCGCCAGGCGTTGCGCTTGACGGGAACCGCCCGTGACCGGTCGGCCGCGCTCCTAGGGATCGCGTCGTCGTCGCATGGCGGGGTTTGTGATGACCGCGTTCAGACTGGCCGGTGTCCTGCGCGGCCTGGGTTGCCGCCGGAAGGGCGGGGGCAGGGGAGTCCTGGGGCGTTGGCCGCCGCCAGGCGTGGGTTTGGGCAAGGGCGAGGTGTGGTGAAGGCCGGCTCCAGCCGCGCTCGCGCAAACCACCCCGCTTTTGGAGGCGTTATCCTTGGCCCGGCCCGGGGCCTGGTTCGATCAACCCCTGAAGGGTCCGCTACGCCTTGCGTGCGGCCAGACCGGCTGCGCCGATCCGGTGATCGCGACCCCGGGGCCGGGCCTTTCGGACGCCTGTCGAGCGGGGATGGTCTCCGCTCCGAGACAGGAACCGGATCAATGCCTCTCGCCCTTGCCCAAACCCACGCCTGGCGGCTCGCTCAGACTCTGATGGTCTGCGTCATCCTCTTCCAAATCGACAGCCACAGCTTCGGCGTCGTCGAAAGCCGCGAGTTCGACGGCGACGCCGATAGCATCATCAGCGAATATGACCCGTTCGCCCCCTAGCCGGGGGTGGCGCGCCGTGTTCCCAGGTCGGCGATGGGCTCGCCGATCTGGGCCGGATTCTGCTCAGGGCAAACCGTCGAGACGACAACGTCGCCGACGGCCCACCGATCTCTTGCGGCCGCCTGGGCGCCGTGACCGTCGCGCCAGATCGCCGCCTGAGCCGTGCGACCTATGGATCTCGCGCCGTCGGCGCACACCAAAGGTCTTGATCTTGGGCGATCGTCATAATCGCATAAAATCGTCTTATGCGATTTCAAGCATAAAGCGACTTTATGTGGAAAGTCGCATATTCCAATTTTATGCGCTTTCGGGCATAAAGCGCTCAGGAGGCCCGCCATGTCCCTGATCGCACGTTCCCCCAAGCAAATCGGCTCGATCATCCAGAACCTGCGCCAACGCCGCGGTCTGACCCAGAGCCAGTTGGCCGAGTTGGCCGGCGCGCGTCAGGAGATGGTCTCCATCATCGAGCGCGGCCATCCCGGCGCCAAGCTCTCTTTGATCTTCGACCTACTGGCGGCGCTGGATCTCGAATTGAGCTTGCAGCCCCGCAGCACGGGGGCGGCCACCGAGGTTCTGGACGTCTTCTGATGGCGCGCCGCAAGACCCATGCGCCGCTGCAGGTGCTGATCAACAATCGACGGCTGGGCCGGCTGGAGAAGGAGGCCAACGGGGCGATCTTCTTCCAGTACGACGAGGCCTGGCTCGATTGGGAGCACACCTTCCCGGTGTCGTTGTCGTTGCCTTTGCGGCCCGCCGCCTATCGGGGCGAGCGTGTCTTCGCGGTGTTCGACAATCTGCTGCCCGACAATCCGTCGGTTCGCCGGATCGTCGCCGAACGGACGGGGGCGGCCGGAACCGACGCCTACAGCCTGCTCGAGCAGATCGGCCGCGACTGCGCGGGCGCCTTGCAGTTCCTGCCCGAGGGTCTGGAACTGGACGCCACGGCCCCGGTGGCCGGCGAGCCGCTCAGCAACGCGCAGATCGAGACCATCCTGGCCAACCTGGGCCGCGCGCCCCTGGGCCTGGACCTGGAGCAGGAGTTTCGCATCTCCGTGGCCGGCGCCCAGGAAAAGACCGCGTTGCTGTTCCATGAGGGCCGCTGGAAGCGCCCGACCGGCGCCACGCCCACCACCCACATCCTCAAGCCCCAACTGGGCGAGATCCCCACGCCGTTCGGGATGATCGACCTGTCCAACAGTGTCGAGAACGAGCACTACTGCCTCAAGCTCATCGAGGGCTTTGGCCTGCCGGTGGCCAACACTCACATCGAGCAATTCGGCGCGCGCACGGTGTTGGTGGTCGAGCGCTTCGATCGCCATTGGCGCGACGACGGCCGGCTGCTGCGTCTGCCGCAGGAGGACCTTTGCCAGGCCCTGTCCGCGCCGCCCAGCCGCAAGTACCAGAACCAGGGAGGTCCCGGCGCGGTCGATATTCTGGATCTGCTCAAGGCCTCCGACGAACCCCAGGCCGATCAGGCCGCCTTGCTCAAGAGCCAGATCGTCTTTTGGCTGATCGGGGCCACGGACGGCCACGCCAAGAATTTCAGCCTGTTCCTACGCCCGGGCGGACGGTTCAAGCTGACGCCGTTCTACGATGTCCTCAGCGCCCAGCCGGCCTTCGACGCCAAGACCATTCCGCACAACAAATACACCCTGGCCATGTCGGCCGGCGCGCGCCGCCACTACAAGATCCTCGACATCCATGGCCGCCATTTCGCCCAGACCGCCCAGGAGGCGGGGCTGCGCGGTTCGCTTTTGAAGGCGGTGATCGATGAGGTGGAGGCTCTGGCCGCCACCGCGCCTGAGCGGGCGCTGGCCCTGATGCCGGCCGGGTTCCATGAAGACATCCACGCCAGCGTGACCGGCGCGATCGCGCTTCGCCTGCCACGTCTGCGCTCGGCGTTCGAGGCCTGACGGGGCGTTCGCGGCGGCGCTGGGCCGCTGGCCTCGTCCTGGGATCAGGCGGCGTGGTCGGCGGGGCGCGCCGGGTCGCCGAGCAGCGCGCGCGCCTCGGCGCTGTCGTCGAACAGGGCGTAGCGCAAGGGCGCGAAGACCGCGCCCGGCTCAAGCTCGCCAGGAACCTGCTGCGAGCCAGCAAGGTGCACCAGAAGCTCGTTCATGCCCTGGCCGAGCGCCCAGGCCCAGCTCGGATGACCAGGCCCGGCCGTCTGGCTGATCGCGCGGGCCAGTTCGAAATGCAGGATCGTACGGCCGCCGTCGGGGTCGCGGCGCGCGAAGGCGAACAGTCCGCCGCCGTGCACGAACCGCCCGTCGTGATGGTAGAGGCTCATGAAGCCCACGCCATTGATGATCACGTCGGCTTCCATCGGTCCGGCCTCCTGCTTGATGAGAACATAAGCAGAACTTTTGAGGTTTGTGGAGTCCGTTCAGCCGCGCGCTTGGACGGGCGGCCTCGCCGTTTCCACGCCATGGCCTGTCTTGTCGCGACCTGTGTCCGGGCCGTCTTGAGGTCGCCAAAGCCTTGACGGACAAGGGGCCTGGGCTTGCGACGACGCTTCCACCCGCCCGCCAGGCGTCCGTTCCGCAAGCCCGCCGCGCCCCGTCCGCCTCTCCCCCGGCGGACGCGGCGAGGCGGCGACCCGATCGGTTTTCCGGTTCCCCCCGCCGGACATCGGGTCGCCGCCGCTGGCCGGCATCCGCGCGGGCGGTTCTCAAGAGGCGACCCCATGACCACCATCGGATACTTCCGCCGCGACGGCGAAGGCTTTGCCGGGCGGATGACCACCCTGCAGCTGGACGCGGCCGTGCGTCTGATCCCCGCCGACAAGCGCAACGACAAGGCGCCCGACTATCGCGTCCTGGTCGGCGAGCTGGAATGCGGCGCCGGCTGGCGGGCCACCGACGAGGGCTCCGGCGCCCTGATCAATCTCAAGCTCGACGACCCGGCCTGGCCCGCGCCGGTCAATGCCCGGCTGATGGCCGGGGAAGGCGAGGCCCTGCCGCTGGTTTGGATCCGCCGCGCGCCCGAAGCGGCCAAGACCCCCGATCCCCCAACCTAGGATTCCTCGATCTGGGATTGCCCGACCTAGGATCCGCCGGAGGGTTCCGACCCGTCGTCCGGCGCGTCGGTGGGGGCATAGAGGCGACGGATCTGGTCTTCCAGGAAGCGCTCGGCTTGGTTCTCGCGCTTGAGCAGGAACTCCCGCAGCCGCGCGAACGCCTGGCGAAAGGTCTCCAGGAAATGGACCCCGGGAATGACCGCGACCTGGTCGCCCGTGCCGTCCTCGAATTCATGCCAGGTCATCCACAGGATGGTCGGGGCCTTGTGGTTCAAGGACCGCATGGCGGTCTCGCGCGACCCAAACAGCAGGCCCAGGGTGATGGCCACCGCGTCGCTGTCGGTGGCCAGCCCAAAGAGGCGAACCTTCTCGAGGTCGAGGCGTCCGCGCCCGGCCTCGAACTCTTCGTAGGTGCGCAGGCCGATCCCCATGGCGGCGGCCACTTCGTCGGGTTTCATCCGCCGCTCCAGGCGGATCGACTTGAGGATTGAGTGAAGCAATCGCGATTGCCTGGCCAGACTGCTGGACGGCGAAGAGGGCATCGGCATTCAACCACGCAATGATCTACTTAAGCGAGAGTTTGTTCGATCGCTGCAAGCGTATCAACTGCTCAAGTCTCATTTGGAAGCTTGGCCGGATAATCTTTGTACGGACCTATCGGGAACAGCGAAGCTATCCATCGGCTTTCCCGAAATATTGAGCAAAGCTTATTGAAGCCTACCGTCGCGACCTGGAATCTCGGCGGGTTCGCCCGCCGAGAAACGACGGGGGCGGGCTAAATCGCAGCGGAATCGCCGCCTGCCGAACCGATCCGCACCGGAGGCGACGACGTCCAGGCGACAGAGGTCTCGACAGGCGGCTGAACCGAGCTTCAGGCTTTTGACCTTTTTAGGGATTGCTCTTGAGCCGCGACCGAGACCCTTTTGAGCGGACGCTCGACCTGCTGCGCCGCCGCCTGCGGATGGGGGCGTATGGCCTGGGCCAGCCGTTGCACATCCAGAAGCTGGCGGGGACGATGGCGGTCAGTTCGACCCCGGTGCGTGAAGCCCTGGCTCGGTTGTCGGGCGAGGGCCTGATCGCCCGGGCGCGCAGCGGCTATCGCACCCATCGCTACGACGCCGCCGGCCTCGGCGACCTCTACCATCTGGACCAGACCTACGCCCTGGCGACCCTGACCGGGAGGCGCGGCGCTTCGCGCGCGCCGTGGCCGCCCGCCGCCCTGGCCGCGCAGACCCAAGACGAGAGCGACTATGTCGCGCGCACCGAGCGCCTGCTGGCCGATCTGGGCCAGGCCGACAATCACGCCCTGGCCGCGGCGCGCCAGACGCTTTGGGACCGTTTGGCGCCGTTTCGGGCGTTGGAGCCCCTGGTCCTGCCTGACATCGGGATCCAGGCGCTGGAACGGGCGGCGACCGAGGACGGCCCGGCGCGCGGGGCCGCGCTCCTGGTCCGCGCCTATTACCGCGCCCGACTGCGCGCGGTTCCGGCTTTGCTGGGTTCAGCCTTGGCGCGCAAGTATCCGGAAAATATACCTTGAATATACATGGCGCGGATCGCCTGCTTGAGAGGTCGCAACCCCGCGACATTCCAACCTAGAGGCTTGTGATGACTGCTCCCCTGAAGACCGCGCTGATCCGTCTGGGCCGCGCCAAGGACCTGACCCGCACCAGCAGCAAGGGCTCCGCGCCCGAGATCGACAACCCGGTCGAGCGCTATCTCTGAAGCGACGGCCTGGTCCTCGTCGTGACCGGCCGTCGCGGACGCCCGGTCCTGGTTCCATCGCCGGCGGCGCGTACGCCGGCCCCATAAGGGACGATGCCATGTCCTTCGATGCTCGAACCGGCCTCGTGCGCCTGGTGCGCCTGGGATCGGCCAAGCGGCTGACCCGCACCAGCAGCCACGGGTCGCTGCCGGAGATGAACAACGCTTCCGAGCGCTGGTTCTGACCTCCAGATCGGCGCCTGCCCCAGGGGGCGGGCGCCGATCGCTTGCGTGACGGCCATGTCGGGCGCCGGCCGTCCGCAGATGGCGGCCCGGTTCGGGGCCGCGCCCTTTCACGAGACACGTCATGTCCTTCTTCCTGGCGCCGGGCGTCCATGCCGTTCAGGTGCGCGACGACATCGTCTTTCTCGACACCCTGGCCGACGCCTATTTCTGCCTGGGCGGGGCGACCGACCTCCTGGCCCTGCGGCCGGGCGGCCAAGTCGAGGTCGCCCGCCAGGCGCCCGCCGCCCAACTGGTCGAGGCGGGCCTGCTGTCACGCGCTGATCCTGGGCCGCGCTCGGCGCCGCCGACCGCCCCGACCGCCTCGGCGCGGCAGGTCGCCCCAGGCCCGACGCCCGCTCCGTCTTGGGCTGGCGCGCCGAGGGGCGCGATGATCACCGCCCTGGGCGTCAGCTGGACCGTGTCGCGCCGCTTCTCGCGCGCCAGCTTTTCCCAACTGCTGTCGGGACCGCCGGCCGAGCCGGGCGCCCATGACGAGCCGACGCCGGCCTTGCTTGAGGCGGTGCGCCAGTTCGAGCGCCTACGCCCCTGGCTGGCGCCGCCCGGCGAGTGCCTGCTGCGCAGCTATCATCTTCGGGCGTTTCTGCGCGCCCGCGGGCTGGACGCCTTGTGGGTGTTTGGCGTGCGAACCTGGCCGTTTTCGGCCCACTGCTGGCTGCAGGCCGGCGCGACGGCCCTGGATGACGACCTGGAACGCCTGGTTGCCTATCAGCCGATCCTGGCGGTCTGAGCCGATGAGCGACTATGTGGTCCTGGCCTGGCCAGAGGGGGGCGAGGCCCAGGCGGAGATCCTCAAACAGGGCCTGGCCGCCGAAGGGCGCTGGCGGCTGGCGGTCGACAGCCGTCGCCTGGCCGTCTTCCTCAGCCTCGAGCGTCCCTTGCCGCTGCTGCGTCTGCCCGGTCAGATCGGGGTGATCATCGGCTCGGTCTTCGACACGCAGGCGGCGCTGCAAGGGCGCGGACGACAGGCCGAGATCATCCATCCGCCGCGCCGTACGCCCGAAGAGCTGGGCGCCCACCTGGTCGCCAGCATCTGGGGCGCCTATGTGGCCGTGCTGCCCGACGGCGACGGCCTGCCCAATGTCCTGCGCGATCCGCTCGGCGGCCTGGAGTGCCTGACCTGGCGGCGCGGCGGCGTGTCCGTCATCGCCTCGCGTCTGACGCCGGGCGCCGCGCATGCCCCCGAGATCTTGTCGATCGACTGGGGCGGGGTCGCGCGCCTGCTGCGCCAGAAGAACCTGTCGAGCGTCACCACCCCGCTCAATGGCGTGGAGGCCGTCGATCCCGGTGTCCTCCACCTGGCCAGGGGCGGGCGCTTGCGCCTTTGGCGGCCGTCCGACTTCGCCGGCCGGCGCGCGGCGCGGGCGCGGGTCGCGCCGGAGGATCTGGCCCGGGTCGTCGACGGCTGCGTGGCGGCCTGGGCCCTGGGGCGCCGGGGCGTGCTTTGCGAAATCTCCGGCGGCCTGGATTCGGCGATCGTCGTGGCCGCCCTGCGGCGGGCCGGGGCGCCGATCACCGCGGGCCTCAACCACTATTGGGCCGAGCCGGAGGCCGACGAACGCGCCTTCGCCCGCGACGTGGCGAAGGCCGCACAGATCGTGCTGACCGAGCGCGCCCACGGGCTGTTGCTGCTGGATCCGGCCAAGCTGGCCCTGGTGGCCGACGCCGCGCGGCCCTCCTTCAGCGGGGCTGATCCGCACTACGACGCCGACATGGCCGATCGCCTGGCCCAGCCGGGCGTCGATTGCCTGTTCACCGGCCAGGGCGGCGACGGGGTGTTCTACCAGATGGCCACGGCCGACCTGGCCGGCGACCTGCTGCGCGGCGCGCCCAGCGGTCTTGGATTTGGCCAGGCCCTGAGTCTCTTGGCCCATCGCACGCGGCGCACGGCCTGGGACCTGTTGGCCGAGGCGCTAGCGACCTGGCGCGCGCCGCTCACGCCCCATGCGCCGGTGTCGTTCCTGACCGACGCGGCCGCGATCTCCCAGGCCCAGGACCGCCATCCCTGGCTCAGCGACCTGGACGCGATCAGCCCGGCCAAGCGCGTGCAGATCCAGGCCATCACCAACAATCAGAGCATGTTCGGCGACAGCCTGCGCGCGCGGGCCGGACGCCTGATCCAGCCGCTGCTCAGCCAGCCGGTGGTGGAGCTGTGCCTGGCGATCCCGGCCCCGAGGCTGGCCATCGGCCTCACCGACCGGCCCTTCGCGCGCGCCGCCTTCGGCGATCGCTTGCCGCTGTCGGTGCGCCAGCGGCGCGGCAAGGGCGACCTGTCGGTGTTCTTCGCCCAGAGCATGGCCGCCAGCCTGCCGTTCCTGCGGCCCTTCCTGCTGGAGGGACGGCTGGCGGCCCAGGGCCTGATCGATCCGGCTCGGCTCGAGCCGCTGCTCAGCCGCGACGAGCTGATCTGGTTCGACCATTCGGGCGAACTGACCATCGCCGCCATCCTGGAGGCCTGGGCCAGACGCTGGGAGGCCAGCCTCTCAGCGCCCTAGACGGAGCGAACCTGGCGGCGGGGCTAGGCCTTCAGACCCAGCGTGCGGGCCAGGTTGTCGATCATCGCCGCGCGCTTGTCGGGGTCCATGCGCTTGAGGTTCTCGACCTTCCAGCGAACGGCGGGAAGATCGGCCGCTTCCGGAACGCCGAGCAATGCCCAGTCGGGCTCGCCGCTCTTGAACGATTGCAGAAAACGGCGGTGCTCCAGGGGCATGTCGCCGACGATCTGGGCGTGGAGCGCCTCGCGCGCGGCGTAGAGGGTCTCCAGGCTGACGGCCTCGTCAGTCATGCCGACAAAGCCGCGTTCGTATTCGGCGGCGAGATCCAGGCGTCGCAGGCCCAGCACCTCGGACATCGGTCGGTTGTGGCCCAGGATATAGACCACGAACGCCCGGCGCAGATCATCGTCCACGCCCTCGTTGGCCAGCAGGTCGCGCACGTCGAACAGGTCGCGAGGATGCTGGCGGTCGAGGGCGGCGACCAGCTTGCCGGCATAGAGGTCGGGGAACGAAACCACCTGGGTTTCGGCAAAACCGAACTGGTCTTCGACCCTGGGCGACACCGCGCGGACTTCGGGCGCATAGACGCAGCCGCGACTGACCGGCGTCACCTCGACCTTGATCTGGACGTCGCCGACCCGGACCACCAGCTTGGTGACGCAGGGTTCCTGTGCCAGGACGCCCAGATGCACCTTGGCGCCCAGGCCCTTGGTGATGGCCGCGGCCAGCCGCTTCATCGCCGCGTCGATATGGGCCAGGGACGTGGCGCGATCCTCGATGGGCAGATAGGTCAGGTCGATGTCGACCGACAGTCGCGGCAGGTCGCGGATGAACAGGTTGATCGCCGTGCCGCCCTTCAAGGCGAAGACCGGCTCGGCCGCCACATAGGGCAGGACCCGCAGCAAGAGCTGGACCTGTCGGCGATAGGCTTCAGCGATCGCCATCAGGTCCCTCCGGCATGCTGATCTGGTAGGTGGGATGCAATTTGCCGCCGCCCGCCAGCGAGCGCTTGCCGCGTCCCAGATCAATCTTGGCCGGATCCAGCCGCTTGAACCAGGCATGGCCGTGGCGTTCGGCCAGCACGAAGAACAAACGCTTGGCCTTGACGCTCTTGCAGTCGACCAGCATCGCCTCGAGCCGGCGCGGACTAAGCCCCGTCAGTCCCTCCATCAGCATGTCGGCCTGGTGGAAGGTCTCCTGGCGGGGAACGTTGGCCAGCAGTTCGAGGATGGCGCGCTCGGGCGTGCTCATGATCAGGGGAAAGTCGCGATCGCCCCACGGCCGGTTGACCAGGCCCAGCGCGGTCAGGGCGCTCGGCGCCGTCGGCAGCGGGGCGGGCAGGGGCGTGGCGAACAACGCGGCGGCCCGGTGGACGCGAAACCTCGCCGACGCCTGCAGGGCGTCAAGCCAGGTCGGGGGCGGCGCGCTGGCGTAGAGCTCGACCACGCTGGGCCCGTCGGCGGCGACATAGTGGCCAAGCCCCTGGACCTCCAGGGCCGTGCGGCCGCCCAGGATCACCGGGACGTGCAGGACCATCTGCAGCGACACCAGGACCTGCTGCCACTTCAGATCGGCGCTCCCCAGGGCGCCCGTTTCAAGAGCGGCGGCGCCAAGCGCCGGAGGACGACGATAGACCGAGCGGGCGAGCGGCTGCAGCCAGCCCTTGCGCACATAGTAGCTGCGCAGCTGCCGGGAGATGCCGCGGCTTTCCAGCCAGCGGGCGTCAAACACCAGCCCGTCGGCCAGCTCGTGCTGCAGCGGGTTTAGGCGTTGATCAAATTGTCCAATGACGTTTGACATAATGGCGGCATTGTAAACCAGCTTTCGGTTTATGAAATAGGAATTTTGTCAAACTAGGTTTGTCAAAATCGGATCTCCATAAACCGTCGCCTCCACGGCATGACGACGCGGGTGATCAGGGCGGACCTGCGTCACGCGTCGCGACGCCCTCCGGTCCAGCGCGCGATCCTGGATCGAGCTGATCGGCCAGGAAGGCGAACACCCGGGCATATTCGTCGCGGACATTGCCCGGGCCAAGGACCACGTGGCTTTCGCCGCGATAGATCAGCAGCACCGCGTCCTTGTTCTGGCGATAGAGGCTGGTGAACATCGCCTCGGCCTGGGAGGGGTCCTTGTCCAGGTCGCCGGTGATCAGCATCACCGGGGCCTGGATGCGGTCGACATAGGTGATGGGACTGTTGCGGCGATAGCGGTCGGGATCGCTCCAGGGCGGGCCGTTCATCCGGCCCTGGCCGGTTTCCGACCAGCCCGCCGACGACATCGCCGCCACGCCGCCCTCGGGCGTCGCGTAGGCGTAGGGCGCCATGCGGCCATAGAAGCTGGTCAGGTCGACCGGGGCGGCCGAGGCGATCACCGCCTTGAACCTTTGGCTCTGGGCCGCCAAGGCCAGCGCGGCGTAGCCGCCATAGCTGTGGCCCCAGACCGCCAGGCGCGTCACATCGACCGGGGCCTGGGCGGCGGCCGCGTCGACGGCGGTCAGCACCTGGTCAGCCAGGCCCTGCAGCGGTTCGCGCCCGGCCGCGTAGGGCAGGCTTGGGACCAGCACGGCGTAACCTTGGCCGACCAGCACCTGGACATTGTTATAGAGCCGCAGCGCGCCGGGGTCGTGCTCGGCCGGGGCGCTGGCGTGGACGTCGCCGGGATAGGGGATGACGATCAGGGCCGGCTTTCGCCCGGG
>FSTP01000118.1_pt1 | contig 12112 bp, 9 predicted proteins | sample 1637061 | NCBI WGS metagenome assembly FSTP01 (sample SAMEA3914819, study PRJEB12502) | metagenome | biome: forest; material: soil | place: Canada | collected 2010-06-26 | depth 0.3 m | reverse complement strand
TGATCGGCTGGATGAGCCACATGATGACCGGGCCCAGCGGCCTGGGTCAGGCGCTGGCCATCGTCGGCGTGGTGACCGGAGTCATCTCCCTGGCCGCCTTCTGGCTGGCGATGGCGAATGCGCCGCTGGAGATCTCGACCGCGCTTGCCGAAGACGCCAAGGCCTCGGCGTGACCGAGCCGGTCGGAATGGTCGATGACCTCGCATCGACAGGCGCGCCGACGCCGGAAGAGATCGCCTTCGGGCGCGCCTTCATCACGCCCGGCCCCTTGGATCCGGTGGCCCTGGCGCTGTTGACCGACCCAGAACGCGCGAAACGACGAGAGGCGGAAGCGTCGCATCGACGCGAGACCGACTGGGCGCAGCTTGGCCGGTATCGCGACGCGAACGCGGCCTTGCGCGGACAGTCCGTGCGGACCGTCTTTCTCGGCGATTCCATCACCGAGGCTTGGCCCCTGGCTGATCCGGAGCTTTTCGCGAACGGCAGGGTGGGGCGTGGGGTTAGCGGCCAAACCAGCGCCCAGCTTCTTGTCCGTCTAATGCCCGACGCGGTCGCCCTCAAGCCACGGTCCATTCACCTGATGTGCGGCGTCAACGACATCGCGGGCAACACGGGCCCCAATACTCCGCAGGACTACATGAACAACATCATGGCCATGACGGCCGTGACGAAGGCCGCGGGCATTCAGCTCGTTCTGGGAAGCATAACCCCCGCCGCCGGGTTCGCCTGGCGACCAAACTTGCCCGATCCCAGATCTCGTATCCGGGCGCTGAACGACTGGCTACGGGACCTAGCGACCGCCCAAGGCGCCGTCTTCGCCGACTATCATAACGCCTTGAGAGGGGCGGACGACCGCTTGGCCCCTGAACTGAGCCGGGATGGCGTCCATCCGCTGATCCCCGGCTATGACCGAATGCGCCCTGTCGTCAGAGCGGCCTTGGCGACCGCTGGGACGTGATGCTGAAGGCCGCTCATTGTACCGCGGGGTTCGTGCGCGGGACCTTGGAGCGACCAAACTGTTTGACGCCCACCGTCGCGGACTGACGCTCGCGCCGCAAGCGTCATGGTCAGAACTGACCAGCGTGCGCCAGGCGATCAATTCCTGACGTCGGCAATACTAGAACAGCGGTTCGCTCAACGCGGTCGCGGGCGACTGGAGCGACTGCAAGGTCTCCATGAAATGCTGCACGCCCGGCGTTGGAAGCCGAGCCGGATTTGTCAGCATGCAGGTCTCATAGACCATGGTCTGTTCGAGGCGCGCATAGTGCACGTTGCGATGAGCCTGCAGCATGGCGGGATAGGGATTGACGATCGCCAGGCCCATCCCCTGCTCGACATGCTCAATCGCCGAAAGCGCATCGGCGGTTTCCACCACGATGTTTGGCAGACCGCCTTCTCGCCACAGAAGCCTATCCAGCATCGTGCGGAACGGATTGCGTTTGAGCAGCACGATGAGGGGCTCGTCGGCGATTTCTTGCGCGCCGATCATGTCTCGCTTGGCCCAGCGGTGGTCCTTAGGCATGGCGATCGCCAGGTGCGAGCGGCGGAAGGGGTGCTTGCGCACGCCCCAGTCGCCTTCGGGGACTTCGGCGACACCGACCTGAGCCTGATCGCTGGCGATCGCGCTCAACACATCGACCGAGGTCTGGATGTCGAGCGAGACGGAGATGTGGGGGTTGCGCTCAGCGAATTTTGCGATCACCGGCGGCAACAGGCAGTGAGCTAGCGTGGGAGCGGCGACGATCGACAGGCGCTCCTGTTCAGGCTCAAGCCAGCGAAATTCCTCGATCCGCGCCAGCCCCTCGAAGACGCCCTTGGTCGCGGCAAAAAGCTGCAACGCCTCGGCTGTCGGTATCAATTGCGCTCCAGAGCGGGTGAAGAACGTTCGACCCGATCGTTCCTCCAGTTGCGATAGGGTGCGACTGACGCCTGGCTGCGAGATTCCCAGATGTCGGGCCGCGGCGGTGACGCCGCCCTGTTCGATCACGGTGCGAAGGACTTCCAGGTCCCGAATGCTGGCCCAACTGCCTGACCAGCCGCCGCGCGGCGTACGGTCCGCTGCCTTGCTGTCGGTCGAAGAATTGGATTCGCTGGCCATGCGCATGCCTTAAGAGCTTGCTGGTGTTACGGCCAGCGCCGTGTCCAGGGGATTTTCGTCCTCGACCAAGGCGTCGATGACAGCGTCGATTTCGCCCAGGTAGTTGGAGGGATCAAGCATCGCCTCCAATTCAATGGCCCCGATCGAACCGGCCAGGCTCGGATGGGTCTTGATCGCCGTGGCGAAGTCGATGCCGGTCTCGACCGCGGTCGCGGTCGCCTCATGCAGAATGTGATGGGCTTCACCGCGGCCGATCGACCGGCCTAGCGCCATCATCACCGCCTCGGCGGAGATCATTCCTCCGGTGAGATCGAGATTGGCGCGCATGCGATCGGCATCGACCTGAACGCTGTGAATCAGCCGACGCAAGGCCGCGACGGTCGAGACCGCCAACACGCCGAATTCGGGGATCAGCAGATCCGTGACGTTGCTCGACGCCGCATCGCCCTCGTCCTGGCGGACCATGGCCTCAAGGGCGAGCGGAATTCGCGCGCGCGTCAATCTCGCCAGCGCGATCACGCGCTGGGCCTCGGAAGGATTGCGCTTTTGGGCCATCGTCGAGCTGCCCACCCGGTCAGGATAGTGGTCCTCGGCGACCTCGCCGACCTCCGTGCGCTGCAGGAGGGAAAGATCGCTGGCGATGCGTTCGCAACAGGCCGCGCAGGCCGCCATGGCCATCATGGCCTCTGTCTGCCGGTCAAAGTCCGCTCGGCCGCCGACATCCGGAGCGGTGAGGTCCAGGGTTTTGGCCAAGGCGCGCTCCACCTCCCGGCCTCTCCCTTCCAGCGCGGCGTAGGTTCCAGCGGCGCCGCTCAGACGAGCGACAAAGGCGCTGGGGTTTAGCGCTTCGAGACGCGCGTCATGGCGGCGCAGTTCGGCGAGCCAGCCGGCCACCTTGAACCCGTAGGTGATGGGCAAGGCGTGCTGCCCGTGCGTGCGACCGGCTTGCAAGGTATGGCGGTGGCGCGCGGCGAGCATGGCCAGTCGCTTTGTCGTCACCCCAAGATGGGACCGAAGAAGCGCAACCGTCTGCTTGAGTTGCAGCGCTTGCGCGGTGTCGAAGATGTTCTGGGTCGTGGCCCCCCAGTGTAGCCAGCCGCCCGCGGGGTCGCCGGCCAAGGTTTCCAGAGCCTTGAGAACAGGAACAAGCGGGTGCTGAGCGATGGCGATCTGGCGCCCCAACTCGGCGAGATCGAACGCCTCGACGCGCGCGATCTCGGCGATCCGGTTGGCGGCGCTGGCGGGGATCACGCCCAGGTCGGCCTGGACCCTGGCGAGGGCCACCTCGACCTCAAGCCAACGCGCGAGCGTGGCGTTGTCGCTCCATAGCGCCAGCGCATCGGGGTCAAACCAGTAGGCGTTGTAGAAACTGATGCCGAGCATGGATGGACGACCCTTATCCTTTGACGGCGCCGGAGGACAACCCGGCGACGATGTAGCGCTGACAGGCCAGGAAGAATGCGATGCTGGGAACCAGCGTCAGGGCGACAAAGGCCAGGACCAGGTTCCATTCCTGAATGTTTTCGCCCTGGAAGGCCATGATGCCCAAAGGCCAGGTGTAACGGTCTTCGGAGGCCAGAAGGACGAGCGGAATGATGTAGTTGTTCCAACTCTGAACAAACTGAATGGTCGCGACCGTGGCGATGATCGGCGTGGCCAGCGGCAAGATGATGGTCAAGTAAAACCGCACCGGCCCGCAGCCGTCGATCATCGCCGCCTGATGCAACTCTTCGGGGATTTCGCCGAAAAACTGCACGAGCAGGATGGTGGCGATGGCCAGACCAAACGCGACCTGTGGCAGGATCAGGCCCAGGCGAGTGTCCAGCAGGCCAAGATCGCGGATCTGCAGGAAGATCGGCATGATGGCGATGGCCGGCGGGACCATCAGGCCCAGGGCGAACAGGCGCATGATCCGCTTGCCCCATTGGGCCAGTAGGAAGACCGCGCCGAACGCGGCCATGGAGGCGATGCTTACCGTGATGGCGACCGCCGAGAGCGTGACGATCGCCGAGTTGCCCAGAAAGCTCCAGAAGCGGGCGTCGGTCAGGACGGCGCGGTAGGCGTCCAGGCGCCATACGGCGGGCAGGCCCGCCGGATTGACCGCCAGTTCCTCCAGGGACTTGAAACCCCCCAGCACGACGGCGAGCAGCGGAAGCACGATGATGCTGGCCAGCACCACCAGGGCCGCGTGGCGAAGGATCGGCGTGGAATCAGCCATGACGCGACTTCCGGGCGTTGAGGATGAGGGTGACGGCCAGGCAGGTCACGAACAGGATGACGCCGACGGCGCTCCCATAGCCGACCCTCAGCCGCGAGAGGCCATGGTTGTAGAGGTAGCTGACCAGCGTCTGGGTGGCGTCGTTGGGGCCGCCTCCGGTCAGAGACATGACCAGGTCGAACAGCTGCAGCGCCGTCAGCACGCCGAAGAAGGCCACAAGCCCGATGACCGGCTTCAGATGCGGCAGGGTGATGTAGCGCAGAACCTGCCAGCGCTTGGCGCCGTCGATGCGCGCGGCCTCGATCAGGCTGCCGTCGAGGGACTGCAGCCCCGCCACGAAGATCATCATCCCAAAACCGAAATACTTCCAGATCATCACCCCGACCACGGCCGGCAGGGCCAGGTTGGGGTCGCCGAGCACGAACACGGGCTCGACGCCGAACCAGCGCGCGATCTGGCCGGCCAGGCCGTAACGCCCGTCATAGAGGAAGGTGAACACCAGGCCCGTGGCGGTCTGAGCCAGAACATAGGGCAGGAACAGGATCAGCCTGTAGACCGTCACCCCCCTGAAGGCCGAGCCGACCAACAGAGCGCTCGCCAGCCCGAGGGGCAATTGGATGACCAGCGCCGCGCCGATCAGCACGGCGATGTCGAAGACCGCGCGGCGGAAGGCCGGCGCGCCTAAAACCTCGGCGTAGTTGGCCAGGCCCACGAAGTCCTCGGGATGGCCAAAGCCGTTCCAGTTGAAGAGCGAGAACCGCACCGCCTGCAGCATCGGGATAATGACGAAGACGGCGAAGAGCAGAAGCGCGGGCGTCATGAAGGCCGCGCCCGTCCAACGGTCGCGCGGGGTCATGCCGGGCTCCTTCCGACGAGATCGGCGATGGCGCCGGCATAGCGTCCGTCGAGTTGGTCGGCGCGCAGTTCGACCTGCCAGCCGCGGCGGATGGTTGCCATGGCCTCCGGCGCCGACACCTTTCCGCTCGCCAACCGCACCGCGGTGTCGTTGGCCGTCGGTCCGCCGTTGGCGCCCAGGAGGCCATCCCAGGCCAGCTGGATGGACTTGGCCGCGTCCAGGCGCTCCGCCGCCGCGACGAGCTCGGGATGGGTCAGGGCGGCGCGAGCCGCCAGATTGGATGGAATGATATGACCTTCGCGCGCCAGGGCGCCCTGGGTCTGCTCGCCGACCAACTCCTGCAGGAAATCGACCGCTAGCTGCGGCGCGCCGCGGCTGACCAGCCAGCCGTTCAACTGGCCCTGCAGAACGTCGTTTGTCGCTGGCCGACCGGCGTTGGCGGGAAAGCCGATGAATGGGAACCGCTGGGCCATCTCGGACGGCGGACGGCCGGTAAGCGCCGCGGCCTGCCGATAGAACCAGCTGCCGTGCATCATCAATCCAGCGCCGCCCTTGACGAAGAACTGCATCGCCGATTGAGCCTTGGCGCTGAGATAGCCGGCCTGGAAGGGGCCAGCGGCGGCCAAGTCCGAAAACTGCCGGGCCGCCTGCAGCATGGCCGGCGCGGCGAATCCGCCGTCAACGTCGCGCAAGGCCGCTTCGATGCCGGCGACGCCGCCTTGATTGAGCGCCATCTGGGTCAGGATCAGGGTCAGCGGCCAGCCATCCATGCCGCCGACCGCCAGGGGCGCGTGGCCCGATCGCATCAGGCGCGGCAGAGCCTGCAGGAAGCCGTCCCAGCCCTGAAGACTCTCCAGCTCGACCCCGGCCGCGTCGAGCACGGCCCGGTTGGCGATCAGGCCGATCTGGGTCGCCAGATAAGGCAGGCCGTAGAGCGCGCCTTCGCGACGATAGGCGGCGACCGCCCGGGGCATCAAGGCCGTCAGCGTGGCGGGATCGACGCGCGAGGCGATGTCTTCGAGCAGGCCCGCGGCGCGCAGCGAATCCACCGAGGCGCCGCCCCAGCTATAGAAGAGGTGAGGGCGTCCATCGCTCTGCATCAGCGTCGCGCGGCGCGATTGGAAAGCTCGTGGCTCCATGACCCGGAACTCGACCCGCGCGCCGTCGTGGCGCTGGCCGAACCGCGTCGCCGCGGCCCGCCAAAGGGCCAGCACGTCGCGATTGGTCTCGATGTGCAGGACGCGGACCGTGCGTTCGTCGCGACGTCGCCCGCAGCTGGCGGCCAGCGGCGCCGCCGCCAAGGCGCCGATCAGGGCGCGCCGATCGAGCCCCATCGCCGTCTTCATGACGCCACCGCCCGGATGCCTCTCAGGCGCTCCTCGCTCACGCCGTCGAAAAACAGGCACTGGGCGCGATCGACGCGCAGCCCGACGCGGTCGCCTGGTTTGACCCGCACCGGAGGTTTGGTGATCAGCGTCAGGACGGCTTCACCGGCGCTTCCCCGCAGATGAACATCGGCGCCGGTGTTCTCGACCGTCAGAATCTGCATCGAAAAGTCAGCGTCATCCTGCGCCGGAGCGACGTGCTCGGGCCGAACGCCCAAGGTCACCACACCGCTTGCTCGCAGGTCCGGCGCGCATTCGACGGCCAGTTCCAGGCCGTCTTCCCCGCGCCAAAAGCCGTCCTCCAGGCGCCCATTCAAGAAGTTCATGGCCGGTGACCCGATGAACTCGGCCACGAAGCGGCTGTCGGGATCGTCGTAGAGGGTCTGTGGCGGCCCGGCCTGGGCGATCTGGCCTTGATTGAGGACCATGATGACATCGGCCATGGTCATGGCCTCCACCTGGTCGTGAGTCACATAGATCGAGGTGCTGCCCAGGCTTTGGTGCAGCGAGCGGATCTCCGAACGCATCTGCACGCGAAGCTTGGCGTCGAGATTGGACAGCGGCTCGTCGAACAGGAAGACCTTCGGGTCGCGGACGATGGCCCGCCCCATGGCCACGCGCTGCCGCTGGCCGCCCGACAGCTGCCGGGGCAGGCGATCCAGCAGGGGTTCGAGCGAAAGCTTGCTGGCCGCTTCACGGACCCGGCGGTCGATCTCGGCGGGCGCGACCTTCCGCAACTTCAGCGCAAAGCCCATGTTCTGGGCCACGGTCATGTGCGGATAGAGCGCGTAGCTCTGGAACACCATGGCGATGTCGCGATCCTGCGGTGAAACGCGACTGACATCGACGGCGTCGATCAGGATCTCGCCCGAGGTCGGCGTCTCCAGTCCCGCCAACAGCCGCAGCAGGGTCGACTTTCCGCAGCCGGATGGCCCGACGAGCACCGTGAACGCGCCATCTGGGATCTTGGCGCTGATATGTTTGAGGATTTGCGTGCCCCCAAAGCTCTTGGTCAGAGCGCGGAATTCGACGGATGCCATGTTTCTCTCCCTGCCGATTGCCTAGGCCATAATCCCTGAGTTATGCAAGTCATAATGTAGATTGACATCACCTTCAGCCTCGGTAACAAAAATAGCGCCGGCGCCGAGCGGATCTGAAGTCCGCCGGGTACAGCCGAAGGGGAGGAAGCCTTGAGAACGTCATTGAACCATCACGCCCGTCGCCGACTGATGGCCAGCGTAAGCCTAGCTTGCGTGGGCGTTCTGACGACTTCGCACGCGTTTGCCCAAGCCGCGGCGCCGCCGCGGGAGGCCGGCGCGCGAGAGGAGCCTGACGTCATCGAAGCGGTCATCGTCACCGGCACGCGCCTCAACACGGGCTTCGCCGCGCCGACCCCGCTGGCTGTCGCGACCGCCGAGGAGCTCAAGCGCGCCGCGCCCAGCAACCTGGCCGACGGCCTGTCGCAGATGCCGCAATTCGCAGGCAACAACCGCACCTCGGTCGGCGTGCCTTCGGTGGCTATCGGCACCACGGGCCAGAATCTGCTGAACCTTCGCGGCCTGGGCTTCAACCGCAACCTGGTGCTGCTTGATGGGCATCGCACCGTGGCCACCAACCAGGTCGGCTCGATCGACGTGAACATGTTCCCGCAGGGGATCATCAGTCGCGTGGACACCGTCACCGGCGGCGCCTCGGCCGCCTACGGCTCGGACGCCATCTCGGGCGTGGTCAATTTCGTCATCGACCGCAAGTTCGAAGGTCTGAAGCTGGAAGTGCAGGGCGGGGCGACGTCGCGCGGCGACGCCCCGTCGGGCCTGGTGCAACTGAGCGCGGGCCGCGCGTTCGCCGACGACAAGCTGCACATCGTGCTGAGCGGCGAATACTTCAATCAGGAAGGCATCGACATCAATGACCCGTCGAAGCGCGGCTGGTTCAACAAGGCCGCGGGGCGGATCGCCAATCCGGTGGCCGGCGCCCTGCCGAAGTTCATCCTCGTCGATGACATCCGCAGCTCCACGGGCTTTCCGGGCGGGGTGATCACCTCGGGTCCCCTGAAGGGAACGACCTTCCTGCCTGGCGGCAATACGGGAATCTTCGATCCGGGAACCGTCACGGGTTCGGCCTACCAGAACGGCGGCGACGGCGCCCGCGCCAACGTTTCGCTGGTACCCAACCAGGAGCGCTACAATGTCTTCGGCAGCGCCCGGTATGACATCTCCGACAGCCTGACCTTGACGGTCGACGGCCTCTACGCCCGCTCGCATACCCTGCAGTCGGCGTTCATCGAACCGGAAACCGGAAGCGCCAGCCAGTTCACCATCTTCCGCGACAACGCCTATCTGCCGGCCAGTGTTCTGGCGCGCATGGTCGCGGCCAATGTCCAGTCGATCACCGTGGGCCGGTATGAGGCTGACTTCCCGCCGGTCGAGTTGGAATACACGACCGACCTCTATCGGGCGAGCGCGGGCCTCGAAGGCAAGATCAACGATCGGTGGAACTGGGACGCCAACTACAGCTACAGCCAGACCAACCAGGAGGCTGTCGAAGGCAACAACGTCATCAGCCGCAACCTCTACGCGGCCGCCGACGCCGTCTTGAACCCGGCCGGTCAAGTCGTCTGTCGCTCGACGCTGTCGGGCCTGGACGCCGGTTGCGCGCCGCTCAATATCTTCGGACTGGGCTCGCCCAGCCGCTCGGCGATCGACTATGTGCTCGGCGACTCGTCCAAGGACCTGAAGCTCACCCAGCACAATGTCGCTTTCAACGTGCGCGGCGAGGTGGGCGAGGCGTTCCTGGCCAGCGACAGCCCGATCTCGCTCGCGGCGGGCGTCGAATATCGCGACGACGAAGCCAGCCAGACCTCCGACGCCCTGTCTCAGACCGTCAACAGCTTCACGGGCCTGCGCGGCGCTCCAGCCGCCCAGAATGGCCGGCAAGGCGCGTTCCGCTTCTTCAATCCCCAGCCGTTCAGCGGCGGGATCGAGGTCAAGGAAGGCTATGTCGAGGCCGGCGTGCCGATCGCCTCGGACAAGCGCTTTTTCCAGCAGTTGGACCTGAACGGCGCGGTTCGCCGCGCCCACTACAGCGCCAGCGGGCTAGTCTACACCTTCGCCGGCGGCGTCTCGAGCTCCACCAACAATTCCAGTTCGTTCGACGCCACGACCTGGAAGATCGGCGGCAACTGGGCGCCGGTCGCGGATATCCGGTTCCGGATCACCCGATCGCGCGACATCCGGGCGCCCAGCATCATCGACCTCTATAACGGCAGCCAGTTCTCCAGCAGCACGGTGACCTTCAATGGCGCCACCGTTCCGCTGTTCCAACTGACGCGCGGCAACCCGACCCTGACGCCGGAAAAGGCCGACACCCTGACCTATGGCGTCGTGCTCAAGCCCAGCTTTCTGTCGGGCTTCCAAGCCTCGGCGGACTACTACGACATCGACCTGAAGAACGCGATCGGCGGCCTGCTGGCTCAGCAGCAGATCAATCTCTGTGCGGCCGGCGATCAATCCTTCTGCGCGTTGCAGAGCTTCGCCAACGGCGCGGTCACGGTGATCACCCCGCCGTTCAACCTCAATACCCAGGTCGTCAAGGGCTGGGACGTCGAGGCGCAGCAGCGACTTTCCCTGGGCGCGGGCACGCTGTCGTTGCGCGGCTATCTCAATCTGAACCGGCAGGACTACATCAAGCCGGCCGTCGGTTCGCGGATCAACCAACGGGGCGCATCGACCAACGCCAAGTGGCGCGCGACCTTCCAGGTCACCTACGACACGCCACGCTGGAACATCTTCGTCCAGGAGCGGGTCATCGCCAAGTCGTTGATCGACGCCAACCTGGTTGAAGGCGTGGACATCTCGGAGAACGACGTCCCGCGGGTGGCCTATACCGACGCCACCTTCACGGCCAGGCTCGCCGGGCGGTCGGAGGTCTACCTGACCATCAGCAATCTTTTCGACAAGGATCCGCCGCCGTCGCCGCTGCCGACGACGTCGTTCTCGGTGCCCTATTCGGGCGCCTACGACACCCTTGGTCGAAACTTCAATCTCGGGGCCCGTCTGCGCTTCTAGGAGCCAGACCCATGGGTGGCGCGGATCGGCAAGATCTTCGAGCGCGTCAAGCGCCACCCAACGAGAAACATGTCCTCGTCCGTTCGCCGGGCGCGGATCGGCGGGCCACCGACCAGGCGTCACCCTGCTGTCGCCTGGTTGGCGCGACCGTTGTCTACCTCAAGACCTCCCCGCACTGGCGAGCGACCCCTCTCCGAGTCGCTCGCTATTTTTTGGCGCGCCATCGGGACTTGCCCTCGATTTGGACGCCTATCGGGGGTCAGTTCTGGGCGCCGTTTGACTGGCCAAGGGAACGCCGTCGATCTCGTGGCCGAACACGCGCCGAATCTGAGATTGTTGGATCGCCGCGATCTCGCTTCGATCCGCCAGGCGGCGCGCCCAGATCGCCGCGTCGAGGCGATGAGGGTGATACGCGCTAACCCGGTAGTCGTAGTCGCCGCTCAGTCGTGAAACGGTGGCGACGGCGTTATCGGCCAGGAGGTGCTGCTCCAGCCGGTCGAGTGTCGAGGCGTCATAGCCGTTCAGGCGCAACAAGTTGAGACTTTCAAACCCGCGTCCGCCGCGTGTCGGATCGTAGAGGGTCATCACGCGAGCCGCCCCGAGGCCGCGTAGGCGATACAGGCGATGATCCAGGACCCGGCCATCGACAGCAAGGACATCCAGCATCCTTGCGATGTCGCCGCCGACCTCGACCGCGGCGGCGAACAGCCTGCGCATGCGGGGCTGCTGGAGCGTCGCGCCGTTATAGGACTCCGGAAACCTTCGCGGGCATGTCGGCGTTCGCGGTCTCATCTGGTCGGCCTCATGCGAGTGTCGCGCGAGGCTAGGCGAGCGACCCTGTCACGCGACTGTCGCCGTTGGGCGGTCCAGGCGCGGTAGGCGAACGATCACCCGCAGGCCGCCGTCGGGAACATTGGCGAGGAACGCATCGCCGCCCGCGCGCGTCGCCAGCGCCTTGACGATCGAGAGGCCAAGGCCGCTGCCGACGCCCTCACTGTGCGGGCCACGCGCGAAACGTTCGAAGGGCCGGCGGATCAGGCCGTCGGGCAAGCCGTGACCGTCGTCTTCGATCACGAGGGTCGCAAAGCCCGGCTCGGGCCGGATGGCCAGCTTGATCGTGCGTCCGCCATAGCGAAGGGCGTTATCGATCAGGTTCTCGAGGATCTGCTCGGCCAGCGCGCTGGCGAGGGGCGCCCGCACGGCGCCGTCGGTCGGTTCGAGCACGAGGCGTGCGCCGGCGGCCTCGGCTCGCCTCGACCAGCGCTCGACGAGATTTCGAGCGCTGGCCGCCAGGTCGGATTCCTGAGGGCCGTCCGCCTCGGCCGCCTCGGCGCGCGCCATGGCCAGCAGTTGCTCGATCAGGCGCTGCAGCCGGTCCACCGCCTCCAGGGCATCCGTCAGCGACGCCTGGTCCGAGGCCGATCGCTTGGCGCGCATGAGTAGGGTGAGGTGGGTCTTGAGGATCGCCAGCGGCGTGCGGATCTGGTG
>FSTP01000576.1_pt1 | contig 12172 bp, 9 predicted proteins | sample 1637061 | NCBI WGS metagenome assembly FSTP01 (sample SAMEA3914819, study PRJEB12502) | metagenome | biome: forest; material: soil | place: Canada | collected 2010-06-26 | depth 0.3 m | reverse complement strand
GGCAGGGGACAGCCGGACCTGGGCTAGTTTGAAGCCCTCGCCGGGATCGCCGAGCATCTGGTCGGCGGGCAACCGGAGCTGGTCGATGATCAGCTCGGCATGGCCGCCAGGCATTGAATCGTCCATCGTGCCGATGAGGCGTTCGATCCGGATCGCCGGGTCGGGCAGGTCGACGAGGAACAGGCACGCCCCCCCGGCGCCATCGGTAGCTTCCGACTTGGCCATGATGATGCCCACCTTGGCGCCCTCGACGCCGGTGATGAACTTCTTGCGGCCGTTGATCACCCAGTGATTGCCATCCCGGTGGCACAGGGTCTTCATCATCGAGGGATCGGAGCCTGCGCCATCATCGTCTGCGGGCTCGGTCATGAAAAATGCCGATCGGGCGCGTCCCTCGACGAGAGGCTTGAGGAATCTGTCCTTGATGGCCGGACTGCCGACCTTGCCGAGGAGGAACATGTTGCCCTCATCGGGGGCGTTGGTGTTGACCGCCAGCGGACCAAGGATCGAAAGGCCTGATTTCTTGAGCACATGGGCGGTGTCGCGTTGCGACAGGTGGGACCCGTCCTCCAGGATGTGCGGGGTGAGGACGCCGGCCTGACGGGCCTTCTCCCGCATCTCCTGCACGAGGTCGTCGGTCGGCCCGTGCTCGTCCCGGCGCGGGTCGCGCTCATAGGGTATGACGATATCGCGGACAAAGGTTTCAACTCGCTGCGCGAGGTCGCGCCCGATCTCTGTCACGCTCATGCGAAATCCTCGATGGCGGCGAGTTCTTCCCCGATCGTGATGACGAACCGCGCGGCGTCCGCGCCGTTGATGACCCGATGGTCATAGCTCAGCGACAAGGGCAGCATCTTGTGCCAGGTGAGCTGACCGTCCTGGTCCGGCAGGGGGCGAAGCTGCGTGCGCGACACGCCAAGCACGGCGACTTCCGGCGCATTGATGATCGGTGTGAAGCCCGTGCCGCCGATATGGCCCAGCGACGAGATCGTCATCGACCCGCCCGACATCTCCGGCATCGACAGACCCTTGGTCCGCGCCTTCTCGGCCAGCGTCGAGATCTCCGCGCCGATTTGGCTGATCGTCTTTGCGTCGGCCTCGCGCACCACGCCGACCAGCAGCCCTTGCGGGCTGTCGATCGCGATGCCGACATTGAAATAGTGCTTGAGAACCAGCGTCACCCCATCGCGCTCGAGCGAAACATTGAACTTAGGGTAGCGCTTGAGCGCGGCGACAACGGCCTTGGCGAGCGGCGCCATGGGGGTGATCTTCGCCTCGGGGCGCGCGGTGTTCCAGGCGGCGCGGCGGGCCTCGAACGTGGTGACATCGACCTCGTCCTGCTGCGTCACATGCGGGATCGCCAGGTAGTTGCGGCCCAGAAAACGCGCCGTGAGGCGCTGGATCTTGCTTAGCGGCTGGCGTTCCACGGGGCCGAACTCGGCAAAGTCCACCTCGGGCCAGTCGGGCAGATCGGATAGCTGACTAAGGGGCACGGCGCTCTCCAGGACAGGTCGAACCACGAGATTATCGAGCCTCTCCCCATCGCGTGGAGGCTTGCCGCCGAGTAACGCAAAATCGCAAAGACGTAAATGCCACTTTCGTCTTTGATGGTGCTATGTCATGGAGCGGGTGGGTGAAGGAGCGGCCGACATCCACGCCTTGGCCATGACGAGGCAGGGAATCGAAGACGCCGCGCCACCAGCCTTTCGACCGGATCGAGGTCACGGGACGACGGGAATGCGGGAGGATGATTGAGATGACAGAGGCGCTGTCCGTTGCTGGGTGGCATCGCCCCTCGCCGCACATTCGCGCCGAGGCCCATTACGGCGATCGTGTGGTGGGCTGCTTTGCGGATCGTCCCGCGAGCCTGGGACAACTACTCGACGCCGCGATCGAACACTGGCCGGATCGTGCGGCGATCACCGATGAAGAGCGCACGCTGACCTATGCCGAACTTGGCCGTGAGGCCGATGCGGTCGCGGGCGGCCTTTACGAGCAGGGCGTGCGGCCCGGCGATCGCATCGTCGTCATGCTCGGCAATTCCGCCGAATTCTTCGTCGCGTTATGCGCGGCGCTGAGGCTCGGCGCGATCATCGTTCCGGTCAATGTGCGTGAACAGGCCGCCGAGCTTGGCAGGACGTTGGTCCATTGCCAGGCGAAGGCCGTTCTGGTCGAAGCCGATCTGGCCGAGCGCTTGCCGCCGGCCGGGTCTGGCCGGCCGGCGGTCTGCGTGGCGGTTCGTGGCGAGGTGGACGGCGCGCAATCCTATGGGCGGCTGCTGGCGAGCCAGGCGCGGGTCGCAACGCCCGAGACGAGCGAAGAGGATGTCGCCGTCATCCTCTATACGTCCGGCACGACCGGCCTGCCGAAAGGCGCGATGCTGACACATCTGAGCCTGACGACCGCGGCGATGAACTACGCGCTCGCCGCGGGGCTCGACGAGCATGATTGCGCCGCGGTGCCGGCGCCGATGAGCCACGTCACCGGCCTGACTGGAGGCTTGCTGGCCATGCTGCTGGTCGGCGGCCGCACCCTGTCCTTCCGGGAGTTCAAGGCCACGCCCTTCCTGCAGCGCATCGCCAGCGAGCGCGCCTCGTTCATGGTCATGGTCCCGGCGATGTATGCCCTGTGCCTGCTGCAGCCGGATATGGAAACGCTCGATCTCAGCGCCTGGCGCGTTGGCGGCTATGGCGGCGCGCCGATGGCGTCCTCGCTTATCGAGACTCTCGCCGAGCGTCTGCCCCAACTGCGCTTGATCAACAGCTACGGCAGCACCGAGACCTCGGGGCCCCAGGTCCTGGGGCGACCCGAGACGGCGTTGCAGAAGGCCGATTGCATCGGCCTGCCCGCGCCGGGTGTCGAGATGCTGATCATGAACGAGCAAGGAAAGGCCTCGCCGCCGGGCGAAATTGGGGAGATCTGGCTTCGCAGCGCGAGCGTCAGCTGCGGCTATTGGAATGATCCGAAAGCCACGGCCGCTGAGTTCGTTTCGGGCTTCTGGCGCTCGGGCGATCTGGGCTACGTCGACGCCGACGGTTATCTGAAGCTGCTGGATCGCAAGAAGGACATGATCAACCGCGGCGGATACAAGATCTACTCAGCCGAGGTCGAGAATGTCCTTCTGGCCTATCCCGGCGTGGTGGAGGCGGCGGCTGTCCCCTATCCCTGCCCGGTCCTGGGCGAACGGGTGCATGTCTTCGTCTCCACGCGGGACGCCGATCTTCAGGAAGAGGCGCTCCGCGAATACTGCAAACAGCACCTGGCCGATTTCAAGGTCCCTGACCGGTTCACCCTTCAATCGGAGCCGCTGCCCCGCAACGCCAACGGCAAGGTTCTAAAGCGCCAATTGGCCGATCGCGCCAAGCAGGACAATAGCGGGAAACTCGCTGGATAGGGCCGGGCAGGGCGCGGCGCCTCGATCCTGGGGCGACCTGACCCGCTAAAGACGGGTCAGGTCGCGCCCATCGCGCCCATATTCATGATGGGAAAGGTTCGCGCATTGTCCTGAACATGGAGGCTCGCGCGCGCGCTGTCGGAATAGATGGACAGCCAGAACATCTCGGCGAACTGATCCAATATGGCGTCGGATTGTTCGGCGTCGCGTTCGTCGCGCGCCAGATGGACGACACGGTCCAGCAGGACCATGATCAGGGCCATGCGCAGGCGCATCGTCGGATGCGACGCCACCGGGAAGCGGCCAAAGAATTTCTTCAGCGTATCGACGATCAGAAGCGAGGAGTTGAGCGTGTCGGCGGCGAACTCCGCATCCGCGGCGACAGCCTCCCAATGCGCTTCGCAAAGGCGACGCTGGTTGCGCCACATCTCGATATATTCGCGCAGCCACATCTTGACCGAATCCGGCGTCTGTTGCCGGCCGGTGTCGAGCCGGCGAAAAACCGCGCCGACCTCTTCGACCAAATGCTCGCGCAGCGGCTCCAGCATGTCGCGTTTGCTGTTGAAGTGGCGATAGAAGGTGGGAGCGGTGGTGTCGGCGAGTTCAACAATCCGCTCGATGCTCGCGCCGCTATAGCCCTGCTCGGCAAAGGCGGTCAGAGCGGCCGACACCAGCCGCTCGCGGATGTGTTTGCGGGCTATCTCGCGGCGTGACACCTTGGGTTTGGCGACGCGTTTGGCGCCGACGGCGGGTTCGGGCTTCTCGTCAGCGGGGCCGGACGTCGGCTTCACCTTGGTCGAGACCGTTGCAACGCGGCTCCGTTTCCGTGGGACCGGTTTTGCGATCACAACTTTTCCTTTCACTGGGCTGTGCAAATGTCACATGACAGTGACTAACGCAATGGACGCGTCAGGTCCAGCGCATGCTGCAACGCACCATGGGCGCCCAGTGAATATGCCGCCACTGTCTCCCTGCTGGCGTTCGAACGCCAGCAGGGAGGCATTTCAGCGACTTAGGTAGTCATCGATCGTCTGATTGTAGTGGCGGATCCGCGCCTCTTGATATTTGCTGAGCGTGAGCTTGCGCGACTTGCTGGCCTTTAGGCCGCGTTGGACGAGGGGAAGTTGCTCGGCGTCCTGCTGCAGCAGCGTGTCGAGCGCCCCCATCGCGTTATAGTCGAGAAAGCTTTCTTCGGGCCCAACTTCGATGATCTCGCACGACGGCGGGCGCTCGCCTTCGAAAGGCAGGAAGAAGATGGTTTCCCAGATGCTCCAGTCCGGATCGTTGCCGAGCGGGCGGAAACGATAGACCAGGGGGTTCAACAGCGAGGGCCAGGGCGCGAAATTGGGAACCAGCAGATACTGGGTGCCGTCGATGAGTTCGGCTTCTGGAAGATTGGAGACATCGACGCCGAGCCGCTTCTGGTAGGCGTCGCGCGCCATCCGTCCAAACGCCAGGCGCGCGGTCTCGCCCTCCCTGAGCTTGCCATATTCCGTATCGCGATGCTCGGGCAGGTAGGAGGCCGTGAAGGCGTCCAAAATCTCCTGGTCTTCGGGAATGTTGGGGATCATGCGCGACGGCAGGCCCAGCACGGCATGATAACGGCTGAAGTGCGGTTCGTCCGGATAGACGTCATATTGCGAACTGCTGTCCGGATGCATGTTGGTGATCTGCGGATGGGTCGCCAGAACGTGGAGCGACTCCAGGAAGCCATCCATCGCAACTTTCCAGTTGCAATTGATCTTCTTGACCAGGTGGACGGCCTTGTACTTGCTCTTGAAGTCCCAGGCGCCCTGAGGGGCGTCGCCGCCCCATTGATCATACATGGCGCCCATATAGTCGCGCAGCGACGGGGCGTCGTTGTCGAAGTTGATGAACAGGAAGCCGTTCCACTCCTCGACCCGCACCTCGGGCAGATGGAAGTCGGCCGCGTCGACCTGCGGGAAGTCCCAGCGCGAGGGCACCCATTTCAATTCGCCTTCGAGCGACCAGGTGAAGCCGTGATAGGGGCAGCGAAGCGCCTTGCGATGGGTGTCGGACTTGCACAGCTCGCTGCCGCGATGCAGGCAGGAGTTGATGAAGGCCTTCACCGACATGTCGGGTTGGCGGATGATCAGCACCGACTGGTCGACGATGCGATAGACATGGACGTCGCCCGGATTGGGGATGTCGTAGGTCCACACCGCATATTGCCAGACCTTCGGCCAGAGCTTGGCGACCTCGCGATCATGGAACTCCCGCGTATAGTAGCGCTCGACATCGAGCGGCTCGGTGCCCAGATCGTAGTCCGAGCGCGTCAGCAGTGTCGCTGCCGGAGGAACCGTGTCGTGGCGGAAGATCTCCTGCACGTCATAGGGCCGCTCAAGCTCCTCTGGCGGCAGTGCAACATTCCAGCCCTTGGCTTCGCCACGATCGTTCAAGTCCATTCGTTCCTCCTGAGTCTTTTGGCTCTTTGTGTTCTGTTGGCCAAATTCGCGCGTTTTCGCGTCGATTTGCGCCCGAGGGCGCCGGCCAGATCGTTCATGCCGGCCGTTTCGCGCCGTGAGGGGGAGGGCACTGGAGGGCGTGATGCTCAAGGAGCACCAGGATCGAACAGGCACCTCGGACCCCGGCAAGCGCTCGGACCGAAAATCTCCTTCCTCGCGGGCCTCTATCAACGAGGCGATCAGCTTCCGCTACGAGGTCTTGAGATAATCACCGCCAGCGGCTCGCTTCAAGACATTAATGGCGCTAATGGTAATTGCGCCCGTTCGGCCAATCGCTAGAGACCGAAGATGTGTCGCCCGGTCCCGTGCGGGCGGACCATTGGCGTCAACGCGCCGACGGGCGCGAAGCCATCTTGCGCGACCCGTGCGAGCGCACGCCGAGCATCGAGCCCATGACGCTCTGGAAGATGGTTTCAAATGTCGCCGCGGCGCTGGGCCCGACTGGGCGAGCGTTAGCGAATGAAGGAAGATCATGGTCAAGGTCACGTTCATCGACCCCAACGGTTCGCTCTACGAAAGCGACATGCGCCCCGGTGAGAGCGCCATGCGGGCGGCCGTTCACAAATCCGTCCCGGGCGTGCCGGGCGAGTGCGGCGGCGTAATGGCCTGCGCGACATGCCATGTCTATGTCGCGCAGGAGTGGCTGGAAAAAGTCGGCCCGCCCTCCGCGCACGAGAAGGGCATGCTGGAGCTGACGCCGCGCCCGACCAGTGCGAGTCGTCTTTCGTGCCAAATAAGGTTGCGTCCCGATCTTGACGGCCTGGTCCTGCAGGTTCCGTCCGAGCGTTAGGGTCTGGGCTTTTGCCGGGCTTTCCAGGCCCCGGTCGGCGCGGTCCAGCCGCCGCCCTCCGCCAGAGAATCCCCGGTGGGATGACCGGCGGGCGGCGGCGTTATTCCTCCAATCTTCCGCAGCCCTTTTGGGCGCCGCTTCTTTTTTCCGTCCGCCTTGAGCGTGTCCTCCGGGGGGAGGAAGCATCGCGCGGCGACAAATTCAGGCTCGGTAAAAAAATGCGGGCGGCTGCTTGCTCTTTGAATGCGTTAGTGCAACTAACGCATATTGCCTGGACGTGTTGAGATGGTTTTGCGGGCCGGGCGGAGAGAGGGAGTTGCTCGATGGCGACGAACGGTCCGACGGCTGAAGAGCTGATGGCGATATACCGGCGTGTGACGCTGATCCGCCAGAACGATGACCGCACCATCAAGGTGCTGCGGTCCGGGCGTTTGAACATGCCGTACTATTCGGCTCGGGGTCAGGAAGTGATTCCCGCGGCGATCTCGGCGCAGCTTCGCGACGACGACTATATCTGCACGATCTACCGCGGCATTCACGACATGCTGTCGAAGGGCATGCCCCTCAAGGACATGTGGGCGGAGATCGCGGGCCGGTCGACCGGAACGTGCAAGGGCAAGGGCGGTCCGATGCACCTGACCTACCCGACCAAGGGGATCATGGTGACGACGGGAATCGTCGGCTCTTCGACGGTGATCGCCAACGGTCTGGGCTGGGCGTCGAAGCTGGACGGCAATGACCGCGTGACCGTGGCCTATTTCGGAGACGGCGCGTCGAATATCGGCGCTTTCCACGAGGCGCTGAACCTGGCCGGCGTGTGGAAGCTGCCCGTGGTGTTCGTGTGTCAGAACAACCGATACGGCGAGCATACGCGCTACGCCAAGACGACCGCTGCGGCGCGGATTTCGGATCGGGCGGCGTCCTATGGGATGCCGGGAATCCATGTCGATGGGAATGATCCGGTGGCGATGTACCACGCAACCAAGGAAGCGGTGGAGCGCGCGCGGTCGGGCGGCGGGGCCACGCTGATCGAGGCGATGACGTTCCGGTTCATGGGCCACCTGATCGGGGACGACGACGCCTATATGGACCCGGCGGAGAAGCAGGCCGCGGTGGCCGCCGATCCTGTTCCGCTGTTCCGGGCCCGGCTGATCGCGGACGGCGTGGCCAGCGAGGCGCAGCTCAAGGCCATCGAGGACGACATCGAGACGGCGTTGGACGAGGCGGTGGAGTTCGCGGTGGCGAGCCCGTTCCCGGAGGTGCGCGAACTGGCGCTTGACGTCTACGAAGAGGAGCTTGCGGCGTGAGCGAACAGAAGGTCAAGCAGGTCACGATCCTGCAGGCGTTGAACCAGGCGTTGCTCGACGCGCTGGCGGATGATCCCAAGGTTTTGGTGTTCGGCGAGGATGTGGCCGATCCCGAGGGCGGCGGCGTGCTCGGAGTGACCAAGGGCCTGTCGACCGCGCATGGCGAGGAGCGCGTTCGTTCGACGCCGATCGCCGAGCAGGCGATCATTGGAGCGGCGATCGGCGCCTCGATGGCCGGCTACAAACCCGTCGCGGAAATTATGCTGATGAACTTCACCACGGTTGCGATGGACATGATCGTCAATCACGCGGCGAAGCTTCGTTTCATGTCGGGCGGCCAGACTCACGTGCCGATCACGATCCGCACGATGACCGGGGCGGGCATCGCCACGGGCGGCCAGCACGCCGACTACTGGGAGGCGATCTTCGCGCATATCGCGGGTCTGAAGGTTGTGGCGCCGTCGACGCCGGCCGACGCCTATGGCCTGCTGCGCTCGTGCATCGACGACGCCGATCCGTGCATCATCATCGAGAACCTGATCTCGTACGGGACCAAGGGTCCGGCTCCCGAACCAGGCTACCGCGTGCCGCTGGGCAAGGCGCGGATCGCGCGTGAGGGCACGGATCTGACGATCGTCTCTTATTCGCGCGTCGCCATCGAGGCGTTGGCGACGGCCGATGCGCTCGCCAAGGAGGGGATCTCGGCCGAGGTGATCGACCTGCGCTCGATCGCGCCGTGGGACAAGGAGGCGGTGCTCGCCTCGGTCGCCAAGACGGGCCGGCTGCTGGTCGCGCACGAAGCGGTCAAGCCGTTCGGCGCCGGCGCGGAGATCGCGGCGGTGGTCAACGAGGAACTGTTCGGCCAGCTCAAGGCCCCGATCCGCCGGGTCGGCGCGCCCTTCTGCCCGGTCCCGTTCTCGAGCGCGCTCGAAGCGGCCTTCACGGTCGGCAAGAAGGATATCCTGCCGGTGGCGCGAGCGCTTGTGCAATCCCAACCAGAAAAGGTCCTGCAATTCTCATGAGCACCGAGGTCCTGCTGCCGAAGCTCGGCTTCTCGATGAGTGAGGGAAAGGTCCAGGAGTGGCTTGTCGCCGAAGGCGCGCAGGTCACCGCCGGCGATCCCCTCTTCACCCTTGAAAGCGACAAGTCCGTAACCGAAATCGAAGCCCCGGCCTCCGGAGTCCTGCGTATCCACGTTGAGCCAGAGGTGGAGGTTCCCGTCGGGACCGTCATCGGCGTCATCGAGTAGGACGAGGCTTGGCGGGCTTGGTCATGGCCAATCTTGAAGGTCATCGAAGCCAGATGTCGCGGATCGAGGCGGTATCGCCCACTGCGCGATCCAGGCCGCAAGAGCTGGACTGGTTTCATGTGCAGGCGCCTGCCGGGTCCGCCTTCGGGGATGCGCAGGCGCTCATGCACCGCTTGAATCTGGCCGCGGTGTGCGGGGAAGCGGCGTGTCGAATATTGGCGAGCGCTCGTCAAAACGCCACGCGACGGTGACGGTCCTGGGCGATGCCTGCGCACGCGCCTGTGCGTTGTGCGACGTCAAGGCCGGGCTCCGATCACATCGGTCTGGAGTTGCGTCCCGGCATCGGGGAGCTCCAGGCGTCGGGTTGCCCCGACCAGCTGTACGCCGAGCCTCGTCGAGGCCATGGCGGGCAAGAGATGGGCACGCCGCGCCGGGGCGGCTCATGGCGGGGACGATGGTGGCGAACAGGTCCTGGCCGGGGGCCATCTTATTTCACGCAGCGAAAAGCCGATGCTTCTTTTGTTCGTCTACGGATCATTTCGCACTGATCTAGACGGGTTTCGGGAGAGACCTGATGTCCTTGAAGATGCCGGAACCGGATCGGGCGACCCTGGCGCGGCGCGATGAGATCATCGCCGCCATGCGGGCGATCGTGCCGGGCGAAGCGGTGATCAGCACGGAGGCGGAGCTTCGGCCCTACGAGTCGGATGGCCTGACCGCCTATCGGCAACCTCCCATGCTGGTCGTGCTTCCCGAAACCGTCGAGCAGGTCTCGGCGGTCCTGGCCTGGTGCCATCGCGAAGGCGTCAAGGTCGTGCCCCGCGGGTCTGGAACTTCGCTGTCGGGCGGCGCCTTGCCTCTGGCCGACGCGGTGCTGCTGGGCATGGGCAAGTTCAACCGGATCGTCGAGATCGACTACGATGACCGGCTGGTCGTCGTCCAACCCGGCGTGACCAACCTTGCGATCACCCGCGCCGTGGAAGACGAGGGTTTCTATTACGCGCCGGACCCGTCGAGCCAGATCGCCTGCTCGATCGGCGGCAACGTCGCGGAGAATTCGGGCGGCGTCCATTGCCTGAAGTACGGCCTGACGACGAACAATGTGCTGGGCGTCGAGCTTGTCATGATGGACGGCGAGGTCGTGCGCCTCGGCGGCCGGCAGCTCGATCCGGCGGGGCTGGACCTGCTCGGCGTCGTCGTCGGATCGGAAGGTCTGCTTGGCGTCGTCACCGAAGTCATCGTTCGCATCCTGCCGAAACCAGAACTCGCGCGCGCGCTGCTGATCGGTTTTCCCTCGGTCGAGGGCGCCGGGCAATGCGTGGCTCAAGTTATCGCGGCGGGCATCATTCCCGCCGGCATGGAAATGATGGACAGGCCCGCGATCCACGCGGCCGAAGCGTTCGTCAATGTCGGCTACCCGCTCGACGTTGAGGCGCTGCTGATCGTCGAGCTGGATGGTCCGGCCGCCGAATGTGACTATCTGATCGGGGAGGTCGAGGGGATCGCGCGCGCCAATGGCGCGATATCGCTGCGCATCTCCACCGACGAAAGCGAGCGCGTCGCATTCTGGGCGGGCCGCAAGGCCGCCTTCCCCGCGGTCGGGCGTCTGGCGCCCGACTATTATTGCATGGACGGAACCATCCCGCGCCGCCGGCTTCCCGAGGTTCTGCAGCGCATGAAGGCGCTGTCGGAGCAATATGGGCTGGGGGTCGCCAACGTCTTCCATGCCGGGGACGGCAATCTCCACCCGCTGATCCTCTACGACGCCAATCAGCCGGGCGAGCTGGAGCGGGCCGAAGCCTTTGGGAACGACATACTTCGCCTTTGCGTGGCGGTGGGCGGCGTCCTGACCGGAGAGCATGGGGTTGGGGTCGAGAAGCGGGATCTGATGCCCGTCATGTTCAGCGAAACCGACCTGGCGCATCAGCAGCGGGTCAAATGCGCGTTCGATCCCGCGTTGCTGCTGAACCCCGGCAAGGTCTTCCCGACCCTGCATCGGTGCGCCGAGCTTGGCCGCATGCACGTCCATCGCGGACAGGTTCCGTTCCCGGATTTGCCGAGGTTCTGAGTGATGACCAGCACCGCCATATTGGCGCCGGGCGGCCCGGACGACCTGATCGACGCCATCGCCGCCGCGGCGAGCGCGGGGACCAAGATCGCGCTGCGCGGCGGCGGCTCCAAGGACGGCTTCGGAACCTTGACGCCCGACGCCCAGGTCATCGACATGCGCGGGTTCGCCGGAGTGGTGGACTACGATCCCCCGGAACTGGTGCTGACGGTGGGCGCGGGGACGCCGCTTTCAGTGGTGTGCGACCTGGTCGCCCAAGAAGGCCAGATGCTGGCGTTCGATCCGTTCGACCATGGGCCGATCCTGGGCCGGCCGGACGCCCGCGCGACGATCGGCGGGATCATCGCCGCCGGCGTGTCTGGCTCCCTACGCCTGACCCAGGGCGCGGCGCGGGACCATCTGTTGGGCCTTGAGGCGGTGTCGGGACGCGGCGAGCGTTTCGTCGCGGGCGCCAAGGTCGTCAAGAATGTCACCGGCTATGACTTGCCCAAGCTGATGGCCGGCTCCTGGGGGCGGCTGGCGGCGATCACCCAGGTGACGCTCAAGGTGCTGCCGTTGCCGCGGACACGGGCGACCAAGCTGATCGTCGGGCTTGATTGCGCGACGGCTGTCCGCGCCATGTCGAAGGCTCTTGCGTCCCAGGCCGAAGTCTCGGCCGCCGCCTATCTGCCGCGTTCCCAGCATGCCGGCGGAGCGTCGCTGATGGCGCTCAGGGTCCAGGGCTTTGACGCTTCGGTCAAGGCGCGCTGCGCCATGCTCGATCGCCTGCTCGCCGACCATGGCCCGCTGACGCGGCTGGACGACGAGCGTTGCGCGGACTTCTGGACCGACATCGCCACGCTGTCCTCGCTCGACGCCGGGCGCACCCTCTGGCGCGT
>FSTP01000442.1_pt1 | contig 12556 bp, 9 predicted proteins | sample 1637061 | NCBI WGS metagenome assembly FSTP01 (sample SAMEA3914819, study PRJEB12502) | metagenome | biome: forest; material: soil | place: Canada | collected 2010-06-26 | depth 0.3 m | reverse complement strand
TCTCCCGATGCCGAAGGCGCGCAGGCTCGCCGGAAGGCGGGCCGAAGCATTTGGCGTTGTGACGTCAGGACAGCACCCGTCGGAGCACCGAACCGTCCATGAACAAGGAACAGGGGCCCAACGCTCTTAAGAGTTGGGCGGCGACCTGGATCGACGACGATGGCGCGCTAACTAGTCGCTAGTCGAGGCCGTAGAGAAATGGGAACACGCTGAGCGCGCGGACCTTGGATAGGATCCCAACAGCCTGCTAGCCACCGCCCGTCGAGAGGGCGCGCTTGAAAAACGCGGCGACAGTTTTGTTGAAGGCGATGTGAAAGGCCGCGCGATCGAACCCCTCTTGGCTCGCGCAAGACGGCTGGCTCCGGCTGTCGCCCTGGAGACGGCAGGGAGCCGTAAAATCCATATGCAGCGCATGCGCCGCGACATGGAAATCCGGCGCAAGCGGCAAGGCGTCGCGCACCGGCTCGGCATAGAACGGCGATGGCAGTAGTTCGTCATCGCCGGCGCGCCACAGCTGCACCGGCATTCGAACCGCCGCCAGCCCCTGGGTCGTGAAGGTGAAGCCCAGGGCCGGAGCGGCGATCACGATCGCGCGCAGGCGTGGATCATGGGGAAAGCGGGCCGGATAGGCGGACGCGAAGTCCGCGGGGTTCCGTCCCCCGCCGCGGATCAAATCACAGTCGAAAAAGGCGCGCCCTTGCGCGCAATGGGGGCCCAGCAGCGAAAGGTCGGGATTGCCGCCGGCCGCGATCAATACGCTCATCGCCCCGGACGAATGGCCAAAAGCGCCGACCCGATCCGGGTCGATCGCGCCGGCGCCCCAGTCCGAAATCATGAAATCGATGACCCTGCGGATCTGAGCGACACGCCCCTCGATGTCGAGGGCGCGCGAATGGTCCGACGGATTGTCGCCGATGTGGGTTGAAGCGACGACCACGAAGCCGTTTCGCGCCAGGTCATAGGCGGTGTCGGCATAGGCGGTGTCGTCGCCGCCCGTGCCGTGTGAGATGACAATGAGGGGCAGGTGGCGTCCCGACACAGGGCCGTCCGTCGCCAAGTCTTGCATGACCTGGCCCACCGTCTTGGACGATGACGCCCCGCTCGACGGGTACCAGACCGCGATCGTGAGCGGTGCGGGCGCGCCGTCCAGGGTGCGGGTCGCAAAGCCCACGGTCTGGGCGCAGACCGGCGCGGCGGCCAGCGCTAGCCAAGCGATCATCAAAAACCGTGCAACTTGACTCATGAAGCCATCCTTTGCGCGCCAAGGCAGGGTCGCGCATGCCAAGGCGCAATCTGGCGAGCGCGGGGGTCGGCTGCGCACCTGGAGACCCTCTTGCTCGAAGGCCGGCCAAGGCGCGCGGTTGGTCATTGGCGGCCGCCCTCTCAGATCGACGGCCGCCAACACGCCAAAGCCTGTTGCACCGCTCTTCACGCGTCGCGCGCGGTCGGATGACCGCGACGACCCGGCGGGTGAGGCTACGGCGCCACCATGACAATACCTAACCGTATGTTCTGGCGGATCTCATCCGCATTTCAAATCGCCCCGGGAACGCCGCACGGCGACGCCAAAACGATCAATGCGGTCATATCGGCCATTCCCTAGGTAAAATATGAGCAGAACAGTCGATCTCGCTCCAACTCAATCGCCCCCAGTCCGCGCACATTGACATACTGAACCGTATGGAAAGGCTTGTTATCGGCGCTTGGGTGAACGGGCCGCCAGACGCTTGCGCGTCGTTGGCGCTCGACCAGCGAAGGGGGCTAAGACATGACGAGAACAACGGGATCCAAGGGCTGGCTCAAATCGAGCCTGATGGCGGGAGCCGGCATGGCCTTCCTGCTGCCGTCGACGGGTCAGGCGCAAAGCGCGACCGACGGCGCGACGCGCGCGGAGAACCAACTGAGCGAGATCGTGGTCACAGCGACCAAGCGCTCGGAGAAGGCGCGCGACGTGGCCATCACGATCACCTCGCTCAGCGCCGCCGACCTCAGCAAGCGCAACGTGACCAGCGTGGCCGACATAGCTTCGGCGATCCCCAATGTGACCATGGACGAGAGCGGTCAGGCGCGCACCACGCCGACAATCCGAGGCATTTCGTCCAACACGCGCAACGCCGGGGTGGAATCGGGCGTGTCCGTCTATGTCGACGGCGTCTACACCGGCCGGCCCGAGACCTTCAACCAGGCGCTCGCCGACGCCTCCGCGGTCGAAGTGCTGCAGGGTCCGCAGGGCACGCTGTTTGGCAAGAACTCCATCGCCGGCGCGATCAGCGTCACGACCAAGGATCCGAGCTTCGACTGGTCCGGCGCGCTCAAGGGCGAGCTTGGCAACCTCGGCGACCGGCAGATTGGCGGCACGATCAACGCGCCGCTCGTCGACGGGGCGGCCGCTTTGCGGGTGTCGGTGTTCGACAACCACCGCGACGGCTATGTCGACAATCTGAACGGTGGTCCCGATCTCAGTTCCCGCAAGGAGTATGGCGGGCGCGCCAAGCTCCTGCTCCAGCCGTCCGACAGCTTCCGAACGATCGTGGCGTTCGACTACAGCCGCGAGAAGGACGACTACTATTATGGCGAAAACCTATCGGGCGCGGCTTCGACGGAACCGCCACCCAAGCCCGTCACCGCGCCCGGGCCGTTCACGCTCGACGTGACCCCGGGGGTCTTCTACCGCCAGATCTACGGGACCGCGCTGACGATGATCGCCGAGCCGGCGCCAGGCTATGAGATCACCTCGATCACCGGGTACCGGCGCAATCGCTACTATGTGCAGGACGACCAGGACTGGGAGCCCAAGGACATCATCGCCGTCGATTTCCGGGACAAGCAGTCGCAGTTCTCGCAGGAAATCCGGCTGCGGTCCCCCTCCGACCGCCGGCTCAAGTATGTGGTCGGCGCCTACTACTTCTCGCAAGACTCCGACACCAATCACACCGGCGTCCTGGGCGGCGATTTCGCAATTCCAGGACTGATCGCGGCGGGCGCCCGCAAGAACATCACGCCGCTGGGCCGGGTCACGACCCGCAGCTATGCGGGGTTCATCGACGGCAGCTTCGACATCACCCCGCGCCTGACGCTGCTCGCCGGCGTGCGCGTGACCCGCGAGGACAAACGGGTCGATTTCCAGGTGATCACCGATCCGGCCGCCCTGCCCCTGTTCTATGCCGTGCCGCTCCAGACAGACAGCCAGAACGCCAGCGACGTGTCGCCGACGGCCGGCCTGCGCTACGCGATCACCGATCGCGCGAATGTCTATTTCAAGTTCTCGCGCGGCTATAAGTCAGGGGGCTGGAACGTCGACTTCTCCACGCGAACAGCGGCTCCGGCCCCGACGATCCAGTCGCTTCGCTTCCGGCCGGAGAAGCTCAGCAACTACGAGATGGGCCTGAAAGGCGATTTCCTGGACCGGCGTTTGCGGACGAATTTGTCGGCCTACATCATGAAGTACGACAATTTGCAGGTGACGCAGTTCTTTGGGTTCAACGGCGGCGCGGTCACCAGCAACGCCGCTTCGGCGACGATCAAGGGCGTCGAGGGAGACTTCAGCCTGGCGATCGCCCGCGACTTCACTATCGGCGGCAACCTCGGCTACAACGACGCGCGCTACGATCGCTATCCAGGCGCGTCGTCCGACGGCGCCGACGCCGACGGCAATCGCCTCGATGGGCCCAAATGGACGGCGGAAGGCAACGCCGACTACGGCCTTGTGATCGGCGCGTTCGGCCGGCTCGATTTCTGGGGCGAGGTGTCTTACCGGGGCTCCGGATTTACCGAGCCGCTGAACCTGGAGCGCCTGAAGCTTCCAGGCCGCACCATCGTCAACGCCAGCATCACCCTGACCCCGGCCGCCCATCGCTGGACCGCCAGCCTCTGGGCGCACAACCTCCTGGACAAGACCTACCTGACCAGCTTGGCCAACGACACCTTCGCTTTCCGCGGCACGACCGACGAGATCGGCGTCTATGCCGAGCCGCGAACCTGGGGGATCACCCTTGGCTACAGATACTGATCGATCGACCCCGGCCGGCGGCGCGCCGTCGGCGGCCGTTGCGGGGCCTGGCGGCGCGGAGCCGATTCCCAAGCCTTGGTCAGTCTCTTCAGGAAGGATGGCGCATGTCCCAGACCCGGCTGCAAACCTTGCTCTTCGTCGCCGCCCTGGCGTTTCTGTCGGGATCGCCAGGCCCGGCCTGGCCTGGGCCGGCGCCAGTTGCGGCCGCGCCCTGGGCTTGCGCCGGCCTTACCTCAGCCCCGCTGCCGGACCGCGCGGAGGTTCTGGAGACGACCATCGAGCCGGCTGATGCGATACGGCCCGAACGCTGCGTCGTGCACGGTCGGATCGTAAGCTCGCCCACGTCGACGATCCAGTTTCGGGTCGATCTGCCCCAAGCCGGCGGCTGGAACGGCGATCTGGTCTTCGTCGGCGATGGCGGCTTCGACGGCTTCATCTCCACGGATGGGGCGTTCTGGAAGCGGATCCTGGCCTTTCTCGGCGATGACGCCGCCACGCTCTGGAAAAGCGTGGTGGTCGGCTGCGACTCCGGACACCAGGGGCGCGGAGCCGCGCCCCTCAAGGACTTCAGCTGGGCGATCAACAATCCAAGCGCCGTCCTCAACCACGCCGACCAGGCCAACCACCTCACCCTGGGCGTGGCCCGCGCGCTGGCGCAGGTCTTCTACGGCAGGGCTCCCGAACATCGTTACATGGTCGGCCATTCGAATGGCGGGCGAGCGGGCCTCATCGCGGCTCAGCGCCACCCCGCCGACTATGACGGCATCCTGGCGTTCTCGCCGGCGATCAGCCAGGAGGCCTTCGCCGCCAATCTGAGCCCGTTCTTCCAGCATGTCTTCGCCCATCCCGACAACTGGGTGAGCCCGGCACAGGCCGCGCTCTGGGAGAGGGCCGAACTGACCGCCTGCGATAGCCTTGACGGCGTGCAAGACGGGATCATCAGCCGGCCGTCGGCCTGTCACTATGATCCGGCCCCCCTTGTCTGCAAGCCGGGTCTGGCGGCCGGCCCAGGTTGCCTCACCCCCGGCCAGGCCGAAAGCATCCGGCGGGTGTTCAGCGACAAGCGCGTCGACGTCACCCTCGCCGATGGCATGGTCGGCTATCCGGCCTGGGGGCGCGGCGCCGAGACGGCCGAGTTCAACTACATCTTCGGCACGAGCTTCGTCGCACGCGACGGCACCGACTATGTCTTCGCCGACAACATCATCCGCTATGGGATCGCCGGCGACCCGAACGCCAGCGTGATGACGCATGACCCTTCACGTTTCCAACAGGCCTATCTTGCCCTGTCGCGCCAGGTCGACGCGACCGATCCGGACCTTTCGGCCTTTCAGGCGCGAGGCGGCAAACTCATCGTTTGGTACGGCGCATCTGACTATTGTGTGTCCTACCTTCGATTTGCCCAGTACTTCAGCGCAATGCGCCAACGCACGCCCGCGGCGAACACCTTTGCGCGCCTCTATGTCTCGCCGGGGCTGACGCACGGCAACAAGGGACCCGGCGCCAACGATTTCGAGCTCTTGGGCGTGCTGCGGGCGTGGGTCGCCCGCGGCCAGGAGCCGGGTTCGATCCACGCCCGCAAGCTGGGACCCGACGGGCGACCGCTCTTCTCGCGCCCGCTCTGCCGGTACCCGGACTATCCGCGTTTCCGGGGCCAGGGGGACGCCAACGAGGCGACCAGCTTCATCTGCACGCCAGACCCCGATCTTCCTGCATGACCGACCAGGACGATGGCTGACGTTTCTTCATGAAACCCGGCGAAGTCTAGGCTACCACGGCTTTGGAAACGACGGAGTGGCCGCAGTGGCCGTTGAGGAACAGCATCCACAGGGCAAGGCCGGACGGCTGGATACGGACGCCTGGGTGCGAGCGGCCGGCCTTCAGCTGGCCAACGCCGGCATCGACGGCGTTCGCGTGGAGCTCATCGCCAAACGGCTGGGCGTCACCAAGGGAAGCTTCTACTGGCACTTCAAGGATCGCGACGCCCTGCTGGCGGCGATCCTGCACGACTGGCGCAGCAACGCCACCATGGCCATCATCGACTCGCTTGAAAAAAGCGGCGCGCCTGCCGAGGCGAGGCTGCGGCGCGTGCTCGAACTTCCGCTCCGGCGGACGCTTCACGACGAGGTCGGCCGCGGAATCCGCCTTTGGGCGCGCACCGATCCTCGCGCGGCCCAGGCGATCGAGGAGATCGATGGACTACGTCGTCGCTACATCGCTGGTCTCTACCAGCAATTGGGCTGCGAGCCGCAGATCGCCCAAGCCTATGCCGCTCTGGTCTACGGATACACAAGAACCGGAACAGGCGTGCCCGCGGCGATCGTTCCAGACATCGAAGCCATCCTGATTCCGCCCACGCTGCGACTAGGCGCAGCCAATCCCGAGGCCAGCAAGCCTCAAGGGCGGGGTCGCGGTTCGGTGGACGATTGACCGCGCCGCCCTGCCTGGCCGTGCTCGGACCGTCTCGGATTTTCCCCGGGCTTGTTGGCCTGGACATCGCTGCGCGATCCTCGCTAGCCGAGAAACCGCGGAAAATCTGAGCGCCAGGAACAGCCCGCCGCCAAAGCCGTCCGCGCGGCGCCCCGCGCCTGGATTGTGCACGGAGGTCGTTTGGCGGGTTGGTCCCCCCGCCGAACACTTGCGGCTCCCAAAACGCCGCCTCGCGGACAAAAGTCAGCGATTGCCGCCTAGTCAAAGGAGACCACGGCTCCGTAGCGCCGCAGTCTCCTTCTCACATCGACATGGGCGTCAGAGCATCCAGCCGCCGGAGACTTCGAGCCGCTGCGCGTTGACCCATCGATGCGAGGGCGAAAGCAGCGCGACGACCACGGGACCAATGTCGTCGGGCAGGCCTGCCCGCCCAAGCGCGGTCTGGGACGCGATGTAGTCTTTCACCTCGGGGATGTCGCGCAGCGCGCCGCCGCCAAAGTCGGTCTCGATGCCGCCTGGGGCGATGGCGTTGACGGCGATGTCGCGAGCGCCGAGCTCCTTGGCCCAAAAGCGCGTCAGCGTTTCGATCGCGGCCTTGGCGGCGCCGTAGACGGCGTAGCCTGGAAGCGAGATCCGCGCGAGTCCGCTGGAGAAGTTGATGATCCGGCCGCCGTCGGCGATCAGCGGCGACAGGGTCTGGGTCAGGAAGAACACGCCCTTGAAGTGGATGTTCACCAGTTGATCGAAGACCTCTTCGGAGGTGCTGCCGAACGGGGTCTCCAGTCCGATCCCGGCGTTGTTGACCAAGCCAAAGATCCGTTCGTGTCCCAGATCCTGGAGTTTGGTCGTCAGCAAGGCGGCGAACGCGTCGAACGACGCGACATCGCCGGTGTCCAGGCGCAGCGCCGCGGCCTTGCGTCCGAGCCGTTCGATCTCGGCCACGACCTGGCTCGCCGCGTCCTGGTTGGCGTTGTAGGTCAAGATGACGTCGAACCCGGCCTGGGCGGCATGGATGGCGGTATTGCGCCCCAGCCCCCGGCTGCCGCCCGTCACCAGGATGAGCTTTTGCGTCGTCGTTGAATCATTTGACATGAAGCGGTCTTTCAATTGCGGGCGTTGGGGCGTCAGTCGAGCGACTGGAGCATGCTGACGCGGTAGGGGATCAGGGGAAGGCCGAGGCGAATGCGCTCAGGCCAATCGGGATTGGCGATGATCGCTCGACCGACGGCGGCGAAGTCGAAGTCGCCGCGTTCAAGGCCGTCGAGCAGCGGGCCAAGGTTGTCCTCCGGCGAGCTGCCCTCCCCGCGCAACATCGCGTCCATCGAGTTGTTCAGGGAGATCGACCCAACGGTGATGACGGGCTTTCCGGTCAGCGTCTTCGTCCAGGCGGCCAGGTTCTGGCTGGTGCCCAGCTCGCCCTCCCAATAGCGGCGTTGGGAGAGATGGAAGGCGTCGACGCCGGCGTCGGCCAGCGGCTGAACGATCAAGCCCCACTCCTCGGGGTTTTGGGCGATCGTGGCGGAATAGTCCTGCTGCTTCCAGGTCGACAGCCGCAGTACGACCGGAAAGTCGGGACCCACGCTGCGGCGGATTTCCTCGATGACCTCCTTGGCGAAACGGACGCGGCGAGGCAGATCACCGCCGTATGCGTCATCACGCAGATTGGTCTTGTCCCAGAGAAATTGATCGATGAGGTAGCCGTGGGCGCCATGAACCTCGACGCCGTCAAAACCAAGCGCCTTGGCTTGGCGCGCCGCAACGCCGTAGGCGGTCACGACCTCGCCGATTTCAGCGATCGTCGCCGGCCGGCCCACGACTTCAAGAGGAAGATCGTTGCCGCCAATCACGCCCGAGGGGCTGATGCGGGGGTCAGAATCGGCGTCATCTTCAAAAAGGTCGCCGCTGCCCTCGACCTGGGGTTTTCGAACGAGGCCGACATGCCAGAGCTGCACGAAAATGCGCGCGCCGGCGGCATGAACTTCGTCAATCACCTGCTTCCAGCCGGCCAGAGCCTCAGGGCTCTCGATCCGGGGCGCGTTGCGATCATGGCCCGCGTCAGGATGCGGAATAAAGGTCCCTTCGGTGATGATCAGGCCAACGCCGCCTTCGGCGCGACGCCGGTAATAGCGGGCGACGTTCGCGCCGGGCACGCCGTCGGGCGACATGGCGCGCGTCATCGGCGCCATGACGATGCGGTTCTTGAGCTTGATCGAACCGATGCGCATCGGTTCGAAGAGCACGTCTGTGCTGGCCGAGGCGGCGGACTGGGCGCGGGGCTGGGACGCGGGCACGCGACAACTCCTCTTCGGGTACGGGAAAGCTTCCAGGCGGCGCGCTTCCTAAGTGCGCCGGTTGGTGATACATTATAAGCTTCAGAATGCAACCACAACAAATACATTAATGACGGCGATGCGCGTGTCGCCGTGTCCACAGGTGAATTGATGAGTGCAGACGTGCGCTTCCCGACGGCGCTTCAGATGGTCCTCAGCGTCGCGTTGGCCGACCATGACGGCTTTCGCTGCACCAGCCAGATCCTGGCCGATGGCCTTGGGAGCAATCCAAGCTTCATCCGCAAGCTCCTCATCCCGCTCACCAGCGAAGGGATGCTTGTGGCGGCGAGCGGCAAGGGCGGCGGCCTGCACCTGGGACGCCCGGCGTCCGAGATCAGCTTGCGCGACATCTATCTGGCGGTGACGGAACAGAAGAAGGTTCTTCCGGCGCGACAGGATATTCCAGGCCGGTGCAGGATCAGCGCCAACATCGGCGAATTCTTCGGCGCGGTGGCGGACGAAGCCGAAACCGCCATGCTCGACGCGCTGGCTCAGCGCGACGTCGCCGACAGCCTTGCCGAGGTTCTGCGTCTTGATGAGGTGCGGGTGGGACGGGCGACCAGGGACGTAGGTCCGGCTGTCGCCGCGCAGACCTCCCCGCCCCTCAAGGGATCGCCGGAACCCTCGCCGGTTCGGTCGAAGCGCCGGGTCGGCCAAGCCTAGTCTGTTCTAGTGTCCGGATCTCGGCGACGCTGTCGGCGACCGTCCGGCGACCGAGCATCTCAAGAACGAGGGCTTCGGCCTCATCGGCCACGCCCTCGAAGAACTCGCCGATGTTGGCGCTGGCCACGCAACGGCAAGGCACGTCGGGCCGAGCGATCCACAGACGCTTGTCGTCGGTGACGCAGCAATAGATCTGGCGAAGGGTGATGCTTTCGGGCGAACGCCCCAGGCGGACGCCTCCGTGCTTGCCCAACGAGGACTCGACGATGCCGTCGCGGGTCAGGGGAACCAGCAGCCGCCGCACAAAGCTCGCGGTGACGCCCAGCGATTCGGCGAGCTTTTGGCTCGTGCAGCGCACGCCATCGTCTTCAGCGATCTGAATGCCGAGCACGATCTGGAGCGCTGTTGGAAAACGCAGATCAATCATCGCGCCTCCTGCGCCCCTGCGTGGGGCCGCACCGAAAGCCGAGCGCCGCCTCGACGGCTATCGTCACACTTGCGCTTCACACCCTGAAACGTGCCAATAATTGTTGCTTTTTGCAAGCCGCACGCCGCTCGCGCCCATTGCATCTTGCCCTTGGCCGCTCAAGGCGGCGCCGGCCCGTCAATGACACCCCTTAAGAGCCGCAACGAACTTCGGCCGCCCTCCCCGCGAACGTCTAAATGCAATTCTCACTATTGCATTTTAACTCTCAACTGCACTAGTAAGAGTTACATTTAAAATCTCGCTGGATACGCCGCCTCGGCGTGCGGGATCCCATCGCAAAACCAAGAGGGCTTTGTCATGTCGCTCGCCAAAACCATCCCCGCCAACCTCGAGGAAAACGCCCAGGACATAGATCTGTCGACCTTGTTCCAACCCTTCACGGTGGGGAGCCTCAGTCTCTCCAGCCGGTTCGTGATGCCGGGCATGCAGCGCGGTTGGTGTGTCGACGGACGTCCGGCTGAACGGCTCGCCGATTACTATGTCGCGCGGGTCCGAGGCGGAATGGGCCTGATCATCAGCGAGTGCATCGCGGTCGATCACCCCTCGGCGGGCCGGACGCGGAAGTATGGCCGGCTGGCGCCGGACACCGCCGCCAGCTGGGCCAAGATCGTTGGCGCGATTCATCAGGCCGGCGGCCGCTTCTTCGCCCAGATCGGCCACGAGGGCGCGCTGCTCGGCGCCCCCGACGGAGACTATTTCGCCGACGCGCCGGTCCTCAGCCCTTCGGGGCTCTCCAAGCCGGGGACCGTCGTGGGACGTCCCGCGACGCTCGACCAGCTGCAGGCGGTCAAGGACGCCTTCGTCCGTTCCGCGCTGATCGCCAAGGACATCGGCGCCGACGGTCTGGAGATCCACGCCTGCCACGGTTATCTCCTCGACGCGTTCCTGTGGGCGGACGTCAACACCCGCGAAGACCGCTACGGCGGCGCTGCGATGGAGGCGCGCGTTCGCTTTCCCGCCGAAGTCGTCCAGGCGGTGCGCGATGCCGTGGGCTCGGAACTGGTGATTTCGGTTCGGTTCTCGCAGTGGAAGATCACTGACTACGATGCGCGCTCGGCGCAGACGCCGGACGAGCTGGCGATCATGCTCACGGCGCTCAGCAAGGCCGGCGCCGATCTGTTCCATGCGTCCAGCCGACGCTTCGGACATCCGGAATGGCCTGGGTCGGACCTGAGCCTGGCCGGCTGGGCCCGGAAGGTGTCCGACAAGCCCGTGATCGCGGTCGGCGGCGTGGGCCTCACGGTCGATATGGTCGACACCTTCTCGGGCAAGGACAATGACGGCCCCCCGGAGGTCAATTTCCCGGCCTTGGCGCAGCGCTTCGCCGCCAATGAATTTGACCTCATCGCCGTCGGCCGAAGCGCCATCGCCGATCCGGACTGGGTCGCGAAGGTTCGCGACCGTCGCTACGATCTCATCCGTCAGTTCCAGTTCGCCGATCTTGGCGACATCGCCGAAGAGGCCAAGGCCGCCTCCGCCAAGGGCGCGTAGACTCGGAAGGGACGCGGCGCCCTCAGCAAGGGCGCCGCGCCTCCTGAAGACGTTCCAGCGCGCGTCGGGCCTTAAGCCCCTGCGGCCCGCGAGCCGCCTCCCGGCCGCACGCGACAGCAGGGATTTGCCACCCCGCCCTTGGAACACGGCAAGGCGCCCACGGCGGGGTGGAGGGCGCGCCCGCGCCCTGCTACATCGCCTGGCCATGCGCCGCGTCGCCCTCCTCACCGCCCCCTGGCGCGAGCCGACCTGCGCGCTCGCGCCGTTCCGGGGCGAGGCCCATGCCTGCGCCTTGGTGACCGGCTCCGCCGGGCGCCAGGCGGGCCGATGGTCGTATCTGCTGCGCGCGCCGGACGCGACCTTCAGCCTCGCCGCCGACGACCCGGCAGATCCCTTTGAGGCGCTCAAGGCCCTTATCGGCCCCCGCCTGCCGACGGATCCGCAAGGCCCGCCGTTCCAGGGCGGCGTCGTGGGCCTGGGCGCCTACGAACTGGGTGACCGGGTCGAAGCGTTGGATCTTGACCGCACGGGCTGGCCGGACTTGGCCTGCGCCCGCTACCCGGCCCTGCTGGCCTTCGATCACCACGCGCGCCAAGTGGTCGCGGTCGGACGCGGCGACACCGAGGGCCAGGCCACCGCCCGGGCCCGCGCCGCCCTGGCCTGGCTGGATGTATCGGCCGCCGTGCGCGCGCCGCCCGAAGGACCGCTGTGCCCCGACCTCCGCGCCAGCGACGGCGACGCCTATGAGGCCGCGGTCGCCGAGGTCGTCGAACGGATCATCGGCGGCGAGATCTTCCAGGCCAACATCGCCCGCGCCTGGACGGGTCGCCTGGCGGTCGGCGCGGACCCGTTCGACCTGTTCGTCCGCCTGCGCGGCCAGAGCCCCGCGCCGTTCTCGGCCTATCTGCGCCTGCCGGGCCGGGCCCTGGTCTCCAACTCGCCCGAACGCTTCCTGAAACTGGACCCGGCCGGCGTCATCGAGACCAAGCCGATCAAGGGCACGCGCCCGCGCGGCCGCGACCCGGCGCAGGACGCCGCCCTGGCCGCCGAACTGCTGGCCAGCGACAAGGACCGGGCCGAGAACCTGATGATCGTCGACCTGATGCGCAACGACCTGGCGCGCGTGACTCCGCCTGGCGGCGTCGC
>FSTP01000608.1_pt1 | contig 14416 bp, 12 predicted proteins | sample 1637061 | NCBI WGS metagenome assembly FSTP01 (sample SAMEA3914819, study PRJEB12502) | metagenome | biome: forest; material: soil | place: Canada | collected 2010-06-26 | depth 0.3 m | reverse complement strand
ATTTGCCGGCTCTTTGGGTCCGCTCTTATCCGCGTCACTAAAAGCCGTCGTTACAGGAATCCGGGCGGTCCAAACCATGATCATCACATATGTGGCAAGTTACTATTTTGTCTGTAGTCGTATATTTGGACGAAAGATCGACGCGGATAAGAAACATGATCGCCATATATTATAACCCACCTCAGCCCTTCACGGCACTGACGTTAGCCTACCGGCAACACGGGTCTATTTGACGACTGAATGGGTCGGCTACTAAGCCAAAGCTTTCCGTCCATAATGGAAGCACGATAGCGATATTGGCGGATTCGCATACGGCGCTTGGCGAATAGGTCTGCGCCTGCTGGTTGCGAGAGATCGACGATTGGAGGTTGCCCATTGACCGATGGCGGTTCCCGCCTTCGATGCCATGCGCGCCGGACGATCTCCCTTCGCCTTGGAACGGGCTTGAGGGGAAAGGGGCCCTCTGCGCCGAAGTCATCCGTCTTCGTCGACACCCTCTGCGGGGGCACCCCCGCAACGTCTCCTGCCCTCAGCGGCGCCGAGGATCAAAACTCGGAAAATAGCTCTCCGGGCTTAATACCGAGAGCCTGGGCGAACTTGATCAGGGTCGTAGCTGACGGGTTCCGTTCGCCTCGCTCAAGATAGCCTACGTAATTTCGATTCACTCCCGCTATCTCAGCCAGAGCCTCCTGGCTAAGACCCTTTTCCTTGCGGCTTCGGCGAATTCCGCGGCCCAAGGTCGCAAGTTCGTCTGACGCGGCCAAGGCTGGACAGTCGCCCCCGACACAGGCAATCTCTACATACTGACAGTATGTATTTCGGCGTCCGTTCTAAGTTCTGAACAGTTCGGCGGTGCGTGCTGAAACCGTGGAACGCCTTATGTCCGACGCGTCATCACACCAGCTGGACGATCTCTATCGCCGTCATGCGTCATGGCTGCGCGCCCGGCTGACCCATCGCTACGGGCCCGACCTGGCTGAAGACCTGGTGCAGGAGGCCTATCTGCGCCTGCCGGTCGAGGAGATCCGCTACCCCAAGGCTCTGCTGCTGCGCACGGCGATCAATCTGGCCATTGATCACTTCCGATCGATGGGACGGGCGCGCCGGCGGGACCGACAGGCCGCCTACATGGTCCATGGGGATCTGGCGCCCGGTCAGGGGGCGTCGTATCCGGCCGACCAGGAGAGCGCCTTGCGCCTGGCCGAGATCGCCCTGAAGCTGGAGCCCCTCCACCGGGACGTGTTTCTCTTGAGCCGAGGCGCGAATTTGACGTATGTGGAGATCGCCCAGCGTCTGAAACTCCCGGTCAAGACCGTCGAATGGCGCATGGGCAAGGCGTTGGCGATGTGCGCCGTCCTGATGCGCGAAGAGGCCTAGACCCGCCATGGACGCGGCGATCCCGCCTGAAGACAGCGCCCTTGAGGCGGCGGCCGAGTGGTTCGCCCGGCTCAAGCGCTCAGAAGTGTCCACCGAGGAACTGGCGCGGTTCGACGCCTGGTTCGCCCAGGGCGGCAACGCCAAAGCCTATGCCGAGATCGAGGCGATCTGGCGGGTCGGCGGTCAGATCGATCGCGACCCGCGCGTGGCCGGCGCCATCGCCAAGGTGCTGGCGAGCCATCCCGCGCCGGGTGAGCCCTCGGCGGCTCCCAGGCGGCGGCTTAGGCTGCCGCGCTGGACGCCGGTCCCGATCACCGCGGTCGTGCTCGCGCTCGGCTGGTGGTCCCTGCACGGCTTGGGGCGATTCTATACGACCGACCTGGGCGAGCAGCGGCTGGTGGTCCTGGCCGACGGCTCGCGCGTGCGGCTGGACACCAACACCCGGCTGCGGGTGCGGCTGTCGCGCGGCGAGCGCCACATTGATCTGGACCGCGGCCAAGCCTTCTTCGAGGTCGCGCACGACAGCGCCCGTCCGTTCGTCGTCCAGGCCGGCGACACCACCGTCCAGGCCCTGGGCACGCGCTTTGACGTGCGGCGCGAGGCTTCCCAGGTGCGCGTAGCCCTGGTCGAGGGCCGCGTGAAGGTCGACGGGGCGGCGGCGCGGTCCTGGACCCTGGCGCCGGGCCAGCAGTGGTCCAGCGCGCCGGGCGCGCGGGAGCCGCGCGCGGTCGATGTCTCCGCCACGACCAGTTGGACCGACGGGCGCCTGACCTTCCACGGGACGGCCTTCGCCGACGCCCTGGCCGAGGTCAATCGCTACGCGGCCGCGCCCGTGCGTCTGCAGGACGCCCGCCTGGCCGACGAGCCGATCAGCGGCGTTTTCAACACCTGCGACATCAAGGCCTTTGTCGCGGCGATGACCGAGCTGTACCCGCTGGACGCGGTGCGACGCCCCGACGGCGGCGTGGATCTGCGCGCCCGCGGCGCCTCGGCTGGCTGACGGCCTGAAAATAAAGTCCATTACGAGTCAGGGTCCCATCGGTCGACAGACGTCTCTTCCCCACCACGCGATCTCGGACCGGCGAACTCGCCACGCCCATCGCATCCATCTGGGGGGAAGACGATGAATTCGACCTTTGGCAAGGCCCGGCTGTGGGCGACCTCGGCCATGGTGATCAACCTGGCGGCGGGAGCGGCGAGCGCCGCCGAACCGCGTCAGGCGTTCAATCTGGAGGCTGGGACGCTGGACGCCTCGCTGATGGCCGTCGCCGCCCAGACCAAGCAGCAGGTGGTGTTTCCCGATCGCCTGGTGCGCGGGCGATCGGCGCCGGCCCTGAAAGGCCGGTTCACGCCCGAAGAGGCCATCGCCCGCCTGGTGGCCGGCTCCGGCATCCAGATCGTGCGCCGCGACGAGGGCGTGATCGTCCTCAAGGCGGCCGACACGCCGCTGACGCCGATCTCGGCCACGGCGCCCGCCCTCAGCTTCGTGGACGCCGCCGCGTCGGCGGATCCGGCCGTCGTGGCCGTCGAGCCACCGGCCGACACCGCGATGCTCTCCGAAGTCGTCGTCACCGGCAGCCATATTCGCGGGGCGGGGCCGGTCACCTCCAAGGTGGTGGTGATCACCCAGGAGGATATCGATCGCCGCGGCTTTGGCACGATCGCCCAGGCCGTGGCCGCCCTGCCCCAGGCCTTTGGCGGGACGCCGACCGAGGAGACCGGCTACACCGGCGGCGACCTGACCAATTCCAACAGTTCCAACGCCTCGGCGGTCAATCTGCGGGGCCTGGGACCGGACGCCACGCTGGTGCTGGTCAATGGGCGGCGCATGGCGTTCGCCGGCAATCCCGGCGACTTCGGCGACCTTTCGGCGCTACCGGCCGTCGCCGTGGACCGGATCGAGGTGCTGATGGACGGGGCCTCGGCGGTCTACGGCTCCGACGCGGTCGGCGGGGTGGTCAACGTGGTCCTGCGCAAGGATTACGAGGGTCAGGAAACGCGCCTGCGTCTGGGCGCGGACAACGACGGTCGGGCCCGCGAAATCCAGTTCGGCCATGTCGGCGGCTTTGGCTGGGGCAGCGGTCATGCGCTGGTCGCCTACGAGCACTATGAGCGCGGCGCCCTGCCGACGACCGCGCGGTCGTTCACGGCCAGCAGCGATCTGCGCCCCCTGGGCGGAACGGATCATCGCCTGACCTACGCCTATCCGGGCAACCTGCTGAAGCTGGACCTGGCGACCTTCACCTTCCAGCCCGCCTACACCATCCCGACCGGCCAGAACGGCACGGCCCTGACGCCGGGCTCCTTCATCGCCGGCGCGCCCAATCTGCAGGACTTTCGCCAAGGCATCGACCTGCTGCCCCGCCAGGAACGCGACAGCCTCTATCTGGCCGCCAACCAGTCGATCGACGAGCGTCTGACCCTGTCGGGCGACGCCCGTTACAGTTTCCGACACTATTGGCAGGCCGCGCCAGCCTCGGTCGGCGGGCTGCTGGTCACCCCCGCCAATCCCTATTTCGTGTCGCCGGACGGTTCGCCCTACGAGTTCATCGCCTACTCCTATGCCGGGGACCTGGGCGCCTCGCGCCTGCACGGCGTGGCCAAGAGCCTGGGCCTGAGCTTCGGCGGTGACCTGGACCTGACGCGCGACTGGCGGGTCAGCGGCTTTGCGACCTATGCCGAGGAGCGCTCGGCCAGCCGCACGACCAACCAGGCCAACAGCAGCGCCGTGGCCGAGGCCCTGGGCGGCGCCGACGATTCGGGCACTGCCTTCAGCACCGCGCGCGACGGCTTTTTCAACCCCTTCGGAGCGCTGGGGACCAGCAATTCCAGGACCATCCTGGACTTCGTGGGCGGCGGGTCTTCGACCCAGAACCTGCGCAGCCAGGTCGGCTCGGCCAATCTGCAGGCCGATGGCACGCTGATCACCCTCCCGGGCGGGTCGGTGAAGGTGGCGATCGGCGGTCAGGTCCGCCGCGAATATTTCCAGTCGGCTGGAGAGCGGTTCACCAGCAGCGCCACACCCACGCCCCTGTCCACCACCAAGGGCGCGCGCACCGTCGCCGCCGCCTTCGTGGAGATGCGCGCGCCGTTGGTGGGAACCGGCAACGCCCGTCCGGGCGTCGAGCGCCTGGAGCTGTCCCTGGCCGGCCGGGTCGAGCACTATGACGACGTGGGCACGAGCGCCGATCCCAAGCTCGGCGTGCTGTGGTCGCCAGCCCGGCAGTGGACCCTGAAGGCTAGCTACGGCACGTCGTTCAAGGCCCCGGCGCTGAAGCAGACTCGCCAGCGCCTGGTCATCACTCCGGTGTCGGTCACCCGCAACGGCCAGGACGTCCTGGCCTTGCTGCTCTACGGCGGCAACGCCGATCTGAAACCCGAAACCGCCACCTCCTGGTCGGCGGGCGTCGACTACGCGCCGAACGCCGTCCCGGGCCTGAAGGTCGGTCTCAACGTCTTCGACACCCGCTTTACCCGCCGCATCGGCCAGCCGGCCCTGGACGGGGTCGATCAGGCGCTGGAAGATCCGGTCCTGGTCCCGTTTGTCACCCGGGTGGATCCCGTGATCAATGCGCGGGACGCCGCCCGCGTCGACGCCCTGATCAACAATCCCGCCTCCGAGGCCCAAGGGCTCTATCCGGCCGAATATTACGGGGCGATCATCGACGGCCGCTATGTCAACACCGCCAGCCTGCAGGTGCGGGGGGTCGATCTCGACCTGGCCTACCATCTGACCGTGGGGGCCGACACGTTCGACCTGTCGGCGGACGCGGCCTATATGGAGCGCTACAGCATCAAGGTGACCCAGGACGCGCCCCGCCTGGACCGGGTCAACGTCGCCGGCTATCCGACGGCCTTGCGCGGTCGCCTTGGCGGCTTCTGGACCCGGGGGCCTTGGGGCGCGAGCGCGACGCTCTCCTACGTCGACAATCACCACGCGGTGGATGGGACGGCGATCGGCGGCTGGACGACGCTGGACCTGCAGGCGGCCTGGCGTTCGACGGCCCAATCGGGCGTCTTTAAGGGCCTGGCCTTGGCGTTCAGCGTGCAGAACGTCTTCAACACCGATCCGCCGTTCCACGACGCGCCCCTGGGCGTCGGTTACGACGCCGCCAACGCCACGGCCCTGGGCCGCTACGGATCATTGCGCCTGATCAAGGCCTGGTAGCACCCCTCTTCCCTCCCCTGTCTTGAGGTCTTGCCCAATGCGCATCGCGCCGTGGATCGCCCTTGCCTTGTCGTTCGCCCAAATCGACCCGGCCCATGCCTCCGCGTTCGCGGTTGAGGACCTGCGGCGCCTGGAGAGCTTCGGATCGATCCTGGTCGATCCGACCGGCCGCTGGCTGGTGTTCGAGCAGCGCGGCGCGGCGGGAACGGCGGAGGCCTTCGACCACCAGGATTGGAGCGGCTGGCCGCTCAACCAATTGAAGATCGTCGACCTCAAGGCGCCCCATTTGCTCCGCGCCCTGACCGACGAGACCCTGCGCGGCTTCACCGCCGGGCCGTTCTCCCCCGACGGCAAGTCCCTGGTGGTCGCGCGGTTGCGCGACCATCAGTGGACTGCGGGCGTCCTGTCCATTCCGGGCGGCAGGTTCACGGCCCTGGACGTGGCTCCCGAGGACAACCGGCAAGGTCAGACGGTCCTTTGGCGATCGGACCATGAGCTGCTGATGATCGCCAAGCCGCCGGGCGGGGTTCCGGAGGATCTCGATCGCGGATGGGCCGGGCCGGTCAGGACAGCGCGGCTGTGGGCGCGCCAGGCCCGCGGCCAGGACAGCGGCGTGGCGATCGGCAGCGGCCGCTATCTTGATCAGCGGCCGCGCCCGGAGCCCAATCGCCTGGTCGTGATCGAGACCCGCGGCGGCGCGGCGCGCGAACTGGCGCGGGGCGACTTCGACGACATGGCGCTGGATCCGACCGGCCAGCGCCTGGCGATCGTCGAGCGGACCGGCGACGTCCAGCCCGCCGCCGGTCAGCCCGTGAACATGGCCACGCCCCTGCGCCAGCGCCGGCTGTCGATCTTGAACCTGACGTCCGGCGCGGTCATGGTCGCCTGCCCAGGCCTGGATCTTTCGGTGGCGACACTGTCCTGGTCGCCGCGCGGGGATCGGCTGGTGATCCACGCCCGGCGCGACGGTGAGGACTGGTCCAAGGCCAGACTGCTGGCGGTGCGCCCCGGCGGGGCGTGCGACCATCCCGCCGCGCCTGGCGTCGCCCTACCGCCGGCGCCGGGCCCGCAGACGCCCGCGCCGGTGTCGATGGCCTGGATGGGCGCGTCCCTGCTAGTTCTGGGCCACGCCGTCGGGGCGCCGGGCGCGCGTCAGGACTGGATGGTTGTTCGAGACGGGACGGCGTCGCCCCTCACCTCAGCGCTTCCGCATCCTCCCCAGCAGCTCCTCCTGGCCCGTCCCAGCGGGATCTGGGTCCGTTCGTCCGGCCAGGTCTGGCGCGTGAGCGCCGCCGGCGCGGCGGCCAAGGTCGGGCCCGGCGGCGCGGCGGACGGCGACCTGGCCGGCTCGGGCTGGAGCATGGCCTACCCCGTGGGCCAGCCGTTCTACCCCCGAATCCAGGGTCAGCTCGCGACGGCGGCCGCCTATAGCCTAGGCCGGGGACGACGCCTGGTTCGGCCGGACCGCCCCGGTCTGGTCCTTGCCCTTCCGGATCCAGCCTCGCGCCCGATGGCCTGGGCCGACGCGGCCGGCGGCGTCGTGACCCTGGCGCGCGACGACCATGGCGTGGAGACCCTCGCCCTGCGCACCGCGCGAGGACAGACCCCGCTGGCGCGGGTCAATGGCTGGCTGGCCGACCGCGCGCCGTTCCGGACCCTCGCCCTTGCCCATCGCGGCCCAGGCGGCGAGGCGCTGAAGAGCTGGCTCTACCTGCCCGCCGACTGGACGCCCGGCCGGCGTCCGCCGCTGATCGTGGCCCCGTATCCCGGCGCGGTCTATCCGACGCCCTCGACCTTTCCGGGCGCGCCCAACGCCGCGATCAACGTCTCGGTCCTGACCGGGCTCGGCTATGCGGTCCTGGAACCGAGCCTGCCGCGGGGTCCCGGTCGCGATCCCGCCGCCGGGCTGGCCGACCAGATCCTGGGGATCGTCGATCTGGCGGTGCGCGGCGGCTATGTCGACGGCGATCGTCTGGCCCTATGGGGCCACAGCTACGGCGGTTGGGGGGCAATGACGGTGGCCACCCAGACCGCGCGGTTCAAGGCGATCATCGTCTCGGCGGGCGTCAGCGACATCCTCAGCGCCCACGGGACGTTCGTGGCCGCCACCCGGGCCCGTCCGGAAGGCGGCGTGGCGATCGCCCAGGCTGCGGCCTGGGCGGAGTCCGGCCAAGGCGGGTTGGGCGCGCCGCCCTGGGAGGAGGTGGGCCCCTACCTGCGCAACAGCCCGGTCCTGAACGCGGGCGCGATCGTCACCCCGATGCTGCTCCTGCACGGCGACCAGGATTTCGTGCCTCTGGGTCAGGCCGAGGAGATGTTCTCCGCCCTCTATCGCCAGGGCAAGGACGCCGCCCTGGTGACCTATTTCGGCGAGGCCCATGGGTTCGACAGTCCCGGCAACGCCGCCGACGTCTATCGGCGGGTCGTCAGCTGGCTGGAGGACAATCTGACGCCGAGGCCTTTGCCTTCGGCTTCGTCGCCGGCCGCGGGCGGGCGATCGCCGCCTCCCAGTGACGAACCCACGCTTCCAGCATCGCGGCCAGCAACAGGTTCATGACCTCGCCGGTCCGGGCCAGGTCATCAGGGTCCAACCGCACGGCCAACGGCTCGGCATCCAGCAGGCCCTGTTCGACCAGTCGGCCTTGGACGAGATAGGGCCTGAGCTGGTCCAGGCCATCGACGAGGCCATGGCCGTAGAAGGTCGTGGTCTCGCCCTTGGTGCGGCGATGGACGATGTCGGCCGGCAGCCGGTCGCGGAAGGCCCAGCGCGCCAGGGCGCGGTCTCCCCGACCCAGCGTCAAGTCGTAGGTCGAGACCGACAGGCAGAACTCGACGAGCGGCTGCGACAGCAAGGGGTGCACCAGGGCGGCCGCGCGCTTGCGCGCGCAATCGCCTTGGAACAGCTGGCAATTGGCGATCGTCAGGATCTGCATCCGTTTGGCGGCCGGCGCCTTGGCCGCGCCGATCACCCAGGGGTGGCGCACCTCGCGTGGCGAGGCCCTCAGCGCGGGGCTAAGGATGTCGTTGGCCGGCAGGCCCGGGCTTGGCCCGCGGCCGAGCCCGCTTGCAAGGGCGATCCGGACCAGATCCCACACCGACCGCCGCGTCCACCAGGCCAGGGGCTCCAGGACGGACGGCCGCAAGGCGCGCCAGCCCAGGGCGGCGAAGGTGTCGATCGCGATCACCGGCGCGGCGTCGCGAAACAGGACGGCGTCGCCCCCCTGCCCGCCCAGGATCGCGCCGGCCTCCAGGCGCCCCGCCCGCGCGGCCACGTCGCGATCATAGTCGTGATCGATCCGATTGAACCCCGGCCGCACCGACCCCGCGCCCCGCGCCAGGCTCCGGGGCGTGAACCGGATGCTGGGCTTGGGCAGACAGGTCAGATCCAGGCCGTTGCGACGCGCCACCGCCCGGGCGAAGGGCCGCTCATCGGCCTGGGCCTGCGGAGGGTGGAAGTTGAGGGCGGCCAGGACGTCGGCCCTGGAGGCGACCAGGGCGCTGGCGACGATCGCCGAGTCCAGGCCGCCCGACACCTCGGCCACGACCCGGGGATGGCGCGTGGTCCAGGCCGCGACGCAGGCGTCGAGGGTTCTGGCCAGGCGCGCTCCGTAATAGGCGCGACGGTCGGCTAGATCCCGGGGGGGCGGCGGGCCTTCGCCTTGCGCGACGAACGTGGTTGGCCGCCAGAGGCGGGTTTCTCCGGAGGCGTCGACCATGACGCCCGGCGCGACGCCGAGCACGCCCTCCAGCGGCAGGCGTTCGGCGACCAGGGCGGGATTGCGCAGCAGGTCGCCGACGATCTCCCAGTCGATCGCCAGGCCCGGCGGCCGCGCGATGGCGAGCAGACCCGCGTCCAGGTCCGAGGCGACCACCTGGACCGAGCCGATCCTCCAGGTCAGGGCGTCCAGGGCGCCGGTCGGATCGCGAAACACCGCCGGCGCGCCGGTCGTGTCGAAGGTCACGGCGACATAAGATCCCCAGCCGTGCTTGCAGAGGCGTGTGAAGGCGGCCCTGGCGTCGAAGTCGTCGCCGCTCTCCCATAGGCTGTCGTCGGCGAAGATATCGCCGATGACCATCCCGCGGCCGCCGGCGAACGGGCGCCAGCGCACCGCCGGCCGCCGCCGCATCCACACCCGGGTGCCCGGCGTGGACCAGGCCAGGCGCAGATCCGGACGCCGAGCAATCCTGTCCGTCAGGGCCGCGGCTTGTCGCGCGGCCTCCGCCTCGCCTTCGGGCCAGGCCAGCACCAAATATTCCAACATGGGCGTGTCCCTAAACGGCCAGGATCGGCGAGAACGGCAGCAGGCGATCGATCGTGTCTTCCAGCACGACATCGCCCGCTTGCAGCCAGCAGTGGGCGTGGAACGGCCAGGTCCTGACGCCGAACACCCACTGAGCGTCGAAGCCTTCGCGGCGCAGGTGGCGCAGCAGGGTGAACGAGCGGTAGAGGCACTCGCCCTGCCAAGGGGCCCAGGCCAGGGCGTCCTGGAAGGCGCGCACCGCGGTCAGCAGCGGTCGTGATGGCCGGCGCCGGTCGGCCGCGTCCAGGGGGCGTTCGCTACGCGCCAGGGCGATCAGGTCCTTGAACGGCCTTCTGTGTACGGTGAGCGCCCCATCCCACGCCGTCCTGGCGACGAGCTGGGCCGTTCGGACCCATCCTGGACCGCGCCGCGCGGCGAACAGGTCGCGCTCCCCCAGGTCACGCTGGCGCGCTTGCGGCAAGCACGGATCGCTCGGGCGGTCCCTCGGCCCGCCGACCAGCAAGCCCGCCTTCGCCAAGGCGTGGGCCAGGTCCTCGTCCGGGATATGGACCCGGCCGCCCGCCGCGATCGCCAGGGCCTCGCCGGCCCGCGCCAGGCAGAAATAGCTGTCGGTCTCGACATCCAGGAACACCAGGTCACGACCCGAACGGGCGACGTGAACTTCCGCGGCGAGAAACCATGAAACGGTCACCGGCGACCCCGGGGCTGGAGGCGGTTGCAAGGTGGAGGCGATCTGAGGGGCCGGCGGCCGGCGGGATGGCGGCGCCGGTCTGGCCGGCGCCGCCCCTTCACCCCACCATGCGCTTGTAGGGCGAGCCGATTTCGGCGACGCCCATGAGGTCGACGCCCTGGGTCAGGCGCTTGGCCTCACCCAGGCGGACGATCTTGACGCGGATTGGCTTGGTCATGACGCCACCCGTGGTTTGACGGACCGCCGCGGCGCGGCGGATCCAGCGGCCCCGGCCATTTCAGGACGGCCGGGCCAGGAAGCGGCGCCGGCCGAGAGGCCGGCGCCGACGATCAGCCCAGCGTGCGCTTGAAGGGCGAACCGATCTCGTTGACCCCTTGCAGGTCGCTGGCTTGGGTCAGGCGCTTGGCCTGGCCGACACGGACCAGGGTCGGGATACGAACCGTACGCATGGTCATCTCCTTTTGCTCGACGTCGCGACATTGCGACGCCCTATTGAGCGCCCGCGCCGCCACCGGTTGAAGCTATAGTTGAACTATATTCCTGGGCGAGTGGCTCGAAGGCGTCGGCCACCGTGGCCAGGACCCCGGCGTGATCGCGCCGACGCTGATGATAGGCGGCCAGCCTCCCGCTCAGTTCGCCCCAACCGCCGCGCAGATAGGCCTGGGCGAGCCCGTCGAGCTCCAGGTCGATTCCGCTGATCACCCGCATCTCGGCCAGCCGAACCGGACCGAGACGCTCGGCCAGACGTCGGTGCTGGGAGAGGACAAAGCGATTGCCCAGTTCGGTGACGACCAGGTCAAAGATTAGCTCGGCCCGGAAGGGTTGGCTCATGGCGGCCACGCCCCGCGGGTCGCGAGTCAACAGGGTCTGGCTCGGGCCCGCCCGGGTCACCAGGCTCTTGGTCGCCAGGTCCAGATGATAGGCGTGCGCGTCATAGAGATCGATCAGGTCGCCGGCCGTCAGCCGCCAGACGAAATAGCCCTTGCCCCGCCGGTCTTCGATCAACCCCTCCCCGGCCAGGCGGGCGAGCACCTCGCGCACCGGCGTGTGGCTGAGCTTCAAGGCCCGCGCCAGCGCGATGATGCTCAGGCCTGCACCCGGCGGATGAACGCCTTGGCGCAATTGCTGGCGCAAGGCCTGAAGGGCGATCTGAAACGGCTCCTGTCCTGACGCCACGACAATCTCCTACAGCCGTTGAGACTGGAAGACGGGGTCAGATCTGTCGAGGCCAAGCGTCTGCAAACCAGGATAATATATTGAATACACTAGGTATTGGCGAGTTTTCGCCGTATTCTGGCGTAATGTACGCCGCTTGGCGGCACGGTTTCCGCAACAACCCGGCGCAGTCGGCCAAGCCTAACATGGCCGGATTCTAAATCGATTGTCGGCGATACCTGAAGTTGGTTATTGATGACGACTCAACTGACTTGCGCCCCTCTGAACGAAGCCTGAGTTCGGGGTCATTCGAGGAGTTCGATGGTCCAGCTTACCCCGGACGAAGTGTTGGATCGGCAGGTGCTGTCGGCGAGCCTCAGGGCGGTCCGTAAGCGGCGCGGCATGCGACCCGAGGCGGTCGCCGAGGCGATGGCCCTGCCGCTGCGGACCTATCAGTATTTCGAGGCAGGGCGAGGCGGGCTCCGCCTGGACCTGCTGCGGCCGTTCGCGCTGGCGACGCGTAGCGACCCCTGGGCGATCGTGCTGGGGGTGGGGATGCGTGATCCGCACTTTGCGGTGCGGGCGATGAACTACAAGATCGGCAGCGTAATCCTGATCCTGCTCAAAGGCCTCAATACCCAGGCTGGCGATCTGCTCGGCCGGCTCGACGTCGCCACGCTGCTCAGCCGCCTTCGTCCCGCGTTCGATCTCCTGGTGCAAGACGCCCTCGTCGGCGACCCCGGCCAGAGCTGGCTTGACGACAATGTCCAGGCGCTGGCCAGCAGGTCCGCGCCCAGCGACCAGGGCGACGAGGACGATCACGAAGAGTAGGCGACCTTACCCTTCCAAACGTCGTGTCAGGGCATCGAACTGGCCTCGGCCAGCGCATTGGCCTGCTGGACCAGCTGGGTAATCCGCGTCAGACGCGCATGAATGATTTCTCGCCCGATACGCTGGGCCGCTTCCAGATCGTCCGAAAGCAGCGACCGTCCGATCGCGCTGAGGGCCAGAGCAGTCATCTCGCCGGCGTCGGGGTGCTGCACATCCAGCAGGCGAAGCCGATGGGTCCGCTCGACGATCGTCTGGTTGTAGGCCACCAGCACTTCATTGCCGGTGGCCCGCGCCAGGCCGACATACATGTCCTCGGCGCGCTGGGCGATCAACTCGGGGCCGTCGGCGCGCTTGACCGCATCGGCGGGCACAGCCGCCAGGGACCGAAACAAAGGCTCGGGGGCCGTGATCCAGTCGCCCGCCATCGTCGATCTCAGTAACACCAGGCAGGTCTGCAGCAGCTGGGTCTGTTCGCTCGCCACATAGGCTTTGGAATAGTAGCCCTGGTTCACGCGCCACTCCACAAACCCTTCGGCCGCCAAGCGGACCAGCGCCTCACGGACCGGCGTCTGGCTCACGCCGAGATGGCGGGCCAATTCCCACGGCGGCAGACGCCGCGCGGGCTTTAAACGCCCTGCGACCACCGACTGTTTGAGCTGTTCGTAGGTAGCCACCGATTTGCCAAGTCCGTCGGGTGCGTTCGCTGGCCTGTCCTTCAAGCGTCATCTCCCATCGCACGACATCATGCCTGGGGCGAAGCGAACTTCATGACCAGACGCAACTTACGCGACTGTAAAATACTACCTTAGGCTTTGTCGAGCGTCGATTTCCCGACATTCGAACGCAGCAGGCCGTGGCCGGGCTCGCGCCCGGGTGGCCATACGAAGGGTTTTGGAACAGAGTTGGTGATCAGCTTAGGAAATCAGCCGTTCGGTTCTGGCCGCGACAACATGTCCCGATAGGTGAACGGAGTCTGAACCGGCGGTTAAGGGTCTGTCCGCACTTCTGTGTCTAGTCTGTGACGATCAGAACCAAGGTTAGTCACATGGCTTGCTTCACCCTTCGCCCTTCGGACCGTTCGGAATTCGACTCATTGCTCGGCGAACTGGCGTCCCAGTTCCCAACCGCGCACGTCGAGGCCGCGCACAATGACAACTTCGCGTCCTACCGCGTCGACGTCACGTGCGACGCCCCGTGGGAAGGCGATCTGACCGCCTGGCTGCAAAGCAAGCACGGCGACTGCCCGCGCACCTAATCTTCCAGGGGCCGGCCCTACTGGCTGGCCCAAAGGATTCGGGCGATCCACACCACCTCGGCCAAGTCCAGCGTGCGATCCTGGCCGTCTCGCGTCAGCGAGGCCAGCTCGACGCTGCGGGCCGTGACCCGCGCCAGTTCCTTGACCAGCAATTCCCCGCCCGTGGTGCGCGCCACCACCCGGTCGCCCCGGCGCGGCTGGACCGATGGCGAGACCAGAATCCGGTCGCCGTCGCGAAACACCGGGGCCAGGGCGTCGCCCGTGACCTCCAGCGCATAGACGCCGTCGTCGCTCAGGCCCGGAAAATCGATCTCGTCCCATTTGGACCCGACCGGCGCGCCGGTCTCGTCGAACACGCCCTCGGCCCCGGCCTGGGCGAAGCCGATCAGCGGCACGGCGCGCGGATTGGGCGGCGGCATGCGCTCGGTCAGGGCCGCGAATTCGGAAAAGCCGACCCCCGTCGCCTCCAGCACCTTGGCCAGGCTCTCTGTCGAGGGCCAGCGCGGGCGGGTGTCGCCCTCGCCGCGTTTGGAGCGGTTGAAACTGGTGGGGTCCAGACCCGCCATCTTGGCCATGGCCGACGGGCTCATCTCGAACCGCTTAGCCAAGGCGTCGATCGCGGTCCAGATTTCCGTGTGTGACAGAGACGACATGGCTGGCTGCATCCTGGCCGTGAT
>FSTP01000205.1_pt1 | contig 14700 bp, 14 predicted proteins | sample 1637061 | NCBI WGS metagenome assembly FSTP01 (sample SAMEA3914819, study PRJEB12502) | metagenome | biome: forest; material: soil | place: Canada | collected 2010-06-26 | depth 0.3 m | reverse complement strand
GTGGTGAAGTCCGGCGGCAGCGGCACCTGGGCGTTGGAGCCGGTGATGGTGTTGTTCTGCAGTTCGTTGCTGGCCGAGCGTTGATAGTTGCCGCCGACGATCCACCGCAGCTTGCCGTAGTCGCCCTCCAGACGCAGTTCCTGGGTGAACGCGCGCATCTTGCCCGTCTGGTCGACCGTGAGCGCGGCGATATTGGTCGCATCGCCATCGATCGGATCAAACAGCCACATGTGCGAGTAGGCCGACAGTGACACCAGGTCGATCTTGTCGGTGAGCGCATAGTTGGCCCGCAGCGAGAACTGGACGAACTCATCGTCGCGCTGACGGCTGCGCCCAGGGTCCCAATCGGTCAGTCGATTGTTGTTGGACGTGATGTAGGGATAGTTGATCAGCGCCGTCTGGGTGGCCAGGGTCTGGGGCGTGATGGCCGGGCCGGGGGCGACCGGAAGGAAGCCGCGGGCTTGGGACACCTGGGTGTCGGACTGATCGTGCCAGCCGTTGATGTTGGCCTCGAAGTTCAGCTTTTCGGTCGGCTTCCAGTCGAGCAGCAGGCGCGCGGCGATGAAATTGCGCTGTCCGGTGGAGTCATCGCGCGTGGTGCTCTTTTGCCAGTCGTCACGCCGCTCCGAGCGGATCGCCAGACGCGCCGACAGCGTGTCGCTCACCGGTCCGCTGACATAGCCATTGACGTCGAACTGGTTGAAGCGGCCGTAGGTGATGGACACCCCGCCTTCCGGATCCACGGTCGGCTTGGCGGCGATGTAGTTGATCGCCCCGGCGGTCGAGTTCTGGCCAAACAGGGTGCCCTGGGGCCCCTTGAGCACCTCGACCCGCTCGATATCCAAGCCGGCGGCTTCGGTCATGCGGGCGTAAGGCAGCGGGATCTGATCCACATAGATCGTCACCGTCGAGGCCGCCGCGATGGTCTCTGAATAGAAGCCGATACCCCGGACGGAGAAGACCGGCGTGCCGTTCTGGCTTTGGCTGAAGGTGAAGCCCGGCGCGATCTTTTCCAGGTCGGCCGGACTGTCGACGCGACGTTGCTGCAGCTGCTCGGCGGAAGCGGCGGTGATCGACAGCGGCACGTCGCTGAGCCGCTCGCTACGCTTCTGAGCGGTGACGATCACCTCGCCGATCGTGACCGGGTCGCCCGCGCTGGCCGCCTGGGTCGCCGCTTGAGCCGCCACCTGGGCCGCCGCTTGTCCCGCCGCCAACAGCCCTGAACTGAGCATCGTCGCGACGAGCAAAAACGCTCGCTTACCTGCGTACATGTCCGCCTCCCTCTGGCCCGAATTTGTCGACGGGCCTTCAATTTATGTAGGGATATTCAGAAGGCGCGAGGCTGCGGTCAATGGTGTTTCGAACTCTAACGCCATTTTTTTTACGTTTGTGACGGATTTCACCCCTCCAGCGCACGCTCAGGGTGAGCAAATTCGCTATAAAACCGCCATTATCGTCAAAGTCAGGATCGAGGCGTCAGGCAAATTCGTCATGAGATGACGGTTTTCGACGATATCGACGTGATGCGAGCGCATTAGCGCTGGCCGCGACGCGTCGCGGCGCTCAAGCCGCCTTTGGCGCGGCGTCACGGAAGGCGTCGAGCGCCAGGCATCGCGCCTCGATCGCCAGCAGGCGCGGCCAGGCGCCCTCGACGCCAAACCGTCGAGCGTTGGCCAATTGGGGCACCAGGAACACGTCGGCCAGAGTCACAGCCTCGCCCAGGCAGAAGGGGCCGGTGTGGCGGGCCGCCAGGGCCTCACAGGTCTCAAGACCCTCGGCGATGGTCGTGCAGGCCCAGGCCAGGACCTGCTCGCGATCCAGACCGGAGGCGCGCAACCGTCGCAATATCTTCAGATTCTGCAGGGGATGGACGTCGCAGGCGATCACCTGGGCGAACGCCCGAACCTGGGCCCGCGCGAAGGGATCGGCCGGCAGCAAGGGCGGATCGGGCCAGACCTCGTCGAGATATTCACAGATGGCCAGGGACTGGGTGAGCCCGCCCTGGGCGGTTTCGAGAGTCGGGACCAGGCCTTGCGGGTTCACCGTCCGATAGGCGTCTCCCGACTGATCATCACTCAGGAGGTCAACGAGTTCGTCGCTGCGCCCGAGCCCCTTGAGGTTCAGAACGATCCGGACCCGGTAGGTCGCGCTCGACTGATCATAGCCGTAGAGGATCACCCCTTGCCTCCCACGCCGCCGGGACTCAGGCCAGCCGCAGGGCGCCGGTCAGCAGCAGGGCCGCGGCCGCCAGCTGCAGATAGACAGCGAAGAAGGCCGGACCGAGGGTCAGGACCAGTCCGACCGCCACAGCCACCGGAACCACCGCCGAGGCCAGCAGCAACGGCCGCGCGACCGGCCCCGCCGCCGCGCCCAGTCCCCAAACCACGGAGAAGACGACCCAGTCGATCGCCAACAGGAACCACAGCAGCATGGCCATGCGCCGCGCGTCGCCTGGGAACATTTCCTGGATGCGCGGCCAGGCCAGCGAGTGCAGGAGCGCGCAAAGGATCTGCACGGCGGCCGCGGCCCAGATCAGATTTCTGCCGGTCAACAAGGCCATGCGCGTCCCTCCCTTGATTTGAGAGGAAAGCTCTATCAGCGCATCGTCAGTCGATCAAGTTTTCCGTCACCTGTGTCGACATATCACAATGCGATGGCAAAGCCCCAAGGCCCGATCAGGTTTTGACCAGATAGGCCAGGTGCGAAACGTCCTCCTGCAGGATGCGCAGCGCGTCGCTGACATTGTCCGAGCGAGAGCGGTGCGCATCCGAACGCAGCACCGAGCGCACCGCCATGTCGGCGATATGGTCGGCGATCTCGGCGGCCGAGAGCCGGCCGTCCGGGCGATACCACCAGGCGGTCCAGTTGCGCATGCCGGCGATGGCGAGCGCGGCGATATGGGGATCGATCGGACGGAACTTGCCCACGGCGATGCCGCGCTCGATGATTCCGACGACGTAGTCGAGGTTCGTGCGCTTGGACGTTTCGTTGGCCTCGCGCAGGTCCGCCGGAAGGTCCAGCTCCGAGCGATCCAGGACCCGGAAATAGAGCTGGTGGTCCAGCAGCCACAGCGTCGTGGCGCGCACGATCAGCTGCAACGCCTCCTCCGGATCGCCTTCCTTTTCCCGGGCGATCTGGACCAGCCGGCGCTCCGACGACAGAGTTAGCTCCTCGATGATCGCTTCGAGCAGCTTTTCCTTGCTGGGGAAGTGATAATAGAGCCCCGGGCGGCTCATCCCCATGGCGTCGGCGATGGACCGCAGGTTGGTTCCCAGATAGCCCTTTTCGGCGAACAGATTGGCGGCCGTGTCGAGAATCGCGCGACGCAGCACCTCGGTGCGCTGACGGGTCCGCGGCGCGACGTCTTCCTCGTCGAGGAACTCGTTGCTCGCGTCGTGCTCGGACTCCGGTGGAAAGGCTGTATTGCTGTTGTCGGACATGGCGCCAGCTCTATCAAATAACCGTCCTGCCTGTCTCGCCCCCTTAGACTCTAGGCGCGCCCTGAAGATCGGTCAGGCATCGACAAGCGTCGCTTCTTCGCGTCCAAAATCGACCAGCCGCCCGTCCACCCCCCCGGAAAAGGCGCTGTACCAGACCGCCGGGCCCGCGCCGATCTCGCGCCGCGCGAAGGTTATCGGCGTGCGGCTCTCGATGACGGCGTAGGGCCCGCCGGTGTCGGTGACGGCGCAGCCTGGCTTGCGCCGCGCGCTCTCGATCAGGCCGGCGAACTCCTCGACCTTGAGAACGTAAAGCTTAGGCATACTCGCCCTCCGTCTCGGCGACGAACGCGTCGACGAGTTTTGATTTGGCGCGCCAGATATCGTCGATGGCGCCGATTGTCCCCTGCCCGTCCCGCTCGCAAGCGATCGCGGCTTCAAGGGTCAGGCCGGCGTCGACCGCATCCGACGACGTCAGCGGCCGCATCTGCCAGCTGAACTCGATCATGTAGCCGTTGGGATCGGTGACGTAGATCGACTCAAGGATTTCGTGGCGCACCTGCATGACGCTGTAGCCGAACGCCTCCAGGCGCGCCTTCCAGGCCAGCATGGTCTCGCGGCTGTCGACACGCCAGGCCGTGTGGACGGCGCGGTAGAGCCAGTGGTCCCAGGCGACCGGGTCTTCCGGCCGCTCAGCGCCCAGGTAGTAGAAGAAGGCGATGGTGCTGTCGTTGCCGGAGTCGAAGAAGAAGTGGAGGAAATCGGGGTGGTCCTCGGTGCCCCAGCCGCGCGCGGAAATGGCGTGGCAGACCCTCAGCCCCAGGACGTCGCGATAGAAGCGCACCGTCTCTTCCAGCTTCCAGGTGGGCCGGGCGGTATGGTGCACGCCCTCCAGTTCCAAGGTCGGCGGCGCCGGATCGGGCGGCGGAACGGGTCTGGGATGCAAGCTCATGTTCATGGTCGCGCTCCTCCTCAATCAACGCCGGGCGCGGCGGCCACCGCATCGGCCAGCCATGCGCCGATAGCCGCTCCAACCGCCGGCCGGCAGTCCTCGTCGCCCTCGTGGATGGGCCGCCCCTGGTGATCCCCGCGGAAGGCGAGCCGCTGCTTGTCGCGCGCGCCGATCCAGCCGAACATCGCGTCGTTGTCCGAGGGGAAGGTGGCCGGATCGCCGGTGTATTCGATAAACAGCGTCGGCTGCTCGATCGCGGGCGCGCAGGCCTCCATCGAGGCGTTCGACGACAGCCCCGACCAAGTCGACAGCCAACTCTCGGCGGTGCACAGGCGGCCAAAGCCGACGCTGCCGTAATTGGAGGCCGCCGGATCGGCGCCCCACAGCGAGCCGATCCGGCGATCGGACGGGTCCAGGGCCAGGTCCCAGCAGCGCAGGTCGGCGTCGGTCCGCCAGACCGGAAAGATCGGGGTGTGGGCGGCGCGAATGCGGTCTTGGCGACCGCCCTCGCCGCTCTTGAGGCGCGCGCGGGCCTGGGCGCGCTCGGCCATCTGTTCGCGCGCCAGGGCGTCGAACCGGGCCACGCGCGCGATCTGGGCCTTGCGGTAGCGTTCGACGAAGTCGGCGGCGTAGGCCGCGCCGCCGCGGGCGTAGCCGTTGGCCGGATCGAAAGGATCCAGGCTCGGATCGACCGACAGGGCGTCGCTCTCGTCGCTCACCGACGGATCAAGGGCGTTCATTAGCAACTTGCCTTGACCCAGGTGCGTGGAGACGAAGACCATCGCGTCGGGGATCGGCAGGTCGGCCTGCGCCAGGCCCGTGGGCCGCCCGCCGGGCGCGACGGCGATCCGCTGCTCCGGCGCGGCCAGGGCCTGCTGATTGTAGAAGGCCCACAACGGCCCGCCGCCGGAATTGCCGACCGGGACGATGCGCGCGAACCCCGCCTGGCGCAGAAAGCGCATCGCCGCGCCCAGGTCGTAGAGCGCGATCTCGTGCTCGAGACGAATGTCATTGCCCACCAGGCGAGGGGCCTGGAGAAACACGGCCGCGCCGGTCTGCAGGATCTCGGCGGCCAGATAGTTGGCCACGATGTGTTCCCGCGGATGGGCGAGCACGGCGACCGTGTCCTCCCCGCCGCGCGCCAGCAGATAGCCGGAGACCACCTGACCGTCGCCCGTGCGCAGCGGATGGACGGTCAGCCGCACGCCGTCGGGCACGCGCGAGGGATCCCAGAACGCTCCCCGCAGCCCGGCGGTAGACGAACGCGCTTCCCCGTCGGCCATCAGGCCACCTCCGCCGGCCGGATCCCCGGCGCGCTGGTGTAGCGGCCGCTCAGCAGTGCGCCCGCGCCGGGCGCCACGGTCGGCAGCCCCAGCGACTCGAGCATGCGGAAGGCCGTGCAGACCGCGGCCGACACCACCGGCACGCCGACCCTGGCCTCGACCGCGGCGATGGCGGCCAGCGACGGCATCTGGACGCAGGCCGACAGCACCAGCGCATCGACGTCGGAGACCCGCAGGTCCTTGGCCACATCGATCAGCGCCAACGGATCACGGCGACCCACGGCGATGTTGTCCTCGATCTCCAGCGAGACCCGGTCGCCGACCTCGACGCCCTCGGCTTCGAGGTAGTCCACGACCATGCCGGTCAGAGGCTTCATATAGGGAGTGATCACCGCCACCTTGCGCGCGCCCATCGCGCGCAGCCCCTCGATCAGCGCCCCGGCGCTGGTCACCACCGGCGCGGGCGCGCCGTTCTCGATCGTGCGTTGGTGGAGGCGCTTTTCGGATTCGCGATGGTAGCCGTGGCCCATGCTCATGATCGCCACCAGACAGGCATAGCCCATCACGTCGACCCGCGCGTCCGACAGTTCCAGCGCGCAGCGGTCGGAATCGGCGTCCATCGCCTTCAGCTCCTCGGCCGTCACGCGCTTCATCCGCATCCGGCTGGAGTGGAAGGTGAAGTTCGCGCCCGAGAGCTCGCCGGCCCCCCGCAGCACGGCGGGGACTTCGGTTTCCATGGTGGTGTTCGAGCTCGGGACGATCTGCCCGATGCGATATACGGTCTGGCCCAACGCCGCCTCCCAGGTTGTGACGCCAAGTTCGACATCAACGACGATTTTTTTATCACATAGGACCATTTCTGAAAATGGCCAACATAAAATGCCAGATCGGTCGGCGCACGCCTCGTCGACGCCCGTCGCGCAGATCACGCGTCAATAGAGCGAATTTTCTTCGGCCGCGCAGTGCCTTACGACGATCGGCCGACCGTGATTGACATACGATCGTTGCGCCGTGTATTTTACACAAACGACGAAAATCTTTGATAAGCGTCCATTTTGACGGGACGCGACAGTCGACTAGGGAGATCGCAAGGCATGGTCGGGGTCCGCAATCCTATTCCCGGTGTGGTCTATTTGCCCGAGGCGGACTGGTCGCATTACGCCGCCCTCGGCGCCCTGACGGACGAGACGCTGACCGGCGCCTATCGCCGCACCTTCGCCGAGCATGCCGACCGCGTCGCCCTGGCGGGCCCCAATGAAGTCATGACCTATCGCGAGCTGGACACGCTCAGCGACCAGGGGGCCGCGGCCCTGTGGCGGCTGGGCCTGCGCCCCGCCGACCGGGCGCTTTTCCAGATGCGCAACTGCCCCGAGCTGGTGGTGGCTTTCGTGTCATGCCTGAAGATCGGGGTCATTCCCGTCTGCACCCTGGCGGCCCACCGCGAGCAGGAGATCGGCTATCTTGGTCGTCACGCTGGCGCCAAGGCCCATTTCGTCCACGGCGACGACGCCCGGTTCGACACCGTCGAGTTCGCGCTGGGGATGGCGCCCAAGATCCCCACCCTGCAACACGTGATCACCGTACGCAGCCCCGAGCCCCGCGCCGGGGCGCTAGCGTTCGCCGAGCTTCTCGCGGCCGAGGAGCCCGCCGTCGCGCGCGCTCTGGTGGAGGGTTTCGAGCCCGAGCCGCGTCAGGTCGCCGTCTTCCAGCTGTCGGGCGGCACCAGCGGCGTTCCCAAGATCATCCCGCGCTTCCAGGCTGAATATCTCTACGCGATGCGGACGGTCCGCGACCTCGTCGGCCTGACCTCCGAGACCGTGACCTTCACGCCCAACCCCTTCATGCACAACGCGCCGATGAGCTGCTTTTGGGGTCCGACCCTGCTGGAGGGCGGCGAGGTGGCCATCTCCGAGGGGCCCAGCCTCGCGGAGATCGAAGCGACGCTGGCCGCGCGCCGGCCCACCTGGATCGCCATGGCCAAGGTGCACCTGCTGAGGTTCATCGAGAGCGGCGGCGTCGAGCGGGTGCCGTTCGACAACGTCATGGGCTTTGCCGTCCCCGACAGCGCCAAGTCGCTCAGCGCCCAATTGGGCGCGCCGTGCCTGCCGATGTACGGCATGACCGAAGGCCTGCTGGGCCACTGCGCGCCGGGCGATCCGGACGAGACGATCGAATTCACGGTCGGCCGCGCCACCTCCCCGCACGACGAGATCCGGATCGTGGCGCCGGGGACCGAAGAGGACCTTCCGGACGGCGAGCTAGGCGAGCTCCTGGTGCGCGGCCCCTGCACCATCAGGGGCTATTTCGACGCCCCCGAGCGCGACGCCGAGGCCTTCACGGCCGACGGCTTCTATCGCTCAGGCGACCTGATGAGCATTCGCGTCGTCCAGGGCGTGCGCAATCTGGTGTTCCACGGGCGGATCAAGGACGTGATCGACCGCGGCGGGGAGAAGATCAACTGCAGCGAGGTCGAGCTGGCCATCTCGCGGCTGCAGACGGTCGGCGCGGTCGCGTGCGTGGCGATGCCCGATCCGCTCTATGGCGAACGCATGTGCGCCTTCATCGCCCCGCGCCAGAACGGGGCCTCGGTCGGCCTGGACACCCTGCGCGAGCATCTGGCCGACCAGGGCCTGGCCAAGTTCAAATGGCCCGAACGCATCGAGCTGGTCGAGGAGTTGCCGGTGACGACCTCCGGCAAGGTCTCCAAGCCGCTGATGCGCGAAATCATCGCGGCCAAGCTGAAAGCCGAGGCGGCCGCCGCCTGAAACCCGCCCCACTCCCCTTTCTCACAGAGGTGACCCCCATGCTGGCCAAATCCGACACCAGCCAACAGAGCCCGCAGGACGCCCGCAACATCGAACGCGTGCACGACTACTTTCGTCTGGGCGACGCGCAGGATCCGGCGATCCTGCGGCTGTTCCATCCCGAGCTGCAGTTCTACTTCCCCAAGTTCGGCATCGGCCGCGGCCCCGAGAGCTTCCTGCAGATGGTCGGCGGTTTCAACGGCGTGCTGGAGGCCATCAAGCACCCGTACGAGACCTATCTCTACGTGGCCCGTGATCCCTACGTCATCGTCGAGGGCGTCACCAGCGGCCGCCTCAACGGCAAGGACTGGGAAGCGGGCAAGACGCCCGGCGGCCGCTTTTGCAACGTGTTTGAGTTCCGCGACGGGCTGATCGCCCGCTGCCACGTCTATCTCGATCCCGACTATGTCGGCGAAGACGAACCCCGCTTCCGCTGGGGACACGAAGGCCGCGAGTGGTAGGCGCCCGCGGTTCTGGCGGATGAACAGCGCCGGCGGCGACCGGCGAGCAACAAAATAGGGAAAGACGACATGGGCAGACTGAACGGAAAAGTCGCGATCATCACCGGGGCCGGCAGCGGCCAGGGCGCGGCCGAGGCGCGGCTGTTCGCGGCCGAGGGCGCCAAGGTGGTGGTCAGCGACATCAACGAGGCGGCCGCGCGCGCGGTCGCCGCCGAGATCGGGGCGGCCGCCATCGCCGTACGCCACGACGTGGCCGAGCAGGCCGATTGGGCCCATGTCGTGTCCGAAGCCCAGCGCGCCTTCGGCGCGGTGCACATTCTGGTCAACAACGCCGGCGTCTATAAGCCCCGCGCCCTTCAGGACACTGACCGGGCGCTGCTGGACCTGCACTACCAGGTCAATGTCGTGGGCGTCTTCCTGGGCATGAGCGCGGTGCGTGAGGCGATGCGCGAGGCCGGCGGCGGCTCCATCATCAACATCGCCTCGGGCGCGGGCCTGAAGGGGTTTGCGAACATGCTGGCCTATTCGGGGTCGAAATGGATGGTGCGCGGCATCTCGCGCTGCGCCGCGCTCGACCTGGCCGAAGACAAGATCCGGGTGAACGTCGTGCTCCCCGGCATCATCGACACGCCCATGCTGGCGGAGAACCCGCCCGAGGTGCTGGCCGCCTTCCCGAACCTGCCGCCGGTCCGCCGGCTGGGCACGGCCGACGAAATCGCGCGAACGGTGCTGTTCCTGGCCTCGGACGAAGCCTCCTACGTCATCGGCGCGGAGATCTGCGTCGACGGCGGCCTGATGGCCTAGGGCCGCGGCTGGTCCGCGTCCCTTCGTGAAATTGTCCCCAGCCGCCTCGTCAGAGGCGGCCTTACTCGAAAGACCCGCCATGACCGCGACGACCTCCGACCTCAAGCCGACCGCCCGGCCCGATGCGGCGTCCACGCCGCGATACCAGCTGCGGATCGGCGACGCCTGGCGCGAGGCCGAGGGCGGAGAGACGTTCGAGGTGCTCGAGCCCTACAGCCGCGCGCCATTCGCCCGCGTTCCGGCCGGCGGCCCCGCCGACACGCGCGCCGCGATCGCCGCGGCCCAGGCCGCCTTCGACGGCTGGGCCGCCATGCCCCCGGCGCAAAAGGCCCGTCTGTTCTTCAAGGCGGCCGAGATCGTGCGCCGCCGGCGCACGGAAATCGCCGACATGCTGGCGCGCGAAACCGGCAGCACGATCAGCTTCGCCACCTTCCAGCAGGATCTGGTGGCGCAGAACCTCGAACACGCCGCCGGCTGGGTCTACCAGACCAAGGGTGAGGTCTTCCCGTCCGACGTGCCGGGTCTGCATTCGATGAGCATTCGCCGGCCGCTGGGCGTGGTCGCCTGCTTCACGCCGTGGAACGGGGCCAACATTCTGGCCTGGCGCGCCGTCCTGTCGCCGCTCGCGGCCGGCAACACCGTGATCGTCAAGCCGTCCGAACTGGCCCCGGTGTCGGCCGGCCTCATCGTGGCGCAGATCGCCGAGGAGGCCGGCTTCCCGCCGGGCGTGATCAATGTCGTGACCCACGCGCCGGGCGGGGCGGGCGCGATCGCCGACGCGGTCTTTGAGTCCGCCGAGGTCCGCTGCATCAATCTGATCGGCGGGGTGAAGACCGCGCGGGTCCTGGCCGAGCGCGCCGGCAAGACCCTGAAGCGCACCGTGCTGGAGCTTGGCGGCTACAACCCGCTGATCGTGCTCGACGACGTCAATGTCGACTACGCGGTCAAGTCGGCCGTATTCGGCGCCTTCTTCCACCAGGGCCAGATCTGCGCCAACACCCGCAAGGTGATCATCCACCGGAGCCTCTACGAGGAGTTCCTGGAGAAATTCGTCGCGCGGGCCAAGCAGCTGCCCTCGGGCGACCCGGCCAATCCCGAGACCCTGATCGGGCCGCTGGTGAGCCCCGAGGCCGTGCAGAAGGTGCATGCGTCGGTGCAGGAAGCCGTCGCCCTGGGCGCGGTCATCCAAGCTGGCGGAACCTATAGTGGGCAGGTCTATCAGCCGACGATCCTGACCAATGTGCCCTACGAGGCCACCATCTCCAACGAAGAGACCTTCGGCCCGGTGGTGATCGTCGAGGCGGTCGACTCCGTCGAGGAGGCCGTCAGCGTCGCCAACCGCGTCTCCTACGGCCTGGTGGCCTCCATCCTGAGCGGCGACGCCTATCGCGGCCTGGAACTGGCGCCGCGGATCCAGGCCGGCTGTGTCCACGTCAACTCCTCGACCATCAACGACGAGCCGCACGTCCCGCTGGGCGGGGTGCGCGACAGCGGCTGGGGTCGCACCGGACCCGACAGCCTCAACGACTTCACCGACACGATCTGGATCACCGCGCAAAGCGGCGAGCGGCCCTATCCGTTCTGACCAGACGAGCTTGGCGCGATCCGCGGTGCGGATCGCGCGCCACCCTGCGGGCCCGTCAGGCGCCTTGCATGAACGATGATTTTCATGACGGCGGCCGGAAACGGGCGCCGGCCGCGCGGCGCGCTACGACAGAGAAAGAGAGATACGGGTATGAAGGCGGTCATTCTGCATCGGCCTGGCGGCCTTGAGCACCTGGAACTGGTCGAGACCGGCGAGCCGGACGCCCCCGGCCCCGGGGAGATCACGGTTCGCCTGCGCGCGGGCTCCATCAACTACCACGACTATCTCATCGTCTCGGGCAAGGCGCCGGCGGCCGACGGGTTGATCCCCCTTTCGGACGGGGCCGGCGAAGTGGTGGCGGTCGGCCCGGGCGCCCTGGAGCACCAGGTCGGCGACCGCGTCATCTCCACCTTCTTCCCCAACTGGGTCGACGGCGCGCCCCTCAACCGCTTCGGCGCGGAGATCTTCGCCGATGTGCCGGGCGACGGCGCTAACGGCTACGCCCGGGAATACGTCACCGCGCCGGCGAGTTATTTCACGCCTTCGCCCAAGGGCCTTGACGACGTCGAAGCCGCAAGCCTGATCTGCGCCGGCACCACCGCCTGGCGCGCCCTGGTCGTCGAGGGCGGCCTGAAGGCAGGCGAGACCGTTCTGGTTCAGGGCACCGGCGGCGTCTCGCTGTTCGCGCTGCAGTTCGCCAAGGCCATGGGCGCGTACGTGGTGGCCACCTCCTCGTCCGACGAGAAGCTCGAGCGGCTGAAGGCGATGGGCGCGGACCACCTGATCAACTACCGCTCCGAGCCCAAGTGGGGCGCGCGCGCGCGCCAGCTGACCGGCGGACGCGGCGTCGACCACGTGGTCGATGTGGGCGGCCCGGCGACCCTGCCGCAATCGTTCTCGGCCTGCCGGGTCGGCGCCAAGGTCGCCCTGGTCGGCCTGCTGACCGGTCACGAAGGACCGCTGCCGACCACCGTGATGATGGGCCGTCAGCTGAAGGTGAACTGCATCATGGTCGGTTCGCGCCAGGCGCAGCGGGACATGGTCCGGGCGGTGGAGGCCAACAACATCCGCCCGGTGATCGACTCCCGCTTCCCGCTCGCCGACTTGGCGCAGGCCTTCCGGCGCCAGGAAAGCGGCCAGCACTTCGGCAAGATCGCCATCGAGATCTGACCGCGCGGCGGAGCGCCCCCAGGATTGGACGGTCTGGCGTCGCGGCGGAACCGAGGTTCCGTCGCGACGCCAGCGCCTTTTGATCCAAGCGGGCTCGGCCAGAACTCAGAAGGTCTGCAGGTCTTCCGCCAGCACGATCCGGCCCTTGTATGCCTCGGCGACGTGCCGGCGCGCGTCGACAAGTTCATCCCGCTCAAGCGAACTATGCGTCGCCACCAGGGTCTTGACGCCGCAGGCCGTCGCGAGCTTGCCAACCTCCGTCGGCGCCAGATGTTCGAGCCGGAAGTGCGCTTCGACCGCCTTGGCGGTCTCCAGGGGGAGGTTGGGAAGCGCCTTCCGAATTCCGACGATGGCCAGGGCCGGATCCATGATCTCGCTGACCAGCAGATCGGCGCCCTTGCAGAGCTGGGCGACCTTCTCGCTCGGACCGGTGTCCCCCGTATAGACGATGGAACGACCCGGCGCGTCGAAACGGTAGGACAGCGACAGCGGCCGGTCCGTCGAGGGCGCGCCCAGCGTTTGGTAGTGGCTGTTCTCGGCGGCCGTGATCCGGATCATTCCAACCGAAAACACGCTCCCATCCCCGACCTCGACGATCGTCACGCCCGCGTCCGGCGAACCGTAGAGGCTGGGGCCCATGCTGCGCGAGGCGTTGGCCCCGGAACGCATCGCCAGGAACAGCTGTTGCACAAGGTCTTGCGTGCCCGGGGGGCCATAGATGACGAGAGGGGCGTTCTGGCGGCTCTGGAAGCGCAGGCTCAGGAACGCGAAGAGCCCTCCCGTGTGATCGAAATGGAGATGGCTGATGAGCACGGTCTGGACGCGGCCCAGGGGCACGCCGGCCTTGGCCAGTTGCTCAGCCGCGCCGTCGCCGACGTCGGCCAGGACGACCTGGTCGCCGTAGCGGATCAGATTGGCGGGCTCGGAGCGGTCCGCGCGGGGGATGGGGCCGGCGTTTGTGCCCAGCGTCGTGAACGTAAGGGTCGGCGCGACCGGCGCGCCTGGCGCCGGCGTCGCCAACATCACGCCAAGTGTGGCGAGCGTCACCGCGATAACCGTTCGCATCCCATACCTCCCTACCGCCCAGCAACGTGCAGGCCGCGCCACCGCATGGCCCTGGGTGTTTGGCCCAGGGCCATGCGGTGGGGCCTCACCCGTTTGTCCGGCGACACCGCTAAGCGCCAGTTTGCTTGACAGGCGCGCGACTAACTCAGGATCCCGACCGCGCGGGTCCATCCGGCGGACGCGCCACGGATTTTCACCGGGAAACACGCGACTTGGAATCCCGTCGGCGGCAGGGCCTCGAGGTTGTGCAGCTTCTCCAGATGGCAATAGCCGATCTCGCGGCCGGCGCGATGGCCCTCCCAGATCAGGCTGGCGTCGCCGGTTTCGGCGAACTTCTGGCGCGTCTGATCGAAAGGCGCGTCCCAACTCCAGGCGTCGGTGCCAGTCAGGCGTACGCCGCGCTCAAGCAGATAGAGGGTGGCTTCCCGACCCATGCCGCAGCCGGCGGACACGTAGTCGTCGTGGCCGTAGCGCGAGCCGGCCCGAGTGTTGACCACGACGATCTCCAGCGGCGACAGCTGATGATCGAGCCGGGCCAGTTCGGCGGCCACGTCATCGGCCGTCACCACATAGCCGTCCGGGAAGTGGCGGAAGTCGAGCTTGATCCCGGGCTGGAAACACCAGTCGAGCGGCACCTCGTCGATGGTGATCGCCCGCTCGCCCTGGTTCATCGTCGACGCGAAATGATAGGGCGCATCCAGGTGGGTGCCGTTGTGGGTGATCAGGTTGACGCGCTCGATCGCCCACCCCTCCCCCGCCGGCAGATCTTCGGGCCTCAGTCCGGGAAAGAAGCTGGTGATCTCGGGGACCGACATGGCGTGGTCGATATAGTCGATCCGCGGCCGATAGGCCGGCGGATCGGAGATGACGTCGTTCTCGAGAAAGATCGACAGATCGATGATTTGACGGGTCATGGTCAGGCTCCTCGCGACCGCGCCGGAGCGCCCCCGCCGAGCCCACGGTCGGCGGCCAAGACAAGACCGTCGATGAAGGAGGAAATCTGGCGCATGTCGACGGCTCCATTAGTTTTTCCAGAAGTAAAGTTTATGGGCGAGGGCGTGCGCAGGCAAGCCCAACGGCCGCCTGCGGCGGCCGAATGGAGCCTTGGACGCTTGCGGCCAGCCCCCGCCCCGCTGGCC
>FSTP01000230.1_pt1 | contig 16992 bp, 13 predicted proteins | sample 1637061 | NCBI WGS metagenome assembly FSTP01 (sample SAMEA3914819, study PRJEB12502) | metagenome | biome: forest; material: soil | place: Canada | collected 2010-06-26 | depth 0.3 m | reverse complement strand
TCGTCTGGGCCGGCCAGGTCCAAGGGCTGATCCGCGATATCCCCACCTGCCAGGTGCTCATCGATCGCATGATCAGCGATGCGACCGCGATCATCGGCGACCGTCTTGCAGGTCTTCTGGCGTCCGGAAATGTCGGGAGAAGCCACGGTTTATGAAGGGGCGGGGCGATGGGGCGAGCAAGCATCGCGTCCTGACGTCTCTCGCGCGGCCTCGACTGTCGTCACCGAAGACAAGCCCGATCTGGCGAGCGTCATACGGCCGGCGCCGCTCGAACTCCATCTGCCGCACACTACTTCTGACCGCCACGGAGCTGGCCATGGACACCCACAACCTCTTCCGCCTCGACGGCCGAACCGCTCTCGTCACCGGAGGCGGTCGCGGTATTGGCAAGATGATCGCCGAGGGTTTCATCGCCCAAGGCGCCAAGGTTTACATTTCGTCGCGGAAGGCCGCCGCCTGTCACGCGACCGCCGCGGAACTCGGGCCTAACTGCATAGCCTTGCCGCAGGACGTCTCGACGGTCGCTGGTTGCACCGCTCTGGCCGAAGCGTTTGGCGCGCGGGAAGACCGACTGGACATCCTCGTGAACAATGCCGGCGCGAGCTGGGGAGCCCCCTTCGCCACCTTCCCGGAGCAGGGCTGGGATAAGGTCATGGACCTGAACCTCAAATCGCCCTTCTTCCTGATCCAGGCGTTCCATGCCCTGCTCAAGGCCGGTGCGAAGGTGGTCCCCGCCAAGGTGATCAACATCGCCTCGGTCGATGGCCAGAAGCTCAACACATGGGAAACCTACAGCTACCATGCGTCCAAGGCGGCGCTGATTTACCTAACCAAACGCCTCGCTGCCGAGCTGGTGAGCGACTCGATCTATGCCACGTCCATCGCACCTGGCGCCTTCGCGACAGACCTGAACCTGGCGGCTCGTGATCACGCTGATCTGGTTGCTCAAAACATTCCAGCCCGGCGGGTCGGCGTGGCGGAAGATATGGCGGGTGCCGCCATCTACCTCGCAAGTCGCGCGGGCGACTACGTGGTCGGCGAGACACTCACCGTTGACGGCGGACACGTGCACGCCTCGTTCTGAGAAGAGCGTTTGCGGCGCCAATCGCGTCTTCCGGGGTTGGCCGGGCCTTGTGATCATACGCTGGCCTCGATCGTCGCGCCAGGTTCTTCCAGAGTCACGACGCATTGAAGCGCGCCACACTCCGCAAGTGCGGGCGCTTAGGTCCTACGGGCGTGCTCGATCACCTTAGTGAGCGGCCCCTCGCGTCCGTCGCCCCGGCGATCTAACGATCGCGGTCCGCACCTGATGACGAGCCGTCCTTCCTCGGGGAGTCTCGGAAGCATGTGATCACAATATACAATCCGTCTTCATTTGCGCTGAACGCGGCGGGGCTGGCGAGAAATGGGGCAAAAAGCGGGCACATGAGGTTGTTATCGCGGCACGAATTTTCATGTAGGATGTGATCACATATGACATATTGAAATTATATGAACCGCGTCTTACGAATTCCGAGCGAGCCGCCATGAGCACGCCAGCGAACAAAAGGGGGTTGTCTTGGATCATTCGATGACAGTGGCTTTGCGTAACCAACGCGTCCGCGTCCCCGGCCTCAAGACCGGCTTTCTGATTGGCGCCGCCCTTACGGGGCTTGCCAGCGTCGCCCATGCTCAGACCGCGCCGTCCCCCGACGGCCTCCTCGCTGAGATCGTGGTCACCGCGCAAAAGCGGTCAGAAAATATTCAGTCAGTGCCCATCGCGGTCACCGCCTTCGGCGGCCAGGCCCTGCGCGAGCGCGGCGTCGCGCGCATCGAGCAATTGGCCAACGCCGTGCCGAATGTGCAGCTGCAGGATTTCCGTGGGCTTGGTCAGCCGACCTTCGTGATCCGCGGCGTGGCGCTGCTGGACTTCAACGCCAACAACACCCCGGCCGCCGGCGTCTATGTGGACGACGTCTATCAAAGCTCGGTGGTGATGGGTTCGGGCGCGATCTATGACGTCGAGCGCGTGGAAGTTCTCAAAGGGCCCCAGGCCGGCCTCTATGGGCGAAACACGACCGGCGGCGCCGTTCAGGTCATCTCTAAGAAGCCCACGATCGGCGACACCAGCGGCTATTTTGACGCCTCTTATGGCAGCTATGAGACCGCCCATCTGGAAGCCGGTCAATCCATCCCGCTGGGCGACACCTTCGCCGCGCGGGTCGCGTTCAGCCTCGACAAGGGTTGGGACGGTTGGCAGACCAGCCTGCCGTCCGGCAAGACCTGGGGACGGCCCGACCGGCAGGCCGTCCGCGGCCAGTTGCTTTGGCGGCCGAACGACAGGCTGTCGGCCAACCTGAAGCTCTTCTACGCTCGGGACGACTCGGAGATGACGCTGGGCACGGCGGTGGCGCGCTACAATGCCTTCGGCGGAACCTGCGCGGCCGTCGCGGCGGGTCACATGAATCCCGCCGGTTGCCTGACTTGGAACCAGCTGATCCGGCCCAGCAGTGGATCGGCCGCGCTGCAGTCGGATGACGGCAAGACCACCCTGTCCCAGCCGGTCAATCAGTTGCACAACCGAGATGTCGGCGGTGCCCTGAACATCACCTACGACCTGGGCTCAGCGACCTTCAGTTCGATCACCGGCTACGATCACTTTATCTTCGGGCTGAAGGACGACTTCGCCGGCGCGGTCGATCAGATGCTGGTCCAGACCCAGCGTGCTCCAATCAACTACATCTCCCAGGAATTTCGGCTGGCTTCCAACGCCGGCGACAGTCCTTTGTCCTGGATCGTCGGCACCAACTACGCGCTCGATCGCTACACCGATCTGCGCAAGGACTTCATCGCCGACAACCGCATCATTCTAGGTCTCCCGTCCTTCAGCCTCACGCCGGCTACGGGCCGCCTGGACCTAGGGTTTCGCCAGCGCACTGAATATTACGGCGTCTTCGGCCAGGCCGACTATGCCTTCACCGACAAGCTCACCGTCTCCGCCGCCTTGCGATACTCCAATGAGGAGAAGCAGTATCGCGACGGATACACGTCCTTCCCCTTGGCCAATCGCTTCATCTTCAGCAACCTGAATGCAAACTATGAGCTGAAGGATCATTTCACCGGCAAGGTCTCGGCCCGGTATCAGGCGACCAGCGACGCGATGGTCTACGGGACGATCTCCAAGGGCTACAAGTCCGGGGGGTTCTTCGGCGGCTTTCCCAGCAGCATCTCCAACATCGTGCCGTACAAGGAAGAGGTGATCTACGCCTACGAGGCCGGCGCCAAGACCCAGTGGTTGGACCGTCGCCTTAGCCTGAACGGCGCGGTGTTCTTCTACGACCACCGGGACGCCCAGGGCTATTCGACCGTGCCCAATCCGCTTCTGCCCGGCCAGTACATCTACAACCTGACTAATGTCGGCACGGAGCACCACTACGGCGTCGAGGTGGACGCCACCGCCCATCCCGTGCGGGGCCTGACCCTGCACGCCAGTCTCGCCCGCCTGAAAGCCAAGGTCACCGAAAGCGACGGCGCCTTCACGGGCCTGGACGGCACGTCCGTCCCCTATGACGGCCGCCCCGTGGACTATGCGCCCAAATGGAGTGGCGAGATCCTGGCGCGCTATGAGCATGCCCTGTCTGGCGGCTATCGCGGCGGCGTGCAGGCCGACTACAACTTCCGCACGGACAGAAACTTCGCGCCAACCCTGGTCAATAAAGCGCTCTACGCCTTGGACGGCTTCGGTTTGCTGGGCGGGCGCGTCTTCGTGACCACGCCCACCGGCTGGACCGCATCGCTGTTCGGCACCAACTTGGCCGGCGAAAAATACAAGATCGCCGCCACCGCCGATGGCCTGGGCAGCTACCAGCAAATCTACGGTCAGCCCCGCAAGTTCGGGGTCGGGCTGACCAAGTCCTGGTGATCAGGAGGAGGGGCGGCGCCGGCCGCCCCTGGCTGCCTTGCGTCCATAAAGCGTGAAGGAAACGATATGAGCTTCAAGGAATACGCCGACTACGACGGCTTGGGTCTGGCCGATCTCGTCACCAGGGGCGAGGTGTCGCCGCCCGAGTTGCTTGAGGCCGCCATCGCGCGCACAGAGGCCCACAACCCGGTCATCAATGCGGTTGTCTATAAGGCCTATGACGAGGCCCGAGCGGCCGCCAAAAGCGATCTTCCGGATGGCCCGTTCAAGGGCGTGCCGTTCCTGGTCAAGGATATCCAGTTGATGGTCGCCGGTTGGCCCCGGACGTCGGGCAGCCGCTTCTGCAAGGACCTGATCGATAACGAGGATAGCGGGCTGATGCGTCGCTATCGGTCCAGCGGGGTGGTCACCTTCGGCAAGACCAACCTGCCGGAATTCGGGATCACCGGCACGACGGAGTCGGCCCTGTTCGGCGCCTGCCGCAACCCCTGGAACCCCAACCACATGACCGGCGGCTCGTCGGGCGGTTCGGCAGCGGCCGTGGCCGCGGGCATCGTGCCCATGGCCCACAGCGGGGACGGATTGGGTTCAATACGGATTCCGGCGTCCTGCTGCGGCCTGGTGGGTTTGAAGGTGACGCGCGATCGCAACCCGCATCTGCCGGACGGCTATGACTTCGCTCAGGGCAATGTCGTCGATCATGTGGTGACCCGCACCGTCCGCGACAGCGCCGCCATGCTCGACGTGACGGGCCGAGCCGAGCCGGCGTCGCCCTATCCCGCGCCGCCCAAGGAGCGGCCCTATATGGAGGAGATCGAGCGCTCGCCCGGTCGGCTTCGCATCGCCTGGTCGGGCGACTCTCCCTTCGGCACAACCGTTGATCCCGAAATTCTGGCGGCGCTGGAAGCCACCGCCAACCTGCTGGCGGATCTTGGCCATGAGGTGGTCAACACAAGGATAGAAGCTGACCTTATGTCGATTTACGCTGCGGCCAGCCCTCTGGGCGGGGCCAATTTCGCGGCGGGCATGAAGCGCATGATCGAGCGCGTCGGCCGCGAGCCCGAGCCCCAGGAACTGGAGCCGTTCACCTGGATGCTTCTGCATGGATCGCGGCAGGTGTCAGGAGCCGACGCCCTGTACAGCGCCCAGGAGCGGCGGTCGGCCGTGCGTCCTATTCTGCAGTTCTTCGAGGCCTGGGACGTCTTTCTGAGCCCGGTCCTGGGCGCGCTGCCACCGCCGATCGGCTATCTGGATCCGGTCGTGGTGTCGCCCGAAGAGGCCTACCGCCGCAGCGTGGAGATTTTCCCCTTCACTTGGCCGTTCAACTTCACCGGCCAGCCCTCGATCTCCCTGCCTTTGCAGCAATCGAAGTCGGGCCTACCCATCGGGATGATGTTCTCGGCCCGTTACGCCGATGAAGCGACCCTCTTCCGGCTGGCGGCCCAGTTGGAGAAGGAATGTCCCTGGGCCGGCCGGAAGCCGCCGATCTGGAATTAGACTGAAGGTTCGGGCAGGCGCTGGCGCCTCAGGCCTGTCGAGCTGCGGCGTTTCCGAACGGCCGATCTGCTCTGCAGCATTGTCGTCCTCAACCGCTGCTGAACTTCGAAAAGCACGAAGCCTCGCCCTTGAGAAGCAGAGCGGGGCGGGTCTCACGCCAGATTTCGCTTGGAGTTTATGATGATCGACATCGATCGTGAAGCCGACGCGCCCGCCCCACCAATCGCGGGCGCCGCAGGATCCGGGCGCCTGTCGCGCAGCGCCAGGAGTTGGGCTGTGTTCGAGGGGGGGCGCGATCCCTACGTGATCATGGTCGTGGCCCTGGCCTTCATGCCCTACTTCGTCGCCACTGTGGTGGGCAATCCGGTTCGCGGCCAAGCGCTCGTGGCCGACTACGCCAAGTACTCGGGTTTCGCCGTCGCGCTGACGGCGCCGTTCCTGGGCTCTATCGTGGACAAGCTGGGACCCCGAAAGCCGTGGCTAGCGGCCACGACCGTCCTCGCAGCGATCCTGACGGCCTGTCTTTGGATCGCCACGCCGGGCGCCCCCGAGCCGACGATCACCCTGGTGCTCTGGCTGACGGCCGTCCTGGGCGTACTCATCGCCTACACCGACATCTTCCACAGTTCGATGATGCCCCATGCGGCCCGGCCTGCTGAACAGGCCAGGGCCTCGGGCCTGGCCCTGGCCTTGGGAAATTTCGTTGGGCTATTGATGATCTTCTTCATGCTCTGGGGCTTTGGCCTGCCGGGGATTGTGCATTCGCCCCTGCTGCCATCGCGGCCTCTGTTTGGCTTGGATCGCGCCACGGGCGACAATATCCGCATCGTCGGTCCCCTGGTCGGCGCGGCGATGTTTCTCGGCCTGATCCCGCTGCTGCTTTACGCCGACGACGCCAAACCGACAGGGGCAAGCCTGCGGCAGGCGACGCGCGCGGGCGTTGCCGAACTCTGGGACATGCTCTCGCGCATGCGCGTCCCCCGCAACGTAGCGCTCTTTCTCATCAGCCGGACACTCTTCGCGGACGCTCGGCTCGCGGCGCTGATGTTCAGCGGCATCTACGCGGCGGGCGTAATGAAATGGGGCGCGCCAGAACTCCTCCTGGCTGGCGTCCTGGGGACCACCTGCGGCGTGTTTGGCGGGCTTCTGGCCGGATGGCTGGATACCCGGATCGGCCCCAAGCGCGCGCTGATCATCCAGATCTCCGCCATGATCATCTGCCTCCTGGCCCAACTGACTATCGCGCCGGAAATGATGTTCCTGATGCCCTGGCCCGCCGCTGAGCATCCTCCGCTCTGGTCGGCGCCGATCTTCAACACGGCGCCGCAGCTGCTCTACCTGCTCATTTCGATCCCCAGCGGCGTCGCCGGCGCCGCCGTCTGGTCCTCAAGCCGCACGATGCTTACCGCCGTCGCGCCGACGGACAATGTCGGCGCCTTCTTCGGATTGGCCGCCCTGTCGGGCGCGGCGACCGCTTGGCTGGCCCCCGCCCTGGTTCAGGTGGCGACCAGCGCCTTCCATAGTCAGCAGTCGGGCATGCTGCCGATCGCCGGCCTTTTCCTGGCGGGCATCGTTGTCCTGCTCTTGGTCCGCAATGGCGAGGGCCCCAGCAAGGCGGCGGTTCAGACGTGATCAGCGGCGCCCTCGAGACACGCGCCGCCGCCAGCATTCAACAGACGGCGTGAGGGGCTTCTCGGGTCAGGGCTTTCACCCAAGCGCTCGGCTGAACCGCTACACGTACCTGGTGTGGAAAATGTGATCACATCGCTATCGGGCGACGTCTCGGTGAAGGGCGCTGGAAACGTGCGGAATAACCAGAATATTGGCCAAGGACACAAATGCGGACGGGCAGGATGCCGATGTCCCTGGACACGCCTCTCAACACCATAAATAGTGATCACATTCTTCTCGACCTTGAAAGCCATGGAGTTGGCGATGTCCTCGACCGACAACCGGAAGACCCTGCCGACCAAAGGCGTTGCCTGGGAGGCGCTCGTTCAGTCGCTCGACGACATGAAGGCGATGGACTTCGATTGGCGTAGGGGTCGCCTGCCGTCTTACACCTATTTCTACAACGACGATGTCCTGGCCAAGCAGACTGAAGCCTATTCCAAGTACATCGTTGAGAATGGACTTGGCGCCGGATTAGCGTTCAAAAGCCTGTCGGCCATGCTGTCCGATATTCTCGACATGGGATTTGGCCTATTCAACGCGCCGTCCGGCGCCGGGGGCTCCTTCACCAGCGGCGGCACGGAAAGCATCTTCCAGGCCGTGAAGACTTGTCGCGACCAGGCTAGGGCCGAGCGCGGCGAGCCTCTGGGTCAATACAACATCGTCGCGGGCGCCAGCGCCCACCCCGCCTTGGACAAGGCGGCCCAGGTGCTCGACGTCGAGATCCGGCGCACCCCGCTCGACACGGAGTTTCGCGCCACGGCCGAGAGCCTGGCCGCGGCGATCGACGAGCGTACAATCATGCTTTACGCCTCGGCGCCGAGCTACCCGTTCGGCGTCTTCGACCGTATCGCCGACATCTCGGACCTGGCGCTTGAGCGGGCGCTCTGGCTGCACGTCGATGGCTGCTGGGGCGGCTTCATCTCTCCCTTCGCCAAGCGTCTGGGCTACGACATTCCCGAATGGGACATGTCGCTGCCCGGCGTGACCAGCCTGTCGGCGGACATTCACAAGTTCGGCTATGCCGCGAAGGGCGCGAGCCTTTGCATCTATCGCCAAGCGGCCGTGCAGCAGTACGAGTATTTCCTGTTCAACGACTGGGCGCGCGGCACCTACTGGACGCCGACCATGGGTGGTTCAAAGCCGGCGGGCTCGATCGCCTCGGCCTGGGCGATGATGCAGTACCTGGGCCAGGAAGGATACGAGCGAGCCACCTCAGATACGATGGACGCGACGATGGGCATGATCGACGGCCTCAACGCCATCGAAGGCCTTGAGGTGCTCAGGCCCTATGGCGAGTCCAACCTGTTTAACGTGACCTCCAACGATCCTGCGGTCGACATCATGGCCGTGGCTGATATCCTCGATGCCAAGGGCTGGATGCGCGGACGCCTTCGCGAGCCCCTGGCCATCCATCAGGGCGTCACCCCGTCCCATCTGCCCGTGGTGGACGAATATTTGGCCGAGGTGCGCGCCGCTGTCGATCAGGTTCGCGCCAAGGGGCTTTCGGGACAGTACAACGAGCGCACCTACTGATGGCCGCCATCGGCAACGCCCGCCCGTCGGATCGGCGGCGTCCCTCGAGCCAGGACCAAGGCGCGGCCAACCGGACGGATCAGGGGCCGGCGCGATCGCTTGGCGGAGCGGGGCGATGAGCGCACGAGACGACGCTCTCCAGGCCTGGACACTGAGCGGCGTAGCCGACGCCGTGCGATCGGGCGCGCTGGCGGCGATCGACGCGGTCGACTTGGCGCTCGATCGCATCGAGAAAGACACGTTCAACAGCTTCGTGTCGATCAACGCCGAGGGCGCTCGCGCCCAGGCCAGGCGGATCGACGCCCTGATCAAGGATGGCGTCGATCCGGGCCCCTTGGCAGGCGCGCCGATCGGCGTGAAGGACCTGATCGAGACCGTCGAGGGCATGGTCACCACGGAGGGCTCGCTGCTTTGCAAGGACGAGCCGGTCGCGCCCCAGGACTCGCCCCATGTCGCGCGTCTGCGCGCGGCCGGCGCGGTGATTGTCGGCCGCACCGCAGCGGCTGAGTTTGGCATGGATTCGGCCACGAGCACCCGCGCCCACGGCGTGACGCGCAATCCTTGGTCACGCGACCATACCCCGGGTGGTTCCAGCGGCGGTTCAGCCGCGGCGGTCTCCGGGGGCTTGGTTCCCTTCGCCAGCGCCACCGATGACGGCGGCTCGATCCGCGCTCCGGCCTCGCATTGCAATCTCGTAGGGTTCAAGCCCAGTTTCGGGCGCGTGCCCCAACCGCCGGGCGGCAACACGCTCAATGCGCTCGGCGGTCTGGCCAAGACGGTTCGCGACGCCGCGCGTCATCTTGATGTCGCGGCCGGACCCCATCGCCTCGACCGTTTCAGTCTGCCGAGCCCGGAGCGCCCTTATGAGCTCGCCATCGAAACCCTCGATGTCGCCGGCGTGCGAACGGTTTACTCGGCCGACCTAGGCTATGCGCCTGTCCACGCGGAGATTGCTGCGATCACCGCCGAGGCGGCTGGCCGGCTGACCCAGGCTCTAAACGGCGCGGAGATCCCGCTGACCGTGACCCTGACCAATCCCTATCCCGCCTACGTCGTCGCTGCCTTGGATCGACTGCGCCGCCATCTGAATTTGCGGCACGGCGGCAGGCGCGACTTACTTTGCGAGCATCTCAGGGTTGGTTTAGACCTCACCGAGGGCCTGACGCCGGATATGGTGCACGCGGCCGGCTTGCAGGCGCAGCAGTTGGAAGCCGAAGTGGCGCAGCTGTTCTCCAGCGTCGATCTGGTCATGACGCCGGTCACGGTCTCGCCGCCACACCTGGTCGACCTACCGACGCCGGACGAGATGGGCGGGGTCAGCCTGATGGGCGTCGGCGTCGAGAACTTCCCGATGTGGGCCAATTTCACCGGCTGTCCGTCGATCTCGGTGCCTGCCGGATTTACAGAGGCCGGCTTGCCCGTGGGCCTGCTGATCACCGGGCCAAGGCTGCATGACGACCTGGTGCTTCGCGCCGCCAGACTTTGGGAACAGGCCAGCCCATGGGCCCTGACACCCCCCTGAACACACACCTGGCATGATCCGAGATCCTCAGATGCAAAAGACCGATGCCGTCTCGACCGGACAGATGGACAATTATTGGATGCCGTTCACGGCCAACCGGCAATTCAAGGCCGCGCCCCGGCTGATGGCCGCAGCCGAGGGCCTGCACTACACGACCGAGGACGGACGCAAGGTTCTGGACGGCACGGCCGGCCTCTGGTGCGTGAACGCAGGTCATGCGCGGCCCGCCATCGCCGATGCGGTGCATCGGCAACTGATGACCCTGGACTACGCGCCCTCGTTCCAGATGGGGCACCGGCCTGCCTTCGACCTGGCCCGGCGTCTGGGCGAGATGGCCCCGGGCGATAACGCGGGCAAACTGCGGCATGTCTTCTTCACAGGTTCGGGCTCCGAATCCGTAGACACCGCCCTGAAGATGGCGATCGCCTACCAGCGGGCCATTGGGCAAGGCGCCCGAACGCGCCTGATCGGTCGCGAGCGCGGCTATCATGGCGTCGGATTTGGCGGCGTCTCGGTGGGGGGCATTGTCGGCAATCGGCGAGCGTTCCCGCAGCTTCCCGGAACTGATCATCTTCGCCACACCCACGATCTGGAGCGCAACCGCTTCTCGCGAGGTTTGCCCGCCCACGGCGCGGAACTGGCCGATGATCTCGAGCGCCTGGTCGCGCTGCACGGCGCGGAGACGATCGCGGCGGTCATTGTCGAACCTGTCGCCGGATCGACCGGCGTGCTCCTCCCGCCAAAGGGCTATCTCGCGCGGCTCAAGACCATCTGTGACCAGCACGGCATCCTGCTGATCTTCGACGAAGTGATCACCGGATTTGGGCGTCTGGGCGCGCCGTTCGCCGCGGACTACTTCGGCGTCACCCCCGATATTCTAACGACGGCTAAGGCGCTTACCAACGGGGTGCTGCCCATGGGCGCGGTGCTTTGCAATTCACGGGTCAAGGACGCGGTCATGCAGGGGCCGATCGAGCAGATCGAGTTCGCCCACGGCTACACCTACTCGGGCCATCCGGTGGCCTGCGCGGCCGCTCAGGCCACGCTCGACATCTATGAGCAGGAAGGCCTGCTGACGCGCGCCGGCGACCTGGCGGGGCGCTGGGAAGATGCGGTTCATGGCTTGCGGGACCTGCCTCACGTCATCGATGTGCGCACGATCGGCTTGGTGGCGGGCATCGAATTGGCGCCGCGCCCTGGCGCGCCGGGCCGACGCGCCTACGAGCTCTTCGTCGACTGCTTCCAACGCGGCGTCCTCGTTCGCGTGACCGGCGACATTATCGCCCTGTCGCCGCCCCTCACCATCACCGACAGCCAGGTCGACGAACTGATCTCGGCCCTCCGCGTCGCCTTGCAGCGCGTCGCCTAGCTCGGAGCGTAAGGAGAAGGCTTATGACAACCCCGATCTCGCATTACATCGCTGGCCAAGCGATCACGCCCGTTGAAGCCCGTCGGTCGCCGGTGTTCAATCCCGCCACAGGCGTTCACGCCGCCGAAGTCGTCATGGCCGGCGCCGCGGACGTCGATCGCGCCGTCGTCGCGGCGCGCGAGGCCTTTCCGAAATGGGCGGCCACGCCGCCGTTGGGCCGGGCCCGCATTCTCAACCGGTTCCTGCGCCTTCTCGAAGAGCGCACTGACGAGCTAGCGGCGGCGATCACAGCCGAGCACGGAAAGGTGCTTTCGGACGCCAGGGGTGAGATCCAGCGAGGCATGGAGGTGGTCGAGTTCGCCACGGGCGCGCCGCAACTGCTGAAGGGCGAGGTTACCGAAAACGTGGGCACGCGTGTCGACAGCCAGGCGTTGCGTCAGCCGCTGGGCGTCGTAGCCGGCATAACGCCCTTCAATTTTCCCGCGATGGTGCCAATGTGGATGTTTCCCGTCGCGATCGCCTGCGGCAACTGCTTCATCCTAAAGCCTTCGGAGCGGGCGCCGACGGCGGCGCTGCTCCTGGCGAGGTGGCTGAGCGAGGCCGGACTCCCCGACGGCGTCTTCAATGTCGTTAACGGCGACAAGGAGGCGGTCGACGCCCTTTTGCGTCATCATGGGGTCTCGGCGGTCAGCTTCGTCGGATCTACTCCCGTGGCTCGTTACATTTACGAGACTTGCGCGAAGACCGGCAAGCGCAGTCAGGCTTTGGGCGGCGCTAAGAACCACATGGTGGTGATGCCTGATGCCGATCTGGACCTGGCCGTCGACGCTCTCATGGGAGCGGCTTATGGCTCGGCGGGCGAACGCTGCATGGCCATCTCGGTTGTGGTGCCAGTCGGTGAAGCCGTCGCCCAAGCGTTGGTCGAACGGCTGATCCCCCGTGTTCGGGCCCTGAAGGTCGGCGCGGGCGTCGATGCGGCGGCGGACATGGGCCCGTTGGTGACCCAAGCTCACCTTGCCCGTGTTCGCGGCTACATCAACGCCGGTGTCGCGGAGGGCGCGACCCTGCTGGTTGACGGCCGCGAGCTCGACACGGCAGGGCTGGAGGGCGGCTTTTTCCTGGGCGGGTCACTATTTGATCATGTCACGCCGCAGATGAAAATCTACCTGGAGGAAATCTTCGGGCCCGTTCTGGCGGTGGTGCGAGCGGGCACCTACGAGGAAGCGGTCGATCTGATCAACCGCCATGAATTTGGCAATGGCGTGTCGATCTTCACTCGGAATGGCGAGGTCGCTCGCGACTTCGGGCATGCGATCCAAGTCGGCATGGTCGGGGTCAACGTGCCCATTCCCGTGCCCATGGCCTTTCACTCATTTGGCGGGTGGAAGGCGTCGCTGTTTGGCGATCATCACATGCATGGCCCTGAGGGCGTGCGATTCTACACCCGCCTAAAGACCATCACCAGCCGCTGGCCCAAAAGCGTCAAGGCGGGAGCTGAGTTTTCCATGCCGATCATGTCCTAAGGCGAGGCGCTTGCGAAGCGTCGCGGGGGAGTAGGGAGATGTCTATTCGACACGGGCCTAGCCTTCGGGCGGCGTTTGTCACCCGCGGGCGCCGCTCGATTACGATGCTGCGGCGCGGTTCAGCGTCTTGCGGATAAAGCTGATCACATCGTACATCGTCACAAGATTGACGCCCGAGCCTTGCGACAGCCCGTACGGCGACGGGGTCAGGTTCTGGATTGGGCGATCACGTTCTCGGCTACGCAAAAGGCATTGAATGATCGACTTGGCGTCCGCCCAACTCTCACCTTTCGAAGGGATGAGCGCGGTCAGTAAGCTCTCTTTGCCGGACCAGGTTTTCAACAGCCTGCGCGACGCCTTGATGTCCGGGCGCTTCGCGCCGGGCCAAAGGGTCCCGCTTCGCACGATCGCGACCGCGCTAGGGACGAGCACGATGCCGGTCCGCGAGGCGGTCAATCGGCTCGTGGCCATGGGCGCTCTGGAATTTTTGCCCAATCGGCGCGTCAGCGTCCCGGCTCTGTCGTCGCGTCGCTATGGCGACTTGGCCGCTGCCCGGGTGATCATCGAGTCGTCGGCCGCAGAAGCCGCAGCGTCCTTGTTGTCCGATGCTCAGATCGACGAGCTGACACTTGTTCATGCTCAGATGCGCGCTTGCCTTGCGCAGCTCGACAAACCCGAGGCCGCGCAGACCTTTCTGGACCTCAACAAGCGGTTTCACTTCATCGTCTATGCAGTGAACGAGTCCGAAACCCTGATGTCGATCATCGAGTCGTTGTGGCTGCAGGTGGGGCCTTACCTGAACCTGGTTCTTAAGGACTCCAAAGACTGGTTCACGACCGACCAGCACGGCCCGCTCCTCGAGGCGCTCCAACAGCGCGATGCGCGCAAAGCAAAGATCACAATGCACGACAATATCGAATATGCGGCGAAGTTCATGTTGGTGAACAACCGCCTTGAGGCCGTACGCCAAATAGACTAGCGCCGCCGATACAGTTGGCCATCATACGGGCATATAGAGGATTAGCTTGAGAGCGGAATCGTCATTGGCTTGGAAGGTGGCGTATTCGAAACGCAGCCTGCCTTTGCGGGGGTGGCTTAAGATCTTGCGCCCCGCCGTGGCGTGGCGAACATCGTGGTCGCCCCACCAACTGGTGAACTCTGGACATCCGGCCATAAGTCGCCCGAGTAGGTCCTGGAAGGCCGGGTCTCCGGCCCACAGGTCATGGGTGGCGCGAAACTGAGCGACCATCCGGCGCGCTTCGTCGGCCCAGCCTTCGCCAAATAGCCGGCGGGTCTGAGGATTGGTCAGGACCGAAATCAAAGTGTTGCGATCGGCTTTGGGCACGCGACTGAAGGCGAAGATGTCTTCGGCCGCTTCGTTCCACGCCAGCACGTCCCAGCGACGCCCAGTGATGTAGGCCGGCTGGTTCAAGCCTTGGATGACGCGGCGCAGCGGATCGGGCACGGTTTCCGCCATGAATGGGCGGCGCCGGCGTCCCGCCGCCAAGGCGTGCAAATGGGCGTGTTCGGCCTGTGTGAGACGGAGCCCGCGCGCCAGGGCGACCGCAGGAATGATGCGCCGATTCAGAGATCCGATCAGGTCCTGATGGCCTGCATCAGAGGGATCACCCCGAAGATCTTGATCATCCGCTTGATGTTGTAGGCCAGGACGTGAAGGCTCATCTCGGTTCGGACTTTCTGAGGGTCTTAGTCAGGAAGTGAGTGGCTCCCATCCAGGCCTTGAGCGTGCCGAAGGGGTGGTCGAGCATAATCGCGGGGCGCAACGCCGAATGCCTTGCGGAATGCGGTGCTGAATGAGGTTCCCGAACCGTAGCCGACGGCGAGAGCCACCTGGCCCACGGGCATTTTGAATTCACGGAGACGATAGGCCGCGGTCGTCATCCGCCATTCGTTGAGATAGGTCATTGGTGTGGCGCCGACGAGTGCTTTGAAGCACTCGGCGAAAACGGTGCGGGACATGCTGGCCTCCGCCGCGAGGGCTTGCAGCGTCCAGGCCTTCTCGGGCGAGGCGTGAATGGCGGCGAGCGCTTTTGCAATGCGCTTGTCGGCGAGAGCCGACAGCCAACCCTTCGGGCGCTGATCTTCCGAGCTGGCGTAGAGCCTCAGGGCGTAGATCAGCATCATCTGGTTCAAATGCTCGATAACGAGCCGACTACCAGGCTGAGGCGTGTCCAGTTCGAGCCACAGCCCTTTGAGCGCCAATCCCAGGGCCTCACGCTGTCCTTGATCCCGCACCACTACAAGCGGTGGCAGAGCGCTCGACAGGAGTTGCTCGTGCGCGTCGTCGAGAAGGAAGTGACCGCCGATGAGAAGGCAGGCGCCGCCACCGTTCACGGTCGAAATCCTGTCTTGTAAGAACAGGGCCGAGTCGGACGCGGCGATCGGCACGGCATTCGACGCGCTGCCAATCCGGAACGGCCTTCCGCTCGCAAGTAGTAGGCAATCGTCGCGAACGAGGTGGACCGGCTCGCCATGGCCTGCGACTTCGATCCAGCATTCACCGCGGCTGACGGCGTAGCATCGCACGCCGCGATGGGCGGGTATTTGCACCTCCCAATCCCCGCCGAAATTGATCGCGCCCGAACCTTGTCGTTGCGGTCTGAGCAGCGTGAGGACGTCTGACAGAGGATCGATCATTTTCCGGACGCTCGCGAAGCAAATGCGGACGTCACGTTATTCCTCGTTCGGTCGGCGGGCCATATTGATGCGTCGGTCGCGGCGCACCGAATGAAGCGACGTACCGCTAGGAACGCACCGTCATGACCAGTCTATCGATCCGCCTGTCCGCCGGCGCCCTGAAGCTCACCGTCGACCGAAGGGGAAACGGCAAGCCTTTGCTTCTCCTGCACGGCGGGGCCGGCCCGGCGTCGATGCGCCCGCTGTTCGCGGCGCTTGACGGATTCGGCCTTATCCTGCCGACCCATCCGGGGTTCGATGGGACCGAGCGCCCGGACTGGATGGATTCGATTGGCGACCTGGCGGAGTGCTACATCGCGCTGCTCGACGAGCTGGAACTGCGAGACGTGGTTGTCGTAGGCAACTCCGTCGGTGGCTGGATCGCGGCGGAGATGGCTGCGCGGCGGTCGTCGTCGCTGGCCGGCATCGTCCTCGTCGATGCGGTCGGACTTGAGCCGACCGAGAGCACCGGGCCGATCGTCGATCCGCGGTCGATGCCGTTGCAGGAGCTGATCAAGCTATCGTTCGCGGACCCGACGAAAGCGCGGCCGCCCAGTCCCGACGCCGCCGAGCAGAGGCGGGCAAACCAGCGTGTGCTGGCGACCTATGCCGGCGACCCGTTCATGCACGACCCGACGCTGCCGGAACGGCTCTCCTGCATCACGGTGCCGTCCCTTGTGCTGTGGGGACGCCAAGACGGCATCGTCACGCCAGAATATGGACAAGAATATGCGCGGCGGATTCCTGGTGCTCGCTTCCAGATAATCTATAATGCCGGGCATCTACCTCAGATCGAGCAACCAGAACAGACCGCTCAAGCGATCCGCGATTTCCGCGCCACTCTTTCTTGAGCCGCCCGGCCGTCGGGCCCGCGCGCAACTGCGACCTGGAGAACATCATGTTTGCTGTCGATTGCAGAAGACGCCTCCCTTTGCCATGTCTGGCACATTGTCAGGTGTCTCTCGCCACCGCCGCGATCCTGACTGGCCGCCGTGCATCGAGCGACACTGTGGCCAGCTCCGATGCGAAATTGCGGTGGGGCGCCCCGGAAGGCGTCCCCGGGTTCAGGCCGCCTTTCCGAGTGCGCTGGACTATGCTTCGGCTAAACTATTGCCGGCGCCCGCCGCCCCAATCGCAGACGGCGGGTTGGCGCCCGGTCGATCCGCGTCGTGACCTTTTGCTTCAAGGACGCGTTCGATTGCGGCATACAGCGCAGATGGGTCGATTGGCTTGGCGACACATGCGTTCATGCCCGCCGCAGCGTACTTTGCAGCCT
>FSTP01000558.1_pt1 | contig 19853 bp, 16 predicted proteins | sample 1637061 | NCBI WGS metagenome assembly FSTP01 (sample SAMEA3914819, study PRJEB12502) | metagenome | biome: forest; material: soil | place: Canada | collected 2010-06-26 | depth 0.3 m | reverse complement strand
GTCCTCGCTCGACGCCGGGCGCACCCTCTGGCGCGTACACCTGCCGCCGAGCCGGGCCGCCGATCTGATCGCCCGCTTCGAATTGACAAGCGCCGATTGGTTGCTCGATTGGGCTGGCGGCCTTGTCTGGATGCTGTTCGACGGGCCGGCCGACGCGCTTCGCGCCGCCGCCGCGGGCATCGGCGGCCACGCGACCTTGGTGCGGGCTCCCGAGGCTCTGCGGCAGGCCGTGCCGGCCTTTCATCCGCCGACGCCCGGGGTGGCGCAACTGGAAGCGCGCGTGCGCCGCGCGTTCGATCCCGCCGGCGTCTTCGAGACGGGCCGCTTTTGACATGCAGACCTCCTTCTCCCCCGAGCAACTGGCCGATCCCGCCACGGCCGCATCCGAAGCGGTGATCCGCAAATGCGTGCATTGCGGTTTTTGCACCGCGACCTGCCCGACCTACGTCCTGTTGGGCGACGAACTCGACAGCCCACGCGGCCGCATCTACTTGATGAAGACCATGTTGGAGACCGAGGCGCAGCCCACGCCCGAGGTCGTCAAGCATATCGACCGCTGCCTCTCCTGCCTGTCGTGCATGACCACCTGTCCATCGGGCGTGAACTACATGCACCTGGTCGATCACGCGCGGGCCTATATCCAGGAAAAATACCGGCGTCCCTTGAGCGAGCGGCTCGTGCGAGGCTTGCTGGCCTGGGTTCTGCCCTATCCGGGCCGGTTCAGGCTGGCGCTGCGCCTGGCCCGTCTGGCCCGGCCGATCGGGCCGTTGGCGGCGAAGACCGCCGCCACACGACCGCTCGCCGCCATGCTGGCGCTGGCGCCGCGAAGCCTGCCGCCGAAGCCGTCGAAGACCCATGAGCCGGTGCCTCATGCGCGAGGCAGGGTCGCGCTCCTGCAGGGTTGCGCCGAGCCGGTGCTGCGGCCGGAGTTTCGCGCGGCGGCCGTGCGGCTTCTCAACCGTGCCGGGCTGGTTGTGGTGTTCGCGCAGAATGAAGCCTGCTGCGGCGCGCTTGAGCACCATATGGGCCGGGAAGCGGCGAGCCTCGCCGCCGCCCGGCGCAATGTCGACGCCTGGACGCACGAGATCGAGAATGGCGGACTCGATGCGATCGTCATGACGGCCTCCGGCTGCGGCACGACGATCAAGGACTATGGCTTCATGCTGCGCAATGACCCGGTCTACGCCGAGAAGGCGGCAAAGGTCTCCGCGCTCGCCCGCGATATCAGCGAGTTGCTCGCCTCCTGCGCCCTGCCGTCCGGGACCGGGCGGGGTCTGACGGTCGCCTACCATGCGGCTTGTTCGCTCCAGCATGGTCAAAAGGTGACCGACGCCCCCAAGCAGTTGCTGGCGCGCGCCGGATATACCGTCCGGACACCGGTCGAAGGCCATCTCTGCTGCGGGTCCGCGGGCACCTACAATCTTCTTCAACCCGAGCTCGCCGGGCAATTGGGCGACCGCAAGGTCGCCAACCTCGATCGCCTGAAATCGGACGTCATCGCCACCGGGAACATCGGCTGCGCCATGCAGATCGGCGCCCGGACGGGGACGCCGGTCGTGCACACCGTCGAACTGCTCGACTGGGCGACAGGCGGTCCGGCGCCGGCTTCTCTCGCCAACCATCCAGCCACAAGGAACAGTCCATGAGCCGCATCACCCTCGACCAGGCCAACGCCATCATCGCCGGCGCCTTCAAGGCGCGCCAGGAATTGGGCTTGAAGCCCCTGGCCGTCGTGGTCCTGGACGCCGGCGGACATCCGCTCGCCTATCAGCGCCAGGATGGCGTTTCGAGCGGTCGCTTCCAGGTGGCGACGGGCAAGGCGTCCGGCGCGCTTTTCCTGGGCATGTCGTCGCGCGCGATCGAAGAGGCCGCCATCACGCGCCCCGTATTCGTCGCGGCGATCGGCCCGATTTCGCCCTCGGGCGTCGTTCCGGCGGCGGGCGGCGTGATCGTCGTGGACGAAACCGGCGGCCCCATCGGCGCGGTCGGAATCTCCGGCGACACGGCCGACAACGACGAAGCTTGTGCTCTGGCGGGCATCGCGGCCGCGGGCCTCAAGGCGCAAGGTTGAGGAGCGCGCGATGACCAGCAGGATCGACACCAACAGGGTCGAGAAGGCCGGCCTTCAGGTCTCGGGCGTTCTGGCCGACTTCATCGACAGCCAGGCCTTGCCGGGCGCCGGCGTCGAGCCCGCTGCTTTCTGGGCGGGGGTGGCGGGCCTGTTCGCCCGCTTCACGCCGCAAAACCTGGCGCTGCTCGCCAAGCGCGACGACATCCAGTCGCAGCTGGATGCGTGGCATGAGGCGCGAAAGGGCCGTCAGCTCGACAGCGCCGAATATGAGGCCTTTCTTCGCGAGATCGGCTATCTCGTCGATGAGCCCGCGCCCTTCGTGATCGGCTCCGAAAAGGTGGACGACGAAGTCGCGCGCCTGGCGGGTCCCCAGCTGGTCGTGCCGATCCTCAATGCGCGGTTTCTCCTCAATGCCGCCAACGCGCGGTGGGGCAGTCTTTACGACGCGCTCTATGGCACGGACGCCCTGGGCGCGGCGCCGGCCGGCGGGGGCTATGACCGCGTTCGGGGCGGCGATGTCATCGCCTGGGCCAAGGCGTTCCTAGACGAGGCCGCGCCGCTCGCCTCGGGGCAATGGGCCGACTATGCGGGCGGCGAGCCGCTCCTGTCCGATCCCACGCAATTGGTGGGCCGCGCGGGCGAGAACCTGCTCTTGCGGCACAATGGCCTCCACATCGAACTGGTCATCGATCGCGATCATCCGATCGGCAAGGACGATCCGGCGGGCATTGCCGATGTCGTCCTTGAATCGGCGTTGACCACCATTTGCGATCTGGAGGATTCGATCGCGGCGGTCGATGCGGCGGACAAGGTCGCGGCCTATTCGAACTGGCTGGGCCTGATGAAGGGCGATCTGGTCGCCAGCTTCGAGAAAGGCGGCAAGACGCTGCGCCGCACGCTGGAGGCCGATCGGACCTATACGGCGCCGGACGGCTCGACGCTCACCCTGCCTGGACGCTCGCTGCTGTTCGTCCGCAATGTCGGTCACCTGATGACGACGCCGGCGATCCTGCTGCCCGACGGCTCGCAGGCGCCCGAGGGCATATTGGACGGCGTCGTGACCACGCTGATCGCGATGCACGACCTTCGCCGCAAGGATGGTGTCTCCAACAGCCGGGCGGGCTCGGTCTATATCGTCAAGCCCAAGATGCATGGGCCCGAGGAGGTCGGCTTCACCGATCGCCTGTTCGACGCGATCGAGGATGTGCTGGGGCTCGACCGTCACACGATCAAGGTCGGGGTGATGGACGAGGAGCGGCGAACGTCCGCCAATCTCGCCGCCTGCATCCACGCGGTGAAGGACCGGATTGTCTTCATCAACACCGGCTTCCTGGATCGCACCGGCGACGAGATGCACACCTCGATGATGGCCGGTCCCATGGTCCGCAAGGGCGACATGAAGGCCGCCGACTGGATCTCGGCCTATGAGGATCGCAACGTCCAGATCGGGCTGGCCGCGGGCTTTTCCGGAAAGGGGCAGATCGGCAAGGGTATGTGGGCCGCGCCCGATCGCATGGCCGATATGCTGGGGCAGAAGATCGGTCACCCCAGCAGCGGCGCCAATACCGCCTGGGTGCCGTCCCCCACCGCCGCGACGTTGCATGCGACCCACTATCACCGCGTCAATGTCTTCGCCCGGCAGGCCGAGCGCAAGGCTGAGCCGATCGCCGCGCTGGCGAAGCTGCTCACGATCCCCCTCGCACAGGGGAAGAATTGGTCGCCCGACGAGATCCGAGCCGAGCTGGACAACAATGCCCAGGGCATTCTGGGCTATGTGGTGCGCTGGGTGGACCAGGGCGTCGGCTGCTCCAAGGTGCCCGACATCCACGATGTCGGCCTGATGGAGGACCGCGCGACGTTGCGCATCTCTTCGCAGCACATGGCCAACTGGTTGCTGCATGGCGTGGCGACGCCCGACGAGGTCGAGGCCGCGCTGGTTCGCATGGCGGCCAAGGTCGACGGCCAGAACGCGGGCGATCCGGCCTATCGGCCGATGGCGGGGCGCGAGGCCGACAGTCTCGCGTTCCAGGCCGCGCGGTCGCTGGTGTTCGAAGGCGTCGCCCAGCCCAGCGGCTATACCGAGCCGCTGCTCCACCGCTACCGCACCGAACTGAAGCAAGAGGAGGGCGCCGATGCCGCTCTATAAAATCAACGACAGCGCGCCGTCCTTGCCCCAGGACGGCAGCGCGTGGATCGCCCCCAGCGCCGACGTGATCGGCGACGCCCGGTTGGGCGAGCAGGTCAGCGTCTGGTTCGGCGCGGTGATACGGGCGGACAACACCCCGATCGTGATCGGCGATCGCTCCAACGTGCAGGAAGGCGCGATGCTGCATTCCGATCCCGGCGCGCCGTTGTCGATCGGCAGCGATTGCACGATTGGGCACCATGCGATCCTGCATGGCTGCACCTTGGGCGACAATGTGCTTGTCGGCATGGGCGCGACGATCCTCAACAACGCCGTGATACCGGACAACTGTCTGGTCGGCGCCGGGGCGCTCGTGACCGAGGGCAAGACCTTTCCGTCGGGGAGCCTGATCGTCGGCGTTCCCGCCAAGGCCGTGCGCGACCTGGACGAGAAGGCCATCGCCGGCTTGCGGCGATCGGCGCGGGACTATGCCGACAAGCGGGCGGTCTATCGAACGGGACTACAGCGGGTGGACGCCTGACGCCCGGTCGCTCGCCCGATGGAGGCGGGCGGCGATAACCACGCCGGAGAGGCGCTCCGGGGTCGGCGACAACGAAGGGCATAGGCCCAAGGCAGGGAGGAAAGGATGTCCAGAGCGCTGGTTCTTGGCGGCGGTGGTATTGCAGGCATCGCTTGGCTCAACGGGCTCTTCTACGGGTTCTCGCAGGAAGATTTCGATCCGCTGGACGGCGCCGATCTGATCGTTGGGACGTCCGCCGGCGCCTGCGCCGCGGCGCAGCTCACCAGCGGGGTTGCGAAAGAGACGCTCTTCCTGCGTCAGACGGATCTGGCGCTGCAGCCGGTGGAGCCGCTGCCGGATCCGCAGTTGCTGCGACGGGCGGCCGAAAAGAGACCCGAGCTTCTCAGGGCTGGCGATAGCGCCGCGATCACCAAGGCGCGGGCGCAATTTGCCCTGTCGACCGAGACCATTCCGGAGGAGGCGCGACGCGCTGTGATCGCCGCGCGCCTCCCGGCCCATGAATGGCCCGACCACCCCTTGAAGCTCGTCGCTGTCGAAGCGGCGAGCGGTGATATCGCCGTGTTCGATCGCTCAGCGGGCGTCTCCTTGATCGACGCCGTCGCCGCCAGCTCGGCTGTTCCCGCCATATGGCCGGCGGTCACGATCGGTGAACGGAAATATGTCGATGGCGGCGCCCGTTCGACCGAGAATGCGGACCTCGCCAGAGGCTATGGCAAAATTCTCCTGATCGTGCCCGTCGGCGCGGATTTCGCCGGTACGCCGCATCGCAATCTCAAGGCCGACGTCGGCGCGCTCGAGGCGGCTGGATCCAGCGTTTTTGTCATCGAGCCTGATGCCGGATCTCGTCTGGCGATCACACCCAATTTGCTCGATCCGGCGACAAGGCGCCCGGCTGCGCTTGCCGGCCTGGCCCAAGGCAAACAGCTTGCCGCCCTGGCCTCGCGCTTCTGGAACGGCGACTGAGGGGCTCCCGGATGGCCCCGACGGCCGCTCGAGCGCCCCAAACAGCGTCATCGAACCACGGATCGGTTCGGCCAAACCCTTGAGTCTCGCGGCGATGCGGCTTCAATAAATAGAGGACATCATCGCGTGGAATGAAGGTCACGTCGATCGATGCGGCGCATATCGAGGCGTTGCCAATATATAGTCGGATGATCTGAAAGTGATGGGATAGCTTTCAGTTCAGTCGCGGTAAGTCCATTCGCTCCTTTTTGGTCATTCAGCGGCGACTGGATAGGGCGATGATATGCAATCAATCTCCCCGCCATAGACATCGATTTTCACGCGCGGCCGGGGCGACGACGCAGTCTCGCAGCGTCGGTAAGGGGCTTGCCTGCCGGCTTGTCCGCGTCGGCGGAGCTTGTCCAGAGGTCGACCGACACCGCATGGCCAGACGCTCCACCCCATGTCGGGCCCGGAATTTTCATCATCCGCGCGAGGTTTTGATCCTCGGCGGCGAGCGTCGGTTCGGCGCATCGCGTCTGGAAGCGGGGTGCGCCAAGAGTGAAATTGCGTTATTGGCATTAATGTCTTGAAAGTGATGGTCGTCGGGTTTAGGCCTGTTTTCGGACGAATATCGCGCGTTCCGGCACGTTCGTTCGTGTGCAGCGGGTTGGGTATGGCCTTCCGCGGAGAACCCCCGCCGACCGTGATCGCGGCGCGGCGAAGAAGGTTCGGCCGATCGGCGGCAACGACTGGCGATCGCTTCAAAAGGGAGAGAAAGCATGAGTGTCTTGGACGCCGAGCGGCGATTTACCGCTTCACCGGCCCCTAGTGAGGGCGACTATCCGAAACGCGCCAGGGCGTTGCGCGAATTGATCGAGGCGCAAGCGGCTGTAACGGAAAAGGGCGGCACGCTCTCGCCGGTCGTCGTCGAGGCGATGCGGGACGCAGGACTCTTCTGGATGAGCATGCCCAAGGAGCTGGGCGGCGGCGGTGACACCTTCGTCGAGGCCATGAAGGTGGTCGAAGAGGTCGCCTTTGCGGATGGTTCGAGCGGTTGGTCGTTGATGGCCAACCAAGGGACCATCGTGGCGGCGTCCGTCTATCTCGGGGACGAGGGGGTCGGCGAAATTTTCGGCGAGGGAAAGCTGCCCATTCTGGCGGGAATGCTCGGCCCGGCCGGGAAATCGACGGTTGACGGCGACGGGTATCGCGCCGGTGGGAAATTCGCCTTCGGAAGCGGCATGGCGCACGCGGACTGGATCGGCGCGGGCATGCTGGTGATGGACGACGGCAAGCCGCGGATGTTGCCCGGTGGTCCGGAGGTTCGGGTCTGCTTCATTCCAAAAGATCGCGTCGAAGTCCTGGGCAACTGGAATCCGCCAGGCCTGGTGGGGACGGGGAGCTATGACTATGAAGTCCCGTGGCAAATGGTTCCGGCGGGCTTCAGTTTCGAGCGCACGACCCTTGTTCCCATGCGGGGTGGTCCGCGGTTCACCCTGGGCTTGGCGGTGATCGGTGCGTCCGGTCACGCCGCGGTGGTGCTGGGTCTTATGAAGCGGGGCCTGGTCGAGATCGTCAGGATCGCTTCGGGCAAGAAGCGCCCAGGCTATTCCGGGCCGGTCGCCGACAACGACGTCTTCAAGCACCAGTTCATGCTGCGAGAGGCGGCTTATCAAGGCGCGCGGGACTATGCCTATCGCGCTTTCCAGGACGCGGAGGACTGCGCCGCTTCCGGGCAGGAACTGACCGCCGAGCAGCGCGCGCGGATCCGGCAGGCGACCACCTGGGTTCATCAGGTCGCCGATGACGTGGTCCGCTTCTGTCATCTGTGGTCAGGTTCCGAAGTGATCAGGCCGGACACCGCGCTTGGTCGTGTGTCGCGCGATATGGCGATTGCGACCCAGCATGTCGTCGTTGATCCGATCACGCTGGTCGATGGCGCCCCCGCGGTCATGCAAGCCTGGCTGGCCTGATCGGCTTTCTGGGGCCCCGCGGCGGCTGTTGCAGGTGGCGTTCGCTCTCGGGGACGGTCGCGACGGTGGGGCCGTCGCGATCAAACGAGGCCAAAATTCTTTGGCATTTGGCGGTGTTGGCTGCGCGGAGCGGCGTGGCGTGAGTGCGTTCTGGCGGATGCGGCCCTGTCGACGGCTGGGCTCTGGTGGCGCGCCGCTTCGTTGAAAGACGCCACGGCAAATGCGTTAAGGGCTATAAAAGACGTTAGTCTTGTTAATGCAATTTCGTCGTGGTACGCCTTACATGGGTATCGCTTGCTCCAGCGATGGAGCGGCGCCAGCTGGCTCGCAGGAGGAGGCTTTTATCCGCGATGGCGGGCGGTGGGTTTGGCTTTCCCCCCTCGCGCCATTTCGAGCTGAATGAATGATACGCACAAGCGATCACGTCGGCTTCCGTTCGAAACCCGCAGAGGTGCATGAACGGATCTAAAAAACAAAATAATCAATAAGAATAGGGAGGGTACTATGATGCGTTCCAAACTGAAATATACTTTGCTTGCTTTTGCGAGCACGGCGGCCTTGCCCGGCGTTGCGTTCGCTCAGTCTGCACCATCAGGGGCGAATACGCCCGTATCGCCTGGCGCTGGTCAGGCGGCCGCATCGCCGACGTCCGCGCGGGCTGATGACGGGGCCCTTGATGTCATCGTCGTCACGGCCAACAGGCGTAGTGAAAACGTCCAGAAAGTGCCGATCTCGATTTCGACGCTCACCGCTACATCGCTGGCGCAGGCCGGCGTCATCTCGACGTTGGATCTCGGCACCAAGATCTCCGGCTTCACCGTTCAGCAGAGCCCAAACGGCCTGCAGCCGCATATCCGGGGCGTTGGCACGACCGACGTCGTCGCTGGCAATGAAAGCGCGGTCGCCACCTATATCGACGGGGTCTACATCTCGGCGATGAGCGGCGCGATGATGGGGCTCAACAACATCGCGCAGGTCGATGTTCTGAAGGGGCCGCAGGGAACGCTGTTTGGCCGAAACGCCACGGGCGGCGTGGTCGAAGTCCGAACGAAGGATCCCACCCAGAAACTGGGCCTGGACGCTTCGGCGACCTACGGAAACTACAACACCGCCTCGGGCAACATCTATGTCACCGGCGGCTTGAGCGAAAACCTCGCGGCCGACTTCGCCGCCTATGGCCTTTATCAGGCCGACGGGTTCGGCAAGAACCTGTTCAACGGACAGGATGTCAGCCGCACACGCGAGTACGCCGTTCGAACCAAATGGCTGTGGCGTCCGACCGAGGCGTTCACCGTGCGCCTCACCGCGGACAAATCCCATACCAACAACGATGGCCTGGCCGCCTATTCTCTGGTGCCCGGAACCAGCGCCCAGGATCCGTTTGGCGGGCCGGCCTATGTGCCGAATCTCAAAAACCCGTGGGACGTCGATCACCCGCTTCAGCCGTTCTGGCGCTTCGGGCAGCAGGGGATCAGCCTGAAGGCCGACCTGGACACCAGCTTCGCCAAGTTCACCTCCATCACCGCCCTTCGGTCGTCGGAAAAGAATCTGGCCTGGGAACTGGCGGAGCGGCCTATCCCGGCTTCGGAAGAACGCGTCGGCTGGCGGGAAAAGGCGCATCAATTCAGCCAGGAGCTTCAGTTGGCGTCCCTCGCGCAAAGCAAGATCACCTGGGTCGCGGGCGCCTACTATCTCCATGCCCGCACCGGCTATGACCCCTTCTCCCTCGACGGGCCCGGTGTAGCGCCCCTGGACCGCGTGCAGTGGACCGCGTTCGCGACGACCGACGCCGGCGCGCTTTATGGTCAGACCACCATTCCGCTTCTGACCGGCATGCATCTGACGGCGGGCTTCCGCTACTCGATCGAGCGCAAGGAGGTGGACGGCGTGATGTCCTTCCTTCCCGCATCGTTCGGGATCCCCAATGTCATCACCGACGCGCACAAGGTCTTCAAGGAGCCGACCTGGCGCATCTCGCTCGATCAGCAGTTCACCCCCGATCTGCTTGGCTACATCTCCTATAACCGCGGCTTCAAGAGCGGCATCTATCCCACCATTCCGCCTGGCGGTCCTGGCGCGCAGCCGGTCGAGCCCGAAACGATCGACGCCTACGAGGCCGGCTTGAAATCGGAGTTTTTCGACCGTCACGTGCGCTTCAACATCGCGGCGTTCTTGTATGACTACAAGAATATCCAGGTCGACATCTACACGGCGGCGGCGGCGATCCTCGAGAGCGCCGAAGCGGCCCGCATCTACGGTCTCGACTTCGATATGACCGCAAGGCCGACCGAGCACCTGACGATCGACATTTCCGGCGCCTATGTGCACGACCGTTTCACCGATTTCCCGAACGGTTCGATGTCGGTCGAAGTCCCCGTTTCGGCGGGGGGAGGGCGCATCGCGATCGACAATGTGGATCTCAGTGGAAATCGGATCCCGTACACGCCGGACTGGACGTTCAATGCCGGCGCGACCTACACGATCCCGGTCAGCGATGGGCAATTGGTCCTCAGCGCAAACTATTCCTATCAAAGCAGGATCTACGCCGGTCCCGACAATACCTATGGGCAACCGAGCTATTCCATCGTCAACGGCCAAATCGCCTGGAAGCTGGACAGCGGTGTTGAAATCAGCGCCTGGGGGAAGAATCTGACCAACAACGCGCATGCGACGTTCATCGCGTTCCAGAACAACGCCACGCCGGCCGGTCCGGCGTCCGGCGGCTTCACCGATCGCATCCTGGCTCCGCCCCGGACCTATGGCGTGACGGTCAGATTCCGCATGTAGAACTATCCGCAGGGCTGCATCGGCGCGTGTCGGTGCAGCCCGCTTTGTTGCCGCGAGACACTCGAGGAGAATTCAGTTGGCGAGGCAGGTCATCGTCGGACTCGGAGGGACCACATCCGCCGGGTCATCGACTGAACAGGCGCTTGGGATCGCGCTTGCGTCAGCTGAACGGAAGGGCGCGGAAGTCTGTCTCTACGGCGGTCGCGCGCTCGCTCAACTGCCGCACTATCAACCCGGGGCGGCCATTTCCGATGTCGCCCAACGATTTCTTTCGGACGTCCGTCGCGCCGATGGCCTGATCATCGCCAGCCCAGGATATCATGGTTCGATATCTGGACTGGTCAAGAACGCCATAGACTATCTGGAAGAGACGGCGCGAGACGGCAGGGTCTATCTCGACGGCATGCCGGTCGGGCTGATCGTGACGGCCTACGGTTCGCAGGCGTTGGGAAGCACGTTGATGGCCCTACGCTCGATTGTCCACGCCCTTCGCGGGTGGCCGACCCCTCTGGGCGCCGCGGTGAACACCACGCCCGGCCTGTTTCGGGACGGGACGTGCAGCGATCCGAACATCGCGGCGCAATTGGCCGTTGTCGGCCAGCAGGTCTGGGACTTTGCCGCCGTCCGCTCGTCGGCGCCGGACATGGCCCGTGCGGGCGATTAGCCTGTCGCATATCCACGCGGCGCGCGCCGCTTAGGTCGCGCCGCCCGGACGCGCGGCGTTTTTCCTCTTCCCGGCGGCGCGCCCTGACGTTCTGGTCTGTGAAGCGGATAGATCGCGTCCGTCGAGCGGCGAAAAGGCGGGCGGCCCCACGCCGCCCTTGGATGTTGCGGTCTGTCCGGCGAAATAGCGCCCGCGCCGACGCCCCTTCTCAATTCGCTCCTGACGGAGCGGCGGCGCTACAGGCTCGCGCCGTTCAGTGATTGCCGCGGAGCGCATGGCGCGCGGCTATATAGCCGAAGACCAGCGCCGGACCGATGCTGGCGCCCGCGCCGGGATATGACGGCCCGGTAACCGGGGCGGTGATGTTTCCGGCCGCATAAAGCCCTTCGATGACCGAACCGTCGGCTTTGAGCACGCGCCCATGTTCGTCCGCCACCAGGCCGCCGAAGGTGCCTACATCACCAGGATAGGCCCTGATCGCGTAGAAGGGCGCCCGCTCGATGGGGCCAAGGCCCGGGTTGGGCTTGACGGTCGGGTCGCCGAAGAAACGGTGCCAGGCGCCGGCGCCGCGACCGAAATCCCGATCGACGCCTTCCCGCGCAAACCCATTGAAGCGTTCAACGGTGCTTTGGAGCGTGGCGGGCTTCATGCCGCATTTCACCGCCAATTCATCCAGGCTGTCGGCCTGCACGAGGATGCCGTTGTCGAGCCATTCCTGGCTCGGCGCGCCAGCCTTGGCGCCGGCGAGGAAATAGCGACTGCGATGAACCGCATCCAGGACGATCCAGCTGGGGATGGCGCGAACCGACTTGTTCCTTTCGTACATCGCCAGGCCGATATCGACATAGGATGTCGCCTCGTTGACGTAACGCTCGCCGGAGGAATCGACCATGATCGCATGCGGTTTGGCCATATCGGTGAGATTGAAGGCTGGCGCGCCGCCCTGAAGCAGCGAAACCGGCGTCCAGACGGTGAAATCGAGCAAGTGGGTGTCGGCGCCGATCTTGACGGCCTCCGTCAGAACTTCGCCGGTGTCCCCCGGATTGGCGAGCGTCCATTCGGTGGAGGCTGGCGCGGGCTGATGGCGCGCCCGCATTTCGGCGTTGTGCGAAAAGCCGCCGGCATTCAGCAGCACCCCCCGGCCGGCGTGGATGCTCGCCGGCCCGGCGGGTGTCGAGACGTTGACGCCGACCACGCGCTGGCCGTCTATGACAAAGGACGAAAACGCCGTCTCGGTCAGGATTTCGATCTTTCGCGACAGAGCGAGCTCGAGGAGGCGGCCCTGAAGCGCGCCGCCCATGGCGACGATCTGGGCGCCAGCTTTGCGGCGCAGCAGCCGCGATCCGATGCGCAGATAGGTCAGCTTGCTGCGCAGAGTCCGGCCTGAAAGCGACAGTTGGGCGAACTCATCGACCGCGACGGGTTGCTCGGCTCCCGTCGGCCATCGCAGCAGCTTGTCGGCATAGCGACCAAGCTTGCGCAGGTCATAGGTCGCCGCGACGATGGCGCGCCCCTGGCTCACCGCGCCCGGATGGATCGATTGATAGTAGTCGGAATAGCGCCTGGGCGCCCTGAACTTCATGCCGAGGGTCTCGAGAAAATCGATCGCCTTGGCGCCTTCACGGACATAGGCGGCGCGCCGGGCGGCTGTCGAGCCGGGGCCTTCCGGCCCGGCGCAGGCGTTCAGATATTCAAGTCCCAGCGCTTGGCTGTCGGCCATCCCGGCGCGGCGCGCGACCGGATTGTTGGGGATCCAGGCCACGCCGCCGGAAAGCGCGCACGACCCTCCGATCTTGTCGGACTTCTCGACGATCACGACGCTATGGCCGGCTTGCGCCGCGACCAAGGCGGCGGTCATGGAGCCCGCTCCGCTGCCTATGATGACGAAATCATACGCCTTCATGCCCTTCATCCGATCCTCCCGATCGCGCCTAATTGATTGCGGCCTCTACGCTTTTCTTGTCGTTCGTCCCGGCCATCCGCCGGCCGCCGGTCCGGTCCGTGCGGCGCGCTCTCGCGGACGAATGTCCCAGGAGAGCGCCGATCAGGAGAAGGGCGGGCAGGGGGCGAATGATCGATGCCGCCCTATCTGGAGCACCAGCCTAGAGGGGGGTGTGTGGCGCTACAAGACATTAGTGCTACTAACGACTTGCGGGTGCGACTTTTGTTGTGATTCGTCGTTCTGGCGCGCCGCGGGGCCTACGGATCGATCTCGCTGGACATCACCATGGCGAGTCCATAACGTGCATGGCAATAACGAAATTATCCACCTGTTTCGCATGCAGCCGACGGTGGATCGAAAAGGAGGGTGCATGTTGGACAATTGCTCGCGAACGTCACAGGGGACCTTGAGCGTCTGAGCCATCGGTGGCCGGCAATCGGCGCGGCGGGCAGGGCCTGTCCCAGGCATGGTCCGCCCGGGTCCGAGCACGCGCCAAGCCCCGCCGATGCGGGGCGCTCGCCAGACGGGTTTTCAACGCCGCCGTCCCGAACAAGTCCGGCAAACTCGGTCAAGCCCGGCGAAATCGGCGTAGGAGCGCGCTGAACGCCGACATGAACGGCCTGGACGGGCTGACCGGCGGCATCATGCACGCCGCCGGCGGGCGCAACGACCAACTCTGCGATCCTGAGCTCATGGCGGCGATGACCGCCGCGGGGCGGCGGCCAGTGCGGCGCAGGGCGGCGCTCTACGCGCCGGGACACGTATCCAATCTTGTAGGAGTCAATGGATCATGGGCAGCGAGACGATCGCCGTCATTGGTGGAACGGGCAATCTTGGCGCGGCGATCGCGCGTCGGCTGGCGAAAGCGGGCAGGCGGGTGGTGATCGGTTCGCGGACGGTCGAGGGCGCGGAAACAGCCGCGGCTTCCTTGGGCTTTGGCCTGACCGGGCGCAGCAATTTGGATGCGGCCGCGATGGCCGATCTGATCATCGTGACGGTCCCCTTCGCCGCCCAGGCGGCCACCCTTGCCGACATCGCGCCGGCCGTCGCGGGCAAGATCGTCGTCGACACGACCGTTCCTCTTGTTCCGCCCAAGGTGATGCGGGTCCAGCTTCCCTCCGAAGGGAGCGCCGCCCAGATCGCACAATCGGTTCTTGGTCCAGATGCAAAGGTGGTGTCGGCCTTCCACAATGTCGCGGCGCACAAGCTGATCACCGACGAGGATGTGGCGTGCGACGTTCTTGTGTTTGGCGACGAACGCGCCGCGCGCGATGTCGTGGTGGGCCTGGTCGGGGAGATGGGGCTGCGTGGTCTCCATGCCGGCGCGCTGGCCAATTCGGCGGCGGCCGAAGCGCTGACCTCGGTCTTGATCTTCCTCAACAAGACTTATCAGGTCGATGGGGCGGGCCTGCGCATCACGGGTGATTTGCAGATCAGCGAGACGCCGCGGCCCGAGACCAAATGATCGAAATCCAGCCTTTGCGAGATCTGGCCGAAATCGTGCCTGGCGACGATCTGGGAGCGCTGCTGGTTGGCGGGTTGCGAAACCTGGCCTACGCGCCGCGCCCTGGCGACGTGCTTGTGGTCACCCAGAAGATCGTATCGAAGGCGGAAGGCCTTTTCGTGCGGCTCGATGACGTCCGTCCTGGGCCGCGGGCGCTGGAATTGGCGCAGGCGACGAAGAAGGACGCCCGTCTCGTCGAGCTTGTTCTTGCTGAATCCACCGACGTCGTCCGGGCGGTTCCGGGGGTGCTCATTACACGCCACCGCAGCGGCCACGTCATGGCGAACGCCGGGATTGACCGTTCCAATATCGGCCCGGGGACCGGCGACTGGGTGCTTCTGCTGCCCGCGGATGCCGATCGTTCAGCGGCGATGATCCGCCAAGCGCTGCGGCAAGGTTGGGAAGAGCCGCCGGCGGTGGTGATCTCCGACAGCTTCGGTCGCCCCTGGCGTTACGGCGTCGTCAATGTGGCGATCGGCGCGAGCGGCATGCCGGCGCTGGTCGATCGGCGGGGCGGGCGCGACAGGGATGGCCGAACGCTCGAAGTGACACAGATCGCGCTCGCCGATCTCGTGGCCGCGGCGGCCGGCCTGACGATGGGCGAAGCCGCCGAGGGCATTCCGGCCGCGATCGTCCGCGGCGTGGCCTTCGATCACCCCTCGCGGCCGGCGGCGGCTCTTGTCCGTCCCGTGGAAGAGGATCTTTTTCGATGAGCGGTCAGGTCGTCATTCTGAGCGGCGGGGTCGGCGGGGCCAAGCTCGTCCTAGGCTTCGCGCGACTTCTCGGCCCCAACCAGGTGAGCGCCATCATCAACACGGGCGACGATTTCGAGCATCTGGGCCTGCACGTCTCGCCCGACATCGACACCGTCCTGTACACGATCTCGGGCAAGGCCAACCCCACTCAGGGCTGGGGGCGCGAGAACGAGACCTGGTCCTTCATGGACGCGGTTCGCTCGCTCGGCGGCGAGGACTGGTTCCAGCTGGGCGACGGCGACTTGGCGATCCATATCCTGCGGTCCGCCAGACTGCGCCGGGGGGAGACGCTTTCGGCGATCACCAGCGACATGGCGCGGGCCTGGGGCCTGGCCGTGGAGGTTCGGCCGATGTCCGACCAACGTGTGGCGACGATGCTCGAAACCGACGAAGGACGCCTGGACTTCCAGCACTACTTCGTTGCTCGTCGATGCGAGCCGCGTGTGCGTCAGATCGTCTTCGACGGCGCGTCGGCCGCCTTGCCCGCCCCCGGCGTGGTCGAGGCCATCCTTGGCGCTCGGGCCGTCATCATCGCTCCCTCCAATCCCTTTCTCAGCATTGATCCGATCCTGTCGGTCCCCGGTATCCGGCAGGCCCTGGCCACGACCAAGGCCCCGGTCGTGGCGGTCTCCCCGTTGGTTGGGGGCAAGGCGGTCAAGGGGCCGACCGCCAAGATCCTCGATGAGCTCGGCCTGGCGGCCGATGTGGGCGCGATCGTCGCCCACTATCGGCCGCTTCTGCAGGGGATCCTGGTGGATGAACGCGATCAGGTGATGGCTCTGGATATCGAGCAGGCGCGCTGCGACACGCTCATGGTCACGCTGGAAGATCGCGTGCGGGTCGCGCGAGCGGCGCTCGCGTTCGCCGAAGGCCTCTCGCGATGAATTGGACGGCGCTGGTTCCGATCAAGCCGCCGGCCGACCGCAAGATGCGGTTGGCGTCCGATCTGACCGCGCCTGAGCGCGTCGCGTTGAGCGAGCACATGCTGAGCCATGTCCTCGACGTGCTTTTGCAATGCGCCATGATCGAAAGGATCATGCTGCTGTCGTCGGCGAGCGGCCTCTGGGACGGGCCCCATATTCGCGACCTTGGCCGTGGGTTGAACGATGAGCTCATGTCGGCGCGCGAGGACCTGGGACGCACGCCGCTGCTGGTCCTTCATGCCGATCTGCCCTTGCTCGCGCCAGCCGACGTCGCCGACCTGGTCGATCGGGCCCGCCTTGGCGTCTCTATCGCGCCTGACCGGCATGGGGCGGGGACCAACGCCGTCGCGATCGCAGACCGCCGCGATTTCAACTTCCGGTTCGGCCTCGACAGCTTCAGCCAGCACCTCGCATCCCAGGACGGACCATCGCCAGCTGTCGTGAGGCGGCAGGGGCTCGCGTTCGATGTTGACACCATGGATGACCTGAAACTCGCCCTTCGGCGTGGCGGTCTTCCGCGCTGGAATTCGAAACAAATCTTCGCCTGATTCAAGGAAAGGGTCGGTAATGACGGTTGATATAACTTTTCGTTTCAAGTTGAAGCCGGACATAGCGGATCAATATTGCGTGGAATTGCCTGCAATCTTGGTGGATACGGCCGCCTATGAAGGATTCGAGTCGATCCGTGTGGTGAGGCGCAATGATGACCCCTCCCACATTTTGATGATCCAGAAATGGCGTACGTTCGAGGACTACGAAAACTATATTGCCTGGCGACGGGGACGGGGAGATCTGGATGATTTCATCGACAAGCTCGACGGCGAGCCCGTGCTCGAGGTCTGGCCTTCGCTCGTCGCCGATCTGAAGCCGCCCTTGGCTTCCTGAATCGGTTGGACGGGGAGCCCGCCAGGCTCAACCGACGCTGAACCTAGCACGACAGGAATAGCGTGATGAACATCAGGGGATTGTCGGCGGCGTTGACGGGCGCCGCTCCGGGCTTGGGGCGGGCGACGGCGCGGCGCCTGGCCACGCCGCGTCCGGCGTCTTGCTCACCTCGATGCTCGGCGGAGAAACCGTACACCTAGAGGGCGCGATCCGTATCGACCCGCGCTGAAACCGGAGCCGTCAGGTCTCTTTTTTGAAGGAGGAACGCCCATGTCCTACCGCACGATTCGTTACGACGTAGAGGATGATCTTCTCGTACTGCGCCTAGATCGCCCCGATAAGATGAACGCGTTCACGGTGGAGATGTCCGAGGAACTGGTGGACGCCTTTCGCAAGGTCAATTCGGACGATCGGGTGCGGGCCGTCGTGGTGACCGGTTCGGGCCGGGCGTTCAGCGCCGGCATGGACCTGTCCGTGGGCGGAAACGTCTTTGGTCTGGACGAGACGCTGACGCCGACCCTGGAGGATATGCGCACCCGGCTCGACAGTCCGGAAATCGCGCGCGGCGTCCGGGATACGGGGGGGCAGGTCACGCTGGCGATGCTCGATTGCCTCAAGCCGATCGTGGGCGCCATCAATGGCGTCGCGGTCGGCATCGGCTCGACCATGACGCTGGCCATGGACTTCCGCCTGGCCAGCGAAACGGCCCGCTTCGGGTTCGTGTTCGGGCGGATCGGGATCACGCCCGAAGCCTGCTCGACCTGGCTGCTGCCCCGTATCGTGGGCCTGGAGCAGGCGCTGGAGTGGGTCTACACGGCCAATATTTTCGATGCGCGCGAGGCGCTCGAAAAGGGGCTGATACGTTCGGTGCACACGCCCGAGACCCTGCTAGACGAAGCATGCCGGTTTGCCCGTTCGCTGGTTGCGCAGCGCTCGCCCGTGGCGACCGCGCTCGCGCGGCAGATGCTGTATCGCAACAGCATGCAGGCGACGCCGATGGAGGCGCACCTGATCGAATCCCTGGCCGTCTTCTACGCCAGCCAGGCCGATGGGCGCGAAGGCGTGGAGGCGTTCCTCGAAAAGCGGCCGGCCAAGTTCGAAGGCCTCGCGTCGAAAATGCCGCCTTTCTATCCGTGGACGTCCGAATGAGACGGCCTGATCGCCGGACGTACCGGCGCCATTGCTGATCGAGATCGAAGCGCTTTGCGCAAGAGGACCGGGGCTTGTCCTGGTCGCAGTGGGCTCTGGAGATTTGGGAAATGGCGTTTGCGACGCGCATCACGGACATGCTCGAGATCGAGCATCCGATCGTTCAGGGCGGAATGCAGGGGGTCGGACGCGCGGTGCTGGCGTCCGCCGTCTCGGAGGCCGGCGGCCTTGGCATCCTGACCGCCCTGACCCAGCCGACGGCCCAGGCGCTGTCCGCGGAAATCGAGCGGTGCCGCTCGATGACCTCAAAGCCGTTCGGCGTGAACTTGACCGTGTTTCCGACCATCAACGCGCCCGACTACAAGGCCTATGCCCAAGCGATCATCGACGCTCGGATAACGGTGGTGGAGACGGCCGGCACGCCGGCGGTCGCCGAGCTCTGGGAGATGTTCAAGGCCGCCGGGATCAAGATTGTTCACAAGTGCACGGCGGTGCGCCACGCGCTGTCCGCGGAGCGCAAGGGCGTTGACGCGGTCTCGATCGACGGCTTCGAATGCGCCGGTCATCCGGGCGAAGACGACGTACCCGGTCTGATCCTGATTCCGGCCGCGGCGGACAAGGTGAAGATCCCCTTGCTGGCGTCCGGCGGCTTCGGCGACGGCCGCGGCCTGGTGGCGGCGCTGGCGCTGGGCGCCGAGGGGATCAATATGGGCACACGCTTTTGCGCAACGCAGGAGGCGCCCATTCATCCCAATGTGAAGCAGGCCTATCTCGCCAACGACGAACGCGGGACCAACCTGATCTTCCGGAAATTCCGCAATACGGCGCGTGTTGGAAGGAATTCGGTGTCTGACCAGGTCACGGAAATTCTCACCCGCCCTGAATCGACGTTCGAAGACATAGCATCGCTGGTGGCCGGCGCGCGCGGCAAGGTCGTGCTGGAAGAAGGCGATATGGACGCCGGCATCTTTTGGGCCGGCCAGATCCAAGGGCTGATCCACGATATCCCGACCGTCAAGGAACTGATTGACCGGATCGTCGCCGAGGCCGAGCAGATTGTGTCCGCAAGGCTGGCGCGCTTGAGCACGGCTCGCGCGGTCGCCGAATAGGAACCGCTTGGGAAGGCGCCGACGCCTTCAGGCTCTCAAGGTTCTTGCCGCCGTGAGCAGGCCTCTGCCGCCGCAATTGTTCTGCCGCCTTGGCGCTGGTCCGCGTTCCGAGGAAAGGGGCGGGCGGTGGACGCCGCCGCCTTTTCTGGCCGTCGTGGCGATCATCCCGTCACTTGAATGCGGGACGCGCGGCCTTGGGACGAAGCGCGGATGCGAAGCCAGGCCTTCGGGGGCATCCGGCTCGCACCGCGCTCCATTCTGATCGGCCAGCGCGACGCCGGCGCGGTTTGCGACGCCGTTGGACGTTGCTGGTCGGGGCGTCGGTCTCGTGTCTTGATTGGAAAGGCGTTAATCTGACTATCGCTATTGCAATCATTTTTTCGATCTGTATCTATGACGGGCGCATTATCCCGGCGCCCCTTTCGGGGCGCCCAGCACAGGAGTGATGGCCGGCAATGTCGTCCCCATCCGTTTCCCAGC
>FSTP01000424.1_pt1 | contig 20010 bp, 12 predicted proteins | sample 1637061 | NCBI WGS metagenome assembly FSTP01 (sample SAMEA3914819, study PRJEB12502) | metagenome | biome: forest; material: soil | place: Canada | collected 2010-06-26 | depth 0.3 m | reverse complement strand
TCCACACAGTGCCTCTGCTCATTGACCGCGGCTTTGCGCCCGAACGCGCCGTCGGCATGATGGGCGCGGTGGGCCTTTCCACCATCGCCGGCCGACTGTTGACGGGTTTCCTGCTCGATCGCGTTTCGGCCTCGCGCCTGGCGGCGGTCGTCTTCCTGGCGGCGGCGGGCGGCCTTGTGCTGTTGACCCATCCGGCCACACCCATCATCGGCGTCGTCTGCCTGGGCTTCACCGTCGGCGCGGAAATCAATCTGCTCGGCTACATGGTGGCCCGCCACTTTGGCCTTCGGCGGTTTGGCCAGATCTACGGCTACCTGTTTGGCGCCTTCACGATCGGGGCCGGGCTGGGGCCGCTGGTCATGGGCTTGGCCTACAGTCGGTTTCACAGCTACCAGCGCGCCCTGGCGGGGTTTGAAGTGGTCTTGATCCTCGCCGCGGTCCTGATCCTGTTCGTGCCGCGCGAGCCGAAACCTTCGCACGAAACCTAGATCGAGCTCGACCCGGGCGCAAAGCCGCGCGGCGAGGCCGGCGCGCCCGACAGGCCAGGCGCGCGCCGGCCCCCAGGCGGATCCTGGGTGTTCCTATAGGCCGCTGCCGGGCGGGCGCATGGCGAACCTGGCCGCGCGTCGCCCAAGCCAAGCTCACCAGCTTGCTCAGAGGCGCCGCGCGGCCGGACCGCCATCAGGACATCATCAGGCTCGCCTCTCGCATCCGGGCGAAATCTTCGTCGGCGTGATAGGAGGAGCGGGTCAGCGGGCTGGCCGCGACCATGAGAAAGCCCTTGCTGCGCGCGATCGTCGCATAGCCCTCGAACTCTTCTGGCGCCACGAAGCGATCGACCGCCACATGGCGCCGCGTCGGCTGCAGATACTGGCCGATGGTCAGGAAATCCACGCCCGCCGAACGCATGTCGTCCATGACCTGCAGCACCTCGCCCCGCGTTTCGCCCAGGCCGACCATCAGGCCGGACTTGGTGAACTGCGCTGGATCGCGAGCCTTGACCCGCTCGAGCAAGCGCAGCGAGTGGTAGTAGCGGGCGCCGGGCCGGATGTCGTGATACAGGCGCGGCACGGTCTCGATGTTGTGGTTGAAGACGTCCGGCCCCGCGTCGATGACAATATTCAAGGCCTCGTCGGCCTTCTTGAGAAAGTCTGGCGTCAGCACTTCGATCGTCGCGGCCGGCGCGGCGTCGCGGATGGCCAAGATCGTCGCGGCGAAGTGTCTGGCGCCGCCATCGGCCAGATCATCCCGATCCACCGAGGTGATCACCACGTGGCGAAGGTTCATGGCCTTCACCGCGGCGGCGACGCGTTGCGGCTCGTCGGCGTCCAACGCGTTGGGCCGGCCCGTGGCGACGTTGCAAAAGGCGCATCCGCGCGTGCAGATATCGCCCATGATCATCATGGTCGCGTGAGCCTTGCTCCAGCACTCGCCGATATTGGGGCAAGCGGCTTCTTCGCAGACGGTCTTGAGGCCGTGCTCGCGCACCGTTTTGCGGGTGCTCGCATAGCCTTCGGACGCCGGCGCGCGAACCCGCAGCCATTCCGGCTTGCGCTGGATCGGGCTCTCGGGCCGATTTTGCTTTTCCGGATGCCGGGTGCGATGGCTCAAGTCCAAGACGGTCATCGCGAGCGCTCCACCATCGTCGGCCGCGTCACCGCCGGGGCGTGCGGGCCGCTCAGCGGGCTTGCGGCGAGTTGAAAGTCGATCAACGAGACAGCGTCCTCAACTGACGACGTGCGCACGAGCGCCTCCTGCGGTTGGATGAGAGAAAAAAAGGCGTCGGGGCGTCAGCACGCGCCGTTCAGCCAGAGAATGAGGCTGTCGACACAATCACGGCCGAGCGTCGCGGACGCCTCCGGCGACCAGCCGTGAAGGGGGTCGGGGGCTTCCTTCGATTGGCCAAAGGGCATTTCCAAGGTCATGCCGACCGCTCCGAAGCGGGCGGCCACCGCTCGCGCGCACATGCCGGCGGCCCCCTCGCCCGCATAGGTTCGAGGATAGCCGACGGCCGTCTGAAACGCCGGATTGCGCGCGCCCAGCAGCTTGCTGAAGCGGGCAACCCCCGCCGTCTGGGACTTGGACAGGCCGGCGTTGGGCGCGCCCTGACCACTGTCGAGGAACACATGGGGAATGCACTCGTCGCCATGCACGTCCAGAACAAGATCGACGCCGATCCTGCTCATCTCGCCCAGGATGCCGGCGACCTCGGGCGCCTCGCGCGGATCGGGATGGGCCCATTCGCGGTTGAGGTCGCGGCCGCGGGCGTTGGCGCGCAGATTGCCGCTGGCCACCCCGTCGGGATTGACCATCGGCACGACATTGACGCTGGCGCTCTGGAAGAACTTCGAGCGGACACCGACCATTTCGATCAATCGCCGCACGGCGCCTTCCATCCACCAGCTGGCCATGGGCTCGCCCGGATGCTGGCGGCCAAGCAGCCAGATCTTGAAGGGTCCAAAGCCGAACCGCAGCCGGTCGACCCTGCGCGCCCCTGGCGTTTCGGCCAGGGTGTCGGCCGCGCAGAACGGCGTGCTGCGCCAGAGCAGATCAATGTGCTCGTCCAGACCGTAGGGCGCGAAATAGGCCACCTGGACCTGCGAGCCCGCCATCCGGTGGCGGATGACGAGCTTTCCCGAGACGTAGGCGGTCTCGGTTCGCGTCCAGGCCCGGCCGTCCTCGGAAACACAGGCCCGGTAGCACTCCCATCCCTCGGGATAGGAGCACTCGCCGGCGTTGAGGATCTGCAGGTCGACCAGGGCGCCGGGATCGGCGTCGACCTTGAAGTGGAACCACTGCGCCCACTGGGCGCAGGTGTCGCGCCGGATCGTCAGCTGGGCGCAGGCGCCCTCGATCGCTTCGACGACGATGTTGCCGCCGTCGAAGTCGGAGTCGATTGCGTGGATCTGGCGCTGGCCGCTCATTCGGCTGCCTGCGCGTAGGTCTCCAGGGGCGGACACGAGCAGACCAGGTTGCGATCGCCAAAGACGTTGTCGATGCGATTGACCGGCGGCCAGTATTTCCCCCCGCCCAGATTGCCGGCGGCGAGCCAGCCTTGAGCGCGAGGATACTTCCTGTCCCAGGCCTCGGCCGTCACGTCATCGGCCGTATGCGGCGCGTGGCGCAACGGACTGTCGCCAATGACCAGCGCGCCCTGCTCGATCTGGGCGATCTCCTGGCGGATGGCGATCATGGCGTCGCAGAACCGATCCAGCTCCTCGAGCCCTTCGGACTCGGTCGGCTCGATCATCAGCGTGCCGGCCACGGGGAAGCTCATGGTCGGAGCGTGGAAGCCATGATCGATGAGGCGCTTGGCGACGTCGTCGACCGACACTCCCGTCGTCTCCTTGAACGGCCGAAGGTCGAGAATGCACTCGTGCGCCACCCGGCCTTGCGCGCCCCGATAGAGGATCGGGAAGTGCGGTTCGAGCCGCTGGGCGATGTAGTTGGCGTTGAGGATGGCCACCTCGGTCGCCCGCTTGAGGCCCTCATCGCCCATCAGCAGGATGTAGGCGTAGGAGATCGGCAGGATCGACGCCGAACCATAGGGCGCGGCCGAAACCGCGCCGATCTCGCCCGTCGCCGGCGAGCTTGGCAGGAAGGGCGCAAGGTGGGCCCGCACGCCGATCGGACCCATGCCCGGCCCACCGCCGCCATGGGGAATGCAGAAGGTCTTGTGCAGATTGAAGTGGCTGACGTCCGCGCCATAGCTGCCCGGACGGCACAGGCCGACCTGGGCGTTGAGATTGGCGCCGTCCAGATAGACCTGCCCGCCGGCGGCGTGGGTCAGGTCGCAGATCTCGCGAATGCTCTCCTCGAACACGCCGTGGGTGGACGGATAGGTGATCATGATCGCGGCCAGCTGGTCGCCGACCTGAGCGATCTTGGCCCGCAGATCCGCAAGATCGACATTGCCGGCCTGGTCGCAGGCGACGACCACGACGGACATGCCGGCCAGCTGGGCCGAAGCGGGGTTGGTGCCGTGGGCCGACGCGGGGATCAGGCACACCTGCCGCTGCGGCTCGCCGCGGCTGCGGTGATAAGCGCGGATGGCCAGAAGGCCCGCATACTCGCCCTGCGCGCCCGAATTGGGCTGCAGCGAGACGGCGTCATAGCCGCTGATCGCGCACAACCTGGCCTCGAAGTCCTCAAAGAGGGCCTTGTAGCCGGCCAGCTGGTCCTGCGGCGCGAAGGGGTGGACGTCGGAGAACTCCGGCCAGGTGACCGGGATCATCTCGACCGTGGCGTTCAGCTTCATCGTGCAGGACCCCAGCGGGATCATGGTCCGGTCCAGGGCCAGGTCCTTGTCGGCCAGCCGGCGCAAGTAGCGCAGCATCTCCGTCTCAGAGCGGTGGCGGTGGAAAACGGGGTGTTCCAGGAAGGCCCCGCGGCGCTGCAAGCCGGCCGGGATGCCGACCAGGGCGTCCCCGGCGGCGCTGGCGTCCAGCCTGGGGCCTTCCGGGGCGAAGACCGCCAGGATCTGCAGCGCCGTGTCGGCGGTGGAGACTTCGTCCAGCGACAGCCCGATGGTCTGGTCGTCGATCTGGCGCAGATTGAACCCCGCGGCGACCGCGCGGGCGTGGATGGCCGCCGTGCGGCTTCCGGTGCGGACGGTCAGGGTGTCGAAGAAACTGCGATTGACGACCTCCAGGCCAGCCTCACGCAGACCGCGGGCCAGTCGCGCCGTCAGGTCATGCACTCGCCGGGCGATGGCGGTGAGGCCTTCGGGGCCGTGATAGACCGCGTACATCGACGCGATGATCGCCAGCAGGACCTGCGCCGTGCAGATGTTGGACGTCGCCTTCTCCCGGCGGATGTGCTGCTCGCGGGTCTGAAGGGCCAGCCGGTAGGCGCGCCGGCCGCGGCTGTCCTGGGACACCCCGACCAGGCGTCCGGGGATGGAGCGCTTGAGCGGATCGCGCACGGCCATGTAGCCGGCGTGGGGACCGCCCCCGCCCATCGGCACGCCATAGCGCTGCATCGAGCCGATGGCGATGTCGGCGCCCAGCTCGCCCGGACTGGCCAAGAGGACCAGGGCCAGGGGATCGGCGGCCACCGCGGCGATGGCGCCGGCCTGGTGAAGCCCGGCGATGACGGGCGCAAGGTCGCGCACCTGGCCTGAAACGCCCGGATATTGCAGGAGCGCGCCGAAGACCGCCTCGGCAACCAGGTCCTTTTCGGGGTCACCGATGATCAGGTCCCAGCCCAGGGCCTCGGCCCGGGTCTTCACCACCGACAGGGTCTGGGGCAGACACTCGGAGTCAACGAAGAAGCTGGTGGCGGTCGAGATCGCCGTGCGCTTGGCCAAGGCCATGGCCTCGGCGGCCGCGGTCGCTTCGTCAAGGAGCGAGGCGTTGGCGACGTCCAGACCCGTCAACTCGCAGACCAGGGTCTGGAAGTTCAGCAGCGCCTCAAGGCGGCCCTGGCTGATCTCGGGCTGGTAGGGCGTATAGGCCGTGTACCAGGCCGGGCTTTCCATCAGGTTGCGCAGGATCACCGGCGGCATCATCGTGCCGTAGTAGCCCTGGCCGATCAGCGAGGTGAAACGGCCGTTGCGCTGGGCGATCTGGCGCAGATGGGCCAGGCACGAGGCCTCGTCCAGGCCCGGCCCGAAACCCAGGACCGATCGGTCGCGGATGCTGGCCGGAATGGTCTGCTCGATCAGGGCGTCCAGATCGGCCACGCCCAGAACCTTCAGCATTTGCGCCACATCGGCGTCGTCAGGGCCGATGTGGCGGTGCACGAAGGCGCCGACATCGCCCGAGGCGGGATTGTTCTTCTGCATCGATCCGGCCCTAGGCGTTGGCCACGAGCGCGTCGTACGCCTCGCGGTCCAGCAGGTTGGCCAGGCCCGCGGGGTCGGCGAGCTTGATCTTGAAGAGCCAGCCGGCGCCTTCGGGGTCGGTGCTGGCCACGGTCGGATCATCGGCCAGGGCCGGGTTGACCTCGACGATGAGGCCGGCGACCGGGGCGTAGATGTCGGAGGCGGCCTTCACCGATTCCACCACCGCCACGACATCCTCGGCGGCGACATGCTTGCCGGCGGCGTGCACGTCGATGAACACCAGATCGCCGAGCGCGTCGGCCGCATGACGGGTGATCCCGACCGTGGCGACGTCGCCGTCGTTGATCAGCCACTCGTGGTCTTTGGTATAATAGGTCACGTAGACCTCCTTTGGCTAAGCTATCGCTTGTAGGTTTTCTGGACGAAGGGCATGTCGCTGACCGTCACCGGCAGGCGAGCGCCGCGGACATCGGCGTAGAGGACCGTGCCGGTCGCGGCGAAGGCGGTCGGGACGTAGGCCATCGCGACGGGCGCGGCGACAGTGGGGCCAAACCCGCCCGAGGTGACGATCCCGACGGGCGTCTGGGCGTCCGGCGACTCGAAAAGCGCCGTCTCGGCCCTGACCGGAGCGCGGCCGTCCGGGCGCAATCCGACCCGGCGCCGCGCTGCGCCCTCCGCCAACTCGCGCTCGATCCGATCGGCGCCCGGATAGCCCCCGGCCCTGGCGCCGCCAGGACGGCGCGACTTCTGGATCGACCATTCCAGCGCCGCTTCGATCGGGCTGGTGATCGTGGTGAGGTCATTGCCGTAGAGGCACAGGCCCGCTTCCAGCCGCAGGCTGTCGCGCGCGGCCAGGCCCACCAGCGCCACGTCGCCGGCGGCCAGGATCGCCTGGGTGAGCGCCACCGCCGCCTCGCCGGGCATGCCGATTTCGAAGCCGTCCTCGCCGGTGTAGCCCGAGCGCGAGACGGTGCAGCGCACGCCGGCGAGGTCCAGCTCGCGGATCTCCATGAACGCCATGCCCGCGACTCCGTCGCCGAGCTTGGCCAGCACGGTCTCGGCGAGCGGCCCCTGCAGGGCCAGCAGCGCCCGGTCGGGATGCTCGACAACCTCGCAGACGTCGCCCAGCGACTGTCGCAGGTGGGCGATGTCGGCGACCTTGCAGGCGGCGTTGACGACCAAATAGTAGCGATCGCCCAGATTGGCGATCATCAGGTCATCAAGGATGCCGCCGGACGGATCGGTGAACACCGCATAGCGCTGGCGATTGGGCGCGATGTTCACAACGTCCGCCGGAACCAGCCGCTCGAGCGCCAGGGCCACATCGGCCTGGTCGCCGCTCTTGGCGCGAAGCTCCACCTGCCCCATGTGCGAGACATCAAACAGGCCCGCGGCCTGGCGGGTGTGCACATGCTCCTTGAGGACGCCGGCGGCGTACTGAACCGGCAGCTCATAGCCGGCGAACGGGACCATCTTGCCGCCATGGGCCAGATGCAGATCGAAGAGGGGCGTGCGCAGCACGCCTTCGGTCGTGTTCGCGCCCATCTCAAGCGCCCCCGAGAACGTCTTGCAGCGAGAACTTCGCGCCGTAGATCGGGAAGGCCTCCGTCAGACCGATGACGCTCTCCCTGGCCAGCGCCTCGGCCTTGGAATTGTCCTCGCGATGATTGACCAGGGCGTCGAGGACGTTGGCGATCAGATGGCCGATCTCCGTGAACTCCGCTTCGCCAAAGCCTCGCGTCGTTCCGGCCGGAGCGCCCAGGCGAATGCCGCTGGTCTGGGCCGGCGGGCGCGGATCGAACGGGATGCCGTTCTTGTTGCAGGTCAGATTGGCGCGCTCGAGGCTGATCTCCGCCTCGCGGCCGCTGATGTCCCTGGAGCGAAGATCGACGAGCACCAGGTGGGTGTCGGTGCCGCCGGTGACCAGGTCAAAGCCTCGGCTCACCAGCGCCTTGCCCAGGGCCTGGGCGTTCAACACCACCTGCTTGGCATAGACCTTGAACGAAGGGTCCAGGGCTTCGCCGAACGCGATCGCCTTGGCGGCGATCACGTGCATGAGCGGCCCGCCCTGCAGCCCTGGGAAAACCGCCGAATTGATCTTCTTGGCCAGGGCCTCGTCATTGGTGAGGATCATGCCGCTGCGCGGCCCGCGCAGCGTCTTGTGGGTCGTGGTGGTGGTGATGTGGGCGTGCGGCACCGGGCTGGGATGGACCCCGCCGGCGACCAGGCCGGCGATGTGGGCCATGTCCACCAGCAGATAGGCGTCGACGCTGTCGGCGATCTGGCGGAAGCGCGCGAAATCGATCTGGCGCGGGATCGCCGAGCCGCCGGCGATGATCAGTCGCGGATGATACTGTTCGGCCAGTTCCTGGACGGCGTCGTAGTCGATCAGCCCGTCGGACTCGCGCACGCCGTATTGGACGGCGTTGAACCACTTGCCCGACAGGGTCGGCTTGGCGCCGTGGGTCAGGTGCCCGCCCGCGTCCAGCGACATGCCCAGGATGGTGTCGCCGGGCTTGAGCAGCGCCATCATCACCGCCCCGTTGGCCTGGGCGCCGGAGTGGGGTTGGACGTTGGCGAAGCTGCAGCCGAAGAGCTCGCAGGCGCGCTCGATCGCCACGCGCTCGACCACGTCCACGTGCTCGCACCCGCCGTAGTAGCGCTTGCCGGGATAGCCTTCGGCGTACTTGTTGGTGAGCAACGAGCCCTGCGCGGCCAGCACGGCCGGCGAGGTGATGTTCTCGCTGGCGATCAGTTCGATCTGGCTATTTTGCCTGGCGGCTTCCTCGCCGATCGCCTCGAAGATCGACCGATCTCCGGCCAGGGTCCGCTCGAAAAACTCTTTCATGGTGTGGCCGCTCCTCAGCATTCGACGACGTTGACAGCGAGACCGCCAAGGCTGGTCTCCTTGTATTTTGACCGCATGTCCTCACCGGTCTGGCGCATGGTCTCGATCACCGCGTCGAGCGACACCACGTGGGTTCCATCGCCCTGCAAGGCGAGATAGGCGGCGTTGATCGCCTTGACCGCGCCCATGGTGTTGCGCTCGATGCAGGGGATCTGGACCAGCCCCCCGATGGGATCGCAGGTCAGGCCAAGATTGTGCTCCATGCCGATCTCAGCGGCGTTTTCGATCTGCGCATTGGTCCCGCCCAGGGCGGCGACCAGGCCGGCGGCGGCCATCGAGCAGGCCACGCCCACCTCGCCCTGACAGCCCATCTCGGCCGCGGAGATCGAGGCGCGGGTCTTGTAGAGGAACCCGATCGCCGCGGCGGTCACCAGCAGGGTCCGGCTGCCCTCCAGCGTGGAGCCGGGCACGAAGACCTCGTAGTATTTCAAGACCGCCGGCAGGATGCCGGCCGCGCCGTTGGTGGGCGCGGTCACGACGCGGCCGCCCGCGGCGTTCTCCTCGTTGACGCTGAGCGCGTAGAGGCTCACCCACTCGAAGATGTGCGAGGGCTCCGCGCGCGGTCCTCGGGCGGTCAGCGCCTCGTGCAGGGCCTTGGCCCGCCGGCGGACATTCAGACCGCCCGGCAGCACGCCATCCTGGTGGCAGCCTCGTTCGATGCAGGCGAGCATCGCCAGGCGGACCGCGTCCACGAACGCCAGGGTCTCGGCCTTCGAGCGCCACGCTTCCTCGTTGGCCCAGACGATCTCGGCGACCGACAACCCCGTCGCGGCGCCGACCGCCAGCAGCTCGGCGCCGGAGCCGAAAGGCCGGGGCAGCTTTATGTTGGGCCGCTCGGAGGCTTGAGCGCCGTCCTCGCGAATAGCGCCGCCGCCGACGGAATAGTAGGTCCGCGCGATCTGGCGGCCGCCGCCGTAGTCCACCGTCAGCCGCATGGCGTTGGGGTGGCCCGGCAGAAATTCGCCGTACTTGAAAACCAGATCCGTGGACTCGTCGAACGCCACCAGGAAGTCCCCGCCGAGCCGAAGCATGCGCCCCTGGCGGATTTCCGCGATCAGCGAGGGGATGGCGTCCGGATCAACGGTCTCGGGCCGCCAGCCCGACAGCCCCAGCAGCACCGCGACGTCGGTGGCGTGCCCCTTGCCCGTCAGCGCCAGGGATCCATAGAGCTCGCAGCGCAACGAGGTCGGATAGCCCTCGCTCAGAACCAGGTCCGCGAAGGCCGCGGCCGCGCGCATCGGCCCCACGGTGTGCGAACTGGAAGGCCCGACACCGATGGTGAACAGGTCCAGAATGCTCAGCGCGGGCGGACTAGCATTGGTTTGAGCATCGACGGACATGAGCGCACTCCCTCGGCCGGCATCGCCGGTCCAGTTGCGCCCCTTCTGTCTGTTTGCCTGAGATCGTTATCCCGTCGGCGGGCGCTCTGGGCGCCACTTTCCAGAAGTTATCGGATTACGTGGTCCGTTTGCCTGAGAGTTTCCGGGGCGGTTGCTCCTTCGGCGCCGGCTAATGCCGGTCTCTCCCACGTAATCGACTAAAACTTATGCTCGCTGCAGAATCTTTGTCAAGCCTTATGTTCAACATTCAAACACAATCTTGGGTCACTTACACGCTATCGATGACCCCAACATTGTTCTCTATTTAGGAACACCTATTTTCCGCTGAAGAGTCAGCAGCCGCAGGCAACGCCTCTGGGGCCCCCGCGATCCGACGCCAGGCCTGCGGGTCGATTGGCGCATCGGGCTTGGCGCGGACGCGGTCCAACACCGCGCTGACCGTTTCAAACAGGCGCGAGGGCTCCACGCCGATCGCGCGCGCGATCAGGTAGAATTCCAGCAGCTCCAGACGACGCTGGCCGTTTTCGATCATCGACACGTGGGAGTTGGACCGATCGATCCGCCGGGCCAGCTCCCGCTGGCTGACACCCGCAGCATCGCGCAGATCGACGATCACGCGCAGCAGCGCCTCATATTCGGCGCTGGAGGCGGGGCTGGGCCGGCGGGATCTGGAGGCCATGGCGCGATCACTCCTGGCGGACATAGGCCAGCCGCCGGGCGAGCCAGCAGCCCACCTCGACCGAAACGACCTTGCCCGTCGCGTCACGGCCAAACGCCAGGGACCATTCCCCCGGCGGGGCGTGGTCGAGCGCGCGACGGCACGGGAGCGTCCAGATATCGCCGCCGGCCGGGCTCATGATCTCCATCCGGCCCTGGCCCAGGAAGCCGGAGAAGCCGCCGTAGAGCACCCCCCCGGCCTCGAACACCGTCAGATGGGAATCCAGTTCCTCGCAGCGATAGCCGCCGACCACGTCGCGGGCGGAATCGCCGGCGCTGGGCAGCAGGACGACGCTGCGGTTCTCCGACGCGCGATCCATGCGCAAGCCGCCGCCTTCTTCGCGCAGCTGGACGCCGCCGTCGCCAAAGGCGCCGTCCGGCTGCAGCCGCAGCGCCTCGACGAAATGCCCATATCGCAGCTGCGCGCGTCCGCCGGGCGCGGACTCGATGCGCGCCGAAAGGCCAAGCTCCGGATCGACATAGGCGCCGGCCCAGCAATCGGGCGCGGAGACCTCCGAGGGGATCGGCTGCTGGACGCCGAGCGCGGCGGCCAGCAGCGCCCTGCCCGCCGCGACGGCGTCGGACTGGTGATTGAACAGGACCACCACCGACAGGCGTTCGGACGGAATATAGGCGCGATAGCTGCGCCAGCCGCGCAGGGATCCGTTATGGCCGCTCGCCGGCCGGCCCAGCAGCGGATAGCGACCAAGGCCAAAGCCGTAGGTCGCCTCGGTCCCGTCGCTGAAGCTCACCGGCGCGGAAAGACGGCGATAGATCGAGTCGGCGTCGCCGAACGTCGCGTCGATGTGGCGCTCCCAGGCGATCATGTCCTCAAGGGACGCGGCCACGCCCGCGTCGCCTGTCCAGACGATGCGGTTCTCGGCGGGCCGAAAGCCGGTGTCGGAAACCCCCTCGTATCCCTCCGCGCCGTCGGGCAAGGCCTGGGTGTTGGCCGCGAGCATGGCGTCGGCCATGCCGGCGGGGCCAAAGACGCTGTCGCGCAGCAGGTCGCCGAACGGCCGCCCCGTTCGGTCCTCCAGAATGTCCGACAACAGCCGGAAGTTCTGGTTGCAGTACGAATAGCGGCTGCCGGGCGTGAACTGCAGGGTCCTGGTCCCGCCGATCACGCGCCGGGCCTCGCTGTCGCCAAAGGCCGTTTCGGCCAGGGCGCCGTGCAGCATCGCCACGGCCCAATAGTCGCGCAGGCCCGACTGGTTGTGACAAAGGTGCAGGACGCTGGGCGCGGCCTCGCCCAGCAGCGGCAGCCGGCGCGACACCGCCTCGTCCAGAACGGACGGATCGGGAAACTGGTCCAGCAGCGTCGCGCAGGTGAACTGCTTGGTGATCGAGCAGATCCGAAAGAGCGTCCTTGGGGTCCAGGCGATGCGTCGCTCGGCGTTGGCCCACCCCCAGGCGTGGCTGAGAAGAACCTCCCCCTCGCGCAGCACCGCGCACGCCCCGCCGGGCCCAGGATTGGCTCGGATGACCCCGTCCAGGGCCCGATCAAGCTTGCTGGCCAGGGAGGTCATGGGTGAGGTTGGACTACGCTCAACATGCAGGAGAACCATCAGAAGGGTTTCCGGTCAGGTGTCGGATGACTTGGCCGTCGAGCTGACGACATCGCGGACATCGACGAGCGCGGCGGGCAACAGCAGCGTCAGGGCCGCGGCGACCAGCGTCACCACGCAGTTGGCCACCACCAGGGTCGACAGCTGGAAGTGCAGCTTGTCCACGAGCGTCGAGCCCAGCCAGTCGCTGCCGAACATGAAGAGGTTTCGCACGGCCATGAAGACCGCGAAGCCCAGCGCCTCGCTGCCCGCCGGCGTGGCGCGAACCGCCACGTGGATGAGGACGATCTCGCACAGCCCGATGGTGAAGCCGTTGATCCCGTCGATGGCCATGGCCTTGGCGAAGCTGTCATAGAAACAGTAGAGCAGGATGCCCGCCGCGCCCGTGACCAGGCAGGCCACCAGCATGGTGCGCAGCTTGAACCGGCCAGCGGCGAAGAAGCCATAGGCGGCCGCCGCGATCACCCCCCCGATCCCGCCGCAGAAGGTCAAATACCCCTGCTGCGGCGTGGTCAGGTGCAGCGTGTTCTGCTGCAGGTAGAACAGGGTCGTGACCAGACCGGGCGCGAGATAGTAGAGCCCCGCGACCCCGGCCACGGCCCATAGCGAGCGAGCCTGCACCATCGCCTTGAGCTGATGGCCCATCTCGTTGAGGAGCCGCTTGCCCGGCGCTGGCCGATGCTCCTCGTGCATGAAGAAGGCGAGCGGCGCCAACAGCAGGGCGACGCTGCCGCAGGTCAGTGCGGTCCAGCCGATGGCCAAGGCGCCCAGGTATCCGCCGGCCAGGCCCGAGACAAGCCAGCTGGACTGGTATCCGGCGTTGCGCAGCGAGGTCAGCTGGCCCGCGCGGCCCGTGGCCTGCGCCGCCTCGACCAGGTAGCCGCCGATGGCGGTGCTAGCGATCACGATGGCGAAGTTCATCGCCATGCAGACGATCAGCAGGGTGCTGTAGTTGTGGGACGTGACCCACAAGGACGCCCAGGCCGCCGCGGCCGTCAGCCCGCCGATCAGCAGGTAGCTTTTGCGCCGGCTGCCCAGCAGCGGGTAGGCGTCCGAAAGGATGCCGATCAACGGCTTGATGTACCAGGGCGCGCCGATCCAGAAGAAGAAGGCGGCGTTGTCGCTGCGGTCCACGTGCAGGACGTTCTTGAGAAGGCTCTGGAGGGGGATGCGCCCCAGGACGTTGGGCTGGGCCAGGGTCGTGGCCAGGAAGCCGACCAGGACCACGAAGGCGGTCGCCTGGTAGGAGCCGGCGCGACTGGCCGAGAAGCTTGCGGTGAGGCGCTTGAACATGAACTACTTCTTCTAGTGCGCGCGGCACGCCAAGGAGTCCCCTGACGCGCCGCCGACTGGATGGGGTCAGGCCCCCATCGGCCTAGAACTTCTTGGCGACTTTCACATAAACCCGCCGCGGCTGGTTCACGAACCAGTCGTACTGGACCGCGTTGGCCAGTCGGGGCGCGATGTAGCGATTGTTCGTCACATTGTTCAAGAACAGGTCGAAGCGCCAGGTGTTGACTTCGTAGAACACCCGCAGATCCAGCTCCTTATCGTCATTGATAAGGTGGGAGAGATCCGCGCCGTTATTCAACTTGTACGGCGCGCGCGTCTTGTAGATGTAGCCGCCGCCCACCCCCAGGCCTTCCAGGGGACCGTCCAGGAACTTGTAGGACGAGAAGATCGACAGGCCGAAGGGAACGGCGAACGGTGACGAGATCCCCTTGAGGGCGCCGTCGGTGTACTTGTTCTTGGTGTGCGACAGCGAGGCGGTGACGTCCCAGGCCGGCAGGATCTTGCCCTGCCACTCCAGCTCGATCCCCCTGGCGCGCTCGGCGCCGGTCGACATCGCATATTGGGTATGGACCGGGTCCTGCTGGAACGTATTGGTGATCGAGGTTTCGAAGACGTCGATGCTCCAGTTGACCAGCTTGTTCTTGGACTGGCCTTTGAAGCCGACCTCCGTGCTCTCGCCCTTCTGCGGCCCCAGGAACAGGCCCGTGCCGGTCGGATTGGCGGGGTCGAAACCGTAGCGGTTGGCGGCCTCGAACGTGGTTCCGTAGCTGACATAGGCGTGGACGCTCTCGGTCAGCTCGTAGTTGGCGCCCAATTGGTAGGTCCACTTGTCCTGGTCGGGACGCGGCGTGGTGGTCGGGGCGTCCTGCAGCGAGGCCAGGGGCAGGCTGCAGCAGACGCGCTGCTGGCGTTGGGTGTCGTTGGACCACCGCGCCCCCAGATTGATGTTCAGCTTGCCGGTCGGCCGCAGCACCGCCCCCAGCGAGAAGCCCGAATTGACCTCCTTGCGGTGATAGGCCACCGAGAAGTCGGCCGGGGCGTAGGCGCCGCCCGGCAGGAAGCTGCTGGGGCCGGTGGGGTCGGGCAGGACCGACCAGTTGCCGTCATAGACGTTGAAGCCCGTGGAGCCGCCGCCCAGCCATTTTCCGATGTAGGGGCTCACGCCCAGCACGGACTCGGTATAGTCGGCGCCGAAGAACAGGGTCTGCTTTTGGCCGAACGCCTCGACGTCGCCAAACAGGTTGACCTCGCCGGCCCACTGGTGGTCGCGCTCGGTCTCGAAATAGAGATAGACGTTGGTCTTCTGGGTCTTGTCGGTCGAGATGGGGCTGAAGGCGCCCACCCAGACGAACTTGTTCTCGTAGTTGGCCTCGTTGTGCTGGGCCGCGATGGAGAAGCGCCAGTCGTTGTCGAAGATGTGCTCGTACTTGATCGAGGTGTCGAGCCAGTGACCGCTGTGGCGCGCCCAATCGGGCTGCAGGAAGCCAAGCTTGTCGTAGGAGATGTCGGGGACCGAGTAGTTGGCCCCGTTGGCGCCGCCGCCGGCCCCGCTGGCGTTGAAGGCCAGCGGCGCGCCAAAGCCGGCGCCGTCGTTCAGGTGGGTGTAGCTCATCAGCCAGGTGATCGAGTCCTGGTCGGTGATGTCGAACTTCAGGCTCGGGGCCACCGTCACGTGCTTGCGCTCGAACCGATCAAAGCTGGCTTCTTCGTCCAGGCCCGAAACGACCAGGCGCCCGTAGAGGCGCCGATCCGGGGTCAGCGAGCCATAGACGTCCAGTTCGCCGTACTTGTGGTCGAACTGGCCAAGCTCCACGGACGCCGAGCCGCCGAAGTCGCGCTTGGGCGCCTTGGAGTTGAGCACGAGCGTGCCCGCCACGAAGCTTTGGCCGTAGACGCTGGAGGACGAGCCCTTCAGCACATCGACGCCGGCATAGGGCGACAGATCGGCCGGCATCTCGCAGTTGGAGCGGAAGCCGTTGATCTTGATCGGGAAGTTGCCGCAGGTGTTGATGCCGCCAAAGCCGCGGAAATAGTTCTGGGTCACATAGCCGCTGCCGATCGGCGTCGTGTACTGGCCAGAGTCCAGCTTGCCCAGGTCCGAGAGCGTCAAGACGCCGGCGAAGGCCAGCTCATCGGCGCTGAAGACCTTGATGCTCTGAGAGGTGTCGATGATCGCCTGGGGCGTCTTGCCGACGCTCGTGACGGTCGAGTTGAAGCGCGTCGCCGTGACCAGGATCTCGGTGACCGTGTCCGCGGCGGGCTTGGGCTCGGCGGCGGAGGACTCGGCGGCGGGCGGCGTGGTCTGGGCATAGGCCGCCGGCGCGGCCACGACGCAGGTCGTCGCCAACAAGATATAGCGGAATAGAGACCGCCTATTGTTATTCGATGTTCTTGCAACCATTGCGACATTCCCCCCTGGCTAAGAATTCTGGAGCGCTTGAGCCCAGGAATGGACTTTTCGCATCACATTGTTCTGTATCGGCGACCATTCGCCCGGCCTCGGCAAGGGCTTTTGCCGGGCGATGCAATCTTTGCATCAGGAGGCGAAATCCTCCGGCCAGGGACGCAAAGTCACAGCGTTGTCATGTGCCAGACACATGACGCCAAGCGGGGCGCGCGGGGTCCGCGCAGCCAAGGCCAGGCGCATCCCGACCACCGCGCGCGCCATCGTGTCGATGGCTAGTTGGCCGCGCCCGGCTTGGGCGTGGTGCGGCCGGCGGACGGCAGGTCTCCGGTGCGGCGATGGGGGGTGCTGTACTCGGTGAAGCCGACCACCTTGCCGGCCCCATCCCGCTCGAAACGCACCAGGTCCGCATCGCTGCCATCGTCGCGGATGCGCTGGAAGGTGTCCTTGCCCGCCGGCTTGAGGAGACTTAGCCCCTTGGCCGGCGTGGCGGCCGGCAGGGACAGCAAGGCCAAGCCGCCGGCCCAGGGCGCGACGACGATCTCCGAGACCCAGGGCTGGCCGGAATAGAGACCCGCATAGGCCTCCAGGTCGACCGCCTGGCCATCGGGCGACTTGCGGGTCTCCGCGCCCTTGCGCTTGTCCAGGATCTCAAACAGCGCCGAGGCGCGCGCGCCGGCGTCGCCCATGCCGGTCATCAGGACGATGACGGCGGTTTCGGTGGCCGGGCGCAGGGACAGGGTGCTCTTGTAGCCGGGGCAGGCGCCGTCGTGGCCGACATAGGTCTGGTTGGCCGCCCGCCACACATAGAAGCCAAGGCCCCAGGCGTCGCTCCAGTCCGGCTCCATGAACTGGACGCGCTGCATGTCGCGCAGGGTCGAGGCCTTCAGGACTTCGGGAGTGTTGGTGCGCAGCAACCGAAACTGCCAGCTGGCGAACCGGCTCAGATCCTCGGCCGAGGACACATAGCCGGCCGCCGGCGTGACGCCGCGCGCCTGGAAGGGCTTGAGCAGCGCCAGCTGGCCCGTCCGGTCGATGGACCCCCACCCTACGGCCAGCCGTTTTCCGTAGAGCGCCATGGGCATGGACGAATAGGTGTCCTTCATGCCCAGCGGCTCGAGCACCCGGGCCTTGACGTAGTCCGCATAGGGAACGCCCGCGACCGCGGCCAGGGCGTCGCCGGCCAGGGTGAGGCCGACATTGCTGTAGAGAAGGCGGCGCGAGGCCGGCCAAAGCGGCGTCTGCTCGGGAAGCGTGGCCTTCACCTGCTCGTCGGTGGGAAAGACAAAGTCCGGCCCGGCCCAGTACGGCGTGGTGAAATCCCGGGGCAGGCCGGACGAATGGGTGAGCAGGGTGCGCAGGGTGACCGGCGCGCTGTCTTGCCCCAGCGGCTTGAGGCTCGCCCAGGGCAGGTAGCGGGTCACCGGCTCGTCCAGACTGACCTTGCCGGACTCCCACTGCTGCATCACGCCCACGGTGGTGAAGAGCTTGGAGATCGAGCAGATCGAATAGAGGGTCTGGCCAGTCGCCTCGACCTTGTGGTCGGCGTCGATGGTCCCGTAGCCGGCCAGGAAGACGGTCTGGTCGCCTTGGACGATCGCGGCCGACAAGGCGGGGATGTGGCGATAGGCCCGCTCGCTCTCCAGCCAGACATCGATCAGGCGCAGGGCTTCGGGGGCGACTTGGGCGTTGGGGGCGTTGGGCATGGGGGTCTGCTGCTCCGCGGCGCCGGCGATGGGCGCAACCAGGGTCGAGGCCAGAAACGCCGCCGCCACCGCACCAACCCCAAGCTTCATGACGCGCTTCCTCGAAAGGCCTATCGGCGCCGGCGGGCGATCCATCGCCTCTCGCGCCGGGTCCATAGTTGACGGCGGCGCTTGGATCGCAAAGGCTTTTGGAGCGTGATGCACTCTTTGCATAACGCTGGCCGACGGGCCGAGCGGCGGCCAGGCGCGCCGCGCGTCCGCGGGCCCTATGGCAAGGCGTCAGTCCAGGGACCGCAGCCGCCGCCAGGTGTCGGCGACCAAGGGCAGGACACGTTCGATCTCCGCGGCGTTGGCGCGCCACTTGTCGGCGGCCGGCGCGGTCTGGGTGTACTGCGAATGGGGCAGCGGGCGGCCCAAATGGGTCTCCAGGGCCGGATCGAGCCGCACGCCGGCGAAATCCATCAGGCGCGTCACCACACCTCGCGGGTCAGCCACCAGGTCGGCGTAGTTGACGCTGGTCCACCGCGCCGGATCCAAGGCCCCAAGGTCATCCAGGACGATCTGGTTGGTGCGCTCCCATTGGAAGGCGGCGACTTCCTCCAAGGTCTTTTCGCTCACTTGCGGGTAGTCCGGCGGCAACAGCAGCGACCAGGGTCCCCGGAAGCCGGGCAATTGCCTGTAGGTCGTAAAGCGCCCCGAGTGCCAGGCCTCCATGATGCTGCTGATGTTCTCGCGCGGGTCCCGCCATAGGAAGATGAAGCGGGCCTTGGGGAAGATGGCGTCGAAGAATGGGATGCGCAGCGCGTTCTTTGGCGTCTTCTCCAGGAAGGTCCGCGGGTCATCGGCGCCGACCAGGGCTCCGGTGTTGTCCACCAGGCGCTCCAGGATCTGGTTGACGACGTGATTGCGATAACCGTCGGTCACGTCCGCGGCCGTCAGCCGGTTGGACGCCACGCCCGGCGCGCCGGGCCGCAGGCCATCGATGCTTTCGACCAGCCAATGGGCCTCGCCGCCGACCGTGCTCAGGCCCTGGCTATGGGCCAGGGTTTCAAACAGCAGGGTGCTGCCCGAGCGGGGGGCGGCCACGATGAAGATCGGGCTGTCGAGGGCCGCGGGCGCCGCCTGACCCGCCTGACCCGATTGACCGCCGTGGGACGCCGGGCGCGCCGGGACGGCCGGCTGGGTCTGGCCCAGGATCGAGGGGCCAAAATCGCCATAGACGTACCCGGCCTCGTCCAGGACCCGCAGCAGCGGCGCCATGTGAGCCTCGTATCGCCGCCAGCGGCCGATGGAGGTCTGGTAGATCGGCTGGCGCACCTGCCACCGGCTGGGGGTTTGCACCGTGCGCTCGGTGGCCTGGAAATTCAGGCAGGCCGGATCCCAGTCCAGGTCGCAGTATTCGACCAGCGCCCGGATCTTGGCCTCGGGATCGGCGATCAGCTCCTCGTAGCGCAGCTCGTGGATCGGAATCGGCAGCACCGATCGCCAGTGCTCCATGAGGCGCTCGTGCTCCAGGAAGTAGCGGCCGAAATCCTCGAAGTTGGTGGTGTAGTCCTGCTCCAGCTCAAACAGCTCGACAAAGCAGGATATGGCGATGTCGCGCGGATCGCGGCGGCAATGGATGATGCGCGCCTGGGGGAAGAGCTTGGCGATCAGGCCCAGGTTCACGGAGTTGAGCGGCATCTTGTCGGTGACGCGCAGGGGAGCGGGGCCAGCCAGCCTGTCGATTTCGTCCAGATAGTCGCTCGCCAGCTCGGCCAGCGGCTCCGCGCCCAAGGTCGCCATGTTCTCCGGGTAGTCTGGTCGCAGCATCTTGACCAAGCGCGGGATGTCCTGCAGCTCGCCGGCCCCAAAGACCTGGGCGTGGCTGGCCAGGATCTGCTCGGTCAGGGTGGTGCCCGAGCGCGGCAGGCCGACAATGAACACCGGGCGCTGGGAGTCGGAGACCGGCAAGGCCTCGGCCGCGAAGAACGCTGGCGAAAACACCGCCTTGGCGCGCTCCATCGTCCGCACCACCGTGTCCAGCTCGAACGCCGGCCGCGTCCGGCTGAACGTCTCCTTGGCCCCCTTGAAATGGCGAAAGGCCTGCTCGGGATCGCCGGAACGCTCGAAGTGCTTGCCAAGGCCGCGCTCGAGCTTGATGCGGTCTTCCTCCCTGACGTTGGGCAAGCCCAGGACCGCCTGGGCCTGGCGCACCATGTCGGCGTCGGGGACATAGTCGCGAACGCCAAGGACGTTGGCCAGGGAGGCGACATGGCGCGGATCAAGCCGCCTGACGGCCAGATATTC